>ERZ650311.574-NODE-574-length-22023-cov-48.502322_pt1 | contig 22023 bp, 19 predicted proteins | sample MGYA00376247_ERZ650311 | MGnify/ENA primary metagenome ERZ650311 (study PRJEB26733, sample SAMN07839324) | wastewater metagenome | biome: small river; feature: stream; material: water | place: USA: North Carolina | collected 2016-07-28 ...
CTCGTGTCGCATTCGTATCGCATTGCGTCTTTACATTCCGCCACGCGCTCAAATTGATTCCAAAGCCGGGAATCGAACCCGGATCTTCCGGCACATGTCGGAGCGACCGACAATCAACCGAACGCATGTCCACTACTCTCGCTTCTAGCTGCGCGTAGTCGCTCATGCTGCTTTGGAAAGAATTGGTCCGGGGAGATTTTGGGGAGAGATGTGACGCAATCCTTACGGTCTGTAAGACCCGGACCAAAATTTTGTTATCATCGATTAGCGTCACGCCATGAACTTAACACTTGCCTTTCCCCGCGCAAGGATTATTTTCAGGAAAATTTAGTTTAACGATAAAGGCTCAGCAAACATGATAAAAAGGCGCAAGCCGGTAGACATCAGCCAGACCTCCGCCCGTCAACTATGCGAAAAGCATAAGTTCGATCCGTTCGAGGAAATGATCCTGTGCGTCAAGAACCGGATACCCGTGCCGCGAGGGGTTGACCCGGATGTGCTCAAGCCGATGCTGCAACGGTACGACCTGGTTGAGGAGGATGGCAAGCAATGGCTGGTGCTGCCGGTCAAGGACAAGCTGGACGCTCTGGACAAGTGCTGCCGCTATACCCGGCCCGTGCTCAAGAGCAGCGAAATCAAGGAATCGAAGGATTATACCCTGAGGGTAACGGTCAAGAAGTTTGGTGAGGTTGAGAACGGGAACGGAACAGTCGTTGATGTGACGCCTGAGCTGGTTAAGCAGATTGAGGATAAGACAAATGCCTGACATTGAACTCCCACACAGATACACCCCTCGCCCATACCAGCAAGCATTGTGGAATCATTTTGTGCCAAACGCTGAACGCAAGCGTGCGGTGGTTATTGCTCACCGGCGTTGGGGAAAAGACCTTTTGGCATTGAATCTAGCTGTCACGCTGTCCCAAATTCGGATTGGGACATATTGGCACTGCCTCCCGTTCGCACGGCAATCGCGTGCTGTTGTTTGGAACGGAATTGACTCGAATAATAACATTCGATTGCTCGACCACATACCGGAAGAAATCGTTGAGAGGCGCAATGAAAACGAGATGCGAGTGCACTTTAAAAACGGGTCCATCTTGCAGTGCATCGGCGGTGATGACATCGACCGTCACGTCGGAACTAACCCCATTGGTGTAACCCTGTCCGAATACGCAATCACCGATCCGGCTGTGTGGGATTACATTCGTCCTATTCTGCGCGAGAACAAAGGATGGTGTTTAATCATCACAACCATTCGCGGAAAGAACCACGCATACAAAATCGCTCAAGACTATGCGCGGCTGCAAACATCGAACCCGAACTATCTTTACGTCAACCAAACCATTGACGATACCAAGGCGATAAGCGCGGCAGACCTTGAAGAGGAAAAGCTGTCCGGCATGAGCGAGCAGCTCATTCGTCAGGAGTTTTACAACGACCCGGAAATCCCGCTACAGGGCGCTTACTACGTTTCGGAAATCACCAAGGCGCACAAGGAGGGCCGAATCACGAATGTTCCATACGAACCAAAGGCATTGGTGCATACCGCATGGGACATCGGATTCTCGGACTTCACGGTCATTGCGTTCTTTCAGATCGTGGGGCAGGAGATTCGTGTCATAGATCACTACGCAGCTTCAGGCGAGGAGATGAGCCATTATGCGCGAATCCTTAAAGAAAAAGAGTACGCGTTCGGGGATCATTTTGGGCCCTGGGATTTGAACCTGAAACAATTAGCAGCCGGTGGCAAATCGGTCTGGGACGTTGCGCGTTCGCTCGGCATCAAGTTCCGCGTCACGCCCCAGCCCAAATCGAAACTGGACGGCATCGAACAGGTCCGTAACATTTTTAACCGGTTGTGGATTGACAAAACCAAATGCGCCCGGTTAATTGAAGCCCTGTCAAGCTACCGTAAAGAACTGCTGCCTGAAAAACTGCAACAAACCGGCGTGGGTGAAGACATGAAAATCTACAAAGACACCCCGCTCCATGACTGGACATCACACTTCGCGGACTGTATGCGGGTGCTGGCGTGGAACATTCAGAAATCGTCACGGAAGGTGGAGCTTCCGCAGCGGCAGAAGGATACGGTCAGTTACCTGTAAACATGAAAACTAAAAAACAAGAAGAAGCAACAGAGTTGGAATATCTTAAATGGTTTCGGTGCGAGGCCGATTTTGGCCCGGCTGATGAAGATGTAAAATACCTCATGGATAAAGCGTTTGAGAAAGAAACCGGAAAGCGCGTTCCTTCCGGCTGGCGTCACGATGACGACGAAGAATAAACCAAATGAAATACGAATACTACATCTGGTCACCAACCGACTCGTGGCCACTGGAAGAAATCCAAGCCGAATTTAACAGGCTCGGCGAATCAGGCTGGGCCTTCATCAGCCGGGACGCTGTTGGCCGGAACGTCTTTATGAAGGTCAAATCCGCCACGAGCACGGCCACAACGGTTGTGAACGCAGCCGCTCCGGTTGACCGGCAGGCCAGGCGCGAGGAGTTAAAAACCAAAGGAAAGGCGGCAAGGCGATGAAAGAACAATTGGGCTATGGTAGACAAAAGCCGCCCAAGTACAAAACCCCCGTAAAATTTGATGGGGGGGGCTGTGATTGTGACAATGTTTACATCGGAGACGGCAAATGTATTTGCTGGCGATGCGGAAAAGAAACGCCACTGAATGACCCCATTCGAGAAAGCCGCCGACGTTTACCGTAACGAGTGGTGCGCCAGGTCCTTCAAGGAGGACTTGGCGCTCCACTTCCAATTCGGCTGGGTCATATCCTCTCCGCGCTTCTTCGTCATGGGCAGGCCGGTTTGCTATTGGGCTTGGTCGGCCAATCAAATCCTTGATCCGTTCCATAACCCACCAGACGAACCGGATTGCTGGCATGTCTGGCTGGCCGCAGGCGACCTTAAGGAGGCGCTTAAATTCCTTCCTTTCCCCTTGCCATACATCTCTTTTGAGCGTAAGAATGTCCTCAAGATGTATCCGTTTGACAGATTTGTCAGCAAGTTATGAGTGATCCGTATCACGACATTTCTTTTTTTTGCCCTGAACGCTTTAACGTTAACGCTGTTACGCGGTGTTACAAGGGCGGCGGCGGTGGCCGCGCTCCAAAGCCTCCCGCTCCTCCTCGCCCAGAGGATGCCCTGTTCGGCGCAACCGCCACGGTTCAGGCCCGCCAGCGCAATGCGCGTGGTTTTAACTCGACCGTGCTGACCGCTGGTATGAATCCAACCCAGGTCAATTACGGACCAAAACGACCAGCTACACTCCTGTCAACCCTGAGCTGAAATGCAAGACATCGACCCTAAAGCCGTAGCGGTCATAGCTCGATTTGATGCGCAAAAATCAGAACGTTCCAATTGGGAAACGAACTGGCAGGACATTCGCGATCTGGTTCGTCCAACTACGACAGACTTCAACCGTCGCGAACAGTCCGGTTTCAGCCGTGTCGATAACGTATACGACGGCACGGCGCGGGAGGCGTCCAAGGAGCTGGCAGCTGCGCTGCACTCCTATATGTCGTCCCCTACGGAGCGGTGGTTCGAGATTCAAGCCACGCCCGATATTGAGCTGGCCCGCGACCCGCAGGTAATTGCTTGGTCGGAACAGGTCGCTGACGCCATTTATGGGCAGTACTGCAACGACCGGACCGGCCTGACCAGCGCCCTGCACGAATCCTATCTGGACATTGCGGCCTTTGGTAACTGCATTGTGTATCAGGATTGGGACGGTGATTCCCAAGCCCTGCACTTCCGCACGCATCCGCTGTCAGCCTGCTATTTCGAGGAAGACTATTACGGGCGAATCAATTCCATTTCGCGCTGCCTGCCGATGACCTACGACCAGGTGATTGGTCAGTTCGGCCCTGTCCTTGGTGAAGAGTTTTCCAAGGACAAGCAGCGCCGTTGGGAAGTTATCCATGCCGTTTATCCCCGCGAACAGCGCGATTACGGCAAGCAGGACAGCAAAAACATGCCTTACGCATCCTGTTGGGTGCTTAAGGATAAAAAGCTCGTCCTGCGCGAATCTGGCTACGCTGAGTTCCCCTACCATGTGGGCCGGTGGAACAAGATTGCTGGCGAGCAATACGGGCGCGGTCCCGCCGACGACTGTCTGCCCGACATTCGGATGCTGAACCGGATGGAATACACCATGATTAAGGCGGCTAAGAAGGCTGTAGAGCCTCCTCTTCAGCTTACTTCGGATGGCTTCCTGATTCCGCCTGACGGCATCTCGACCGGGGCCAATGACATCCTGTACCGCGAGCCAGGCACCGAGCCTGCCCAATACCTTGAGTTCCGGGGCAATATCCCTTGGGGCGAAGAGAAGGTTCAGCAAAAGCGCGACTTCATCCGGCAATGTTTCTATGCCGATTGGGTCAAGCTGATGCCCAAGAAAGAGCGCCAGACCGCTTACGAAATCAGCGAACTTGTTGAGCAGCAACTTCGCATGATGGCCCCCATGTTGGGCCGGTTACAAACCGAACTGCTCGGGCCGATGATTGTCCGGTCCTACAATCTCCTTCGGGAACACAACAGACTGCCCAAACCGCCCGCTCAACTTGAGTGGGCTACCCTGCGTATTGCGTATATGAGCGCGGCGGCAAGGGCGCAGGTCGGCTCGAAGGCCACTCTTATCGGGCGTTACATCCAAGAGCTTGTTCCGCTCGCCCAAATCAAGCCTGACGTAATGGACGCCGTTGACGCTGACGTGGTTGCCCAAGACTTGGCCAACTATCGCGGCGTTTCCCGTCGCGTATTGCGCACGCCAGAGCAAATCGAAGAAATCCGCTCAAGCCGCCAGCAAGCCGAGCAAATGCAACAAATGGCTGCGGTTGCCGAACCGGCCAGCAAGGCGCTGCTCAACGTCGCTAAGGCGCAGGAGGCTGGGAGCGTCATTTAGACATGAAAACAAACCAATTGAAAACTGGAGTGCTGGCCGTTGCCTTAAGCGCATTGAGCTGCACCCTACTGACTGGATGTACAACCTTCCACGTCACCCAAACCGACGAAAGCCCGAATGAAAGAATCATCCGCTCGGAGATCAAGGCAACCGCGTGGTTCTCGTCCGCCCAGAACATCGCGAAAATCAAAGCGCTCCAGACTGACAAGACCCAGTCGTTCGGGACGGATTCAATCACGCAGCAAGGAGCCACCAACACCGTCGAAGCCCTGAAGGCAATCGCGCGCATCATGGAGCTGCTGAGGCCCGCTCCGTAGCGGAAAAACAAGGCGCTCGAAGCGGTTGCGCAGCATTAAACATGATCATCCGAAACATCACCGATCTGATTCGGCTTAAACAGGCGTATCAGACGACGTTCAAACCGAACGCAGACACAGAAATAGTGCTCCGTCATCTCATTAAGCTGGGATGCGTGAACCGAACTACATTTTGTCCGGGCGATCCGAACAAAACCATGATGAACGAAGGGGCCAGGCGGCTCGTTCTTGAGGTTCTCAACCTGATTCATGGCGATACCGACGCGGTTATGAACCGCATCAACCAAACATACCGAGAAGATAAGGAATAAACATGAGTGAAACACTGGTTACGGGCGGGCAGCCACAGGGCGGAGCGGCAACAACGTGGGTAGACACGCTTCCTCAAGAATTGCGAGGAAATCCGTCTCTGGCGCAGTTTCAGGGTAAGACGTGGGAAGAGGTTGGTCCGACTATCGCCAAGTCCTACGTCGAAACAAAGTCCATGATCGGGGCGGACAAGATCCTGAAGCCGTCTGAGAAGTGGACCGACAAGGAATACGACGCCTTTTACAACCAGCTTGGTCGCCCGGAGGCACCCGACAAATACACCATGCCGGAAGTCAAGATGCCGGACGGAATCAAGGTGGACGATGCCAAGATTGCGGAGCGCAAGGCGCTTTACCACAAGGCGGGCCTGACCGACAAGCAAGCCAAGGCGTTGATTGAGGCGGACCTGACCTTTGTGAAGTCGTCCTATGAGGCTGATAAGCAATCGACCGAATCGGCCAAGCTCACGGCTGAATCCGCCCTGAAGCAGGAATGGGGCGACAAGTATCAGGCCAATATCGAGCTGGCCCGTTCCGTTGTGGCCAAGTTCGGTGACGAGCAGTTCGTCCGCTACGTTGAGGAATCCGGCCTCGGTAACGACCCTCGCTTGATTAAGTTGTTGGCCAAGGCCGGCCAGGGCTTGATGGAAGATCGGGCTACCGGTAAGGGCACGACTGAGATTGCGCCCAATGCGGCGCAAGCCATGTCTGAAATCAACCAGCTCAAGGCGGACAAGGAGTTCATGGACAAGTTTGTTTCGGGCGACAAATATGCCGTCCAGAAATTTAATTACTTGCATACCGTGGCCTACCCTAGTAAGACTAGCCGCGCATAGTGATTCGTTTAGTTGTTAAGTGGGACGGGCGGGTAAGGGTTTTCTGGTTTTCCCCTTGCCCGCCTTTTTGTTGGTTGACAAACTTTAACGTTAACGTATTCTCCACGTATCGGACTACCTGATTCGTCAGGCCCGGTTGAATCCGCATACACTGCGGACGTTCAGCGAACGTGTTCGCGAGGCGAGGCCCGTAAGGACTACCGACCCGTTACAAAGCATTGGCGCTTTGTTGCGCCAGAGTTGCTAGTTCTTATGAGTTTTACAGTCGATACGGCATTTGTTAATTCGTATCACGCCCAGCTCGAACACATCTTCCAACAGAAGGGTTCCAAGCTCCGTGGTACTGTCCGGGAGGTAACGCAGAATTCTGAATACGATTACTGGGATCGTCTCGGAGTTGCTGACGTGCAGGAAATCAGCACTCGTCACGGCGATACGCCGCACAACGAGATTGAACACACCCGTCGCCGGAATCAGGTCGTTGGTTATGATACCAACGAATACTTCGATAATCAGGACAAGCTCCGCATGATTATCGATCCAAAGAGCGGTTACGCGCAGGCTCAGGCTTTCGCGCTTGGCCGCAAGATGGACGACGCCATTATCACTGCTGCATTGGGCACGGCCTATTCCGGCAAGAGTGGCGCAACTTCGGTAACGTTCGGTTCTGGTGGTTCGGTTATCGCGTCCTCGACCGTTGCGGTTGATTACGTTGAATCCGGCGCTGCCACCAACAGCAACCTCACCATCGGCAAACTCCGTCGCGCCCTCTATCTCCTTGAGGCCAACGACGCGATTGACCCGATGGAGCCGGTTACGGTTGTGGCGCATCCGTCTCAGAAGCAGGCTTTGCTTCGCACGACTGAAGTGACCAACTCCGATTACAACGCCATCAAGGCGCTTGTAAACGGCGAAATCAACACGTTCCTCGGGTTCAACTTCGTTTGGACGACCCGCGTTACGACCGATTCCAACAGCTACCGCCAGGTCTTGGTTTACCCCAAGAGCGGCATTCTGCTTGGCGTGGCAGAGAACCTGAAGGTGCGCGTCGATGAGCGTCCTGATAAGCGTTACAGCTATCAGGTCTACTCGACCGCCACGTTCGGCGCTACCCGCTTGTGGGAAGAACGCGCTATCAAGATCCTCTGCGCCGAGTAAACAGAAAGGAACAATAGAATATGGCTACTACAGTTATTGATACTTACGCGGACCAGCTTCAAGCCTACGTTGAGTCTGGCACGAAGATGGACACCAATCTGTCCATCTGCAAGACGGTTGTGATTCCGTTCATTCACACCTGCTCTGCTGAAGCGTCCGGCTCGGACATCGCGCTTGCGATTATTCCGAAAGGGGCACGCATCATCAGTGGTGAAATCGTGGCTTCGGCAACGCTGGCCAACTCGGCCCAAATCTCCATTGGTTTGGCTGGCAAGGACGGCACTGGCACGATTGACGACGTTCGTTCTGGCAGCTCGATTTCGACTGCTGGTGCCGCTGTTACAACCGCGCAGTCCGATTCGACGACCTGCTTGAAGGCTGCTGCGGTTCAGAGCACGACCAAGGTTGGCTTTGCGCTGACCCCGGCGCTGGGCTTCTTGTATGAGGCGCAAAAGGATCTGTACCTGACCGCTACGACTTCTGTCGGCGCTGTCACTACGGAAGTCCTTCGCGGCTATGTGATCGTTGCTTATCCATGAAGAAATCGGGGCGGGGTAACACCCGCCCCAACCAACTATGAAAAATATCCTAATTGGTTTGTTTGCACTCGCGGCGGTGACGGTTGGTGCGCAGGAATACAAGAGCCGTCTTCCGCGGCCGCAAGAATTGGAGAAAGTTGCCGGCCTCGATTATTACATCGCGGACGGCGCTCCTCGATTCACGCTGTCGCAAAAGCTGACAGGTCACAACGAGAATTATACGTTGAGCGACACGAATCATTACCTCGTCATTTGGGGCAATACTTCCAACGCCTTCGTCACGTTCCCGAACCCGACCAACTATCAGAAACGCCTGTTTACGATTGTTACTTCTGGTAACTCCACCGCCATTTTTACCAATGGCGCTACGACCGGAACGTTTAGCTCCATCAGCAACACGGTTGCGGCTGGATACAACCTGACATCTAACAAAGTTGTCAATGTGGTTTCCACTGGAACCAACTGGCTGGTCATTGACGTTCGTTAAATTCAGGCAGCCTCTCGCAGGCTCCTCCTCCGGGCGGCTTGGGTTTTTCATGTTTACTCAAGCCGCCTTTTATTTTATCGTCAACTCGTTATGGCACAAAGCCAACTTGAAGTAAGCCAGGCCGCTCTATACAAGATTGGCTCGACCAGCATTTCCTCGCTGTCGGACACCAGCAAGGAGGCGGTCGTTTGCAATGCTCGCGTGGACATCTGCAAGCGGGCTTTGCTGGAAATGCACCCGTGGAACTTTGCGGTCAAGCGCAAGATCGTCCGCCCGACCGAAACCAGCTATACCGCCTTGGCCGATGCGGGCGCTACCGATTACTTCCGCGTCACTTCCGCCTCGCACGGATTGGCCTCTGGCGACCGCGTGACAATTACGGACGAGACGGCTTATCCGACCGCTAACGGAACATGGGAAATTGTCTATGTGGATGCCAATAACTTCGACCTTTACGATTCCGTCTTTGCTGGCAGCGGAACCGTAACGGGAAACTGGACGCGGGCGGCTGCGACCAATTACGCTTACTCCATTTCCAAGCCATCCGATTGTCTCCGCATTCTGCGCATCAACGAGCGGGTCTATTCCGCTGAATGGCGGGTTGAAGCGGGCCGCATCTCGACCGACCTGAGTGAACTGGAAATCAAATACATCTACGACGTGACGGATTACACCACCATGCCAACGATGTTTTATGAATGCCTCTCGCTTTATCTGGCTTGGGACATCTGCGACCATTTGACCGCCAGTGATAGTAAGAAGCGCCAGGCTTGGACGGACTTGTTTGGTGGCGACGGAAAGATCGGCCTGATTCAGAGGGCGCGATTCATTGACGCCACTGAGGATTCCTCGCCTGTCATTGAGTCCAACGACTGGATTCTTTCTCGCAACTCTAACGCCTTGGCCATGCCTATTCAGTAATGCCTCAAGCCAACCTAGCACAAACAAGCTGGCGCTTCGGTGAAGTCTCTCCACTCCTGCGCGGTCGGGCCGATCTGGACGCTTGGAAACAGGGCTGCGAGAAGCTTGAGAACTTCATTGTAACCCCGCAGGGTTCGCTGTTGCGCAGGCCAGGCACCGAGAACATCCATTACATGGATTCTGATGCGCTGCGCCTGATTGAGTTCCGGGCGGCGGACAACGATTCCTATGTGTTGGAATTGTTTTACGGGGAATACTCGGCTTACAATTGGGGCAGCCTCATCCTTAAAAACGGCGAACTGCTTTACGGTGTTCACGGGCAGCGCATCGAGGAAGTGACTGACGACGGGGCCGGGTTTCCGCTCATCAAGATCACCAACCACCAGCTTTCCATTGGCGACCCGGTTTACATTCAGGGCTGCAACGGCGGCATTGCTGACGGGCGCTACGTTGGAACCGTAAGTGATGCCGATCATATCTTGCTGACCAGCGGAACGGTTACAACTTATTCGGGCGGTGGCGTGCTTTACTACGACAAGTTCGGCGGGCCTGCGGGTGTTGGCCGGGTCATTCGGATTACCAACGCAACGCTGGCCGCTGGCGAAATTACCTACACCACATCGACGGCTCACGGTTTTGTTGTTGGTGATAAGGTCGGCGTTACGGCCATCCTTGGGGCGACTGAAGCAAATGGTCAATGGACTGTTACAGCCACTCCCACCACAACCACGTTCAAAGTGGCCTACACCGGAACGTTGACCGCTTATACCAGCGGAGGCGTTTGCAGCGATTCCCCGTTGCTTATCCCGATGTCTCCGCTGCACACCTACACCAACGACCAGCTTAAGCAAATCAGCGTTTGCCAGAGCGCGGACGTGATGTTCTTTGCGCATCCCGAGATGCCTCCCTATACGCTTACCCGGTTGAGCGATTACCAATGGGAATGGCGCAAGATGGAGTTCATTGACGGGCCTTACCTTAACCGCAATCAGGGCTACACACGCCTGACGATTAGCAATTTCAACGACGAGGCTGTCTTCTTTGATCCGGTTGGCAACGTCAACTTTGCGGTTGGTGATGTTGGAAAGTTCCTTCAATACCGCGAAGACAACCAGTGGAAGCTTGCGGAAGTAACCGCATACACAGACGCTGAGCATGTCACCGCAGACATCAAGAGCAACTTGCTGCTCAATCTGGACGAGCAAATCGCGCTGAAGTCCAGTGTCAATCGCTCAACCATCAATTCTCAATATCAAACTACGGCTGGTCGCGGAACGCAGGTAAGGAACATGAATGTGTTTCTTTACAACAAGCGCATTCAAACCGCCAAGGCTGTTAACGGCGTTAACCCCGCCGCCGACCTAGTGGCCGGCGGAACGCTTACCAGCACCTACGCAGGCACATTTACCAGAAACGACATCGGTAAATACATTAAAGACCAGGCCGGAACGTGGCGCAAAATAACGTCGTTTACAACAGACAAGTCCGTTGGCTATTCCACCCCAACGCGCATTGCTGGCGCATCTGACACCAACGAAGCTGATTTGGTTTATTACGACCGCACCATCACGGCCACTATTACCGCCAGCGGACCGACCAGCGCAGACTCAAACATCTTTTCATCGACCGATGTTGGCAGGCCAATCCGGCTGAACTTCTCTGGAATCTCTGTCTGGTGCCGCATTACAGCTTATACTAGCGCCACTCAGGTTAGCGTGGAATTTTTCCAAGAAGTCCCGCTTGATCCAAAGGACAACACCACCATTCGTAACGGAGGCGTAGTAACTGACTGGCAGCTCGGCGCGTGGAGCGATGACACCGGATACCCCACCACGGTCTGCATTCACGAACAGCGGTTGGTGTTTGGAGGCACAACCTCACAGCCCCAAACGGTCTGGATGTCTGTCAGCGGCGACTATTGGAACTTCTCACCAACCGAACCAGACGGAACGGTTCAGGACGATAACGCCATCACCTATACGTTCGCCTCTGAAGACGTTAATCCTATCGTATGGATGATCAGCGCGAAAGTGCTTTTGATTGGGACGGCTGGGGCAGAGTGGCAGGCAAAAGCGGCGTCTTCGTTTATGGAGCCGCTGACTCCGAGCAATGTCAGCTTCACGCCTCAATCTGCGTACGGGAGCTATCCGAATCATCAGGCCAAACGCATTGGAAACTCCATTTATTTCCTGCAAAAAGACGGAACGCGCCTTCGGAAAATGTCGTTTAACTTCGACGTTGACGGCTGGGTGGCGTCGGATGTTTCGCTGGCCTCAGAACACATGATGAGAAACGGCAGGTCAGGCGTGCAACTGGCCTACCAATCCGCGCCGTTCTCAATCCTTTGGGTGCTGCTTGACGACGGGACGCTTGCCTCTGCCACCATCAACGAAGATGAAAACCAATTCAGTTGGGCGCATCACACGCTTGGGCAGTACAACTCGGCATGTGTTACCGATTCGATACTTGTCATCAACAAGGATAACGGTACCTATTCGCGGCTCTACATCGCAGGCCAGCGAAACGACGCGAACAAGTATGAGGTGGAACGCCTGGGGTTGTTCTGGCTTCCGTCCGGCGACACTGCTCTTACAGCCTTAACCACGGCCTACCTTGACAACTACACCGCCCGAACCGTTACCGCTGCGTCAACGACAACCCCTGGCGCAAACGTTCCTAACGGCGCTTCAGTTGGAGTCTGGATTAACGGAACCTACCTTGGGACAAAGACCGTCTCAGGCGGATCGGTGGCCCTTGGGGCTACTTATACCGGAACGGCCTACGTTGGATACACCTACACGTCCACGCTCAAACAGCTTCCTCCCGAAGGCGGAAGTCCCTTCGGTGTGTCCATGGTCAAAACCAAGAGAGTTCACCGTGTTGGAACCCGCGTCTTTTCGTCCTATAAGGTAAATCACGGGAATACCGAATCGAGTTTGACCGAGCACACCTACCCGAACACCACTACGAATTTCTTTACGGGTGATGACAAGTTCAGCATCAAGAACCCGTACGATTTCGAGCAGGGGATTGTGCTTTCCTTAACTGAACCTTGGCCGCTCAATATCCTTGCAGTTGCGCCTGAACTGCAAACCAACGAATGATACGCGAAGCCACCATTAACGATGTGATTGAGTGCGGCAAGCTGGCCGAAGAGTTTTACTTTGCCCGTAACAAAGCGGGCGAGTTCAACTCGCAATGCTTCATTGAGTTTTGGGGCAAGATACTCGCATCCGGCCAGGGCACGATCTACATGCGCGAGGTTGATGGTGTGCCGCGTGAGGCCATTGGGATTATCTATCATCCAAACCCCTACAACGGGAAGCCCTGCGCTTCGTCCATGTTCTGGTTTGTCACCGAATCGCAGGGGCTGGCCGCTGGCGCTTTGTTTGAACACGTCTTGGGGGTGGTGGAGAAAGAGGGAATTATGGAGTTCAAGATTCCATTGTTGTTGGACGAACGGCTGGTCCGCATTGGAGCGTTTCTTAAACAGCACGGCTTTGATGTCAGCGACCTGACCTACATGAAGGAGATTAAGTAAATGCCTCAAGCAGCAATACCGTGGATTGTAGTCGCCATCAGCGCGGCTGGCACTGCCGCAGGCGCATACTCTGTCGCCGAGCAGGGCAAGGCCGCAGAGGAGGCTTCCAAGCGCAATGCCAAGGCGCAGAACACCAACGCCCGCGTTGCCGCCGAGCAGGCCCAATACGCCGCTGACCGGCAGCGTTCGGAGAACCGGCGCAGGCTGGGGGCGCAGCGGGCCGCTGGGGCAAAGAGCGGCATCGACCTGTCGGGCGGTTCGTTTCAAGACGTGCTTCTTGACTCGGCAGTTCAAGGCGAAATGGACGCATTGGCTTCCATTTATCAAGGCCGGGCCGCAAGCGCAGCCTACCAGAGCAGCGCCCGAAACTCGCTACTCGAAGGCAAGGCAGCGAAACAGGCTGGTTACTTGCGGGCAGGCTCAACCCTGCTCAGTGGGGCGTCCCAAACCGCATCGGTCTGGCCAAGCCTGAATGGTAGCGGCGCAACCAATACACGTTCCTCGCTTTACAATGAGCGCGGCCCACAGTAATGCCTAAGATCCCTCAATACATCGCGCAGCAGGGAATAAAGACCGGCCCGGTTGCTGACCAGATTAACGTTGGCGCAATGACCGCGCCCGCTGCTGCCATCGGCAGCTTTGCCGGGGCCGCTCAGGATGTGGGCGCATTCTTCCAGTCCCGCGAGAAGGAGAAGGAACTTCGTTGGAGCGGAGACGCCGAATACAAGTTTACCAATGCCATGACGGAATGGCATATGGCGAACAAGGATCGGGATGACTACGGTCCAGCTTTCAAGGAATACTCCGAGAAGGTTGCCAACGACTTTGTTGCCGCCGCCCCGTCCAAGCGAGCTGGAGAAGTCCTGAAGCGACAATTGCAGGGCAGCATTGCCAGGCAGTACGACATGGCCCTGCGGGTTGGCGAGAGCAACCGAATCGAACGGTTTCAGGTGGCCGAAACAGACGCTACCGGCTCCTACTTGGAGATGTACCGGAACATGGTCACTATCGATCCGGCTGGTTCCGCGCCTGTTTTGGAGCAGCAATACATTGGGCAGATTGCCCGCATCAACGCCGCTCTTGGCGACAAGGCTCCCGCGACTGCGCTGAAGATGCGCAGGCAGGCCACGCTTACGGTCATCGAAGGCATGATGGATACCGATCCGGACTATGCCGAGATGATCCTGAACGAGACGAAGGACATCGACGAGACGGCTCGGCAAAGCCTGCTCAACAAGATTGACGGGACGCGCAAGCAGCTTCGCGTGTTGGATGCGCGGGCGTTCCAATCTTCCATTGAAGATAGTATTGCCAATGCTCAGGATCGCGGGCAATACGCCACGCTGCCAAGCGTTGATACCTTCAAGGCGATGTATCCAACGGAGGCATCGGCCTTAACTGCGTACGACAGTTACAAGGAGCAAGTAGACGTTCACAATACTGCGCTCGACTTCATCAAGGAATTTAGCGGCATGTCCTCCAGCGCCATGCAGCGCGGGATTGAATCCACCAAGGACAAGGTTGGTGGCGTGGTTGGTCAGAAGGCTAGAGCTGAAGCTGGCCGGATGATCAAAGCCCTGTCCGACTTTGCCAACGACAATCCAGTCGAATACCTGCAAAGATACAACCCGACCGTATCCAAGCTGCGCGAGCTGTATGCGGGCGCTACGGATCGGAACCGGGCGGCCTTGTTCGCGCAGCTCAACGCGGAGACGCTGCGGTATCAGGGCCACGCCCCAAAGGGTGCGCCTGACGCAGAGTATTACCTTGGGTTGGATGCTCACCAGGTGTCTGTTGTGCCCAAGGCGCAGGCAGAACAGTTCGCTGGCAACATCAACAACGGCACCCCGGACGCCAAGGTCAAGGCGATTCGGGACTTTGAAGCCATGTATGCAGGCGACCCGCAGGTTGCCGCCATTGCATGGCGCGACCTGACGCAGTTGCCGGAAGGAAAGCGCGTATCGCAGCAGGCGCAGTTGCTCAAGCTGCACGCCAACGAACCTTATGCCCGCCAGCTTGCCGAGGCGCTCGGCAAGGCCAACGAGAACGCCAAGAACAAGGGGCTTAAGATTGATGAGTATGAAAAGACCCTTGTTACCAACAAGGATTGGCTGGCTTTTGCTTCCATGTATGGAGGCGACAATAAGCAGAACGCTGCCACGGTTGCTGGATTTAGAGAGGCGATTGTGTCTTATGCTGCTTCGCTTGATATAACTAATCCGAGTCAGGCGGTAAAGAAATCAATCAAGACTCTTATTGGTAACAAGTTCCAGTTCGAGGATGTCGGCGACCAGACTGTCCCGTTCGCCAAGTGGGCTGGCCCGGATGAGAGAATGCGCAGCGACTCCGAGATGAAGGAAGCAGTTGCTCGCGTCCGAGATAACTTCGACAGCACCATCATGGCAAGCGGTTTAATGCAGACGATGGACAACGGCGCTCCGCTGTGGCCGCTCGCGCCATACAACGCCACACAGCAGGCGATTGATACCTACATCCAAAACGATGTAAACAAAAACAAGATGCTCGTTCCGTCCGAGGATGGAAAGGGTATGTATGTCTACATGAAGACCGAGCTTGGCATCCCGGTTCAGCTCCGCACAAAGGACAAACGCCCCCTGTTCATCTCGTTCGATGTGGCTGGAAAGCGACACAATATGCCTTTGCTACAAACACAAAGGCCGGTCAGGAATTCTATTCTTGAAACAAGGCCGCTTGGACTGGATATCCCGCAGCCACCTCAGAAGGACAGGTTGAACAGGCCGGGCGGATACCTACCTGAATAATGTCATTTGCATTTCCACCAGTTGAAGCGGAAACGGGCATACCGATTACGGGGCGTGACGCCTCGTTAACCGATTATCTTGGCCTTAAGTTTACCATTGGTGCAGGCCAGACGGCAGGCCGGGCCATTACGGGAATGATCGGGGATCTGTTCGATGACTCCGAGCTTCTCGATCCGAAGCGGGCTAATGAGTTGTATAGCAACCCGGATACGGGGCTGGTGTTTGACGAGCCGATTCGTGAGAACCGCGCCCGCGCCATGCAGGAGCGGCATGACCTGAACGCCATTGCCCAAGCCGAGCTGGATACGATTCAGAACGTGGGATTGGTGAAAGGTTCGGCGGGGTTTGTGACGCAGATGATCGGCGGCATGTCGCACCCCATCGACTTTTCGATGAACCTGATTCCGTTCGTCGGATCGGCCAAGCTGGCCAAGGGCGCAACCGGCCCGCTCTCTGCCGCCATGACTCGCGGCTTGCTCATCTCTGAGGAAACCATCGCCAAGCATGTAACCTTCCCGCGCATTACCGCTGCGGTCATTGACGCCACGGCAGGAAACATCCTCGCGGAAATCCCTGTTGCCGTTCAAGCCCGGCGCAACAAGGAGGAGTACGGCACAGAGGACTTTGCGGTTAACATCCTTGGCGGGGCGCTGATTGCGGGCGGGCTTAAAGGTATCACGCTTGGCCTGGCCCGCGCTCGCGAAGCCCATGCTCGTCTGACCCCCGAGATTCAGGACCGGATGCTGAAGGATGCGATTCAGCAGATTGCTGTCGGCAAAAGCCCGGACGTTCATAGCCATGCCACCATTGACCCGAAGTTGATGGAGGCGGAATGGCGAGAGCTGGAAGCTGCGGTTCGTGCCGATGGGATGCGAATTGCCCAAGCCGATCCTGAGCTGAAGCCGATGCCCATCGACAAGATTGTTGAGGAGGCGAAGCGGGCGGTTGAAAGCCCGGAGGTTTCTGCCGCTGACAAGGGCGTTCTTTCCAAGCTCATTGAGCGTTACGAGAGCGGAAACATTGATGCGGTTGGTGTTGATAATATCGCGGCGATGATGAATCGTTCCGTCGATTACGAGGCGTCAGCCAAGGCTCTTGGTGACGAGCTGTATCAGACGCGGGCCACCATCGACAACCTGACCCGGCTGGCTGCGGAATCGACCGACCCGGCCATCAAGCAGCGCGTTGAGGAAAGCATTGGCAAGCTATACAAGAAGCTGCCCATTGCTGAAACGTTGCGCAATAGCATCGACCGGAGCAAGGAAGACCCGCGCTATCAGGCTTTCGTCAAGGAGCGCATCGACAAGTATGTTGCCGAGCAAAAGAAACTCTTCGATGTGGAGTATCAGAAGAAGCTCGCCGTGTCCAATGCGGCCCGTGCGAAACAGGAGATTGGCCCGCTTGCCAAGCCTGAAGATGTTGCCAAACTGGACGGAACAAGAGTTCCCGAGGCTGCTATCGCAGACCTCGCGGAGGATGCCCGTGCGCTATCCGCTGAGATCGAGGCCGACATTAAGGCGCTTGAGCTGGAAGATCCTGAGCTTGCTGCCCGCGTTAAGAAAATGGTTGATGACGAACTGAAGGCAATCGACAGCCCCGAACCTAAAGCGGTTGATGCGGCCATGCGCTGCTTGATCAATGAGTAAGAAATACCAGAAGTGCATTGACCAGATTAAAGCCTCTGTCAAAGAGGGTAAGATGACTGACGCCAAGGCGCAGCAGCTTCTTGCCGAGCTTGACCAGAAGCAGAAGATCCGCGAGGCCAAGGGTGAGATGCACCGCGAGAATGCTCTTAAGGAAATCGCGGGCGAGATTCTCAATGACGAGAAGTGGGCAGCGGAAGCGGCCAAGCGCAATGCCCTGCTCAACGTCAAAGCGTACCGCTCCGTCATCCAGCAGGCGCTTCGGGAAAAGAACATGGGCACCGGCCTTCAGCGCACGCTTGAGCGGGCCATGATGGAGGCAAAGGCGACCCAACAGAAGTTTCTCGACAAGTTCAAGAAGGGCTTGGAAGAGGCGGAAGTCTGGGATTACTTGCGCAAGGCGCAACGCGACGACCAGCTCGACATCGCCCGCGAAGCGTGGAACCTAAGCCTTGGCGAACGGGCAAATCCTGCCGGGGTAACGCCGAACAAGCAGGCCCAAGCCGTTGCCAATGTCTGGCGCGAAACATTTACCGAGCTGGCCTCCCTTGAGAACCGCCACGGCGCAATGATCAAGCAAGCTGCGGGCTGGATATTCCCGCAGACTACTGACCCGCACAAGTTACGCACGCTGGGAATCAAGGGCTGGTCCGAGGCGAATATGCACACCTCAGAAAAGGTGTTCAAGGAGTTTGTCAACACGCTCAACGTGGATTGGGAGCGCACCTTGAAAGGCGTGGACAAGGACACCTTCCTGCGCCGGTATTTCCGCAACCAATACAGCGGGGTATTCCTGCGCGAGAAGGACTTTGCCGAGGCCGACCACGGCACAACCGCCCGCTCCATATCCTCCCGCGAAAGCGCGGCCCGCGAGCTGTGGTTTGCTGACGCTGAATCCGCCTTCGCCTATAACGAGAAGTTCGGCAAGCATTCGATGGTCGGGGCCATGTTCTCCCGTATCCAGAACGGATCAAGGGCGGCGGCTTTGATGCAGCACTTCGGGCCAAATGTTGAGGGCACCATCAGCAGCGTTAAGGACTACCTGCTGACGCGCTCCAAGGACATGGCCGACCAAGTGAAGCAGGGCGATTCCATTCGCGCCGTGGAGAAAAGCGTCAACACCCTTATGGGGCGCTCCTCCGTATCCAACCGGCCCGGCCTGTCCAAGTTCGTGGACGACATGAAGGCGGTTGTCCTGTTGTCCAAGGGCGCAAACATGGTGTTTAGCACCCCGCCCGACAAGGCCACAATGGATACGGCAATGGCGTATCGCGGGGTATCCGCAGCCAACCGCGCTCTGGCCCAAATCATGGGTATGGCTGTTCGTTCTACTGATGCCCGCAAACGGCTGGATGTTTACTCGGTTTACATTGATTCATTCCTTGGCGACACCTCCAATGCGTGGACCGGAGAAGTCCAGAGCAACAGCTTCCTGCAACGCCGCGTAACCGACCTGTTCGAGCTGACCCAATTCACCCGCCAGAATGAGACGCATCGGTATGCGGTGTCGGCAGCGTATGCCAAGGAGCTGGCTGATCAATCCCATCTCAGCTTCGATGCTTTACCGGAACGGATTGCCATGTCGCTCAAGGACTATTCCGTCAGCCGAACGGAATGGGACATCTGGCGCAGCAAGGTTGAAGACGTTGAGCTGATTGGCGGCAAGCACAAGATGCTGCTGGCTGACATTGCTGACAACCTGACCGATGCCGAACTGGCCAGGGTGGTTGAAGCGAAGGGGCTTTCCAATACATCGGCTAACAAGCAGCGAGCCAGGGACGAATTCGACATGAAGATTCGTTCCCTGTTTCAGGACATTGTTGCCGATGCCACAACGGAAAACACCCTGCGTTACCGGGCCATGACAACCGGAGGCGTGGAGCGTGGCGGAATTGGGCGCGAGCTTGGCGAAGCGTTCTTCATGTTCAAGGGCTATCCAGCCAATGCGGTTATCCGCGCCATTGAGCGGGAACGCAAGCTGACCGGGGCCAGCTCCATGCAGGAATGGATTCAGAAGGGCGGGGCAATCCCCATCGGCAAGCGGCTGGCATGGCACATCGGGTCAACCACGCTCATGGGTGTTCTGTCCTACCAGTTGTCCGAGTTGCGCAAGGGCAAAACACCAGCTCCATTGATGACGCCAGAGGGTAAGGTCAATTGGGACTTGTGGTTTGCTGGCGCTACCCGTGGTGGTGGGGCTGGCATCTATGGCGACCTCCTCTTGAATGAATACGACAGCCGTTCCCGCTCGTTCCTGCAAGCCTTTGCCGGGCCTATCTTGGGCGAGCTTGACCCGCTTATGAACCTGAAAAGCCGCGTTGGAGGCACCTTGCGCGGCGAAGAAGGCGAGACGGGCGACCGGCTGGGCTATGCCGCAACCCAATTTGCTCAGCAAAACATTCCGTTGATGAACTTGTTCTTCGTCAAGCCAGCGATGGATTACCTGATTTTCAACCAGATGTATGAGGTGTTTTCACCGGGCGTAGCGTCCCGCCGCGCCGCAGGCGTCCAGAATGCAGGACAAGAATATCTGTATGACGCCGCCGACCCTCGCGAAGCTGTCGCAAATGACCCTATTGGGATGCAAGATATAACCAGGAAGGTGAACTCTGCGCTTGACTGGTTTGAGAATTGATTGAACTATATCGTTAACGTTTATGAAGAACCGTATCATCATCGCTGCCGCAATGCTGCTTGTCGCCGGGGGAATTGCCATAGCTCAAAGCATCGCTCGCTCTGCGGTGTTTGTCAAAGTCAACTCTAGCACCAGCAACTCGGAGCAGTTCACCAACAACACCTTTACGGTTCGTAGTGCCATGATCATTGGCAAGAAGTCGTTGACCGCAACCAATACAACCGCCGTTCGCATTGGCTGGGCCACCAACACGACTTACTTTGTCATCAATCCGGGCCAAGCGTATGTCATTGAGTTTGCCGACAAGCGCGAGTTCCGCCTGAGCGACTTGTATTTTGATGTCGAAACCGCAAACGACGGGGTGGTTGTCAGCTACGAATAAGACTATGAAGCAATTTTCATTTATTGCAGCGGCATTGCTGTGCTTTGTGTCGGCGGCAAGCGCGGCAATCCGACCCGCGCAGCCGGGGATTGGCGGCGGTGGAGATGGCGGCGGACCAACCAATGGAATTACCGCTGCCACAGCCACAAATATCGTCACGGCCAACGTGCAGGAGGCCAATTCGTTCCGCTACAAGTCTGACTATGGGCGCGGCCCACGACAGGAAGCGGTTGACATCATCCTCGATACCGACATTGGCGGTGGCGACATTGATGACTTCCTTGATATTTGGTATGCCAACCGATTGATGGACAGGGGCGAGGTTAACCTTCTCGCCGTGCTGAATAGCGTCACCAATGGTTACGGGGCACCAACGGCGGAGGCTATCAACCGATACTTTGGGCGCGGCCACATTCCCATCGGTCAGAGCAAGGAAACTGTTCCAGGCGGAACGACTGGTTACACTTATGGGTTTTCCACTAACTGGCCAAACACTCTGCGAGACGGCACAAATGCGGCGGATTCTGTTACAGTGCTTCAAACCGTCCTGAGCAACCGACCGAATCGCAGCGTGAAACTGATTGTCACCGGCCCGCTGCATCAGTTGTCAAACCTTTGGGGCAGGGCCTCGCAATTGATGAGTAATAAATTGAGCGAGGTCATTATCGTAGCCGGTTCCTATCCGCTCTCTGACTCCGATTTCAATCTTGCCGCCGCTCCTAACGCGGCCAAGATCGTTTACAGCATGAGGACCGTGCCGGTAACTTGGGTTGGTATTACCAATGTGGGCGACGAGGTAAGCACTGGCACATCATTCAGCTCCAAAGCTCCGCAAAACTCTCCAATCTATGATGCGCTGGCCAGATACGGTGCGTCCAGCCGCCCGGCCTGGGCGCAGATGGCTATTTGGTATGCGGCGCGTGGAACTAATTTCCAAGGAACAAACTACTTCGATGTGGTCAACAGCGGAACCAACGTCATTGTCACGGGCGCTGGCTCCAACTACTGGCAGACTCTTGGATCGCCGCTGAACGAGAAGTATCTGGTGCGCACCGGAAACACCAATACGTTCAGTTCGATGATTGACAGCGATTTGTTCGAGGAGTTCTACGTCAAGACGCGGAAGCTTCCCAGCGGTGCCAGCGGCGTATTGCTTGGCGCTCCAAATACAGGCTCATTTGAGAGCGATGTTGTCATGACCCGCAGCGGGCGCGGCTCAGGCGTACTCACCCTGGCAGGCAGTCTTTTTGCCAACCATTTCTTTTTCGAGCCAACACAGGATACTTATCTTCGTGGTGGATTCACCGGATCTTCTTTGTTTCTGAACGACTCTGTTGGCCTTGGTCCGATTGTGGCTGGTAACGGAACGAACAAGTTCAAATTGATGAGCGTTTCGACGAACGCCCTTCTTTATCTTGATGGTGATAACTCTGTCCAAACGGCTTCTGTTAGTGGGTTGACATTTAGCGGGGGTGTTTTAAGTGGTAGCGGCGGCAGTGGCGGCACGAACTTTCCAAATGTGAACCTGCTGGTGGGCGGGACGAACCTGACGCTTTCAG
>ERZ650311.576-NODE-576-length-21997-cov-10.713107_pt1 | contig 21997 bp, 22 predicted proteins | sample MGYA00376247_ERZ650311 | MGnify/ENA primary metagenome ERZ650311 (study PRJEB26733, sample SAMN07839324) | wastewater metagenome | biome: small river; feature: stream; material: water | place: USA: North Carolina | collected 2016-07-28 ...
GTTCTGCTGCCCAAGTATCAAACTCTGATGACCATCCTGGTGCCTTGGCATCGATAGACCAATCGCGAAGGAAGGGAAGTCCGTGAGTCATAAAGCCAGAGCCGATAATCAAGACGCCTTCATCGCGAAGTGGTGCTAAGCGACGGCCGATTTCAATCAGCTTTCCTGGATCTGATGTTGGCATCGACATCTGAAGAACTGGAATATCGTGATCTGGATACATCACGCGAAGTGGTACCCAAGCGCCGTGATCGAGTCCGCGCTTTGACTCATGTAAAGGATCTGACTTAGGCATCATCGCAGTAATTCGCGCAGCTAGCGCTGTTGCATCTGGAGTCTCGTAGGTCATTTCAAAGAACTTCTGAGCGAAGCCACCGAAGTCATAGACAAGCGGTGTGCCTACATGGGGACTGGTAATCGCGATGGGTGCTGACTCCCAGTGGGCCGAGATAATCAAGATTGCCTTCGGCTTCTCGAACTTCTTTGTAATGGCAGCGAGTTCACCGCTCCAGACAGGATCGTCGAGCAGCAACGGTGCACCGTGGCCGATATAGAGGGCAGGCATCTTTTCCATGGCTAGAGCATATCAGAAGTAGTTGAAATTTCAACTACATTTCTAGCGGGCTAAAAGAGGCGTTTTATAGGCGGGAGAGGAGGATTGCCTGAACTTCGCCATCGGAGGGAGCGATTGGGTTGTTGCTCGTCACAGAATCCGCAAGAACGGTCTTGGCGATATCGCCGACCATCTCCTGCTTCACACCGTAGTGGGAGAGTGAGTTACGTATCTGGATGGAATCTGCGAGATCGCGTACTGCTTCGATTGCAGTATCTGAGTTTGCACTAACGCCCATATCGTTTCCGACAGTTGCGTAGATGTCGCTGACTTCGCGCGCATTAAATTGCATAACCTCAGGTAGCACAGTTGCAAGCGCCTCGCCGTGAGCTGCACCAACATGCGCTGAAACAGAGTGAGCGATTCCGTGAACAAGTCCAAGACCTGACAAGGTAAGTGCAAGACCGGCAAGGTGAGCGCCCATCAACATATCGCCGCGGGCATCAACATTTGCGCCATCCTTGACTGCAATTGGAAGTGCGCGAGCAATCAGTTTGACTGCCTGGTGCGCATAGGCCGCAGATACTGGCGTGCTGCCCTTTGATGTTAAAGATTCGATTGCATGGGTAAGAGCATCGATACCCGTTCCTGCTGTTGGACGTGGTGGCAATCCGATTGTTAATTCTGGATCAAGAATTGCTGCAACCGGTGTCGTGCTGGCATCGCCAACATAGAACTTGCATTGACGAATTGGGTCATCAATAACGCCCCAGTTATTTGTCTCTGAGCCAGTTCCAGCGGTGGTTGGGATAGCGATGATTGGCAGCGCTGGACGATCTGGAGTAATCGAGTAATCAAACTTGGCAGATGAGAATGTTGGATTTGCAACGACAAGTGCGATGCCCTTGGAAGAGTCGAGTGATGAACCGCCACCGAGAGCGACGATGCAGTCAGCGCCAAAAGTGATGCCGTGCTTGGCCGCAGCATCAATCAGAGTAGTGGTTGGATTGGGCTTAATGTCAGTGTAGGACGCTGTTTCTATGCCAGCTGACTTCAAGATGGCTTCGACCTTTGCTAAAACACCAGCGGCAGCGACTCCTGGGTCGGTAACAATAAAGACTTTCTTCTTATTTAATCCAGCGACAACTTCTGGAAGTTGTGTAACAGAACCTGCGCCAAAACGAATATTGACCGAACCAGGTGTAAGTGTGAATGCGTTCATCATCTGCCTATCTCTTCTTTGAGGTTGCTGTCGGGATTATTTCTTATGTGTCAGTAAATCGGTAATGCGTTCTGAAGCTTTCATCATCTCATTTGCGGCAGAGATGAGGTGATCTTCAAATCGTGCTTTTGGTGCAGCGACGTTTATCGCTGCGACAATTGAACCATTGAAATCACGAACTGGCACAGAGGCACCAACGAGACCTGGTTCGTACTCTTCAATCACAAGGGCGAAACCATCTTTGCGAATCTTCTGAAGTTCCTTAATAAGCTCTTCGCCAGTCTTCGTCTTGCACAGTAGGGGAGCGCCTTCAATCTTCTTCTTCAACGGATAGATGCGTTCTACTTGATCATCTTCTAATCCTGAAAGAAGCACGCGACCGGATGACGTCATATATGAAGGCGCTGTTACGCCCATCCAACTGAGCGCACGGAAACCATGAGCAGGTGATTCAGAGTGAATCGTCACAACTTCAACTCCTTGCAGAACGGTTAGATGTACCGTCTCGCCGAGTTTATGGACAAGTCCATGCAGCTCTCCGCGAGCTGCGGTAACAAGTTGTGCCTCAAAGGTATAGCGAGCAATCGCATAGAGACGTGGTCCAACAATCACACCGGCGCCTTGCCGTAATAACAATCCGTTATCAAGTAACCGAGAAACCGCGCGTGAGATCTGACTTTTCTCGCGGCGAGTGCTGATTGCAAGGTCGCCATTGCGCTGCGGAACGGGTGAAGCGGCGGCAACCGCCTCAATAATCTCTAAATCACGCTCGAGGCCGTTATTACGCACAAGTGAATTGGGCATGTTGCAAATAATACAACTCTTGGTGCGCCTATTGCAACAAACAATTTCCAGGGGCAGGATGTGATTCATGAAGATGGAAGATTATTTGGTGCCACTGGCACCACCGAATCTTTTGCAATTTGTCTCGGTGCAACGCGAAAAGATTATTCACGATGTGATCGCGCAGATTGAACTTGTCTGTTTAGTGATGGCACTCGTTTCATTCACTGCAATCATCACCGGACTTGTGGTGTGGAAGTCTTCAACTGCATCTGAAATCGTTACTGGTTTCTGGTCAATTGTTTTCACCATTCCATCGCTTGCAATGTTTATCTTCTTTATCGGTCCATTTGGTTTGGGTTGGCTTCCAGCAGTGATTGCACTTGTTCTCTATGGGCAGTTGCCAGTAGTTCGCAACACCATCGTTGGGTTGCGTTCAGTTGAACCAGCAGTAATGGAATCGGCAGCTGCAATGGGAATGAAACCGCTAACTGTGTTGCGCAAGATTCAATTCCCACTAGCGTGGCCAGTAATCATTGTTGGTATTCGCGTATCAGCGATGTTGATCTTTGGTATCTCTGCAATCGCTGCATACGTTGGTGGTCCTGGTCTTGGCGATTACCTCTTTAGTGGTCTAGCAAATCTCGGTTCATTTAACTCAATGAATCAAACACTCGTCGGAGCATTCGGAATCACTTTGCTCGCACTAATCTTTGATGGAATCTTTGTTTTGATTCGTCGTGTAACAACTCCAAGGGGGCTACGTGTCTAACACAACTCACGGTCAAGAAATTCGCTTAGAGAAATTAACTAAGCGATATCCCAATACCCTGAAGGATGCAGTCTCTGAGTTCAATCTCGTCATCCCTGCTGGTGAGTGTGTTGTCTTCGTTGGCCCTTCTGGCTGCGGTAAGACCACCACGATGAAGATGATTAACCGCATTATCGAGCCAACTTCAGGACGAATCGTCATTGGTGGGGAAGATGTCACCAAGACACCTGCCCACGAACTTCGCCGCAATATCGGCTATGTGATTCAGCAGATCGGCCTCTTCCCACATATGACAATCGCGGACAATGTCGCAACTGTTCCTCAACTCCTAGGGTGGGAGAAGAACAAGACTCGTGCGCGCGTTAATGAGCTCTTAGAGCTCGTCGGGCTCGATCCATCTGAATATGGATCACGTTATCCGAAGCAACTCTCGGGTGGACAGCAGCAGCGCGTGGGCGTTGCTCGTGCGCTTGCTGCTGACCCAGCAGTGTTGTTGATGGATGAACCTTTCGGAGCAACAGATCCAATTACACGTGTTCGACTTCAAAAGGAATTTCGTGCCTTACAACGCGAACTGAAGAAGACGGTCGTTTTCGTAACACACGATTTTGAAGAAGCTCTTCTGCTTGGAGACCGCATTGCAGTTCTATCTGAGCAGTCAAAGGTGGAGCAGTATGGAACTCCACTTGAGATTCTCTCTGCACCTGCAACGAAGAAGGTAGAAAGTTTTGTCGGTGAGGCCGCGAGCGTTCGTATGCTCGGTCTCGTTTCACTTGCAGCAGTTGATTTGAAGTCGGGCACAGTAGATGGCCCAACTCTTGCTGAGACGGCAACACTTCGTGAGGCGATGGAGGGCTTCATCACTGGTGCAAAAGCAATCAATGTCGGCACGAAGGGCCACCTCACCTTCGAGGCACTCCAGAGCGCAATCTCACATACACGACAGGGCGCTAAGTAAAAATGGCAAAAGCGTTAGCAAAACCAAACCTGACTGCGGGATCGCTGTATTCGCAATCAGCTCGTTTGATTTTTAAGCGTCATCGTTCGCTCATCATTCAACCGGTCTTGATCACCTTGCTATCGATTATCTTGGCAATCTCACTCAGCCGTGCCCACCTCGATGTCATTGAGAAAGTCACGATCAACAAGGCATTTATCTTCCGTGCAATCGAAGATCACTTAATTCTCTCCTTTGCATCGGCCGCGGTAATTCTTGCGGTCGCAGTTCCTGCCGGAATTTTGCTGACTCGCCGCCGCTATAAGAAGTTCACTCCGATCGTCTTGATCCTTGCCAATATCGGTCAGGCATTTCCAGCAGTTGGTGTCTTGATTATCGCCGGAATCCTCTTTGGCTTTGGAAAGCCAATTGCAATCTTCTCCTTTGCGGCCTTTGGAATTCTTCCAATCTTGCGCAATACCATCGTTGGTCTGCAAGAGATTGATCCATTCATTATCGAATCTGCACTTGGTATGGGCATGACGCCGAAGCAAGCACTTCGTCAGATTGAACTTCCACTCGCAGTGCCAGTCATTCTGGCCGGTGTTCGCACCACACTCATTCTTACCGTTGGCATCGCCACTTTAGGTGTCTTTGTTAACGGGGGAGGTCTAGGAACGCTCATTATTCCTGGCCTAAAGCTCAATCGGGAGCTCGTACTAGTTACCGGAGGAGTGCTCACAGTTATTGTGGCATTCACGATGGATTGGCTTGCGCGTGCTGCTGAAGAACTCCTTCGACCACGAGGGATTTAATACCTAAGGAAGGGTAAAAAATGCAGGTAAGAAGCCACAAAGTAGTTGCTATTGCAGCTGCAATTGCTCTCGCAGTTGTCGGAACAGCAGCAACATCAACATCAGCTAACGCAGCTGGAACATCCCTTAAGGGAGTTAAGGTCATTGTTGGTTCGAAGGACTTTACAGAGTCAATCGTTCTCTCAAAGATCGTTAAGCAGTTCATCATCGCTAACGGTGGAACTGTTGTCGATAAGACAAACATCAAGGGTTCTTCAACAACTCGTGAAGCAATGCTCAGCGGTGACATCAACATGTACTGGGAATACACAGGTACAGCATGGTTGGTTTACCAGAAGCAGACAGATGTAAACATCTCTCCATCAGACCTTTACAAGAAGGTTGTCGCTGGCGACAAGAAGAACAAGGTCACATGGGGACCAATGACTTCATTTAACGATACTTATGCATGGGCAATTACAAAGGCAAATGCAACTAAGTACGGAATCAAGACATACTCAGATCTCGCAAAGAAGCTCCCTGCAGGTTCTGCATGGTGCGTAGAGTCAGAGTTCCAGAGCCGTCCAGATGGATGGGCAGGCTTTAAGAAGGCTTACTCAATCTCTGATTCAAACATCACAACTAAGGTCCTCGATACTGGTGCTATCTACCAGGCAACAAAGGATGGACAGTGCATGGTTGGTGAAGTATTCGCAACTGACGGACGCATCGGCGCACTTGGCTTGATGGTTCCAGCAGAAGATATCTCTTACTTCCCTCCATACAACGCTGCAATCACAATGACTGATGCAATTGCAAAGAAGTACCCACAGCTTGTAAAGGCTTTGGCTCCAATTGCAGCAAAGATCAGCAATGCAACAATGCAGAACCTCAATGCTCGCATTGACGTTCTCGGAGAAGATGCAGACACAGTTGCGAAGAGCTTCTTGTCAGCATCAGGATTGGTAAAGTAACAAAATGATTGAAATCCAGATCGGCGAAGGTTTTGTAGGTTCAGGACCAAACGCGGCCCACACCAACACAATTCTCGGAGCCCGATCTGGGCCCGCTGGAGTGGCATGGGCAACTGCCCTTGCCACTCCTCGCGCGGGTCACGTGCCATACATGGTTGTTGCTCAACCGGGTGTTGCCGTGACACCGCCAACTCTCTTTGTAAATAAGGCAGCTGTTGAAAGTGATCAGCACGGCCTCTTTACCTGGGGAGCAGCACAGGCAGGAGTTGCAGCAGGAGTCGGAGAGGCGCTGCGCAATGGAATTATCGATGTGAAATCAACTAACAATCTCGTCATTGTTGCTGCGGTATGGCTCAATCCATCTGCCAACGATGAAGAAGAGGTCTTTCAGAATCAACGACAGGCGATGATTGATGCGCTGACAAATGGCAAAAATGGATATCCCACTGCTGCCGATGTCATTACCGCAACAGAGAATGTCGCCAATCCTTTCTTTCGACAGTAACAATTCCCACTACTAAAGATTTGAGTACGCCTGATGAAAATCACGAATATTCGCTTTGAGCGAGCCTCTCTGCAGTTAGATCCACCGTTCTGCCCTAACTGGGATCCAACGCCACGTCGCACATTTGGTGCAACGCTGACGATTGTTGAGACCGATGGCGGAGTTATTGGTTACGGCGCAGGCGACGATATGGGTGGCTTCGATGGGTACGAGAAGTACTTCATCGGTAAAGATCTCTTCGATATTGCAGAACATGTTCGTACCCTCGAAACAATTACTTTTCACGCAGGACGTTACTGGCCGATTGAAGTAGCAATCTGGGATGCCATCGGTAAGGCGAAGAACCAGACAGTGGCGCAGCTCTTTGGCGGGGCAGAGAAATCGATTCCTGCCTATGCATCAACTGGCGCAGTAATGACTGCACCAGAGCGGGCTGCAAGTGCTCGCGCAATTCGCGATGCTGGCTTTAAAGCGATGAAGATTCGCGTTCCTCAGACTCAACTTGATTTGGGAATCGAAACGCTCAAGTTGATTCGCGAAGAAGTAGGCAACGATCTTGAGATCATGGTCGACCTCAACCAGGCATGGCGCATGCCGGGTGATACTCGTAAATCAATCGATCGCAAGACTGCGATGAACTTTGTTGATGCTGCAGTTGATTACGGCGTTTATTGGATTGAAGAACCACTTCCAATGGAAGATATGGAAGGACTGAAGTCACTTCGTGGTCGAGGAACTCGTATCGCCGGCGGCGAGATGGTTCGCACAATTCACGAAATTCTTACCTTGCTAGATAACGACGCACTCGATGTGATTCAGGCAGATGTTGTTCTCGCGGCCGGTATGGAACATTCACGTGAAATCGCACGCCGTGCCAATGAGCGCGGACATCTCTTTACTCCACATACTTGGTCTAACGGTTATGGACTTGCGGCAAATCTCCATGTCACAGCTGGCATTGGTGGAGCACCATTTATTGAATTCCCATTTGATCCGCCAACTTGGACTAGCGAACGTCGCGACTTCTTGATGGCTGAACCAATGAACGTTGGAAGTGATGGATTACTCCATGTGCCATCTGGTCCAGGACTTGGAATTGAGCCAAACTGGTCTCTCTTTAAGAAATCTGTAGCGTAAGGAGCTATCTGTGGCACTCGATAAAGATGCGTGGGTTAAGCGCGCCCTAGAACTTAAGCCAGAGTCGCACATGTACATCAATGGTGCATATGTTGATGCTGCATCTGGAAAGACTTTCGATGACATCTCTCCACGCGATCAGCGTCTGATTGCAAAGATTGCAGCAGGCGACACTGAAGATGTGAATCGCGCAGTAGCTGCAGCGAAGGCTGCATTTGATTCTGGCGTGTGGCGCGAGATGAATCCACGCGATAAGAAGGCGATCATGCTCAAGTGGGCAGATCTCATCCGCGAACATCAAGAAGAGCTCGCTCTGCTTGAAACGCTCGATGTGGGAAAGCCAATCTCGGATTCGCTCAATGTTGATGTGATGGGATGCGCTCGTACAGTGCAGTGGTACGGCGAAGCAATTGATAAGACTTATGACGAGATCGCTCCCGCACCCCGCAACGCTCTAGCAATGATTACTCGTGAACCTCTTGGCGTAGTAGGCGCAGTTGTTCCTTGGAACTATCCAATGATCATCGCATCATGGAAGGTTGCACCAGCACTTGCAATGGGAAATAGCGTTGTATTAAAGCCGGCAGAGCAATCATCGCTCTCTGCGATTTTGCTTGCACGTCTTGCAACTGAAGCAGGAATTCCAAACGGAGTATTTAACGTTGTGACAGGTCTTGGACCTGAGGCGGGACAGGCACTTGCTCGCCATATGGATGTCGCAAAGTTGGCATTTACTGGCAGCGGACCAACAGGTCGCAAGATGCTTCAGTATGCAGCTGAATCCAATATGAAGCAGGTTGCACTCGAGCTCGGTGGCAAGAGCCCACAGGTGGTCCTCGATGACGTTAAGGATCTTGATGCATGTGCATCAACCCTTGCTTGGGGTATCTATTACAACGCAGGTCAAACATGTAATGCAGGATCTCGCGTCATTGTTCAAGGTCAGAAGATTAAAGAGCAGCTCTTTGAGAAGATGACAGAATTCGTCAAGACCTTCCCAGTTGGTGATTGCCTCGATCCTTCTGTCTATATGGGTCCAATCGTCTCGACTCAGCAGCGCGATCGCGTTAACCACTATCTCAACATGGTGGGTCAGAACGGCGAATCGTTTATTTTCGGTGGCGAACAACCAACTGGCGATGACAACTTGATTAAGCCAACTCTGATTGATGGCGTGAAGCATGAATCAGTTTTGTCACAGGAAGAGATATTCGGGCCAGTCATCGTTGCAGTCGATGCTAAAGATGAGGCAGATGCGCTAGCGAAGGCAAATGGCACCGAGTATGGACTTGCTGCTTCTGTCTGGTCTGGCAACATCTCGCGCGCACATAACTTTGCCCGCAAACTCCGCGCTGGAACAGTATGGGTCAATACCTTTGACGCATCTGATGTCATCACACCATTTGGTGGCTTCAATGGCTCTGGCGCTGGTCGTGATAAGTCACTTCATGCACTTGAGAATTACAGCGCACTGAAGACCACTTGGATCGACCTCTCTTAATTTCCAATTCAACGCATATACAAAGGAGCTCAACGTGAAGGTTGCATTTATCGGTACAGGCAGCATGGGTGGAAGCATGTCGAGAAACCTCGCTGCTGCTGGAATTGATATCACCGTCTTCGACCTCAACACCGAGAGCATGCAGAAGCCAATTGCTGCAGGTGCAAAGGCAGCAACATCGGGCGTTGATTGCGTAACCGGTGCAGATGTTTTGATCACGATGCTTCCAACACCACAAGCTATTGAAGGATGCATGATCGCTGGTGGTGTTGCTGCAGCGATGAAGCCTGGTTCCATGTGGATTGATATGTCTACCTCTGTGCCAGAGACAGCAAAGGCAGTGGAGAAGGCGCTCGATCCATCAGTGCGCATCATCGATGCACCAGTAGCTGGAATGTCAGTGGGGGCCGATAAGGGCACAATGTCGATCTTCGCTGGCGGAAGCCCAGAAGATTTCGCGTATGCAAAGCCGCTATTCGACATCATGGGAGATCCGGAGAAGTTCTTTAATTGCGGCGCTCGTGGAACCGGTTATGCCGTCAAACTTGTTCTTAACATGCTCTGGTTTAACTCATTTGTTGCCACCACTGAAGCGCTTCTCCTTGGCGTGAAGGCTGGTGTGGATCTAGAAGTTCTTCGCCAATCACTGATTGGTTCACCATGTAATTCAATCTTGCTAGAGCGCGACATCGTTGGCATGCTCAAGGATGGCGATTACGACGAGGGCTTTGCAGTTGCTCTTGCATGTAAGGATCTTCGCCTTGCTGGTGATCTCGCACGTTCAGTGGGCGTTCCAATGGAGGTCGGTGCAACGGTAGAGAATGTTTACCGTCGTGCCCGTGCTCGTTACGGTGATAAGGCTGGCGAGATGATTCCAGCGAAGATGTACGAAGACGATACAAATACACCACTGCGCTTTAAGTAACTCCCATGCCTAACCGCTTGAGCAGCTCGACCATCTTTGGTCTAGCTGTCATGTGGTTTGTCGGGGGAGGCATCTATCCATTTCTCTCCCATGCAGCAAAGACAATCGATCCCATCAATATCGTCTTTATCCGCGCATGGGGCGCTGCGCTCATCCTCTTTATCGCCGTATTAGTGATGGCGCCTAGGTCATTTCGACTGTTGAAGTTTGATAAGAGCTTTATCCCCATCGTTATCTCATCAATGATGTATTCACCACTTTGCAGTATGACCTTAGCCTGGTCGAGCTCACGTGTGCCTGGGGCAATTACCGCACTGATTTATTCAACTCTTCCTGCGATGTCGATCTTCTTTATTGCGATGAAAGGTCAGCGACCATCACCACTTGCTATTAGTGGTGTCGTGGTTGCATCGATCGCTGTTATTTTTCTTATCGGTGCCCCACAGGGAAGTGTGCAGATTGCGGGAATCGTAGGCGCCCTCATCTCAACTTTCGCTTGGTTTGCAGCAACGGAAATCTGGATTAAATACGAGAGCGGTTATCCACTCATTCTCGCTATCTTCTTACAGGTTTTCATCGGTGCAATCGGAACAACGATGGTGCACTTCTTCTCTCATGCCGAGAGAGTTACCTCGAAAGACCTGCTTAACCCTTCAATGATCTTTCTAGTCGTCGCTCTCGCATCACAATATTGGGCCTACCTTGGAATCTCACGTAGAGTCTCGCCAGCATTGTTAACCTCATTTGCCTTCGTCAATCCATTGGTGGCAGGGGTTATTGGCTACTGTGCCTTTGATCAACACCTTGGCCCAGTGCAGCTGATTGCCGGTGCAATTCTGCTGGTGGGTATCTACCTGGTGGTGAAGAGCGAAACTGCATCTCTAGATAGATAGAGTGCGCTCCATGAGCGAGCTTTCAGCCCAGGTGCGTGCAGCGTTAGATGCTGCGGTATCGGCTATCGGTGGAAAGCCGCGCGAAGGTCAGATTGAGATGGCAGAGGCAGTTGCCAATGCGCTCACCGATCGACATCACTTGATGGTGCAGGCAGGTACTGGAACCGGAAAGTCACTGGCTTACTTAATTCCTGCACTCGTCCATGGCCGAAAGGTATTGGTAGCGACTGCAACGCTTGCGCTGCAACGTCAATTGGTAGAACGTGACTTGCCGGCAGTTGTTCCAGCGTTAGAAAAACAACTGGGCCGCGAGATTACCTATGCAATATACAAAGGCGTTGGAAATTACATCTGCTTAGCGAAGATGAATTCCGAAGAACCCGATCCCGATGGTGAGTTACTTCTAGAAGCCTCGTACCTAGAGAAGGATGCCAAGCGACTTCATGCCTGGGCGCGCAGTAAAGATGTATCTGGCGATCGTGATGATGCGCCAGAGGTTGATCGCCGAGTCTGGGCAGCAAACTCTCTCTCAGGCCGTGAATGTGTCGGCGCTGATGCATGTGCATATGGATCGCAATGTTTTGCTGCGAAGGCTAAAGCGAAGGCGCAGGATGCCGATGTTGTAGTTACCAACCACACCTTGCTGGCAATTGAAATCGTCGATTCGCACCCAATCTTGCCCGAGCGCGATGCAGTGATTCTCGATGAGGCCCATGAATTTATGGATCGCACTACCCAAGCTGTTACCGAAGAACTGACCTCGGCCCGGGTGCAACGAGCCGCTGCAATGGCACGTAAATATATGCCGGGCAAATTATCAGATGCCTTTACCAATGCAGCAGATTCTTTCCACGATGCGATGAATGATTATGGAGAAGATGTAAAAGGTGATTTCTCTAAGCAAGGTCGATTAGAGGAGATTCCGCAATCACTAGAACATCCAGTGCGCAAGGTGAAAGAGACCGCAACATCGCTTGTGCAGTCGCTGGCATCGGATGAAGAAATTTTGGATCCAGATGCACTTGCCGAGCGCGCTCGAGTTAAAGGTGCGGTGCAAGAGATTGCGACCACCGCTGGCAAATTGTTAAAGATGGGCGATACCCATGTGCTTTGGTACGAGCCAACTTTCTCAACGCTTCATTTAGCGCCGCTATCGGTTTCACATATCTTGCGCAGTAATTTGCTGACACAGAGCCCGGTGATTGCAACATCTGCAACGCTAACGGTGGGCAATGGTTTTGATGCGATGGCAAAGAGCATCGGCTTTGTCGTTGGCAATGAAGCAGATGAAGAAGTCGACAAGGATGAGATTGATCCTGGCAATGTGAAGTTCCTAGATGTCGGTTCGCCCTTTGATTTTGCCAATCAAGGAATGTTGTACCTGCCAAAGCACCTGCCAGAACCCACCCGTGATGGCACATCGCCGCAGGTATTGGAAGAACTTGGTGAGCTAATTGACGCTGCCGGCGGCCGCACCCTCGCCCTCTTTAGTTCATGGCGTGGAGTTGAGGCAGCCGATGCCCATCTACGTAAAGTCTTAGCTGAACGTCCAATCTCCATCATTACTCAGAAGCGTGGCGATGCAGTTGCTCCATTGGTAGAACGTTTCGCCAAAGATGAGACATCGGTATTACTTGGAACGATGTCACTGTGGCAGGGCGTAGATGTGCCAGGCAATTCCTGCATTCTCGTTGTGATTGATCGCCTGCCTTTCCCACGTCCAGATGAACCAGTACTTGCTGCGAGATCAGCACTTGCCGATAACTCCGGCGGAAGTGGATTTATGCAGGTCTCAGTGCCGCGCGCTGCGCTCTTGCTGGCACAAGGTGCAGGTCGATTAATTAGAAGTATCGATGACCGCGGCGTGGTTGCAATCATGGATTCGCGCATTGTGACCAAGCGATATGGAAATATCTTGCTTAATTCAATGCCGCCGCTCTGGCGCACCAACGATAAGCAGGTGGTGCGAGACTCACTGAGCAGGTTGGCAAAGAGCATGGAAGAATAAAGGCATGCCACGCATTACAACGCCCAGCCTTGCTGGCCACCGAGATTGGCGCCGCAGTCAGCTCATTGATGCAGCTGCCGCAATCGCGCTGGAATCTGGTGGAGAAGCAATCACTGTTGCCGCAGTTGCTGCACGCGCTGGCTTATCGCGTACCTCTGTTTATGAATACTTTGCGAGCAGCGCTGATTTGGCTGCTGATCTCGTTATCGACGAACTAGAGAGTTTTGCTCAGACACTCGATGATGCAACTGCCGATATTCTAGATCCAGCAGAATCAGTTGAAAAGTGGATTGAGGCATCACTGCAATACATCGCAGATGGTCGCCACTTGTTGGCAAAGGCGCTCAATGCCGTTGATTTACCCCGTAATCGTGCAGCTGCAATCGGTGCCGCGCATAGAAAATTGTTGGCGCCGCTGACGGTAAAGCTACAAGAGATGGGTATTGATCAGATTGATTTTGCGCTCTCGATGATTCAGAGCACCACCGATAGCGCCTCAAAGAGAATTGAAAGTGGCGACAATGCAGAACAAGTGATTGCTAAGACCACTTCATTCTGCATCGCCGGACTTTCGGCGCTGATTCGCTAACTACTTATTCTTTACCTTAATCACCTTATGGAGTGCGCTCCACATTCCAGCCTTCTCATCCGCATGAGCGGTCAAAGTACATGGACCGGTGACCTGAACGATATTGAGTTCGACGCGGCAGTTCTTCGAGTTTGATGAATATGCAACGTTGGTGCCGAAGTTAGTTGCCGCAGGCAGCGCCTTTGTCTTTCCCTTGGCAATAGTGAGGGCTGATAAGGAGATCTTCTGTGTTCCAGGAACTAGAAGGAATGGGAAGTTTCCTGATGTGGCAGCTGTTGTTGCTGTTGCAACTGTTGAATAAGCAAGTGCACATTGGCCACTTCCCTTAAGGGCAGTGAAGATGCCATTTACATATGTGCAATCCGGTGTGAGTGATGTCAAAGTAACCGCAGCACCAGACTTAGCAGTTGCAACAATCTTCGCATCGGCTCGGTATGCCAAGTTGCTTGGGACATTACGAACAAGTGGTGTTCCATTGAGAGTCACAGTGATTTCATCTGCTGCTAGCGCTGGCGCAGATGATCCCTGCTTGAATGAGAGTGGCATGAACTTATCTTCTGATGTATCTGTTGGCGCTGTGTGATCGAAGCGGAAGAAGAGTCCACACTGGACCTGAGTACAGTCGACAACGACGCCTTTGCCGGTAATGGATCCTGCAACTTTGATTGTAATTGGACCAGTTGGGCTAGTTGTTCCCATGCCTCCAGCAGGTGTTACCCACAATTGAATAGTGTCGCTACACGTTGCAGGGCGCGCTGTTCCCACTGGTGCAACGCACTGCTGGATATACATACCTGCCTTGGTTGGAAACTTGGTGAAACCGCCATTGATGGTGGCGCCAGCTGGATCAAGGTTGGTCAACGGGCTGCTTGCAAAGGCAAAGGTCTCAGCCTGAGCTTGTGCGGTAAAGCTTAATGAGGCAATCGCGATAGCAACTGCAGTGATAATCGAGCGTTTTTTCATCATATTCCTTTGTTTGATGTGGACTACTTGATTGTGATGGGGATAAAGATGTCGTGGGTGCGATCGCCTTCATGGAGGTGATCAGATCGCACCGTGATTGCACATTTCACCTTTCGGCAATCGAATTTTCCGATTGTTCGAGAGATGGCAACTTTTTCGCTAAATCGACCACCGGGAGTAAAGGGAATAGCCAATCCGATTCCATACGGTGGGGGATTGGATGAGATCCAATATGAAGCATCGCCAGTTCCTGTTTTATTAACACCACCGCCACATGGAGTTGGAAGTTTTCCCTTCTTCGGCACTACGCAATAGGCGAGATAGATTCCAACAGTCTCGTCAAAATCTCTTCCAGTGACTGTAACCAGAGTGCTCTTATTAAATTTATTCTTTTCAATTGAAATCGTTGCACCGTTGGCACCAGATGCCGATACCGCAGCTTGCGCAGATGCGGGCAGGGCGAAAGAGAGCGCTAGCGCAATAACAACTTTGCCAATCATGGGTAAAGGCTATGGAGAAATTGAATCCGCCTTGACCGACAACACCTGGCAATCTGTCGGCATCTTCTCTGTCAGAATGTGTGCATGAGAGCACGCGCATTCGTTTCGTCAGTGATGGCTCTCACTTTTCTCTCAGGATGCGGAGCGCAACCTCAAGCCGCCATTGAAATTTCAAGTAGCGATGTAGTCAGTAGTTCTGTGACAACCGCAGCACCTTCGAAGTATCAAAAGGTAATCGCACTAGCAAATGGCTCCGCTGAAATTATCGATTCGCTCGGGCTAAAGAAGATTCTGGTTGGGCGAGATATTGCAAGCACTGATGAATCTTTGGCATCGGTGCCAATCGTGACCTCAGGGCATCAAGTGATAGCGGAGAAGATCATTTCATTAGCTCCGGATTTAGTTCTTATTGATTCCTCAGTGGGACCGATGCAAGCTTTGGATGCAATTCGCAAAGCTGGCATCAAAATCGAAAGCATCAATGAGGTATGGACCGTTGCCGCAATTACTTCAAAGGTGAAACAGATTGCGCAGATTCTCGGTGTAGTCGGTTCTGGAGATGTTCTTTCAAGCCAGATTGACACATCGATTGCGGCAGCATCAGCACAGGTATCAGGAAAGCCTCGCGTGGCATTTCTCTATCTACGAGGTGGAAATTCAATCTACCTCCTCGGCGGCAAAGGTTCCGGTGCAGATTCAATTCTGGAGTCACTGGGTGCAATGGATGTCGGCGCGGTAGCTGGATCTCGACCATTCGCAGCTCTTACAAGCGAATCACTGATTGGCAAGAAGCCAGAAATCATCTTGGTGATGACTAAAGGATTGGAATCAGTGGGTGGTGTCGATGGCTTGGTGAAGCTGCCAGGAATCGCGCAGACTCCAGTAGGTAAATCACATCGCGTCATTGCAGTGGATGATTCACTCTTACTCTCATTTGGTCCTCGTACTCCATCGATGTTGTCGAAGTTGGCAGATGCGTTGAATCAGGTGCGCAAATGATGGGGGTAAAAGCACGCCGACTTCTCTTGCTCGCGATTCTGATTGGAATTGCTCTGCTTACCGTTGCGGGGCTTGCACTTGGAAGCGCGCCAGTACAAAGTTTGTGGCAGGTCATTACTCATCCTTGGGGCGCAGGTCCTGGCCATGAAATTGTCTGGGGAATTCGTTTTCCGCGAATTCTGACCGCGCTCTTAGTGGGAATGGCGCTTGGTGTTGCCGGGGCTTTGGCGCAATCTGCAACCAATAGCCCGCTTGCCGATCCTGCAATTATTGGAACTGCAGCAGGTGCAAGTGTCGGTGCGGCCTTAGCGATTGTTCTTAACATTGCAATGGTGGGCACTGTTCCCATCGCCATAGCTGCCACTGTCGGTGCGCTCCTTGCATCGGTGATTACATTCTCGTTGGCAAAGGGCTCAATTCAGTTAATCATTATTGGCATCGCGACTTCATCATTGCTGACAGCGATTTCTGGACTAATTATCTCGATTGGAAATCGCCCGGATGCCAGATCCATTTCATTCTGGTCACTCGGTTCATTTGCGCTGGCAAATATGGATACCGTGAAAGTGCTCGCTCCTGTTGTTCTGATTGCATCCGTTGTTGGTTGGCTTTATTCGCAGAGCATGGATCTTCTTGTATTAGGCGATCGGGAAGTGCGCCACTTAGGTAAAAACCCAGATCGCCTGCGCCTGATTGCCTTTATCTTTATCTCGATTCTCATCGGCGTATCAGTGAGTTCTGTTGGCTCAATCGCCTTTATCGCTCTGGCTGCTCCTCACATCACTCGATATTTGATTGGCCCTACAAACCGCCCATTGGTGATTGGCTCGGCCGTGATTGGCGCTGGGTTGTTGTTGCTCTCAGATATTGCAGCCCGCACAATCGCAGCACCCAATGAACTTCCCATTGGCCTCATAACATCTCTAATTGGTGCACCAATATTGATTGTTGTGCTCAAGCGAAATCGCGGAGTCTGGCAATGATTGAGATCAGAGACTTGAAAGTTGGATACGAAGGCAGAGCAGTCGTCGATGGTTTCTCTGCCTCAATAAAGAGTGGCTCCATCACGGCAATCATCGGTCGAAATGGTGCTGGAAAATCTACGCTGCTCTCGGCAATCGCCGGAGATATTGAATTTACCAGCGGAGATATTGAGATTAATTCACGTTCCATCAAGGAATACTCGCTGACTGATATTTCTCAGACCCTCTCGCTGGCACAGCAGAGCCATAGTTACTGGATGAGCTACCCTGTACAAGAAATTATCTGGTTGGGCCACGATGGCGTTTCGAAAGAGAGATTTGAATACCTTTCCCGCGAACTACAGTTGGAAGAATTTCTTAACCAGCCAATTACCGCACTCTCTGGCGGCCAGCTGCAGCGAGTCGAGATAGCTCGCTCCTTGATGCGTGATGTGCCGTTGGTATTACTCGACGAACCATTTGCTTCCCAAGATTTAGCGTCGGTCGAACGAATCATCCGATTGATTCACAGCGAACGAGATGCCGGAAGAACTTTCCTGATTGTCACCCACTCGCGCGAAGAAGAACTTCAGTGGTGTGATCAGATTATTAATCTTGGACTTTAGATAGCGCGTTCAATCGCATCTTCTGCTGCCAAACGTAACGCCGGCCAACTGCTGGCAAAACTTGGGTGTAGCGGCAGGCGAGTCACATCATCAAATTTCACCCAACGAACCTCATGTGATTCTTCATTGAGTTCGTGGCCTTCGAGGTTGTTCGATGCAATTGCAATCACTGTGCTATAGCTCCAGCCACCGTGATCATCGGTAAAAGTTGTTAAAGCAGTGACATCATCTAGATTGATTCCGGTCTCTTCTTGAGCTTCACGCAGTGCTGCTTCCACAATACTTTCATGTGAGTCACGTGCACCTCCTGGAATGCCCCAGGTGTCACCATTGTGAACCCATGGTGCGCGATGTTGGAGAAAGATCGCTCCGTCGCGGATGAGAAGGATTCCAGCTGCGCCATGTTTGCCCCAATGTTTCGAGCCACAGGTGCATTCAATCCACCCATCACCATCGCGCGCTGCCATGGTTCTAGCGTATCCACAGAAGCGAAAAGAGCAATCTAGAAATCGCTGCGCCATATCTAATCTGCGGCGATGAAACGCATCTTCACCATCTCTCTCGTATCGCTCTTGATGTCAGCTCCCGGGGCTACCGCCGCTGATTGCACAGTTAAAGCCTGCATTGATGTTTATACCCAAGATGGCCATATCGTCATTGAGGGACGAAAGGGGAGCGGGCCGAAATCAACAAAGGTTGCTGCTCCTCGTCCGAAAGCTACAAAGAAAGCTGTTGCTCCAAAACCCAAGAGCACCATTCCTGCAAAGCCAGTTGTTCGCAAACCACGCATGAAAGCGGTGCCGAGAAAAGTAACCCAAGCTACATCGCTAGAAGATAAGTTGATTGAATCAATTCCGACCGCAGGAATTTCATATCAACCATCTTTCTCACCATTAGTTCAAACCCCGGTGTATTACTGGTCCGACATTCCAACGATCGTCACCAAGAAAGTAGAGATCGTCGGCGAGCTCGTAAACGTTCGTCTTCGCCCGACATTTATCTGGCATTACGGAGATGGCGTTGTTTATGTGACTCGCGAGGTTGGCGCCGCTTATCCCGAGGGAAAGATTCAACATACATATTCCAAGCCCGGTCACTATCTCATCGAGCTCATTACCCGCTGGGATGGTGAGTTCACCGTAGATGGCGTCACCGCTCATATCCCAGGCGAGATCACGACTGTCTCGGTCTTACCTATCACCGTTGTTGCTGCACCTATCCGTTTTGTGAATTGAGGAACCATGCCCACTTTAACTTCTGCCCATGATCTCATTACCGCCGTACCGTTTCTTATTGGCTTCCATCCCACCAATTCAATTGTGCTGATTTCAGTAAAAGATGATGCGATTGGGTTGGCGATGCGCATTGATGCCCCGCAGGTACTTCAGAGCGATGCGATCGATTTACTTGCGCACCATTTATTACGTGAAGAAGCCGATGCTGCATTGCTGGTGGCTTATATGCCAGATGAGAGAGAAGATGGAGATTCGCTCCTTATTTCATTAGGTGCCGGGCTGCTGCGTAATGGAATCTCGATTCAAGAATCCATCGTTGTGCGCCATGGAAGATATCGCTCGATTATCTGCAGAGATGAAGATTGCTGCCCACCAGCTGGTACTGATGTGCCTGCGATTGAGGATTCTCAGATAGCGGTGGAACATGTCTTGGCTGGAGTTCCGATGCCGTACTCCAATATCTCCGAGCTCATTAGTTCAATCTCAGCAGATGCACAATCGCTCTCGCTGGAATGGAGCGATAAGGTCAATCGCTTTTACATTGAGGAAGATGCAGAAGAAATAGTTGCTCTTCGTCGTGATGGGGTAGAGACGATGGACCTCTTGTTAGATGAATTTCGTATGGGACACGGTGCATCCGAAGAAACTTTGGTAGCGCGAATGATTGGTCGCATGAGCGATGTGCAGGTGCGAGATTATGCCCTCGGTGTTCACACCGAAGATACATTCGATCTCTACTTTGCCATGTGGCGCGAACTTCTACGTAAAGCACCTCGTGGATTTGTGGCACCGATTGCCTGCATCGTTGCCGCGATGTCATATGAAAGCGGTGATGGCGCCTTGGCGCAGAAGGCCCTTGATCGCGCGCTGGCAGATGATGAGAATTATCCGCTCGCAGGTTTATTGCGCCGCGTCTTTAATGCCGGTTGGCCACCAGAGGCCTTTGCGCAGATGCGGGCAGAGCTTCACCCGAAGGTAATTGCCGCAATATTTGAATAGATTCGAGCGCCGGAGATGGGTTAGAATTTCGCCAGGTCACGAGTTTCGACATCAAGCCCCGGCTAGTCGAACGGCAACCCTCCACCGCGGTGGGGTGCTCCGGGTGACGACCAGGTTCGTTGCGAAAGCGCTGCGAGCAAGTGCGTGAAGGAAGTTTCAATGAGTAGAACCATTAATCACGAAGTCACCGGTGCGTGGCTTGAAGGTGATGATCCGGGCGATCGCAAGTTCCTCAAGATTGGTTTTCTCCTTCTAGAAAATGGCGAAGTCCTGCCCGATATCACCATCGCTTATCAAACGTGGGGCACCCTCAACGAAGCTAAAGACAATGCAATTTTGATTAACCATGCAATGACCGGTTGGTCTGATGTTCCAGCATGGTGGCCACAAATGGTTGGTCCTGGTCTACCTTTTGATACCGATAAATATTTCATCGTCTGCCCCAATGTCATCGGTGGGTGTCAAGGCTCAACTGGACCATCGAGTATTGCTCCTGATGGAAAGCGTTACGGTTCCCGCTTTCCAATCATCACTATTCGCGACATGGTCAATGCAGAAGTCGCATTTAGCGATGCACTTGGAATCGAAAAGTATTTGATTGCTGTTGGCCCATCACTGGGTGGAATGCGTTCTTTGGAATGGGCGATTCAATTGCCTCACCGAGTTGGCGCAATCTGCACCATCGGATCTTCAGCAGTAGCAACCGGCGACCAAATCGGAACCGCGTCTATTCAAATTCGCGCGATTAAATCTGACCCACATTTCAATAGAGGCGATTATTACGAGCAAGAGCGCGGACCGGTTGAGGGTATGGGAATCGCACGTCGAATCGCACATCTGACCTACCGCACTGAATCAGAGATGGATGTGCGCTTTGGTCGCCAACTTCAAGGTGATGACACCGGCCGTTATGCCGTTGAGTCATACCTGGACCACCAGGCAAATAAGCTGGCCAAGCGCTTTGATGCCAATACTTATATTGCCCTGACCGATGCGATGAACTCACATGATGTGGGTCGCGATCGCGGGGGAGTCGTGGAGGCGCTGGAAGCCATCACCGTTCCGGTTGTTGTGGTCTCCATTTCGACTGACCGGTTATTCCCACCTCGACTTCAGGTTGAGATATCTGAGCTTGTACCAACGGCAGAGCCGCTCATTTCCATCAATTCTGACTTCGGTCACGATGGATTCTTGGTGGAGGCCGAGGCGGTAGGCGATGCAGTGCGCCACGCCCTCGCCACTGCCCAAAATTCACGCTGAAAAGCGAAATTCGTCTGGGTATAATATGCCTATCACTTCGAGCAGTTCGAGATAGAAAGTCTCGAGATTAGTTCGAAAAAACCAAAGGACAATTGTGGCTGTATTTAGTGCGCTCAAAAACAAGGCAGGCAAGAAGGCAGCACCTGCCAAGAAGGCAGCTCCAGCGAAGAAGGCTGTAGCTAAGAAGTCTCCCGCAAAGAAAGCAGCACCAGTAAAGAAGGTTGCAGCGAAAAAGGCAGCGCCAGCCAAAAAGGCGGCACCGGTAAAGAAGGTTGCTGCAAAGCCAGTCAAAGTTGAATTGAAGAAAGAACTTTCGGCAAAGGAAGTTCAGCAACTCGTAGATCTCAAGAATGCAGTTGCACGTCAGAAGGAGATCCTCGCTGATCTCGAAGCTGCCGGCATTACTAATATCAATAAGATCGTCAAGAAGGAGTTCCAGCCTCTCGTCCTCGAGGCACGTGCGCTCGCGCTTTCGATTCCAGTTGATACTGAGAAGGCACGCAAGGCAGGTCTTGGTGGACCTAGCCGTATTCTTTCAAAGGCTCAGCTCGCCCTGATTGCACCTGCACCAGAACCTGTGAAGGCACCAGAAGTTGGTGCGGATGGCAAGGCTGCTAAGGCGGTCGTGCTCGATGAAGATGGTAATGAAATTGTTGTTGAAGAAGTTGAGCTTGAAGATGTAGACACACTTATTGCTGAAGCTGCCGAAATCATCGACGCTGAAGCAGATGGCGCAAAGCCACGTGTGGTCGATGTAACTGAAGAGACAAATAAGTTTGAAGAAGGTTCATTCCTTCTCCTTGATTCTGAATCAGATGATGATGAAGAAGATAAGAACGAGCGCGAAAAGCATAAGAAGG
>ERZ650311.577-NODE-577-length-21982-cov-45.882246_pt1 | contig 21982 bp, 23 predicted proteins | sample MGYA00376247_ERZ650311 | MGnify/ENA primary metagenome ERZ650311 (study PRJEB26733, sample SAMN07839324) | wastewater metagenome | biome: small river; feature: stream; material: water | place: USA: North Carolina | collected 2016-07-28 ...
CGCTCGGTCCGCCGGTCCTCGGGCCTTCGGATCTCGAAACATCTACCACATGTGGGTAAGAGGCACCTATCTGATTTAACCGTCGAAGGTGCCTCGGGTGCCTACCCTCGAAAGGTAAATGCCCAGCCGTACCCCCGACGGAAAACGTCTTTCAGGTGCCGCACAACGCAAGCGGAAGCAACAACTTACACCATCGCAGGTGGTCGCCGCTGTAGCTGAGATGACGCCAAGTGCCGATGCGATCAACGCTGCACTTGAAAACAGAGCTGAAGCCATTGCTGTCGTTGATGAAGCCGCAGTCGAGATACTGCCTTCACCGCTGCGGCAGCTCGCCGCACCGCCACTAGCTGCGGGTGTCGCGGCTGTCAACGAGTGGCTGGTTACGGTCCTGGTCATGTGTGGACGAAGCCTACAGCGTAACCTGGAGCCTGGTCGCGCGTCGTTGGCTTGTGAGCTGGCCCGGTACACTATGGTGCTGGCGCAACGGGCAGCGGAAGCCGAGGCAATAGTCACGCTGCGCCAGCTACACGACCCATACCACGTCCCAGCACAGCTCGACACAGACGAGCCGACCAGTGATCCGGTTTACCTTCATCTGTGGACGTTCCGTGTGATGGCTCAGCACCTACATGCGACGGCAACGCTAGACCAAGCCGATACGGCGGTTTGTCATCGCGCGGTGCAGGCCGCGAAGGCTTTCGGGCTGATTGGCAAAATCGAGCGTGGGGAGCAGATCGAAGCTGAGCGGCAGCGACTCAAAGAGCTAATCGAGCGACGACGACGAGAGGCGAAGGTCTAACCATGGCGTCGAATCTGCTCGCAAACCTGCGGAAGGACATCAAAGCGGCTGCGTCCGTCGGGCGCTACGTCGATATGGGGATGCGTATCCGTCGTCTCACCATCGTCGCCGACGACGGTAAACGTCCCGCGCCGGGGCCATGCCAAAGCGCGGACGGACAAGAGTGGCGCATTCCCAGCGCTAGCTGCGACGACAAGGTGCCGATTTCGACGCGACCGATCCGGGCTGCCCGCAAGTATGAGACGGGGACCGAGATTTTTCGCGACGGTAAGCGCCTTGGTGTGCTCGTTGTCGAGGACATCGCGACGGGTGGCGGTGTTTGGGACTCGCTCTACAACCAGTGGAGCCACGGCAGCGACGGCAAGCGGCTTCCACCACAACGTCCCGTTGTCTTCGACTTGCGAGAAAGTCAGGTTGCGGCGTTTCGCACCTTCGCTGCGTGGTTGGCGAAGTGGAGACGGAAGGAGCCCACGGCTATCGACGGGCTGAACGCCTACGGAGGACGTCGAAGTGGAAAAACTGTCATAGGTCTGCTCGGCTGTCTTTTTGCCGCGATCGATGTTGGCCGCGTCGATGGGACGCCGCTGATCACATGGCTTGTCTCGTGTAACCACCCAGCTCGGGAGGAGCTGGATCGCGAGCTGCGGGCGCTGCTTCAGCCTGGCTGGGCTGTTTACCGCGAGATGGCGGGTGTTTCGTCGCCCGCACATACCTACACACTCTTGAATGGAGCCCAGATCACCCATCGAACTGCCGAGGACCCTGAGGCTCTACGGGTCGGGCGCTGTGATATCGCGCTTCAGAATGAGGCTGGGAAGCAAACACAGCTAGCTTTTGCGAACATCGTGAACGCGATGGCAGATAAGTCGGGCTTCCTCTTTCTGGCGTCGAATCGTCCTCGACGAAGCAAGGCCAACTGGATCGCGTTGCTCGCGAAGGATCAGAAGAAGCTCGGCACCGAGGCCAGCTTCCCACTCTTCGAGCTAGACCCGAAGATGAATGACGCGATTGACCAGAACAAGCGACAGCGCGTGCTCGACACGTTGAAACGCCTCGACCCCGACGACGCTGACGAGGGGGCCTTACTAGAGGCTGGCAACTATGTCTATGCGCCGCCCTTCGACGAGATGGAACACGTCAAGCCGATGCCGCAAGTGGGGCTGCCGGACTTGACACGCGAGGTCACGCGCAAGATCGCGGGCGTCGAGCGTGATTACATCATCGCCTGCGACTTTCAGGGCAGGCCCGCAATGGTCGCTTCGGTCTGGAAAGTCGTCGGTAAGCTGCCCGACCAGTGGCACCTATGGTGCATAAAGTCCTACTTCGTCGAGGCCACCGACGAGGAAGGCTTGATCGATGAAATCGCGGGTGACGGATACAGCCCCGAGAACAGCTTGATCATTGGTGACGCTTCGGGACAGTGGCAGAAAGGCGACCACGGCAGAGGCCCCGTGTCCTTCCGGTTCTTCCGCGATCGACGCTACGTTATCAATGGAGCGCAGCGCAAAAAGGGCAGCTCGGGCATGTATAGCTGCAACCCGAGACCGAAGGAAGCCGCTGTCGGTCGTGTAGTCGGGCTGCTCACAAAGAAAAGGGCCAACGGCTACCCAGCTCTTGTAGTTGACCCTGAGGCGCTGACGCTGGCAGAAGGCTTCGCCAAGTGCAAGGCGGGGCGTGGGCGCTTTGGCATCATCCCCGTCGGCGATCACTCACACTTGACGGACACGGCGACCTATGTTGCGTGGGCAACGCTGACGGAGCTTCAGACGGCAGAGACGAAGGCCAAGGCGGGCACAGCGCAGCCACGGCAAACGCTTCGCGAGATGAGGGCAGCTATGGGTCGTTAACCAGCAGGCTGAATATTCAGCTACGGCCACGAGCATAAGCACCGCGCACCTGGCCTACGTCCACTGAGAGAGCACAGAACGATCCCTACCCTACGGGATATGAACAGTAATCTGACTCGGGCGCTCGACGGCATTGTCAGCAAGGTCAAGCAGGCGCTTCCCTCAACCAAGCGGAAGCAGCAGACCGAGCGGGCTGCATGGCAGGCTTTCCAGACGGCACGGCAGCGAGGCGAGCAACGGCGGTCAGCACCGATCCCACCGCGGGACATGGAAGAAGCTGGGAACCCAGCACTACGGGCAGCGTTCCATGGTCACATCATCATCGACGAGCGGCAGCAGTCGCTTGTGTCAAGCCAGATGGCCGAATACAGCCGCGTCACATCGGCTGCGGGCTGGACGCCGATCGGGACTGAGACGATGCCCGAGCTGACACCGATGTATATCGGCTCGGTTCACGGACGCACCGATCGCACGGGATGGTGTGACAACCTCGACGATCTGACCCGTCGGTGTCTGCGGTACGACGAGCACTTGCAGTCAGTCGATCGCATCCGACGCACCGCCGTATTTGATGCCCCCGTTCGGGTCAAGCCCTGCAACAGCACGCAGCTTGCCGTGCTTGTGGCAAACGCTGTCCGCGCGATTGTTGACGATGTGGATGGTTTCACCAGCACGCTGGGTGAGCTGGGATACGCCAACGCTTCCGGGTTTGCCGTCAGCGAGATCGTCTACCGTCCCCGACGCATTCGGGTCGCCATCGACAGCCGGACGGCGGTAACGATTGACGCCAAGTGCATCGCCAGCATGGAGCCGGTGAGCAATCGCAACGTCGTTTTCGACATCGTTAGCGACAGGCCCTACCTACGCATGGGGACGGCGGGCACGATTGACCTACAACGTGCCCTCGACGGTCGCCCGTTGCGGAAGTTTGTCGTACACAAAGGTTTTGGCGACGGGCCAACACGTAGCCGTGGCTACCAGTACGCAGCGCACTATCTGACGCAGCTTACCGGCATGACCGTAGGCAAGTGGGCGGTCATCTTGTCCACGTATGGACTTAGCACACCTTATCTCAGCTTCGACGAGGAAAACGGCGCGGACTTACTGCCCGAAGACATTGCCGATGCTGAAGACACGCTTAGCGACCTCGGTAATGGCGTCGGGCGCATCCTGCGCAAAGCCTGGGGTGAAGTCAAGACGACCCCAGTACCGACGGGAATGTATGACCTACATCAAGCCATACTTGGCTACCTGAACTCTCAAAAGTCGAAGCTCGTTGTTTCCAACACGCTGACACAAGAAATGGGCGGGCAGGGATCGTACAACGCTTCATCTACGCACTCGGATCAGCAGCTTGCGACTCAGCGCATGGACGCGGCGATGATGTCCGAGACGCTGCGAACGCAGCTCGTTCGATTCATCGTTGACAAAAACGCTGAAGCCTTCGCACGCGCTTTTAGTCCCTACATCGTCGGCGGCTGCACCCCGGCGGACGTTCGCGCTTGTGCCCCGCGCATCGTGATCGAGGTCAACCCGAAGCTGTCGCAACCTGAGCGGCTGAAAATGTTCCTCGACGTGAGAGGAGCAGGCATTGAAATTGACCCCGATCAGCTACGTGAAGAGACGGGCATCAGACCAGCAGCTAACCCGACGCTTGCAACGGAGGAACCGCCCACACAGGACTCGGAGCTGGCCTACCACCGACGCGCAGCGTGCAGCACCGTAGCCCGTGAATATTCACCAGCTAGCGAGGAACGCATCAGTGTAGCCGTCCTCTTACCGCTCCCGCTCGACGTGGCCAAGCAGATCGCGATCCCTGGCTTTGAGCAGCCTGAAGATCTACATGTCACCGTCGCTACTGTCGAGACATCCCCCGACAACGTCCCGGCGATGTATGCAGAGCTAGAGCCACTGCTGTCCCGCACAACCGTCGTCAAGCTGACCAAGCCTATTGTGTTCGACGTTGTGGGCGACGACGATCAACCGGGCGAAGCGTGGTGCATGGCCGTAGATGGTGTTGACGACTTGCACGACGCTGTTTCTTCGGTCCTTGCAAAGTACGGCGAGCTAGACCAGCGCGGCTTCGTAGCCCACTGCACCCTGGCTTACCGCTTCGACACCTCCGAGGACCACACGTTCCGGGCTGTTGATATCGCGTCAAAGATGCCGCAGCCGGTCGCGTGTGAAATCACCGGGGCTGCTGTGTCGCTGTCACCAAAATCACACCCTCGCGATTGGATTCGGTTCGGCGTCAGTGCTGACTCCCTACCCTAACTTTCGATGGCTACTCAAATCGGCAACATCGGCGGAATTGATGTCGATACACGACGAGCGAGCTTTGCGGTGCTGCCCGCGCTCGATGCTCACGGGACGGTTGTTCCTGCGTCGGGATTGCGGCTAGAGCGCTTCCTCGCGAATCCGGTGTTTTGCTGGATGCACCGCACAAATGACACCGAGGCCCGCAGCGCCGATCCCGATGACGTGATCGGGACGGTTACGGATCTCCGCGTCGAGGGCGATCGGCTTCTGTTTTCCGTGGTCTTCGGATCGCATGACTTGGCTGACCGTTGCTTCCGTGCCGTCGTCGAGAAACGCATCAACGCCTGCTCGATCAGCTTTAACCCGATCCGTCAGCATGCCGAGGGTGACGCCGTCATCATCGACGAAGCGGAGCTGATTGAAATCAGCCTGGTCATCATCGGCTCAAATCCTGAAGCGCTCGCGCTTCGTTCTTTCATCGAGGCAACCAACCCAATGAACATCGAAATCCTGAAAAAACTGGGCCTGGAAGATGGCGCGGGCGCTGGCGACATCCTGATCGCGCTGGCTCAGTACCTAGCCAAGACCGACGAGGACAAAGCCCTTGTCGATGAAGTTGTCAAGATGCTGCCCGAGCACAGCGAGGCCAGCGAAGGCGCTGAAGCCGCTGCGCAGGAAGCAGCCGACGCGATCGAGCTGAGAAAAGCCGCAAGATTGTCAGCTCCACTGTCCACCTGTTACGGTAACGTGCTCGCGGAAGTCAAGAAGCTCGCCGCGCGCATGGATGAAATCGAGAAGCGCACCGCCCCGTCAAGCATCGCCGCTGCTGTCCGTGCTGCTCAGGCTGCCGCGACTCTGAATCGCGCACAGACCCGATCGGCGTCTCTCGGTGCTCCCTCACTGCCGGTGCCCCAGGCGAACAACACGAAGACCCAAGCAAAGTCGATTCTCGATCGCGCCGAGGCTGCGATCAAGGCGAAACACTAACCCTCTCTCTCGGAGATTGAACAAATGGCTACCACTGTAGACCTTCAGCAGCCCATCTACGACAGCGCGATCCAGCAGGTCGTATGTCCAACGCTGGCTGCGTCCACCACCATCCCGATGGGCGCAATTGCGATGTGCGACTCGTCGGGCCGAGCTGTCAACTTCGTCGATAGCACCTACGCCGGAGGCGGAATCGGCTGTCTCGGTGTTGCTGTGTCGCGCTACGCCAACAACACCGCGTCAGCAGTGGCCAAGCGCATGCTGTTTATGCGCAACTGCCCCGCGATTCTGGTCGGAAAGAGCGGCGACGCTCCGACGGCGACGAACCTCGGCGAAAAGATCGCACTCTCGGACAACGGGACGTGCAAGGCAACCATCGCCAGCGGCGACTTCGAGGTGACTTTGCTCGAAGTGCTCGGCAGCAACCGTTTCCGGGTCTGGATTCCGTAGTCCAACCCATTTGAGAAAAGGCAACCAACTATGGAAACCGGATACCTCAGTTTTCAAGACATCACGGCGCTTCGTACCGAGATTGACACGTCCCTGAACCAGCGCCCCATCTCGCCTTCGACGGTCGTGAACGCCCTCGCTTGGATGCGGCGACAGGGCAGCGCCACGGCTGGAATGGAAGTCAAGTTCCCCCTGGCCACCTGGGGCAATCGCGCCTCGAAGCGCTCGCCTTACGAGAACCTTCCAGCTACGAAGCCCGAGAGCGTGATCTTCAGCGTCACCCACGATGAGTGGGCACCAGACGGTGAAGTGATCGCCCGTGGAACGCAACTGACCGACCTGTACGGCATCTTTGCTGAGAACCTGCCGATGATCGTGGCTTCGGCTCAGCTTGAATACGATGCGCTGCTCGCTGACGTGCTCGCAGACGGTCAAACGACCACCACGCCATATGACAACAAGCCGTTCTTCACCTACGCAGCGGGCTCGGGAAGCCACCAGGCGAACCCCAACCGTCCCGACCTTGCGACCTTCGACAACTACAACCCCAGTGCAGCGCTGAATCGGACCAACATCGTCGCTGGTCTTCAGGCTCTCGCGACCGTCCCAGGCTTTAACGGCTTGCCGATGTCGATGCCCGGTCGGATCGTCATCGTCGTTTCCAGCAAGGATCAAGAGCTGAAAGCGCGGACTGAGCTGAACGCGGCGCTGGTTGCAAGCGCGGCTGGTACTGCGACCCAGAGCAACGAGATGCCGATCGTCTCTGGTCCCGCAGATGTACTGTTCCTGCCGACTCTCGCCGCGAAGGACAGCGGTAAGGGCTGGTACATGTTCAAGATCGTCAGCGAGAAGCACCGCCCGATCTGCCTGAGCATCGTCGAGCCGTGGCAGACCTACGTTGAGGGCATGGGCGATCCCAATGCACACAGCCGCACGACTCGCAACGTGATCAACTACGGAGTACGCGGCTTCCACGGCCTCGGCTACCTGTACCCGCAGCTCGCCTACAAGTTCATCGAGCCGTAATCGATGCAGCCGCTAGCGCTCTGACTGAATCTGAGCCCTGACGGCTGCCTCGATATTACCGCCGGGCTGAATATTCACCAAGGCTTTCACCCCTGGCCTACCACAGACGCGCAGCGCCGTAGCGCGCAGCCTAGCAGCAGTCACGTCGCTGCCTACCCTGTTCCGTATGGCAGCAATTCTCGTTTGTACCGACCAGGACGTGATCGACCGATTTGGTGGGCAAGACCAGCTCAACCAAGCCCTAGATCCCAACAAAACCGGCACCTACGATGCCACGACTCTGCTAAAAGCCCGGCAAGACGCCAGCGCCGATGTTGAAAGCTACGTTGGCGAACGCATGGTCGTTTGGGGAGCATCGAGCTTCCCGCAAAAAGTGATTCGTCTCGCTGCGTCGCTCGCTGTTTACTATGTCTGGCAATACGCAACAGGCGGTCAAGCTATCCCCGACGGTATTCGCAAGCTCAAGGAAGACTGTGTAGACGAGCTGGAAAAAATCGGCCAAGGCAAAGCGGGGACCGGAACGCCTACGCCTCCCGCTCGCTTCGCTGGTCGCGGTGGCGTGGACATGTCGCGCGGTGGGGTCAAAGTCTCGACGGCGACCGTGCGATACAGCGGCGGAATCCTCGGGGGTCGCTAAGTGCTGCGCTTTCGCTGGATTGAGGAGCGCAAGCCACTGGCTGAGCTGGTGACCAGGGCGAAAGACCCGAAAGACGCGCTGAAGCGAATCGCTGGCTTTCTGAAGGCCAAGGCCCGGCAGCGTATGGAAAAGGGTGAAGGCTTTGCACCGCTCGCGCCAAGCACGCAGAAGAAGTACACAGCGACGACGATGTCATCGACAACGAAACGCGGCACCGTCAAGGCTGGCGTCCGTCGAAAAATCTTCGGAAACCTGAAGAAAAAGGGCGGATCTATCGACGACGCCAGGGCGGCAGCGGCGAAGAAGTACAAGGCGATCATCGCGAGAGCTGCACGGCGGAAAAAGCGAGGCGTTGAAGACAAGCGTAAATCTGACGTAGCGACGCCTCTCGGCAAACTGATCGGTGCTTTCGTTGCGAAGGTCGTCGGCAAGCGCCGCGTCACCGTCGAAAACAAGGTGCCGTGGTCTGCCATCCACAACGAAGGCGGAACGGTGGGTCACGGTGCGAAGATGCCGAAGCGTCAATTTCTCTTTATCACCAGCGACGATCTCGACGAGGCAAAGCAGATCGTCCTCGAAGCCCTTTTCGGAAAGGCCAAGTAAATGCCAGCGCTGACGATGCGAAATCATCTAGGTGTAGTCACGGCGACGATAGCGCGTGCGCTGCGGCTCGCCTTCCTAAAGCGTTACACCCCCGTCGCGAATCTGGCTACACTTGCCCTGCCCGCGACGCTGACGGCAAGGGCTGACGGCGGGCTTGTCTATGTGACGGGGGAAGGCTGCTGCTTTGAGTGGGTGCTAGCCTCGACGGTAGCACATGACGGTGTCAACGTCATTCAGGTTACGGGCGTAACACAAGGTCGCTGGCACCGCGTCACGTCGGCGATGACTTACGGCCCCAACATCAACGCGATGTTGGCCACCAAGCAAACAGGATGGGCACGTTCCATGCTCGTCCACGAAGGCCAGACGACGATCGAAAAGCTGACCGAGCAGACCATGGCGCAAGCGCCAGCGCTTCAGCTTGAGTTTACCGGCGACCAGCTTAGCCGTGATAAGGCTGCTGCTCGTCCTGGTCGATACTATTGGAACTATCTATCTTACACGCTGTTTGTCACGTCAAAAAATCTGCGGCTGCCGAAGTTGTTTCCGTGGGCGTTGCTACAATCACCCTTCCCCGCCGACGAACCATCGCTGACCGACATGATCGGCGACTTGCGCTACTTTCTCGCCGGGCTCGATACCTACGTCGATGGGATTGAGTACGTAGAAGTAGGGGATTTTGACATCGTAGAAGAAGACCTCGACGAGCGGATCATCTGCGGAACGCTTGTCTTTCGTGTGAAGGTTAGCGTCGGCATCCCAGATGAAGACTTGGAACCCTTGCGGGTGGACGTGCAGCCGAAGCTGACACAGTCGGCACAAGTAGCCATCTACGACGATGTCCCGTTTGACCCTCTCAACTTCGTCGCCAAAGGCTTCGCGTGCGCTGTCGGCCCCGGCTTCATTCGCAGCTTTGGGCCAGCAACCGACCTTGTCACGGTTGGTGGCATCGCTGTCGCGGCGCAGTCAACAAGCGTCTCACTCGCCGCCGATTCTGACATCTGGCGCGACGTAGATGCTACAGGGGCAATGTACTTTACCACCGTCGCCCATGATGAAGCACCGACCGCAGTAGCAGCCGGAAGGCTTCGCATAGGCCGCACCGTCACTGATTCGACGGGTGTTGTGCGCGATGACTTCGTCTGCTCACGTAGCGTCGATTTAGGCGCAGCTTTCACCGTGCCGTAGGCGTCCCGATCCCTACCCTACCCCTTAGAACCATCCCTCTGAGGTGTAGCTACATGGCAACCTTTCCGCTCGTCTCGCTCCCGGCGGGGCTCAAACTTCCGGGTGTTTACACGCAGGTCAATCTGAACGGCGCTGGCCTGACAGCATCGCCGAATAACAAGGTGCTTTTGTGGCACTATGTCGGTTCAGGCGCACCGGCTGACCTGTTCACGGCTCGTCAAGTCATCTCACAAGCGCAAGTCGATGCGCTTTGCAAGTCTTGGTCGCCACTCGCACACATGTTCGCGGCTGCTGTTTCGCAGCTTCCGCAGGGAATTGGCGCAGAAGTCCACATCGTCCCGCTTCCCGAACCGTCGAGCGGAAGCCTTCGCACGGCCAAGATCAAGATCCTGGGCAAAGCGTCCTCGGGAACGGTCAGCACTGGCACGGCTGCCGCTGCTGCTGACACCCTGACGTTTAGCTATCGCGGTCGCTCGGTCAAAGTCGGTGTGTCCGTCGGCGATACGTGGGCACAGATTGCAGCCAAGCTCAACACTGCGATCAACGCGGTCGCCAGTTTCCCGGTCACTTCGTCGGTTTCGACTGACACCGTGACGGTTTCCGAGCGTGTCAAGGGAGCGTTCGATCCGGGCGCTGTGCAAGTGGATTTCGAGAACCAGGAAGCCAGCCTTTGCGCGGCTTCGCCGGGAACGCTGACCTTTGCGTCGGCTGCTACTGCTTCAGGAACGTGCGTGGTCAAGCTGGGTGTTGGCCTCGTGTCGTACAGCATCACCAACGGCGACGCCGCTACCGCTTCGGCTGCTGGTCTGTCGGCTGCGATTCGTGCGGATTCCTACCAGTGCGACAGCGCTGTCCCTGGCACGCCTGACGGCAGCATCACTCTCTACTACCGCAATGGTCGCCCCTACCGTCCAGTCTCGGCTTCGCTGTCTGGCGTCACTGGACAGACGAACACCGTCGCCTGTGATACGCCGGGCACCGGGACCCCGAGCATTACCGCCGCTCTGACTCGTCTGTCCAGTGATGAAACGGCCTTCAAGGCGTGGGCTGTGAGCTTCGATGACACTACGAACCTGTCAGCGGTGGTTTCGCACGTCGAGGCCAACGAAGCGGCGGGCCACTACGAGAAGGGGCAGATGGTGTTTCTTGCGCAGTGCAACAGCGCGACCGACGCCGGGACGGTGAACCTGCCCGATGCGACATCGCCGAAGATGACCGCATCGAGCCGGTACGTTGTGCTGCACCAGGCCGGAAGCCCACAAGCGGCGTGGGAGCTTTCCGCCCGCGTGGCCACTGAAGTCGCTGCGACCTCCTTCCCTGCGCAGAACTTCAACGGTGTGAAGCTGCGCACCAACGAAGTCACGCCGCTCGGTGTGCCTCACAAAGCAGACCGCTCGACGCGAACCGAGTGCAACACGCTGATCAGCACCTACAAGCTGGCCCCGCTAGTCGTAGATAGCTCGGGATCAAACGCCGTGCTGCGAAGCAACAGCACCTATGCGGCGCAAGGCGCAGCCGACGAGATGGCCGAAAAGTGGTCATGGCGTATCAGCGCTGACTACATCCGGCAGTCGATTCGCGTGTTTTTGGCCTCGCGGTTTGGGGACAAGTCGCTGAAACGCTACGGCACTGCACGCACTTCCCGCGTCGTCACACTCGAAGGCGTGCGCTCGGCTCTCGTCGAAGTTCTGAAGAAGATCGACGATGAAGACGTTTACGATGACATCGAGAGTCTGAAGGCTGCTGTCCTCGCTGGTGTGAAGGTTGGTCCAAATCGAATCGATCTCGCCGCACCTCTTCGTATTGTCAATGATATCGACCAGATCGCTGTGGCGCTGGTCCAGCAATAACCCCCTTTAAGACCGAGCTGAATATTCGGCTCGGTCTTTGGAGCGCACAACATGGCTGAGCTTGTAGGACAAATTTTATTGTGGGCCAACGACGTCGAGGTTGACAACGTGACATCTATCTCGGTCACGCCGCAGAAGCCGCAGAAAATCGTCAAGTACATGAACGGACGCGCCGAGCGTGTCAGCGGCGTCGCAGACTTCGCGTGGAACATCACCACGTCGACGAGGGCGCAGCGTCAGGAAATCCTCGACATCATCGGCGGACCCCTGGCTGAGGGCTTCTCGCTGACCTTCGTGATCGGCGGGCAGAGGTTCAAGCTGCTTGACTGCGGCTTGTCCTCGACTGCATTTTCGTCTAGCACCGACGACGCGCCTATCGCGCTAGCCGGTGTCTCGCCTGAGCTAATCGAAGTCTAGCTGTCGCTGGGGAGCGCGACTGCACCTGGCCTACGTCAGTCGCGCAGCTTGCCCGACTCCGTCTGCTTCCTACCCTCCTTTTCATGGACCTCGGAAACATCCTTGCCCGCGAGGGCAATACCCCACTCACAGGCCGCATCGTAAATCTCACGATTCAGGGTCAATCGGAAAGCGTTATTGTTTCAGCGCTGGCAACGGCTCGTCTCATTCCCATCACAGCCGAAGAACAGCGCACGGTGCGATCTGAGGCTACCGCGTTCGTCTTTGCCGTTGATGAAAATGGGAAGCGCCTTCGTCCGAAGCTGAACGCCGAGGATGTCGAAGAGGAATTTGTGTGGCGGTGGCTGGCCAGGGTGCTACGCGACGAAGAGGACGTAAAAAAACCCTTCGCAACGGCTACAAGGCTGCGTCAGTGTCTCATCGTCAAGCAGGTTGAGTTTTTGCAGCGTGAATACAACGCGATGCTCGCCGATCATTACCCAGAGCTGCTTGGCCTCATCCCGACAGGAAACCGGGATGAAATCGTTAGTGCTGCGACTCGACCTTTTTAGGCAGGCCAGGGCTAGTGCTCAAAGTCTTGGCCATCGCAACCCGCCCCGAGCTGTGGTTCGGTGTGACCTCACCTGTTGAGATCCACGAAGCGGATCTTTTGCGCTGGGACTGCGTTGTCGAGGCTGCAAAGCGAATCATCGCGGGTAAGCCTGCAACCGATAGGAGTGACGCGAAGAAGGCTCGCGAGGCTTTCAGCGCACTTGCGAAAGGCAAATAATGCAAGCCTTTGAGTTCACAACCCGTTCCGGTACAAGGCTTACCCTCTTTGGCGAGTCTACAAACTATAGCGTTGACATTCAGACGGGCGTGGCCGAGCGGCAATTCCTGAAGCAGTCGGGCGCTGTCCATCAGTGGACCGGGGCACCGCCGAGAAAGTTTACGTTTTCATGTGTCTGCATCGGGCATGGCTCGACAGCAGATGAGCGCACAGCCGACGCAGAGAGACGGATCAGGCTCATCGCTGACACTATCCTGGCCGACCCTTTCGGAACACTCATCCATCCTCGGCTTGGTAGCCTCGATGCCGTAGTCGAAAGTCTCACATTCAACGAGAACACAGGCGAAGCGACCGACGCGATCGACTATCAAATTCGTTTCGCGGACGATGCGGTCAAGAACGTCCCGGCCAGTAGCCCGGTAGCTGCTGCAACCGCTGCGGTAGAGAAATCGAAACAGGCCACGCTAGGAGCCGCGAACGCAGGGCCGGTAGTGCTAGGACATGCCCAGACCCTTGAAACGGCTTGTAGCGCGATTCTGAGTGCATCAAGCGCGGTGCAAAGCGAAATGGCACCGCTCACCAAGCTGCAAGCGGCGGTGGCGAATGCTTACAGTGCTTCCGAAGCCGTGATCCGGTCGCCTGCTGCACCGCTGTCGGTTCGTATTGCTGCCCTACTCGCGTACCGATACGCCCGGCAAGCCTACGATCGCGCTGTCGCCGGGACGCCGACAACCATTGCTTACAGCGTGCAGAGCCGCACGTCGCTTTCTCGTCTCATTGCAACGGTTTACGGTGGTGGCAGTCGGGCGCTTGACGCGCAGATTCTAGCTCTAAACCGCATCCCGACGCCTCATGCCATCCCGCAAGGGGTCGTGCTGCGCCTGCCATCGCCTGACTTGATCAAGCAACAGCTTCGGAGCGTGACCTAATGGCCGACAAGACCGCTATCATCGCTGTTGACTTCGACGCAAACGGTGTCGTTGTCGGCGCAAAACAGGTACAGAACAGCCTCGATGATATCAAAAAGAAGTCCGAGGACACCGGCAACAGCAGCGCCCAAGGCTTTGGCAAGATGTCTGCTGCACTCGGGCGCGTTGCGTGGTCCGTCGGTGAGACAATCAACCTGATCCCCAAAATGAACTTTGCGAAGTCAGTGGATCAGGTCAAGTATCTCGACGCGACGGCGCAGCGCATGGCACAGACCTTCGGTGCCGCTGGCGACGACGTGAAAAAGCGCTTCATGGACATCGAGAAAGCGACGGGCGTGTCAGCCTCGACTGTAGCGCAGCTAGCATCAACGCTTGGCGACGTGACTTATGACGCTGCGGGCAGTGCTGAAGCTATCGAAGGGCTCGTCAAGGCGACGAAGGCGTGGGGAGCTGACACGAACAAGGCGCTGGCCTGGGGCGAAACGCTCCGAAACAATCTCGGATACGTCGGCGACACGACGGCGGCGCTCGGGAAGGTTGAGGACATCGCGAACAAACTCGGGTCCGTTGGCGGACCCGCGGCACTTCTCGATACGCTGTCGGCGCTTGGCCCACAGCTAGGCGAAATCAGCACCGAGTCGGAGGAAGCGCGGACGCGATTGCTTGCCCTAGTGGCTGCGGCTGGCAAGGGTCTATCGCCTGCCCGCGCTCGCGAAGCTGCAAGCATGGCAATCGGCGAAGTGCAATCGCACAGCCAGGACATTGAGCGGCTTCTAGGTCGCAAAATCACCGACGACAAGACGGGCAAGATCGTAGATCCCCTGGCTGTGCTGCGGGACGTGCAAGCAGCAAGCAAGGCGAAATGGTCGGACCCAGACACGCGCCGACGGAACATGCAATTCAGCTTTGGCACCAAGCTCGGTGATCTGCTCGGTCGCACGGACTTTGCAGAAGCGGAAGCTACAGCCCAAGGCGCACGTAACCAAGGCTCTTTGGGCGTCGCGTTCGGTGACTATCAGCGGACGAAGGTGGGTCAGCGTGAGATTCGCGACCTAGATACCGAGGCTGCGGGCCGTGACATCGCGGAGAAGGGCCTGGCTGTGAGCGATGCAGCAGTCGCGGGGCTCGGCGCAAAGGGTGCAGCTCAAACGGGACGTGTTGCAGCCTACAGCAAGATGGCCTACGACTTTGCGAATGAGATCGACCCTCGCGCGGGGAAAGTCGTCGGTTTGCTGGGTGCTGGGGCTACGGCTGGTGTAGGCATCGGCCACGCTGTCGCTGAAAAGGGGATCAACGTCTGGGAACATATGCCGAAATGGTTGGGTGGTGTTGACAAGGTGCAACCGGCTGCGGCAGCCCAGGCGACGGCGACGAGCAACAAGGATGTTGTTGCGGCTCTTGAGAAGCAGCCCAAAGAGATCGCTAGCGCCATCGCTGCCGAGATGAGCAAGCCGACCTACCGCGACACGAACCAGTCAGGAAGCTGGTAGCGCTGCCGTCGCTACCCTTGCAAGCATGGCAGACAGAATCGGCGCAGTAGTTCGCTTGGTCATCGACGGCAAAGACGTGATCGAGGTGTCGGCACTCGACTATTCCAGCGACGTGAATCAGTGTCCTGATGTGTGCAATGTCACGCTTTCCCCGCGCAATCCGGCGGCGATGATCGCTTGGCTACGGCTCGGGCAAGAGGTGAGCATCTATACGGCTCATCCAGCGGTCAATGGCGGCGCTGAAGCGCAGCGCTTTAGCGGCTACGTCAAGGACATCAAAACAAGCGGCGGTCGTGGCGGCGTCGATATCAAGCTGACCATCGCCGATCGGGGCTATCGCCTCACCGACTGCGCCCCGCTTTGGTACACGCTCAAATCTGGCACGTACCGGGATCTGTTCGATGTCACGTCGGGAAAGTTCATCCCGAAGGGGTTGTTCAAAGGGCTGCGCTTCGACAATAACATCAATCGACGCCTGAAGCTCGGCATGGCTGGTTTTCAGGCCGCTGGTGGCGCGGCACAGGGGCAAGCCCTTTACACGCCGATCATGCCGATCCAGGTGCAGCCGGGGGAGAGCTACCTCGACATTCTGACGGGCTACGCCAGACGGTTGAATCTGCTCGTAGGCACGTCGGTTGACGGCTATTTACAGGCTTGGCTACCCGACTACAACCGCAAACCAGCGTACACGATCCGCCTGACAACGCGGGAAAGCAACGTGATGTCTTTCGAGGCGTCACAGACGGCTGACAAGGTGTATACCGACGTGATTTGCGTCGGGGAGGCGATTGGAACGCCGCTGCTAAATTCGACGAATCCGAACCAGCAGAAGCGTCGGGGTACGGTGCGCAAGCCGGACGCGCTGCCGTTTCAACGACGCCTTACTTTCGCAGACTCAGAGATGCAGACGGCTGAGTTTGCACAAAAGATGGCTGACTGGCGGGCGAAGAAGGAACTGTACGACGGCTGGACGGTCACGTACGAAGTTGACGACTGGCATCAAAACGGAACATGGTGGGAGGCGGATCAGCTCGTGGACGTTGTAGACGAAATCAATAGCATCTCCCAGACTCTCTACATCAGCGCCGTGAACGCAGTGACGGCAAAGGACAAGGGCGATACGTGCCGCATTACGTGCCGTTTGCCGGGGCTGCTGTCGGCAGCATGGGGTGAGATTCCTTCACCTCGTAGCTTTGCCGCTGCGACGAAACCGCCGGTTGGCGCAAAATAGCTGCGCTGACAAGACCAGTGCAGGCCAGGAGCGACCGCACTACTGGCCTGCGTTTGAAGCACAAAGTGCAAGCGCAGCAAGCTGAATATTCACCTACCCTCATTCAGTATGCTGCCCCGTCGAGCACTCGTTGATTTTCTCCGCAATTCCCTAGCCGGGCTTATCCGTCGCACCCTCATCGCTACGCCATCGGCTGACGGTCACATCGAGGTCGAAGGCTGGGGCAGCGAGGCAGGTGAACCAGAGGGCAGCTACACGGCGCGGATCTTTCAGCACTACGGATTCTGTTCGCACGTACCGGAAGGTGCTGAAACCGTTGTTGTCGCAGTCAATGGCGGCAGCGCAAACGGCGCGGTGGTGGCAACCGAGCTGCCGGGGACACGGCCAGCGCTCGAAAAAGGTGAGGTGGCGATCTTTTCCAAGTTTGGGCAGGTCGTGAGGCTGACGAAAGACGGTGATGTCGTGCTGATTCCGAAGGCTGGACGTAAGATCCTGATCGGCTCGGCGACCGGAACCGATCCGGTTGTTTTGAAAAGCGAGCTAAACAGCCTCTTATCGACGGTGCGGGCGTGGCTGAACAGCCACACGCACCCTACCCCGAGCGGGGCCAGCTCTGCGCCGTCAGTTTTGATCAGCACACTCAGCGTCAACGGCAGCAGCAATACCGAAGCCAAGAGCTAGCCAGTTGCCGCGACCCTACCCTACCCCTTGAATGCTCGACCACACCTTAGCCCGCGACGCTGCTACAGGTCTTTACGACTTTGTAATCGGCCCTGACGGCGACTTGGCGCTTGACGAGGGGGCAGCTTATCCGGTGATTAGCTGCCTCGTCGCCAAGCGCGGAGAATGGCGTTGGGACGCAGGCTATGGCACGACGCTCTTGCAGACGCGCAACAGCAACTATGCGACGGCTTCGCAGTTTGTGGCGGCGGGGAATCAGGCCCTAACTACGGCGAAGGCCGAGGGCTACGTCACAGGTGGCAGTGTGGATGCTCGGCGGTATGGGTCGCGCTGGGGCTTGACCCTCAACTATCAGACAGCTACGGGCAGCAAGTCCGCAACCTTCAGCTTTTAGGCGTGCAAAATGGCACTTACCGAAGACGATATTTTAGAAATCTGCATCGCCAGCTTCGCACGCCAGCCTAAGCTAGCTGTGCTACCTGTCGGTCAGTCGTCATACGCGGGACAGCGTGCGCGGGCTTTGGCGCAGCTTTTGGCGCAAGTGCTGGCCAGTGCCGAGCAATACCAGCGCGATAGCTTGCCCGTTGTCACCTACGTTGACGGTGTTCCCACGACTCAGACCAGCTCGGCGGCTCTTGAAAATTGGGCCTACGTGCTCGGTGTTCCCTCGAATCTGGGCGGCTTCGGTCGAAATGGTGCGGTTCCTGCAACGGGCGGGACAGCGACAGGGACCGGAAGTGTACCGGGTACGCCGATCACTGCCGGTGCTGTGCTGTCTGACCCTAGCGGCCAAGTGCTTTTGCAACTTCGTACAGGTGTCGTCGTCAACGGAAGTGGCAACATCTCGATCATCGTTGACGCCGTGACCACCGGAAGCGCCGGTAATCTTGCGGTCGGTACGCGGCTCAAATGGCAGTCACCGCCCGTCGGTGTCGCGCCTTATGTCTACATGACCGGAGCCACGTCCGGCGGGTACGATGTCGAGTCAGACATTGACCTAGCCCAGCGTATCCTTGACTACCTTCGCTATCCTGTGCAGGGCGGAACGCCTGCCGACATTCGCCGCTGGGCTGAAGAGTCCACCGACAGCGAAGGACGAAGCATCGGTGTTGCCCGTGCCTACGCCCTTCCGCTTCGGGATGGCCTCGGGACGTGTGGTGTTGTGGCTCTGCTCGCAGGCAGCGGCAGCGGTCGCGATCCAGGTGCCACGAAAGCGGCGCAGATCCAAAGCTACATCGACGGTAAGCGCATCGCTACCGACACGATCACGGTTTACCGGCCTTATATGCCGAGCGGCGAAAAGCTGTCCATCGTCGTGCGGATACGCCCCGGTGTGGCCTTCACCTGGGACTGGTGGGGCTTCAATCTTGCATCGGCTGTTGCTTCCGCAGCCTCGACAACCCTTGTGCTTAACACGACAACGCCGCCAAATTTGGCCGCTGCCGTCGATAACGGCAAAAAGCCCCGCGTGCAGCTAGTTGGTGCAACGCCTGTGCCCCAAGTCGTGCGGGTGCTGGCCTACACTAACAACTCGCCAGCACCGGGCCAAGCAACGCTCACTGTTGACACGGCAATCAGCGGAACCCCGACCGAGATGTATCAGGCTGGCGGTGCAGTGCTGCCCGTCGCACTGGCGATCCAGGCGTATATCGACAGCGTCGGCCCTTCACGGCTTGCCGGATACCTCGATCCGTCTGACACTTGGGTAGATGTAGTTTCGGTCGCTGGTATCAGTCATGCCGCTCTGAATGCGACAGCTTCGGACGGTCGCCGTGTGCTCGATGTGCTGCCGAACGCCGGGGCTGACCCGTCCGCTCTGCTCGGTGTCACCATCGCGGTCGGCGCTAATCCGGCTGCAACCGCAGACGTTCCGATGCTCGACGCTACGCCCGGCCAAGGTCCACAGATCCCCGAGCTTGCGTCAGTGATCATCCTCGGAGGCTAACCTATGGCAAGCCTTACCAAGCAAGATGTCCGAAACGAGCTTGCATCAGCATTCCCACCCGGCCTAGAGGCTGTTGTCAATGTTGATGGCGGCATCTTCGGCGGGCTCATCGATCATGACGCTGAGGTGATCGCTGATACGGTGATCGCTTCGGTCGATCAGCTTTCTCTTGACTCTTGCCCGCTGACCTGCGGTGCCGAACGGCTCGTGGAATGGGAAAGCAATCTCAGTCTTTCAGCGACGAAAACGGCCCTAACCGGGACGTTAGCCCAGCGACGTAATCAAGTCATTTCGCGTCTGCGCCTACGTGGCGCGATGACGCTGGCCAAGATCCGGGCCGTCGTTGCGCCTACGCTAGACATGGCTGCGGCTGACGTGGAAGTCATCGAGCCGGACGCAGCAGAACAGCGCTCGCTTCACACGTACCAACAAGGAACCCTCGGCAGCGGCTCTTTTGCCGTTGTCGTGATTCAGACGGTTGATTTTTGGGTCAACGATGATGGCCCCGTTAGCCCAGCCGGGGCACAAGTTGACGTGCAGGTCACTTGCGCTGACCTTTCCGAGCTCATCGGGCGGCTTTATGCTCCTGACGGGACGTATGTGACGCTGCCGTCTGGTCGGTTTGGCCGGGGTGCTGCTGTAGCTCAGACTGTGCGGCTTCACTTCCCAACGATTCGTGCCCCACGGGTCATGGGTAAATGGTCGCTCTCGGTATGGTCAGAAGCGGGGACCGGCAGTGTAGATGACGCTTGGCTTTTTGTCGAGGGCACAGGGCGATCGTCGTCACTGGCAAAGTTTGAATATGGCGTAATTGTTGACGCGGCAAAGGTTGGCCCCGCTGCGGACGTTCCGGCCGCACAGGACGCGATGCTCTCGATCCGGTATGCGACGCGGATTGATGGTGTGATCTATCAGTCGGCGCTACTTGGCCCAACGGATCATGGGGCGATTCCCGAAGACAACGCAATCCCTGACGCCTGCATCCCCGTCGCCTAGTCGTCCCTACCCTATCGGTTATGACGACCCCATTTACACCATGGCGTACGTATGCGCCGTCGGCGACCCCGAAGATCAAAGCCTCCGACCTCAACGAATGGCAAGCCTCGATCGGCGCGAATAGCTGGGTGACTGCGCTCTCGCGGCCCTGCTTTTCGCTCTACTGTCAGGACCGAGCGAACATTTACGGCACCATTGCGCCGCTGCACATCCTCGACGCTGTCACCGGCAAGTGGACCTATGTGGCGTTTCCGTACCTGACGATCAACACATCGAACATCAGCGGCGGCAGCTTTACGAACAGCGCTTGGCACGTCATCTACGCTCGATGCACGAATGGCGTACAGTCCATCGTCGTCGAGGCGGCGACCAATCCGGCGATCATGACACCTGATGGCGTGTCGTCGCTGCCGTTCCCAAATGCCAAGAGCGGCGACTTCACCTACCGCTATGTGACGGCTTTTTACGTCGATGGTGCAGGTTACATCCAGCGTTTTGCCGCGCGTGACAGTGTGGTGACATGGCTGGATGACATCTACATTGTCGGCAGTGCTGGCGGTGGACAGGCAGGAGCAACAAGCTGGCAGTCTGCAACCACACATGCCGTCGGCGCGGCCCCATGGTGGTGTAGCGAGCTTGACGTGCATGGACTGGTCTACAACACCAGCGCTGGCGCAGATTGCGACCTTGCGATCAGCTACAGCGGCGACTCTTCGACGATCCCCCGAGTGATCACAGCATCGCGCGATGCGTCCGGTGGGCCTGAGACGTGCGGCGGTGAGCTGACGATTTTCGCCCCACAGTATTCGATCCAGTGGAAAACGGCGACGACTTCGTGCGTCGTCAAAGTCAAGGCGCGGAAGTGGAGGGACTAGCCATGCTTTTCGTTGAGCCTTCCACCGTCGAGACGGTGCGGGCTGCTGTTGAGCAGCATACGAATGTTTGGCTCGCCGTCGGTGTTGCCGTCGGTCCCGTCGCTACTGCCGTGCTTATCGGCTGGGGTGTGATTAGGCACCTATTACCCTACATCCGAGACGAGCTTGCCGCGTCGCGGCTGCACATGAGCGAGGCGCTAGCCAAGCGCGGCGCTGAAGCGGCGGAAGACATCCAAGCGGCTCGCGAGCTGGCGAGGGTGCAGCATGAAGCGATTGTCGAGCGAATCGAGGGGAAGATCGGCCACCTCGATGAGCGGTCAAAGACGCACGAGACGCTTTTGCGGTCAATCGCCGCCAAGATTGGCGTAGTTGCGCTGGTGCTGCTGTTGGCGTTTGGCGTCGGTGTCGGTGGGGCGACGGTGGTAGCGCGACTACAACGTCCCGTGGTGGTGCCATCGGTGCAGCGGGGCGAATGCAGCGAGGTCAAGTGTAGTGAGGAGGAGGTATGTTGTGGCAACGAAAAATGCTGCCCTGCTTCCCGGCGAGCGGTCGATGCAGAGATCGCGCGTAAGCCGCTGTCGTCGCTGCCGTCTGGTCGCTTGGCTTCAGTGGCGATAAAGCCGTGCGACCGCCCACGCCTTGATATTTGTGAGGTGCAGTAATGCGTTTTCCAAGCGTCGTTCTGTGCTTCGCGCTCGTCGGCTGTGGCCCTGGTCTAAATGACATCGTGCGTATGCGTTCGCTTGCCGACCGGGCGAAGGTGGCTTGCTTGAATGCACCGGCATCAGGACGTGATGCGGTGTGCCGTAAGGCTCTGGACTGCGCCCAGGCTGCCCAGGATGCCGCAAAGGCCATCCAATCGCACCAGGAAGCCGTCAAGGCGGGAACCAGTACACCAGCAAGCGGGGCGGTAGCCAAAGGGCTTGTAGCCGTTTCTGATGCGATTTGCGCGGGGGTGAAGTGATGTCGTCGCTGATTTCGATGATCGTTGAGTTTCTGGCGT
>ERZ650311.578-NODE-578-length-21955-cov-6.251689_pt1 | contig 21955 bp, 22 predicted proteins | sample MGYA00376247_ERZ650311 | MGnify/ENA primary metagenome ERZ650311 (study PRJEB26733, sample SAMN07839324) | wastewater metagenome | biome: small river; feature: stream; material: water | place: USA: North Carolina | collected 2016-07-28 ...
GCCAATGAATTGTGCGAAGGTTATGCACCACATTGCCACTGGAGAGAATCAGAATATTTTCATCACGCAAAGGTTTTAACTGCTGCGCCAAATCATAATGTTCCTGAGCCGACATGGACCCATCCAAGCTTAGCTGCACTACAGGCACATCGGCGTTGGGATAAAGGTACTTTAGTACTGACCAAGCCCCATGATCAATACCCCACTCGTTTTCTTCAAGCACTACAGGAACATTTAATAACTCTTTGACACGATCAGCGAGTGCAGGACTTCCTGGTGCCGGATATTGAATTTCAAAGAGTGCTTGAGGAAAGCCACCAAAATCATGAATGGTTTTTGGTTTTGCCATTGCGGTAACCCAAGTTCCTCGAGTTACCCAATGCGCAGATACTACCAAGATAGCATCAGGACGCTTCAGCGATTTTCCTAACGCAGTCCAAGCCGCGGTATAGCGGTTGGGCTCAATGGCATACATCGGACTGCCATGGCCAGCAAATATTGCAGGTTGGCGATGGCTAGTCATTAATACTAATTAACCGAATACGTAACCAGTATGAGCAGCTACCAATGCAAACAAAATAGCCAAGCTAGTTGCAGCGGCCAACATCACAATCAAAGTAATGATCTTTTTGTTAACTTCTTCTTTAGATTCGTTATGCCATTCGTTCATGCTAAATCCTCTGTAAACACATTAATGAATAGTGCAATTATCCACTATCGCCCGCGTCCAGCCTTGCGCATCATGCCTTTTCCCCCACCAAAGCCTGCTTGAGGCCTTCCAGCTGGGCCAGATGGGCCTTTTGGGGCTGGTGGGCGCAATGGCGGCTTAGCTGTAACCGCTTTTACCGGGGTTTTTGATTCAGGTTTCTTTTCGTCTGTCACTTTGAGCTCCTATGGATATCATATTGCCATGATTACTGACTATTCTATCCAAGCTATTGCGATTAATGCGATTCCCTTGATTTTTGCCATCACCATCCACGAAGCAGCCCATGGCTTTGCCGCCCGCAAATTTGGCGACAACACCGCCTATATGCTGGGTCGAGTCAGCCTAAACCCAGCCAAACATATAGACCCAGTTGGCACGATCTTGATTCCGCTGGTTTTAATCCTGACAGGATCCCCTTTTTTAGTGGGCTATGCCAAGCCTGTACCCGTCAATTTTGGACGCCTCAGAAATCCCAGAATTGACTCGATTTGGGTTGCGCTGGCAGGCCCAGGATCCAACTTCATCCAGGCACTCATTTGGCTTATTTTGTTAATTTTCCTGGTGGGATTTGGCATCAACGAAAAATTTTTGATTTCGATGTCTCAAGCTGGCATTACCTGGAATTTAGGATTGCTGGTCTTTAATCTCTTCCCGCTCCCACCACTTGATGGTGGTCGCATTCTTGCTGGCCTATTGCCAACACGTCAATCCATCGCACTTGGAAAGCTCGAGCCGTGGGGTTTCTTTATTGTTCTTGGGTTGGTATTCACAGGAATTATCGGCGGCCTTTGGATGGCACCTTTAATGAAGTTCTTTGAATGGCTCATTCTCTTACTAACCAGCCCCTTAAGGATGATTTTTAACCAAATGTAATCAATCTGGGATATGCTGAACCAACGCAGCACATTTGAAGAACGGAGAATCATGATGAAACTACAGAAATTGCTTTTAGCAACAACAGCAACAACACTAGCAATTAGCGCAGGCGTGGCATTTGCTCAATTTAAAAATGCCGACGATGCCATCAAATATCGTCAAAGCGCATTTACAGTAATGGCTAACTCTTTTGGAAAAATTGGCGCTGTTGTAAAAGGTGAGGCCCCTTACAACAAAGACGAAGTTGCAAAGAATGCGGCTGTGGTTGCAACTATTTCTTCACTACCTTGGCAAGCATTTGGTCCTGGCACAGAAGGTGGCAAAGCGCAATCTGATGTCTGGTCTGATAACGCAAAGTTCAAGGCCGCTGCCGACAAGATGCAATTAGCTGTTGCCGATCTCAACAAAGCAGCTCAGTCAGGCGATCTAGACAATATTAAGAAAACGTTTGGCGTAGCAGGCGCAAGTTGCAAAAACTGCCACGACGATTTCAAGAAGAAATAATCTTTGCTCGCTTGCTATTGAGTCACAAGATAACCTACTACTATCGCAATAACACTCAATAGCAGCAAGGCAAAAGTACGTTGTAATACTCCATCCTTGGAGGCAAGGCCCAAGTCAGCTGGCAAATAATTTGCCTCCTCGCTTGGGTCAATTTCTTTATCGCCAGTAATCATTGGCCTAATCAAGTTCTGACCCTTAAACTGTTTATATCCCCAAATGGCTGCGATATGAATAGCGATCAGGGTATAGATCACCACCTGGTTACCTTCATGAATCTCGGATAAAAATGAACTCACCCAAGCTGGCACATATTTTGCTAATGGTCCTTGGAAGGCGATTTCATCATCAATAAATAATCCAGTGAATACTTGAACACTGAGCACAAATAACAAAGCAAAAACAGAAATCGCACCAATGGGGTTATGCCCAAGGACGCCAGTCGAACTGCCGCTTAAATAATCCAGAACAGCCTTCTTGCTTGGCAAGAATGATGCAAAGCGCGCATGGGTTGACCCAACAAAGCCCCAAATGATTCTGAAGATCAACAAAGTCAAAATGCTGTAGCCAAAATAGGCGTGCCACTGTATAGCATTACCGCCCAAATTCACGCTGATGAAGCTACCAATAATACAAAGCACTAAAAGCCAGTGAAATAGGCGGATCGGCAAATCCCAAACACGAATGATTTTCTTCATACCTTAAGGATAAAGCAGCTTCTCCCTTAAAATAACAAGAATTCATGAATCCCGGCAAAGCCTTTAGAACCTTACTGCTATATCGCATCGGTGCAACACTGAGCCATCAAATTACGATGGTGGCCGTAGGTTGGCATCTTTATGAGATCACCAATAGCGTTGTTTCTCTTGGCTTAATTGGCCTAGCGGAGCTAGTTCCCTACTTTGTCCTAGCGCTGTACTCAGGACATGCGGTTGACCACTACTCGCGCAAATGGATTGCTGCCATAGCTTGCCTCATTCACATTGGGGTAGGTTTATTTCTGGCGATGATTGCCATAGGCTGGCTGTCACCACCAGTACCACTGATTTATACAGCCGTAGCCTTTATTGGCATTGGTCGCGCTTTGTTAAGACCTTCTTACCAGGCATTGTTTGGACAAGTGATCCCGAGAGATCAACTACCGCGTTACACAGCTTATGCTTCATCTGCTTTTCAGATTTGCGTAGTAGCAGGGCCTGGCCTTGGAGGCCTCATGATCGGCCTTGCTGGTCTCGAATGGACTTATTTACTTGCAGCACTCTGTGGTGCGCTTGGCCTTTACGGCATTACCTTTATTACCGCAGTACAAGAGAAATCAAGCACCTTATCTACTCAGTTTCTGAAAAGCTTCTTGGAGGGCTTTCATTACGTCAGAAAACATGAACTCATTTTGAGCATTATGGCGCTCGATATGTTTGCCGTCCTATTTGGTGGCGCCGTTTCCATTCTGCCGGCATTTGTAAAAGAGGTGCTCAATGCCGGGCCAGAAACTTTAGGTATTTTGCGCTCTGCGCCCGCTGCTGGCGCCGTCATTACGGGCATCTACTTAGCGAGACGTCCATTACTTGAAGACTCGGGCAAACATCTCCTCATATCCGTGGCAGGTTTTGGTGCAGCAATTATTGCCTTTGGAATCTCTAATAATTTATGGCTTTGCGCTTTCTTCTTATTTGTCTCTGGATGTTTTGATTCTGTATCTGTAGTCATTCGAGGCAGCATCATGCAATTGACTACACCCGATCATATGCGCGGCAGAATTAGCGCCATAAATGGCATCTTCATTGGCTCCTCAAATGAATTAGGCGCACTAGAGTCAGGTATCGCCGCCAGCCTAATGGGATTAGTGCCATCGATTGTCTTTGGCGGAGCTGCAACGATCGCGATAGTTCTCATTACTCATCGCCTTGCTCCGCACCTTAGCAAACTTCACCTCAAAGACATTTCTTAAGGTCTTTATTGATTACGTTGCAATCATTTAATTTCAGGTAGATCTTTCTGAATAATCTTGAGACCTGCACGCAAAGCTTTTTGATAACGCTCACGCTCGGCTTTGATAGTGTCAGAAGTCCACTTAAAAAATCCTTCGCCAGTCTTCATGCCAAACTTGCCACTAGCAATTCGATCACTCAAGCACTTCGCAATCGTCGGGGAATTATTAAGAGTCGGGTAAATGGTTGCGCCACCAGCCCCGTGCACCTCAAGGCCTGCGTGATCTCTTTGCATAGCTGGGCCCGCTGCAATATAGCGAAAGCCAAAACCAAACCGCACTGCCTTATCAATATCTTCTGGTGTGCAGATACCTTCATCCACCATGGCAAAAGCCTCGCGGGATAGGGCATGCTGCAGGCGATTAGCTAAAAAGCCAGGAAGATCTTTTTTAACAGTGACCGGCACCATGCCACACGCAGTCATCAAACGCGACAAGCTTTCACCAACCATGGGTGCAGTCCTCGCACCATAGACTACCTCTACACAAGGCACTAGGTGTGCAGGCATGAAAAAATGTAAGCCAATCATGCGGGCTGCCGTTTTAAGACCTTCGGCAATTTCGCTGATCGGAAAACTAGTGCTATTACTCGCCAACACCGCCTCAGGCTTTGCATACTTTTCTAGCTTGGCAAATAATTCACGCTTTATATCTAGGCGTTCCGGAACACATTCAATGACCAAGTCAATATCAGACCAATCAACCTCTTCTAGCGTGCCTGCAACGGAAAGTAAATGAACGCGGTGCTCATACCCAAGCTCAGACATCGTATTTGCGAAATAATCTGGCAGGAGCGCTCGCCTCTCAGTGGTCGGCTCGACCACTTGAACCGCACAACCACCGCGTGCGCAAACAGCTGCCACGTCCGCACCCATCGTGCCACCTCCGACAATGACTACTTTGGTTTCAGCTGGGGTAAACAACATGAATTCTCTCCTAAAGGGGGTCGGACTTTTTCTTAAAAATCCTCTTACAATGAGGTCATTATTTCAATAAAAAAGTTAGTGAGACATGATCCCCGTCAATTCGGTGCTACAGGTCGGCCATTTCCCAGAAATTATGCAGGCAGAGATCGATCGGCGCTTTACCCCCATTCGCCATCCTGATCCACAGGCACCTGCTCCTGCTGGAAACTTTCAGGCAATTCTGATTCGCTCCAATACCAAGCTTCCAGAAGCCTTGGTTAAGCAAATTCCCAGCATACGCATGGTCGCCACTTGCGGGGTTGGCTACGACAACCTACCTTTGGCATATTTAAAAGAGCAAGGCATCAAAGCAAGCAATACTCCCGGCGTTCTCAACGATGCCGTATGCGAACTTGCCATTGGCATGATGCTGGCCCTGTTGCGCAAACTGCCGGAGGCACAGGAGTACGTCAAAAGCACAGCATGGTCAAAGGCACCTTTTAGGCTGACCACCACCCTTGCTGGGAAGCGCGTTGGAATAGTGGGCATGGGTCGTATTGGGCAAGATCTGGCAAAGCGCTTAGAACCCTTTAAGGTAGAAATCGCCTATTCAGGGCCCAATAAAAAAACTCTGCCCTACGTTTACTACCCCGATGTTCAAGATCTAGCCAAGGCTAGCGATATCGTATTTCTAGCCTGTCCTGCCACTCCAGATACAAACCAAATGATTAACGCCCAGGTTCTCGAAGCTCTGGGGCCATCGGGATACCTCATCAATATTGCGCGCGGAAGTGTGGTGGATGAACCTGCACTTTTATATGCACTGCAACATAAAAAGATTGCCGGGGCTGCTTTAGACGTTTTTGAAAATGAGCCTGATCCAAGCAAGGGTTTTTTAACTCTTGATAATGTATTGTTAACACCACATATTGGTAGCGCTACCTCGGAAACACGGATAGCGATGACTAACTTGGCAGTAGATAATTTAGAAGCATTCTTTAAGCAACAAACACTTCCATCAGAAGTGAATAACTAGAAAAACGGAGACAGTATGACGATTGCCTTGCACCCATCCACCTTACCTGCGGTGTTGTCACCAGTAATTACACCATTCAAAGCAGACGGTAGCCCGGATGCTCCAAAGCTCTTAAAGCAATGTCAATGGCTCGAAGCCAATGGAGTTGGACAAGCCATCTTTGGCACAAACTCCGAAGCGAACTCCATGTCAGCCCCCCAGAAGATGAGCACATTAACAGCCCTGATTGAAGGAGGCTTAAATCCAGAGCATCTGATGCCTGGTACAGGAGCTACTTCGATTGATGCGACTGTGAATATGACACGCCATGCACTAAACCATAAGTGTGCTGGCGTATTAATGTTGCCACCCTTCTATTACAAAGACGTTTCTGATGATGGCCTGTTTGCCTATTTTTCTGAAGTGATTCAAAAAGTCGGCAGTGCTGCATTACAGATTTATATCTACAACATTCCTCCGGTCACAAAAATTAATCTAAGTCTGTCGCTACTTGAGCGCTTAGCAAAAGAATATCCAAAGACTATGGTGGGAATGAAAGATAGTTCTGGTGACTGGGCGTATACAGAGTCCGTTATTAAGCTATTAGCACCCCATGGTTTCCGTGTTTATGCTGGAAGCGAAGTATTCCTGATGCGTGCTTTGCGTGCTGGCGGTGTTGGCTGCATCTCAGCTACCGCCAACGTAAACCCTAAAGCAATCGCTGATTTAGCAGCCCACTGGAGAGAATCTAATGCTGATGAGCGTCAAGCAAGCCTTGATCAAGTGCGTGGCATTTTCGCTAAGTACCAAATGATTGCTGGGATGAAAACTGCCGTAGCCCACTACACCAATGATCCCGAGTGGCTCCGTGTACGCCCACCATTGATGCAATTAAGCGCTGAGCAGCAAGCCCAATTACTCAGCGAACTGAAAGCCATTAACTTCAGTATGCCGGGCTTGTAATTTAAAAACTAAAAACATAGGAGACAACAATGAAACTACTAAAAGTCATTGCCTTATCACTAAGCTTTATTTGTACTGGTGTGAGCGCACAAAATATTTCGATTGCAACTGGCGGTACTGGTGGCGTTTACTACCCAATGGGCGGTGGATTGGCCTCCGTACTCTCTAGCAAAGTACCTGGAATGTCTGCCACAGCAGAAGTAACAGGTGGATCAGTCGATAACCTCAAACTCATTGGTTCAGGCAAGCCGTATGTTGGCTTCGCAATGGCGGATGCAGCCAAAGATGCAACTAGTGGCGTGGATAAATTCAAAGATAAGCCAATTGAAGCCCGCACATTGCTTATTCTGTATCCAAACCAAATGCACGTTGCTACGGTGGAGTCCACCGGCATTAAAACCATGGCTGACCTGAAGGGTAAACGCGTCAGCACAGGCTCCCCTGGTAGCGCTACTGAAGTGATGGCGTTTCGCTTACTCGAGGCAGCTGGTATAGATCCAAATAAAGATGTAAAGCGTGAGCGTTTAAGCGTTGCCGAATCAGTTAATGCCGTAAAAGATCGTAAGATTGATGCATTTTTCTGGGTTGGCGGCCTTCCTACTGCTGCCGTTACTGACTTAGCCAATAGCCCCGGCATGAAAATCGTCATGATTGATACTGCTGCAGAAGTACCGGCTATGAATAAAAAGTACGGTAACTTGTATTTCCCATCTGTCATTACAAAACAAACCTATAACGGCATGGCTAAAGATAATAATGTTGCAGCGGTTGCCAATCTCTTGGTGGTCAATGCAAACATGCCTGACGCAGAGGCCTACAAAATTGTGAAAGCCGTTTTTGATAACCAACTTGAATTGGTGCGATCACATGCCGAATATAGAAACGTCAAACTGGATGCGCAAAAAGCCAATGCAACTCCAGTGCCATACCATCCTGGTGCTTTGAAGTACTTTAAGGAAAAAGGTATCAAAGTAAATTAAGCTGTTTCTTGCAATGAGGGGTGAGTAAAACTCACCCCTTTCACATTAGAGCGTCACCAAAGTAGTTCATAAATATAAAAAATAGGTTAGACATGAATCAAAACGTTATTGATAACGAAACCCAAGAAAAATTAGACGCCTTCATCAAGCAAGAGGAAGGTGACTCCAATGATTACAAGGGCCTACTAGCTAAGTTCATCACCTTAGTAGCGGTGGGCATGTCTTTATTTCACCTTTATGCCGCCTACTCAATTGTTCCGACGCAGCAACTGCGAGTAATCCACGTTGCGTTAGTGCTGTTTCTGGTTTTCCTGAGCTTCCCGATTGCCGCTCGCTTTAAAAATCGCCTCATGATCTGGGATGTGCTATTTGCCCTAGGCTCGGTGGCAATCGCCTATTACATTCTCGGTGGCGGCGATGATTTCATGGATAGAAATACTGCGCCCAACTCTACAGACGTAATGATAGGGATTGGCTTAATCCTATTAATACTAGAAAGTGTGAGAAGAACGAATGGCATGGTTCTAGTGACCGTCACTGTCTTATTCCTCCTCTACGCTTTGTTTGGCAATCATTTGCCAGCTCCATGGACACATAAAGGTTATGGTCTTGATCGCCTAGTCGGCTACATGTACATGACCTTAGAGGGCATCTACGGCACAGCTGTCGATGTATCTGCAACACTCATCATTCTTTTCACCATTTTTGGCGCATTCCTGCAATTCACAGGCGCAGGTAAATTCTTTATCGACTTCTCATTTGCTGCTATGGGTGGCAAATCCTCCGGGGTGGGCAGAACAATCGTAATGTCATCCTTCCTATTGGGTGGTCCATCAGGATCAGGCGTAGCTACCACCGTTACTGTTGGTTCGGTTGCAGCACCCATGTTGGATAAAGTGGGTTACGAAAAAAATGCGGCTGGTGGGCTATTGGCTGCAGGCGGTCTTGGCGCCATCATCTCTCCGCCAGTGCTTGGTGCAGCTGCATTTTTGATTGCTGACTTCCTAAAGATTTCCTATTTAGATGTGTTGCTGATGGCAACCATCCCAACCATTCTTTTCTATCTTGGCTTATTTGTCATGGTAGAAATTGATGTACGCAAATATGGCATGAAGAGTATTCAGTTTTCATCCGCTGAAACAGCATGGCAACTAACTAAAAAATACTGGTTCCACTTCTTCTCGCTCATCTCGATTGTGGTGTTCATGTTAATGGGCTTCTCTCCGGTGATGTCTGTATTTTGGGCCACGGTAGTTTCCGCCTTATCAAGCATGTTGCGTGAAGATACTGCGATTATTCCTTGGGCATGGTTTAAAGGGAAAGAGCCTATCTTGAAAGGCCTCTACAACTCCAATCTCACCAAGGCTCTTGCCTCTGGCTCTACTGGCGTCCTAGCTATTGCCGCAACCTGCGCTGGTGCCGGCTTGATTGTTGGCACAGTCACACTAACTGGTCTTGGCCTCAAATTTAGTTCGATTGTGATTCAGTACGCTGGTGGCTCACTCTTGCTAACAACGATCTTTACTGCATTGGTGGTTTGGATTGTTGGTCTCGCCGTACCAGTAACAGCTTCTTATATTATTTGCGCCGTGATTGCTGCTCCTGCGCTGATTAATTTGGGCGTGCCTGCATTTGCTGCACATATGTTTATCTTCTACTATGCAGTTCTTTCAGAAGTGTCACCCCCAACAGCACTATCTCCCTTTGCGGCGGCAGCAATATGTAAAGGTAATCCCTACAGGACAACTTTGCAAACATGGAAGTATGTAGCCCCAGCAATCCTTGTGCCATTCATGTTTGTTCTGGATAAGTCAGGTGTGAGTTTATTGTTGATGGGGTCCACGAGTGCTTTAGAACAAGCGGACTGGATGCAAATTGCTTGGGTCTCCTTCACTGCAGTTGTTGGCATCATCTGCTTAGCTGGCGGACTACAAGGCTGGTTCATTGAGAAGACCAAAGTCTTTGAACGCGTGATTATGGTGATCTCCGGTGTTGCATTAGCCTATCCCTCTACAGAGGCTGACCTTATTGGTTTTATTGGCTTTGCCCTAGTATTGGTAACCCAGACGATTGCACACTTCAAACTGAACCCTCGATCTTCCTAAGATCAGAGTGACAAAATATAAAGCCCGCTTCTGCGGGCTTTATTGTTTTTAACAACTAGAGCTATTCAAGGCTTAAGAAATCTTAGTCCAAGCAGCTTTACCAGCGTATTTCTTCACAGCAGCTTCATCAAACTCAAATCCCAAACCTGGGGTTTTGTGCAGAATCAAATCTCCGTTTTTAAAGGTGAGTTGTTTATTGATTAATCTGCGGAAGTTCAGCACTTGATCATCCAAGAAGAACTCAACGAAGCGTGCATTCGGTGTAGCAGCCACGAGAGGTGCGTGTAAATCGTGCATCCAATGTGGGCAAACTGTGACGCCTTTTAAATCTGCATAGGCAGAAATTCTGCGCCACTCCGTAATACCACCACAAACAGCAGCATCCGATTGCAAGATCGCAGCTCCGCCAGCATCAATTAATTCCCTAAAGCGCCAACGCCCCGCCTCCATCTCCCCGGTTGCCACATTGATTTTGGTTTGGCGTGCTAATGCCGCATGCAGATCTATTGCATCGGGCGAGAATGGCTCTTCAATCCAATAAGGGTTGTAAGCTTCGAAGCGACGAACATATTCAAGAGCTGTGGGTAAATCACGCCAAGCATTATTGGCATCCAATGTCAGCAGCACGTCATCACCCACCGCCTTGCGCGCAGCCTTCACGCGAGCCTCTTCTTCTATTGGAGATAGACGCCCCACCTTCATCTTCACGGCTTTAAAACCCTGCTTTACGTATGACTCCATTTCCTTGCCAAGCTTGGCAGGTGTTTTACCTTCCAAGTAGTAACCGCCGCTAGCATAAGCTGGCACACGATCATCTACGACAGAACCTAGATATTGGTGCAAGGGTAGGCCAACTGAGCGGGCGTTCAAATCCCAAAGCGCTGTATCCAGAATAGAGATGCCGCGCATGACGGCACCAGTGCGGCCCTGAAGAATGGATTCGTTATACATTTCCATCCAAAGACCTTCACTGCGATGACTGTTTTGACCAAGCAACTTTGGAGCGAGCAGTTGCTCTACAGCAATCTTGGCGATATCTCCGCCAGCGCTTCCAACATAGCAAAAGCCAATACCCTCATTACCATCTTTGCCGCGAACTTTTACTAAACAATAGTGACGCTCAGAAACGGTGCGGGTAGAAAATGACGTCACCTTATCTAAAGGGACTGCCACTGAGGCAACTTGGATGGATTCGATAATCGGCATCTAAACTCCTTAGTCAAAAAATGATTGTATCTAGAATTTAAATTACCAGCTCAAGCTCGAGTAAGGAATAATTGATCTATTCATTTACATATGTACGGCTCAAAATAGAGCAAACTAGTTGTTGATAAAACCTACAACATGGGCATTGGAATTGCTGCTAGTTTTCTAGCAGGCGGCCCTGAGACTATCATCCTCGGTTAAGGCTCTGAAAAAGCATTGGCCTGTCTTACAGCCATAAAGTCATACTTAGATTTGGTCAACTCCTGATAACCAGAACGAACTCCAAAATTCAGTAGTGAAGGTATCGAATTTCGATAAAAATGTCCCTAGCCGTAGAGCAGATTTATCCCTCCCCACCCAATACCCCCCAAAAAAAACTAAGTGACCAATTTAGTCAAAATTGCGCCGGATGAACATGAATGACATTTTGCTGCGGCACAACATATTTATTGAGCCGCTCCTTCACATTATTAGATAATCGAGGGGTGAATAAAAAAGTTTCTATTAGCTCCTTGTTCACCAAGGGAGCAATCATTCTGTCAGGCTGCGCCTTTCTGAGCTCAACCCCGGGCTTGTCCCATGCAGCCCAAGCACAAGGTAGCAACCAAACGCGCCCAAAAGTCGTAGTCCAGACCCCTAAACAGATTAGCTTTAAGGACAAATCCTCAGGTGGCTCCTCAAAATCCAGCAGCATGAGTTTGAACCCATCGCTATTTCAACGCAAAGCTCCAGATGAGCTCATGCTCGATAGTGACGCGAATTTGGATTACCGTGTTTCTCAAGGCTGCTTGCGACGGAATTTGAACGAGGACAATCTGCCAGCTAGTGTTGGGATTGATAACCGTCAGTTTTCAGAATTCTTCAAGAATCAAACCAAAACATTTTTTGATCGTATACGTGGCGATTGCATTCCTTATGCCGTTGCTTTTGGTAGCCGTAATCGCTTTGATTCCCTAAGCATCATGAATGGTCCAATTCAAGATAGCAAAACTGAAGTGTGGACATTTACACCGTCAGCTGTTGGTGGATTCTTAATTCAGCAAGACTATCTCAAAGATGAATCTAAGCGCTTAACAGAAATTCGGATGCCATTGAGAGAAGTATTGTATGACCCACGTAAAGTAAGCGATCAGTTACCGGTTGAACTTGTTTGGGAATTAAATTCCCTGATCAAGCAAATTTATCCCGAAGACAATAACTCACTTGAAAATACGAATAGTGTTGTGCGCATCATTGTGGACTTTGGTGATCGAGAAAAGTGGGCACAAATTTGGGCTGTAGAAATTATTGATCCCGCCACTAAAGAGGTGTTTGCCAATGCATTTTGGCTGGAGCGCAATGACATCCCAGGGGGATTCTTTACGGGTTCAGGAGAATCACTTGAGCGTTCTTTCTGGACTAACCCATTGAGCTATCGCCGAATTTCTCGTGGTGTTGGCATGGTACGAGCCTCATCTGGCAAACGCACCAAGGCACCAGCAGCCAAATCCGCAGCTCCGGCTCCAGCAGCACCAGCAACACCAGCAGCAGCGCCAAAGCAACGCTATCGCGCTCACATGGGTATTGACTACTCTGCGCCTATTGGCACACCGGTCTTTAGCGTTGCAAATGGCAGGGTTGCCCATCTTGGTTACAGCGGCGCGTTTGGAAATCTCATTGTCTTGGAGCATCCGGGCGGCTATCACACTTACTATGCACATCTAAGTAATTACAACGTAGAACTTGAATTGGGCAATGAAGTACGCCGCGGTTTGGAAATTGGCTATGTAGGATCAACTGGAAGATCGACTGGACCACACCTTCATTTTGAATTAAGAAAGAATGGAGTTTACGTAGATCCCTATGCAGCCAAAACTCAGCTAGATTTATGGTCTATGCGTGATAGCGAGAGTGGGCAACTGACCAGAGAAATTCTGCTCTTAGGCAGCCCCATCAAAAATAACTAATTGAGAGCGATAATCTACTGAAATAAAAAAGGGTCCCAAGGGACCCTTTTGCTTCATTCTGAGTTGTTTAACCCAGAACTAAAACTGGGAGCTTTGAGTGAACTATCACTTCGTGAGTCTCGCTACCTAGCAAGAGACTTTTGAGGCCAGTGCGTTTATGTGATGCCATCACAATCACATCTGCCTTTGCTTTTTTAGCGCCATCCAAAATTCCCTCAGCCAAATTGCTATTGGCAATATGAAGGCTTTTTGCCTTAATGCCAGAGCCAAGCGCAGTCGCAGCCTTCTTAAAAACGTCTTTGGCGTAGGCCTCGCAAACTTTCGCATGCTCTTTTTGGGAGATTCCATAACCCATGGTGCTATCTGAGTACACCATTGGCGGCAATGGATCGGAGACATATACCAAAGTAACGGCAGCACCATCTGCCTTAGCAAGCGCAGCGACTTTCTTCAAGGATTTTTTGCTGACATCTGAACCATCTACTGGCACCAATAAATGCTTAAACATATTGACTCTCCTTAAAATGTACTACTACTCTACTGTTTCCATCATAATGCTTATTATTGGCCTATAAAAGAATAAAGGTAACTTAATTGCTCAAGAATTTTGCCATCTACCTATCATTTCTAATCGCCCTCATTGCAATCGACTTGGTATGGCTCTTGGGTATCGCTAAAAGTCTCTATCGCAGTGAAATGGGCGAGTTAATGGCGACTGAACCTAAACTCATCGCTGGACTCGCCTTTTATCTTCTGTATGCCCTAGGTGCCTGCATCTTTGTCATCGCGCCAGCCCTCTCAAAGCAGTCTTGGCTATATGCACTGCAATATGGCGCTTTATTTGGTTTGTTTTGTTACATGACCTATGACCTAACCAATTTAGCGGTGATTAGAAACTTTCCAACTCAACTAGCCCTCATAGATATTGCATGGGGTAGTTTTGTGACTGCTTTATGCGCCGGATTTGCATACTGGGTTGGAAGCCGCATTTCTTAGGCTCCACGATCCTCTGCTTATGTTTTTTCGCCCTAGACTACTAGACTCATTTACTGCTTATAACCGCACCCTTTTTACCAAGGATGTATTGGCTGGTCTAACCGTTGGAGTTGTTGCACTACCCTTGGCTATGGCTTTTGCTATCGCCAGTGGACTTAAGCCTGAAGCAGGCATCTTCACTGCCATTATTGCTGGCGGACTAATTTCCCTGCTTGGTGGTAGCCGAGTTCAAATTGGCGGTCCGGCTGGCGCTTTTATTGTGATTGTCTACGGTATTGTGGAGCGCTATGGCGTTCCCAATTTACTTCTTGCCACGGCTATGTCAGGAGTATTTTTATTTCTGATGGGCGTGTTTCGCTTAGGCACACTGGTACGCTTTATTCCGATCGCCGTAATCATTGGCTTTACCAATGGCATTGCCTTTCTGATTGGCCTCTCACAAATCAAAGATTTTTTTGGGCTTCACATTGAAAAAATGCCTGCTCAGTTTTTTCAACAAGTTTATACACTCTACGCTGCAGCCGATACCTTTAATCCTATTGCACTGGGTTTAGCCTGCGGTAGTCTCGCTCTATTAATTCTCTGGAAATTGTTTCAAAAAAATCTAGGCTGGTTCTCGCATTTACCTGGCACAGTGTTAACCATGGTAGTTGCAACACTCATTACGAGTGCCCTCGACTTGCCTATAGACACCATTGGTAGCCGCTTTGGCGGTATCCCGTCAGAGCTACCCTCCTTTGCATGGATTCATATTAGCTGGGATAGCGCTCAATATATGGTGGTGCCAGCGTTAACTCTCGCCCTATTGGGTGCAATTGAATCGCTACTCTGCGCCCGTATTGCCGATGGATTAATTCACGATCGCCACGAATCAAATCAAGAACTAATAGCTCAGGGCATTGCGAATTTCACCATTCCATTTTTTGGCGGCATGCCAGCAACTGGCACGATTGCCCGTACCGTTACCAATGTCGAAAGTGGTGGGTCCACGCCTATTGCTGGACTTGTGCACGCTGCCACTTTGCTGATCATTATTTTGTTTGCTGCGCCATTAGCTAAAAACATTCCTTTAGCCAGCCTTGCCGCAATTCTGATGTATGTCGCCTGGAATATGGGTGAATGGAAAAAGTTTATTGACCTCAAGCAGTTCCGCATGCCCTATCGCATTACCATCTTGAGCGTTTTCATTTTGACTATTGTTTTGGATCTCACCATTGCTGTTCAGGTAGGTTTACTTCTCGCATTTATTACTTTTATTTACCGTATCTCTAGCTTATCTCGCTGCGAGATTGCACTGTCAAGCGATTTCCCTGGACTCACCAATCAACTGGGGCGTATCGATGCCTACCGCATTCATGGCGCCATCTTTTTTGGCGCAGTCAAACTCTTAGAAAAAATTGAGCTCAACCTACCGTCACAAACGCTCTTACTCGACTTAAAAAATGTAATTTATATCGACACTTCAGGCATGGATACGATGATGGAGCTTGCGCACTTATGCAAGGTTCGCAATATTCGTTTAATCATTTGTGGCTTAGCACATCAACCATTGGAGATGGCTCAGCGTAGCGACTTCATTTCTTCACTTCCGGAAAATTCCTTATACCCAGACCTTATTTCCGGAATAGAAGCAGCCATCAAGTAAAAGGCGGTTTAGGAAATACAGAAGCCGCCTTTAAGCAAAGCCTCTGGCAAAACCCAGGCCTGATATAAACCAAAGGCACCGGCCAGCAAGAGTAGCGAAGCTGCTAAATACCGTACCCAAAGATATTGCCCAAATTGAGTAAGTGCTGCAGAAAATTTTGAGATTAACAATAAGTTGGGCAATGTTCCTAAACCGAATGCCAACATCAATGCAGCGCCAGTCAGGACATCACCAGACAAAAAGGCTAGCGGCAGAATGCTATAGACCAATCCACAGGGAACCAAACCCCAAAGCATTCCACTGAACCAACGTGAAGGACCGCTAGCAATACGGCCTAAGTATTTAGCCCAGTAGCCTGCAATTTTGGAGCTCAGCCACCTACCCCCAAGTAAGTTTTCAGATTTACCAATCTTGAGTAGTCGGATACTCATGAAAATTAAGATCAGGGACGTCAAAGCAAATAAGGGGCGCTGAATCGGAATGAGATTTTGCTGCCAAACTACCACCCCCACAGAAGCAGCTAAGGCGCCCAACAAGACATAGGTTGTGATTCGTCCCAAATGCATGATCAACTGCAGGTAAAAAAGCTCTGATTTAGCCTTTAAAGGGGCCTCCAGGGCAATCGGGCGCTCTATGGCAGCAGCTATACCGCCACACATCAAAGCACAGTGCCAGCCGCTCACCAAGGCGCCCAAAAACACAGCCAGAAGTAGACCGGAAGTTAGCATTCGCTACCGCAATAGAGTGTAAAAAACGAGATTCATCGCCCTTATAGAATAAACTGACTGCATAATTAGGTACAAAATGAATTACAAGCCTACCGACACCCCAACCAGCAAATGCTCAGTTTGCGTACTGGGCCAGTTTTGCCTTCCGGTAGGCCTCAACAGCAGCGAAGTCTCGAAAATAGATTCCTTAGTAAAAGAGCGCGTTCATCTGCAAAAAGGTGAGAGTCTTTACCGTCACGGCGATGCACTCAGTTCGGTTTATAGCGTTCGCTTTGGCACCCTTAAAACTGAATTCTGTCTTCAAGATGGTCGTCAGCAAGTCATCGGATTTCATCTTCCTGGCGAAATCTTAGGACTGGATGGCATTGGCGAAGGCCACTACCAATCCGATGCGATTGCACTTGAAGAAAGTGAAGTCTGCATTATTCGATACGAAGCCTTTGAAGATTTAGCACGCCAGATCCCTGTTCTACAAAACCAATTTCATAAGATCATGAGTCGCGAGTTGACTCAAGATCAACGCCATCTACTTTCGCTTGGCACAATGCGAGCAGAAGAAAGATTGGCGGCATTCTTGTTGAGCCTTTCACAACGCCTTGCTGCTCGTGGCTACCTGAATAATGAATTTGATTTACGCATGAGCCGTAATGACATCGGCAGCTATCTAGGAATTCAGATTGAAACCGTTAGCCGCATGCTTTCACGTTTCGCGGAGTCTGGCCTCATTCAAATTAAGCAGCGCCACATTAAGCTGATTGATATGAATGGCCTTTACGAATTGGCTGGCATTCCAAACCCAGACCGCCACGGCTGTGTTAGCCCTGAAATTCCGGTCAAGCACGCTTAAAGCAAACCGCGGTCGATCTCTTTAGTATCCAGCGCCTCTATACCAGGCAAGATATAGGCAGTAAGCGCACTGGATAAGGCGCAAAACGTCCAAATCGCAAAGAACCCAATCGTGTAGATACCTTCATCAGAAATGCCTGGATGATGGCCAAAAAATAATAGATCTTGCGGATGAATGATGGTAAATAATAAGCCTTCTGCCATGCCAGCCACCAAAAAAGAGGGCCACAAAATCCAGATCAGCAAGCGGTACCTCATTTTTGCGCCCGCGAATCAGATTGCACATCTTTAATCTGCTCAACCTTTAATCCTTGCTTGACAACGCCATCACGCAAGGGCTTATCAGCATGGATATTAACCGCTAAATAAATTGTGATGATGCAGCCAATCATAGCTATCGCAGGGCCACTGATTAATAGCCAAGGCCAAAGTTGTTTAAACCAAGGTTTGGTAGTTTGCTGTTCTGTCATATACATCCTCTCCATTGCCTTTAGCTTAACGGGGAATAATAAACGTGGATTTTTCATCACGAGTTCTAATTACTTCTTTATCGCCTATCAACTCTTGCGCAGTAACATCAAAATGAATTGGGTAATTGCCAGAATCATTTTGCCCAATAGTAGTACTGACTTTAATTGGTAATAACTGATTGCTTGCTGGCGCAACCTCTATTTCCTGAATTTCTTTACCTTGTGAATTCAGAATCTTCAAATCATCCAAGCCTGTAGCCTTCACCCTAACTTTCATGGGGTGCTCCGAGGCATTCATGATCTGGATGCGGTAGATGTTCTCAATACGCACACCCTCTACCTCGCGAGCCAAAGCCCCGCGATCGCGCATCACATCCACTCGCAATGGATTGCGGGTAGCTAGCGAGAAAAGAAAAGCTGATGCAAGAACTGTAATAAAAGCTGTGTAGATCAATACTCGGGGACGCAAGATATGACGAATAGCGCTTTGATTGGATTCTTTATCCTCAATAGCCCGTTCAGTCGTATAGCGAATGAGTCCCTTGGGGTAATTCACCTTCTCCATCACCTGGTTGCAAGCATCAATACAAGCACCGCAGCCAATACACATATATTGCAGGCCATCACGAATATCGATTCCAGTCGGACAAACCTGAACACAAATGCTGCAATCAACGCAGTCGCCCAAACCTAAGTACGTATGGTCGGCAGATTTACTACGGCTCCCCCTAGGCTCACCGCGTACTTTGTCGTACGTTACCAAGAAAGTATCCTTATCAACCATCACGCTTTGGAAGCGCGCATACGGACACATGTATTTACAAACTTGTTCACGCATGAAACCAGCGTTACCCCAAGTTGCGAAGCTATAAAAGCATAGCCAAAAGGTTTGCCATGGGCCTAGTGAGAATTGCAGTAGTGATGTAGCTAAAGTTTCAATTGGAGTGAAGTAACCAATGAAGGTAAATCCAGTCCAAAATGCTATTAAAAGCCAAAGAAAATGCTTGGTAATCTTGAGGCGCCACTTTTTAATACTCCATGGCCACTCTTCACCATCCAAACGAATACGGGCAAAACGATCGCCTTCTACCTTGCGCTCGATCCACATAAAGATTTCGGTATACACCGTCTGCGGGCAGGCATAACCGCAAAATAAACGTCCCGCAACTGCTGTAAACAGAAATAAAGCTAATGCAGAAAGTATTAATAGAAGCGTGAGGTAAATAACATCTTGAGGCCAAAGAACCAAGCCAAAGATATAGAACTTACGTTGAACGAGATCAAATAGAACTGCTTGACGATCATTCCAACTCAGCCACGGCAATCCATAAAAAAGAAGTTGTGTAGCAAAAACAAGAATAAAGCGCCAGCGCGCAAAGAGTCCCGAAACTGAACGTGGATAAATCTTTCGCCGGACCTCATAAAGAGACTCCTCAATAACTTCTATCGGAACGGGTTTACCACCCGGCGAATAATCTGACACAAATGCCTTAGCTTACTTGTCGTTTACTTAGCATCTGCTGGCTGCTTATTATTCGATAAGCCCCAGACGTATGCTGTTAACAATTGAATCTTCTCAGGACTTAATACTTTGTCTTGAGCAGGCATTTGTGCCATACGACCTTTAGTCACAGTCTCCACAATAGTTGCCTCTGAAGCACCATATAACCAGGTTTTATCAGTTAAATTCGGTGCACCCAAAGCAATATTGCCTTTACCCTCGGGGCCATGACATGCAGCGCAGTTAGATTTAAATACTTCAGCACCACGAGCAGCTTTAAGGTCGTCTGCCGGCAATCCAGATAGACTACGAACGTAGTTAGCAACATCGACAATCTGCTTGCTATCTAATTGCGGGAATGGCGGCATGACACCTGCACGACCATTCGTAATCGATGCTTTGATATTTTCTGGTGAACCGCCATAGAGCCAGTCACGATCCGTCAAATTTGGGAAGCCCTTACCGCCACCAGCATCTGAACCATGGCACTGCGCGCAAGAATTCAAGAAAAGGCGTTGACCCATTTCACGTGCTTTTGGATCGGCTGCAACTTGCTCAATATCCATGCTGACGTACTTAGCGTAAACAGGCTTGAGTTCATCATTTGCAGTGGTCATAGACTTCATTAGTGACCCATCGGTGCTGTAACCCAAAACGCCTGGATAAGAACCCAGACCAGGATACAAGACTAGATAAACCAGGCCAAAGATACAAGAGATTAGGAACATCCACATCCACCAGCGTGGCAATGGATTATTTAGCTCACGAAGATCTTCATCCCAGACATGACCAGTGTCATCCACTTGGCCATCCGGCTTTAGCGTTACCTTGGTCTTGCGTTGAGAAAATAATAGCCAGATGCACCAAAAAATACCGACTAATGTTACTAAGGCGATATAGGCACTCCAACCAGCACCAAGAAAGTCACTCATGATTTATCCTTACTGAATTCATCGGGAAGATCGAACGGAAGTTCGGCGGATTCTTGATTGGCAGCCTGTCTTTTTGCAGACCAGGCCCACCAAACGATTCCTATAAAAAATACCAAGCCAAGCACGGTAGAAATTGCTGAGAGATATGGGGCAATGTTTTGCATAGTTCTCGGTTACCAAGGATTACTTAGCAACTACCTCATCCACAATGATGTATCTACGATTAACACCAAGCCCTTGCAGGTAAGCAATCAATGCATCCTCTTCAGTTTTACCTTCCAACTCCTTAGGCGCATTGGCGATTTGCTCGTCTGTGTATGGCACACCCAAGCGGCGCATCGCTGTCATATGAGATGCAATCGTGTCTGCAGCAGCTGGCTTTTGTAAGTAGGGATAAGCCGGCATATTGGACTCAGGCACTACATCACGCGGATTGCGCAAGTGAATGCGATGCCAGTCATCAGAATAGCGACCACCTACACGAGCTAAATCTGGACCGGTACGCTTACTTCCCCAAAGGAATGGATGATCAAACACAGACTCACCTGCCAAAGAATAGGGACCATAGCGCTCTACTTCAGAGCGCAAAGTACGAATCTGCTGCGAATGACAACCCAAGCAACCTTCACGCTGATAAATATCACGACCTGCTAAACGCAAAGCTGAATAAGGCTCAACACCAGGGCTTGGCTCAGTAGTTGAATGTTGAAAAAACAAAGGCACGATCTGCACCAAACCAGCAATCGAAATTGCTGCAATGGTAGCGATGATCAACCAACCAACATTACGCTCAAGCGTTTCGTGGGAGAAAAATCGACGTTGTTCTGACATGTTCTTATCCTTAATGAGCTGCTACAGACGCTTGTGGAATCGCAGCGTCAATGAATTTTTTACCAATCACAGTCTTGTACACGTTGTAAGCCATTACAAACATGCCGCTTAAGTAGCACAGGCCGCCCAACAAACGAATGACATAGAAGGGATAGGTTGCTTTAACAGACTCAACAAAGCTGTAAGTCAAAGTACCGTCTGGTTCAAATGCTCTCCACATCAAACCTTGCATGACGCCAGCAATCCACATCGCAGCGATGTAAATCACTACGCCAATAGTTGCGATCCAGAAATGCAATTCGATTAACTTAGTGCTGTACATATCTCTTTGACCCACTAAACGTGGAATGAGGTAGTACAAGGAGCCAATCGTAATCATGGCAACCCAACCTAAAGCACCAGAGTGAACGTGACCAATGGTCCAGTCTGTGTAGTGAGACAAACTATTCACTGTCTTAATCGACATCATGGAGCCTTCAAAAGTAGACATGCCGTAGAAGGACAACGCTACTACCAAGAATTTCAAGATTGGATCACGACGCAATTTATGCCATGCGCCTGATAGAGTCATGATGCCGTTGATCATGCCGCCCCAAGATGGCGCCAACAAAATCAAAGAGAACACCATACCGAGAGACTGGGTCCAATCTGGCAAAGCAGTATGTTGCAAGTGGTGAGGACCTGCCCACATATAAGTAAAGTTCAAAGCCCAGAAGTGAACGATAGACAAACGATAGGAGTAGATTGGGCGCTCAGCCTGCTTAGGAATGAAGTAATACATCATGCCCAAGAAGCTGGTGGTCAAGAAGAAGC
>ERZ650311.580-NODE-580-length-21908-cov-6.666728_pt1 | contig 21908 bp, 23 predicted proteins | sample MGYA00376247_ERZ650311 | MGnify/ENA primary metagenome ERZ650311 (study PRJEB26733, sample SAMN07839324) | wastewater metagenome | biome: small river; feature: stream; material: water | place: USA: North Carolina | collected 2016-07-28 ...
CGTGTTCGGGCTGGCCGGCGGAATCAGCCCCCACGACGCCCGCACGAGACGGTTGTCCGGGGCCGCGACCTGCGTCTGATTCAGATTGCCGCCCGTCGTCGCGACCCATCGTCCGACCCGTTGCCCAATGGCGGCGGAGGTGACGCCCGCGTCCGTGAAGAATGATCCGGACTTGCTCGTTTGGAAGACGAGGCCGGAGAGGGACGCGGGGGAGAAGGGGGCAACAGAGCCCTTTCCCCGACAAGCTGTCACTGGGTACGGCACGTTACGGCTCCGAGTGGTAGCCGGCGAGGATCGACACATTCCCCGAGACCGACGCCGTACAGCGGAGCTTCTTGTCGGCGGTCGCGAGTTTCCGTTTGCCGCGGGGCGTGACCTGCGCGACGCCGCCGGCGGTGACGTACACGGCGAACATCACCGTGCCGCTCGTCTCTTCGGTGAACGTGAGCTTCATCGCCGTGTCGGCGGATACGATCAGGTCGTCAATGACGAGCTTCTGGCCGGACGTTGGGGCGGCCGTCACGTCGGCAATCGTCGTCATGTTGGCTGATTGGACCGGGGCGTTCGTGATGCCCCAGACGGAGGTCCAAGACGGGCCGTTGTCCTTTGCGGACGGTGCCCCTCCTTCGCCGCCGAGGTTCGTGCGGATGTCGTCGAGGATTTCTTCGGTCGAGGTCATGGCCCGGCTCCACTACGCCCGAATGGCACGCGGCGGGTTGCCAGACGCTAGAGGTTACGGCCTCGCGCCGTCACCTGCCATCCGTCCGTGACGGCCGTGCCGATGCAGGAATTGAGCTTGTACCCGGCCGGCACGTACACATTGAATTCAACAGTCACCGGGTCGAGTGCCGCGATTTCGGTCGCGACCGTGGCGGGCAGTTTCACTTCCTTTTGCAGCGAATTGTTCGCCGCGACGGCGGGGTCTGACCCGTTGTTGAAGAACAGCCGCAACACGGATACGGGGTTCGTGCCCTTGCTGAGAGCTTCAACACGGACGAACAACGCCCCGTCCGCGCCGGCTGTGAGGAGGGTAGAAACCGTTCCCGTTCCGTCGCGGGCCGTATTCGCGGCGACATGCGTAGCCCAGCCGACAATGCCCTCCTGAAGGGCGGGGATCGCGCTGTCAAAGGCCATGAATCACCCGAATTTGAAGGTGGTTAAGGTGCTCCGAACCATGGCGCCGGGAATCGCCCCGCCGCCGAGCAGTTGGATTTCTGCCACGCACGTCAGCCTCCGGTCGGACCCTGTCCCGTTGGTCGCCACGAGGGGAAGGTTGAATGAGAGCGTGGCGGCAAACGTTCCGGCCTGCTGTTGAAAGTGCTCGACTTCCGTGAGGCGGTTGCTCAGATCGTTCGTCGTGTCATTCCACTTCGAAAAGACCCTGACGGTGAACGCGACGTCGCTGGGGTCGGAGTAACCCGTGGCGATCGCGACATTGGCGACCGTATTGCCGCGCAAGGATTGGCCCGCGGGAACGACCAGATTCCCGAGCGTGCCGTAGACCGCGAACGGCAACGTTTCGGATACCGCAGTGCCCAACTGGCTGTTGAACGACTCATATACCGGGTAACGGACGCCGTTGAAGTTCGTCCCGCCGAAGCTCGAAAAGTAAAGTCCCGCGGCCCCGCTTTCCCGCTGCGCGTTCGCCCGCCCGTTCCCCGCGTGGTCGATGCGAAAACCGGCGAAATCCTTGTGGGCCTGCCACGACCCGGCCTTGCTGCCGTACTGGTCGCCCGAAAGCGGCAGGTCTTCGGTCGTGTCGTAGAGCAGGACCGCCATCGTGTCGCGGTGGCCCTGGCCGGTCCCGCCGTCGGGGATTTCCGCCTCGCCGTTGACGATGACCCGCGTGTTACCGTCCGACGTCGGCTTGCGGACGTACCAGTTGCCGTCCTCATCCTGCCCGTTGTGCGTGGGCGGGTTGGCGAACGGCTCCATGAGGGCGCCGCCGGGGATTGTCTCGCCGGAGGCGTTGATGACCGGAATCCAGACGACGCGTTTCCGGAAGTCGAGCATCAGGCTCTCCCCCCGATTGCATTGCCGGCGGCGACGGCCCCCCCGCGCATGGTGAGGATGTTGAGTTCCCGGGCGTTCGCGAGGGCGGCGTTGGGGTCGGCCGCGAGGTTCTCACGCTGCCGGCGGGCGGGGTAGGGCGGGGTCGTGATCGACGGCTCGGTGTTCGTCGCGGCCGTCGTATAAATGCCCTGCGTACTGACCTGCCACGTCACCTGTTGCACGAGTCCGTCGGGGTCCACCTTGACGACGCCGTTCCACGTTTGAATCTGGGCGGCCGCGGCCTGGTACTTCGCCGCCATGCCGAGGAGGTAGTACTGGGCCCGGCGTGGCCCGTCGGCGTCTTCGGGCGGCCGGGTGACGCGGCGGAGGTGGTTGCGGTCGTCGTACTCGCCGACGTAGTTCGCTACGACGTCTTCGCGGATCAGCCACTCGGCCGGGGCGATGCCGCCCGGGATTGCGCGGAAGAACTCCGGGCGGACCTCGCTCCACGTCTGCGGGTCCCGGACCGTGACGGCGCATTCGAGGATCAGTTCGGGGTCGCCGTAGACGCCCTGGCCGCCGCCGTCGAGGCGACGGAAGACGGGTTCGTTGAAGAGTACGACCTGCGTGAACGGGTCAACGGAAAACTCGACCTTGACCTGCGTCGCCGGCTCGGTGTTGAGGTTCGCCCGTGTGTTCCACAGGACGGAGCCGATCGTCTTATCGTACTGGCCGTAACAGCGGGCCTGCCGGTTGCGGGCGACGCCGTTGTAGTAGTCCGGCAGCACGCCCGAGTCGGGGAACTCCGACCCGCGCAGCTCGACCGCGACGCCGACGCCCTTCCGCGGCTCGGGCACAACCTGTTCCACGGCGAACGCCGAGATCGTGAGCTGCCGTCGGTTGCGCAGTTTTCCGTACCCAGGCACGACGATAGGCTTAATCGGGGCGGACTTCCCGAGCCGTCGCGTCTTGGCGTTCGCGTGGGCGAACTCGACGTCCTCGTCCATGACGCGGTACGCCCGCCAGACGGACCGCTGGGCGAGCCCGCGGGCCTCGATGAGGGCGAGCCGGTCGGTCGGCTGGATGCCGGCGAAGTAGGGCGGGTCGGCCCTCGACCAGTCGGGCAACCGGACCCGCGTCGGCTGAACGATCCGGGCGTCGAACCGGCTCCGGACGGTGGACCCGGCCGCGTTGCGGCACTGCACCGAAAACGGCTTGCTGTTCTTTCCCGTCAGCCGGATCGTTTGAGAATTCGGGTTCGTGACCTCGACGTCGAAAGAGAAGTCGAACTTGTTGCGGAGCATCTCGTTGTAGAGGCCGACGACGCCGTTCGCGGTGTAGTTGATGCCGTTGAGCGACAGTGTGATCTGCATGGACGTCGCGTCGAACGACGGCCGGACGACGCAATCGACGACCTGGACCTGTTCGGTCTCTGCGGCGAGCGGGGCGTAGCTAACCTGGTCCAGCGGGACGTAGTGGTTGTTCCCGTCCCATTCGATGGCGACGGGTTCGAGGGCGAGCCGCATCTGGTACTGCGTCGGGGCGCCGCGGACGCCGACCGCGACGGGCGTTTCCGGGGCCTCGACGGAGAGCGACGCCTGGGCGAGCGAACCGCCGGACGTGAGCGGTTTCCCGACGCCCTGCCGGGCGACGAGCAGGCGGTCCCCGCCGGGCTGGAAGACGATCCGGCAGCCGTACCGTTCGCACAGTTCGGCGAGGGCCCCGGCCGGGGTGAGGCCTTCCCAGTTCGTCGGCGGGTTCGTGGCCGTGAGCGGGTAGTTCTCGCCCGTTTCGAGGTAGCGGGTGACGCGGCGGGCCTGCCGGCTCGACAGGCCGTTCGGCAGGCCTTCGATCCGGAACCGCCTCTCGCCCATCGCGACGAGGCAGATCGTCGCGAGTTCGACCGGGCTGCGGACCGTCCACGGGATGAGTTTGCCGTTGGGGTCGAGTTGGTTGTACCGGCCCCCGCCGTTCCGGAAGGTCCCGTTCGCCCACTGCCAGCGGCGGTCGAGGATTTCGAGCGTGTAGGTAAAGCCCCCGGCCCCGAACCGGCTCGTCATCTTCGCGAGCTTGCAGTCGGTCAGGGCCATACCCATCCGGCCGTCCTGCCAGACGAGCTTGCCGAATCCGAACGGCGGCTTCGGCTGCGGATTCGTGACGAGCAGGGCCACGCCGGGTGCGATGCCGTGCGAGCAGGTGTACGTGAACGACTGGACGCCGCCGGTGACGCCGGGCCAGCGCACGTCGGGGATCAGGCACGAAGGCGGAAGTAGGCTCATTTTCGCAAACTCCGCTCCAGACTGTATGTCTTTGAAATATCTCTCGTCTCAACTACGCCCTTGCAAAATGCAATAAATTCATCGTCAGTCATATCTGATTTTATCCGGTTAGCATTATGAGTCGTAAATTGCAGGTTTTCTACTTTTCCCCCTAAATGCGGGTATCTTGACAAAGGAAGAATGTGATCCAGAGACATGTTCTTCCCCGGTATCAATTTTTCGCCGGTGTACACGCATAAAAATTTCTGTTTTGTATAGATTTCAATCAGTTCGCACTTTCGCTTCCCTGTCCCCAAGTATCGCTTTGATAAATCGCCAAACCAGCACGATAAACAAGACAAACTGTCGGCCAGTTTTTTGTTGTTGCAGTTAGTGCATAATCCAGCAGATTTCCTTTTCGATCTTCGAATTCTATTCTGTTCTCTTTCTTTGATTATAGATTTATAGTTCTTCATTTTCCTTATCGCCCACTTGTTTTTCAAGCCTAGGGTTCGGCAGCTTTTGCAAACGCCTCTATTTGACTTTCCGTATTCTGTAATTGATTTTACTTTTTCGCATTTGAAGCATTTGACTTCATCAACACTACCATTTGCATAACAAAGCCGTTTTCGTTCAGCGAATGCGTCACGCCTCAATCTTTCGGCGTAATATTCTTGCCGCTTATTTTTATATGGCATGTTGCGGTCCACATTACAAATCAGGCGGCTAAGCGATTTGCATCGGTTACGCCGCCGTCAGGGCCACGGAGAGGGAATTCCCCAACTCGGACACGGCGACCGACTCCTTGTCGATCGTCAGGGCAGTACAATTCGCCCGCTGCGGGTTGTAGATCGCAGCGCCTTCCGTCACGGACGAGTTCGCGAGACTGAAGGCCCGCGAGTCGCCGGTGAAGTCCACGACCGCCCCTTCGCCGCGGGCCGTGACCGCCCCGTGGCTCGCGTTGCCGGTGTAGCGGTAGGTGCCGGCGGAATCGGTGATCGACACCGTGCCGGGCGTGCCGCCGTCCTGGTTCCACTCGCCGTCGATGACGGTAATCGCCGTGAACGTACCGTCGCTCGTGACCGTGCCGCCGTACAGACGGGCGGCCGCGATCGTGACGCCGGAGCCGATCCGCACGACGGGGTCGATGTCGTTCGCCCCGAAAGAGTCGTCCGGGCCTTGCGTGCCGACGCGGAGCGACGAGAGTTCGATCACTTCTCCGGACGACGGGGCGAGGGCGACGCGGTTGCCGTTAACCGTGACCGAGTGCGACGTGCCGGCCGCGGCGGAAATCTGGATCGCGTCGGCGTCGGCCGTGCCCTCGCCGTTCATGACGCGGATGGGCGTCGCGGTCGAACCGGTGATTTCGAGTCGGAGGAACTCGGGGGCCGTCGTGCCGTCGCCGACGTAGACCGCGGTCGCGGATTCGAGGGCGAACCGCTTAGTCCGGTATTGAAAGTACGACCCGGGGTCGTCCGGGCTCGTGCCCGAGCGGTCGGGCAGGCCGATCCGCCCGCCGAGCAGTCGAACCGTGCCCATCTGGTCGTTGAGGGCGTCGAGGCCGTAGAGGATGTCCGGCGTGCCGGCCGGAACCGTGACGTCGTCGCCCGTGGTGGGGACGCTGTTCGAATCCCAGTTCGCGGCGTTGTCGGCGTGGTTCGGCCCGGTCGCGGCGGTCGGCGTCGCGAGCGTGATCGAGGCCCCGCCGCCGGTCTGGCCGACCGTCATCGTGAACGGCTGGCCCGCGGTCGCGCTCGTCGCCGTGATGACGGCCGATGAGCCGGCCGGGTCGGTCCAAGTGATTTCAGCGAACTCCGGGGCCGTGCCGCCGGTCGCGAGGGCCTGAATGAGGGCGTACAGCCCGGCCGCGACGGAGTTGACCGTTGGCGTGGCGGGGACCGTGTACGTGACGCGGCGGCGGTTGATCTCAACCCAGACGGTGTTGCCCGAGGCCGGTGTCCCGCCGATCGTGACCGTCGAAATCTGAGCGACGGCGAGGGCCCGGCCCTGCCAGACTTTCAGTGCCATGACCTCACCCGATGTAGACGTTGGGGAGCGGCGGCCTCGCGAGACGGCCGGGGAAGCGGAACACAAACCGCCACGAAATCGTGTATTCGGTCCCGTTCGGCACGGGCGACGACCGCTTCACGGCCTGGTCGGGATTCGTGAGGTAGGCGACCGGCAACACGGGATTCGGCACGGTCGGGTAGGCGAGGTATCCCGTCGCCTGGCCGGACTGCACGACGGTCGTCATCGTGATCGGGTAGAGTCGCACGGGCACGGGCGCGCCGTTGAACGCCTGCTGCCAGTTCACGAACGGGCCGCCGTTGCCGACGACCTCGACCGTTTCCTGGTATGCGATGATCGCCCGGCCCGCGTTGATCGGGTACGTCGCCGATGCCGAGAACGTGAAGGTCCGGCCGGTGACGAGTTCGCCCTCGCGAGACTTCGGGAAGTCCCACGAATCGACGACGACGCCGGGCCACTTGGCACCGGTGCTGAGCAGCCGGATCGAGGTCGCGGCGCCGTTGTCGTCGAGCAGGACGAAGTTGCCACCGACCTGCGCGAACACGCCTTCGAGACTGAGCTGGAGCCGAGACAGTTCCTGCGCGGACGAGCCGATGAGCTGGCCGCTGCCGTTGAGCGTCGTCGTGTATTCGTACGGCCGCCCCCCGGCGGTCAACCGGGCGACGGTCCGCGTCGCGCAGTCCACGCCGTCCACGGGGAACGTGCCGGTGCCGTAGAGGAGTCGCACGGGGGGAAGGGGACGGGCGGGGTTGCCAGACGGGGCTGGCCCCGTCAATGTGGGGCCATGCGAATCACGACCCGCATGACACTCACGCGATTTCGACTCTCACACCCACCCCGTCGCACCCGGTTTCCTGCCCGCACGACGGCCGCCATCCTCCCAAATTATCCCCCGCAATTCCTAGCGTTTTTCGACGATTTCGGGAATTCTCGAATAATATTGCCGAACAGTGTTGACACGGTGCACGCACCGGGCTATAGTGAGTGTGTCGAGGCAACCAACGCCCGACCGGGAGCAACCCTCCCGACCTCCGACGCGGCAACCCCGCAGGACACTCCGATGACGACGTTCTCCCCCTTCGCGATCATCACCCGTCAAGTTGCCGCCCGTGGCCGTGGCAAGAATCACTACTACCCAGCCGAAGTCCGCGTGATCGACACCCGCAAGTCGGAATGGCACGCGACTCGCGGCCTGAACGACGGAATCAAATTCCGTCGTCAAGTCTGCGGCACACGATACAGCGGGCCGAAGTCGGAATACGGTCAGGCTCTCGCCGCGGCCCGGAAGTTGGCCGCCGAACTCAACGCCCGCGAGCAGGCCGAAATCTCCGCTTGTTGCGTGATCTAATCGCAGAGTGGCCCCGGGCGACCGGGGTTAATGCGGCGGCCCGGTCACAAGCCCGAGGCGCCCATTCGCGGGCGATCCCCGTGTCCTTAGTCTCGCGTGCCGGCGATCCCGGCCGCAAGGAGTTCGTCATGGCCTCGATCACGATCTCGTACGGCCTCACGCCCGCCGGCCGGAAGGCCAGCCTCCTCGCCAAGGGCGACGGCAAGGCCGTCCAGACCGTCACCCTGACGCCCGACTCGCTGGAGTGGGCCGACGCTGTCGACCTCGCGGACGTCGGCGGCGACGGGGCGGGGAAAATTAATATGCTCGGCGGTCGCTCAGCCTACCGTCGCGTCGGCGGCGAGGTGCAGTACCGCCAACACGACTACCCCTCGTACGTCGCCCCGGCCACCGCCACCCAACTACTTGCCGACTACCGCCGCGAGATGGCCCTCGACGCGGCCGGCGAGGCGGCGCACCGGGAGGATCAGGCGGCGAAAGAGGAGGCCGAGGTCGCCCGCGTGCTGACGTGCCCGCTGTCCGACCTGATTGGCACCTACGGCGGCACGTCGTGGCACGTCCAGAGCGGCCCGTGGAACGACCCCCGCACAGCCGCCCGCAAGGCCGAAGCCGAGGCCGAGGCGAAGCGACTCACCGCCGAGGCCGAGGCGAAGGAGAAGGCAAAAAAAGCCGCGGCCGAGGCCGCGAAGAAAGCCGGTCTCGACAAGCTCTCCTCCTGGACACGCGAGAACGGAAGCGAGTTGGCCCGGTTCCGGCTGGAGGACGGCTACGACTGCTGGGTTTCGGCCGCCCGGGAGGAGTACGCCGACGCCGCAGCCGCGAAAATCGCCGAAACGTCCGGCCTGACGCTCGACGACCTCGACGAGCGGTGCAGCTCGGTCTTGAGCGAGGACCGCAGGTGCCCGACCGTGGCCGAAATCAAGGCACTCCGCGCCGTCAAGTCGGCCCTGCCCGATGGCGCCGAAGCCAGGCTCGTCTGGTCCCGTTACACCGGCGGCGACCTCGACGAAGACACCGCCCGGGCCGAGATCGAAATCACGATCCCGGTGCCCGGGGCCGGCGACGAAACCCGGTCTCTGGTCGTGAGCGAATAGTTTTCCACCACGCCCCGGCCGCGTGTACGGCCGGGGCTTTTCATTTTGGATCATCCCCATGCCAGCGAAGAATCCTTCCGCCCGCGTCACCGGCTACCCCGACACCGACGCCCTGGCCGTGCTCGGCTACGACCTGCCGGAGGACGGCCCCACGGCTGTGATCCAGGGCCCGGCCCGGCGGCTCGCCCGGCTCGTCGAGCGAGCCGCGGCCGAAATCAAACTCGACCGCGCCGAGTGGAACGCCGTGGCCGACGTGATGAACGGCTCGGCCGACCTCTACGACTACGCCGGCTCCGACGTGCCCCCCGGCCTGCTGATCAGGGGCAACCTCGACGACACGCCAGGGATCGGCGAAAAGTGGGGAATCAAGGTTCCGGCCCTGCTGAAAAAAATCACGGCCTTATCCCCGATCCACCACGAGGCGATCCTGTGTGCGGTCAGGTGGGCGTGGAGGCATTGCGACGAGTGGGACCACACGACGGACGAGTGGTGGACGCCAGCGTTCCGTCGGGGGCAGCGGGCGGATCGGGCGGTCGTGGCGGGGAAGAAAAAATGACTTGGCACCGCTCGCCGCCCGACCTCTCCGGCCGCACATTTCACCGGTTGACCGTCCTCCGGCCAGCCCCCGCCCCGACACGTATGAGACCCGCTGAAGAAGTCCAAGGACGATGACGACGAGGATGATTCGCCAGAACCGGCTTCTGTCAAGCCAGTCGAGGATCCGCCGTCCACCGCGTAACGCCCGTACACTTTGCCTGACCGTCAGCCTTTCGCCAAAATGCCTGCCCTTGGAGGGTGGGCCGTGGACCGCGTCATTCGAATCGTTCAGGTCGTGCTCCTCGCTCCGATCGCGGTGGCTTCGTGCGTGTACCTTGCAGGGTTTTACTCCCAGTCTTCTGAGCGGAAGCAATACGCCAGGATGAACGACTTCTACGAAAGCTACCTCACGCAGCGTGACCTGGGCCCACGTCGTCCGGTCGATTTCGGCCGGCCAACGAAAGATCTTCAGAGGGAATTGGACGACTACAAAGCGAACGCGAAGGAGTACGACAAGAAACTCGAGCCCCTCCGGCAATCCATCTACGAAATCGCGAACGCCAACAAGTCGAGCCAGCTAATCATGGAGCGATTCTGGAGCATGAGGCCAAACCTCCAACCGACTTATTGACCGTTCCGCATCAGCCGGAATTTGTTGTCGAGCGATTCCAGCAGCCGCGGCAATTCCTCGCCCAGAAGCCTTTCGATCCCTTTGAGGGCGTCGGTACCTGCCTGAAGGGCTGAGCCCAATCGTTCGTCTGCTTTTTGTTCCTCGGCGGGTATCCTCCGCCGTTGATCGTTTATCCGGTCGCGGAGGTTTGCAAGGCCGGCAACATCCCGCACGTCTTCTCCTGCCCCCAATTCTTCGAGTTGCCTTCCATACTCGCTGCCTGCAATGCCGATCCCTGCCGCTTCGAGTTTCTTGCCGATGGCCAACGGCGCTACTGATTGGGCGGCAGCAATGAGGCCTGGCGGTGCATTCTCGATTCCAATGTCGTTGATCGCACTGAGGGCGGCGAGTCCTTCGGCGCGTCCCGCCGGCCCGAGGCCACCCAGCCGTCCGGCTGCGCTTGCTGCGATTTCTTCTCGGCTTTGATTCACCGCGAGTTCGGCACGCTTGACTTCGATGTCCGACTGGGCCTTGGCCCGTGCGGCTTGGGCCTCACGACGCCGCGACTCTTCTAGCTGCTGTTGATTACCAATTTGATCGTTTCGGATTTTCCCTTCTCGCTCGATGTACTCTCCCAACTGCCGCCGGGAATTGTCGGTCGCGACTGAGAAGTCACTTCCACCGATGCCTGCTGCCCGAGCCATTCCGACATAAACGCCAAGTGTAGGGTTCACGATCCCGGACAACAGTCCAAGACGGCTTGCGGATTTGAGATCCTCGGCGACCTGCTTCGAAGAGAGGCTGAGGAATTCGCTCGTCAGCTTCTCTTGCGATTTGATATCGATGGCAGCTTGGCGTCGTCGTTCGGCCAACTCGGCCGATTTGTTTTCGAGCCGCACCCGCTCTTCGGTGGCTTTCGAAAGCTCGCGGCTTGCGAGTTGTTGCTGCTTCAACGACCCGTACACCGCATCGGATTCGCGTTGCTGACGAGCCCCGACGGCTGTTGATCGGTCAAAGACACCGGGAATCGGTATTGCGAACCGCTCATTTGCCCGCCGCTCAGCGGCACCGCCGACCATTTGCCGCTCGATTGCATCGAGGATGCCTTCCGACCGCCCCGCGTAACCGAGTCGCGTCCGCAGACGCTCGGCGACCTCCTCATTCCGCTGCATCCCCGCCGTCCGCCCGCTGAACGTGTCGCTGTAACTGAGGATCGTCTCGCCGAACGGCATGGCCGAGAAGTTGCCGCGGGCCCGCGTCATCGGGTCCATGTACGGGTCGGCATAGACCGACGTGGGACTGAACCGCTCCTGCCGCTTCAGCATCTCCGCGTTCATGGCGGCTGTGCCGACCGCGAGCCCCACAGGCCCCGCGAACCGCGCCAACCCCGCGAAGCCCATCCCTTCGAGAGCCCCGCCGATCGCCTGGCCGTGGCCGAAGCCGCCCACGGCCCCGCCCATGCCGGACAGGGAGAGGCCCTGCAACGCGAGAGACTGCGACGACTGCCGCCGCAGTTCCGCGTCCTGCCGCATCTTCCTCGCGGCCTCGGCAACCTTGGGATCCTCAATCACCCCCCGCCGAATCAGCTCCGACTGCACGGCCGCCCGCTCGCGAATGCCCTGCTGGACGCGGTCCGCGGCCTGGCCGACGTCGAATTTCTTGGCGGTCGAGTTGAGCTTCTCCGCCTCGGCCTGGACCTCTTTGAGGGCCTTCACGAGGGCCGTGGGGTCGGCCGTGATCGTGACTTTGGCGCGGACTTCTTTGTCGGCCATCACTTGATCCTCTTCGCCGCGATTACACCCATCTCCACCAGCCGCGCGTCCCGCTCCGCCTGGCGGCTCTCTGCCGCCTCATCCTCGGCCCGACGGAACTCCGCGGCGTTGGCCCGCACGATCGGATCGTCGGGGAATTGTCCCACGGCCCGGCACTCGCGGTAGTGGAGCCAGGCCGCCACGAGCCGCGGCGTCAGTTCGACCGCGTGCGGCCGGAGTTTGATCGCGTTCGCGGGCAGCTTCGGAATCTCTTTCCCGTCCTCGCCGATGACCCGGGCGGGAATCTTCGGGCACTCCGCACACGGCGTCGAGCCGGTCGCGTTGACCATCGGGAGGCCGGTCCGCCGGTGTATCCGTTTCTCGCCGGCGTCGTCGTAGATGAACTTCCGGCAGTCGTCGCATGAGCGGTCGAACGCGGGGCGGGCGAGTTTGACCCAGACCGCCCGGGCTATTTTTTTGTTTCGTCGACCGCCTTCTTTTCGGACTTCATGAGGTGGCCGACGAGCTGCTCGATGAAGCCCCAGTCGCGGATTTTCGCGAACGACTTGGCCTCGATGGGGACGGGCGTGCCGGCCTGGTCCTCGACGTTCCACTCGCCCAAGTGCTCGGCGAGGAACTCGCACCGGCCCGCCGCGACCTGCTCGGGCGAACCGAGGGCGGACTGGTCGAGTTTCGCGACGGCGAGCCGAGTGGGCGGCCGGAACTTGATGGTGACGGCGTCGGTGTAGGCCGTGGGTGTCGTGGTGTGGGTGAAGTCGAAACCGTCGCCGATGAGCAGGCGGGGCATGGGAGCCTTTCGTGAGGGAATGGGATCAGCCGGCATGAGCCAGCCGTTACGTCCGGACCTGGACCTTGAACAGGATCGGCGCGTTCGTCCCGTCGAACCGGGCCATGCCGTTGACGGTGTGGCGGATTTCGCCACGGGCCGGGAGCGGCACGTCGGGCAGCGGGAAGATCACGGACGGGACGGTGACTTCGAGGAACTCCACGGACTCGACCGGGTTCCGCCAGCGCATGACGACGGCCCGGGGCGTAAGGTCGCGGAGGTCGCTCGCGTAGATCGCCTGGGCCTCGGCCGCCGGCATGTCGAGGCTGATGCTGATGTCGCGGGTCCGCTTCCGCAGGCCCGTGGCGGAGAGCGTGTGGGGCGTGCGGCCGCGGTCGAGGCCGTAGTTGACCCCGACGGAGATCGAGAAGGCCTGCCGGGTCGTGCCGCCGATCGTGAACGCCCCGTCGCTGCCCGTGGCGCCGTCGCCCGTGAGGTCGGGGAAGGCGAACGGGTCGGTCGTGTTGTCGAAGTTCGACAAGGACGGGAAGGCGGTCGAGTTCTCGTACGTCCCGCCGTTCGCGACGGCGTTGATTTCGAGGCCGACGAGTCCGCCCTGCTGACTCCGCAGCACGAACGAATCGACCGCGAGGTTCGTCCAGTTGTGCGGGTACGCGGAGCCGTCGCGGTCCTCGACGCCCTGGATGCCCCGGAGGGGCAGGTCGGTCCCGGGCGTGTAGACCTTCGGCGTCGTGCCGCTGTTCGACCCGCCGAGGAGCCACGGGAAGAGGTGCAGGAACTCCGCCGCCGTGGGCTCCATGCGGAACGTCGGCTCCAGCTTCAGGCCCGTGACCCGCATCCGGTTCGTGCGGCCCGTGAGCGAGGCGTTCTGGCCCTGACTGTCCGTGACGCGCTGCTCGACGCCGAGGGAGCCGGAGACGTTGTCGATCAACTGCGTGGCCGGCAGGGTGCCGTCCGTTGTGTTGATCGCCCACTGCATGAAGGTCGTTTCGCTCGCGGCCATGACTTATCCCCTCCGGTTGAGCCGGGCCGTCAGGACGACGGTCGTCGCGGCCGTGAGTTGCTGGTACTTCGGTTCGTCGGTGGCCGTCGCGCCCTGCGGGTCGATCTCGCACTTCCACACGCCCGCGGGCACGCCGGCCGGGCGGCGGTTGTGGAACAGATCCTGGATCGCACCGAGGAAGGTCGTCGGGTGCGGGCCGGCCCGGTTTCCGGACTTCACGCCGGTCGTTTTGAGTCCGACCACGACGGGGAATTTCCAGTCGTCGCGCTGCATTGACCCGCCGACGGGCGTGGCCTGGGCGAGGAAGTAGACCGCGACGGCCGGGCCCGTGAGCAGGTCGCCGTCGAATTCGTCCTGTTCCTTGACCTCGCGGATGTCCTTCAGCCCGGCCGGGGGCGACACGAGGACGCGGTCCGCCTCGATCAGATTCCGGACGAACGCGCGGCAGAGCTGGTGGTAGTCGTTCGTCACGCCTTCCCGCCCCCTTTCCCGCCGAACAGGTACTCGTTCGCCATCTTCGTGCAGTCGTCGATCGCGGCGTCCGTGAAGCCGTTGAACGGCCGGGCCGGGATCGTGGCGGACCGCACGAGCAGAAACTGTGGCACGAGGCCGCCGACGTCGCCGAGTTTCGAGAGAATCGTCTGCTCCGACTCGTTCAGCTTCCGCTTCTTGACCTTGCCGGTCTTCGTCTTCGCCGGGTTCTCGACGAGGAGGACGTTGCCCTTCCGCGAGCGGATGACGAAGAGCGGCCGGGGAAAACGTCTCGCCCCGTCGGCGCGGACGGCCTCGCGGGTGAGCGGGATCGTCAACCACTTCGCCCGCACCGGCCGGATCGTGCCGCCGGCATTCATCAGATTCGCCTGAATGGCGTTCGTTCCCGCGCTGGCCCCGTGGGGTTCGGGTTGGCCGGTGATCGAATTCCGCAGCTTGCCCGTGTTCAGGAGCGGTTTCGACCCGCCCTGCGGCCGGGGCTTGATCGGGACCCACGGCGTGCCGTTCGGTGCCGCCGAGCGGTCGAAGTGGCCCTTCATGTCGCCCGCGAGGACGAGGCCCATCCGCTTGCCGAGCGCCGGGGGCACGTCCACGAGGCCCGGCCGAATCGTCGCCCCGGGGCCGATCGCGGCCGCGACAGCGCCGCCGAGGTCGAGGATTTCGACGGGTCCGGAGGAAGGCCGGGGGCCCGTGGGGACGAGGGGCGGCACGTCAGGCGTCCTCGTCCGTGTATTCGAACGGCGAGCCGTCGTCGTCCGTGTAGCCGCCCGACCACGCCTCCACGTCGGCGACGTCGTCGTCGAACTTGGTCGCGCGGCCGTACGCCACCTGATTGCCGCCGACCGCCGCGTTGATGTCGGGGACGATCAACGCCCCGCTGTCGTCGAAGAGCAGGAACGCCTTGTCCTTCAGCTCGTCGTCGAGTCGCTTGATTTCCGTGTTCGGCGAGGGGGCGTCCTCGCCCCGGCGGAACGCCCCGTACATGAACGCGTAGGCGACGGCGTAGTCGAGGTTGTAACTCTCCCGGCCCGACCACTGCCCGATCGCCGCGACCGAGTAGCCCCGGCCGCCGAGTAGGCCGATCATCCGGGCGTAACCCCGTTTGATCGCCTTCTCGTACATCGGGTGCCAGTGTTCCGGCAGGTCGCCGCCGGCCGCCTGGCCCAATCGGGCGAGGGTCTGGCCGTTGACGTCCTCGACTCGGCAGTACGGGCCGGGCATGGGTTACTTCTTGGGCGGTTCCGGTTTGGCGTCCTTCGCCTTGTCGGCCTCGGTCAGGAGGGCGTCGAGCGTGGCGTTCTCGGCCTTGAGTTTCTCGACCTCGACCCGGGCGGCGTCGCGTTCGGCCTTGGCCTCGGCGAGTTCGACGACCTTCGCGGCGTTCTCCTTCGCGAGGGCGTCGGCCTTCGCTTCGAGGTCGAGGACGCGGGCGTGGAGCGAATCGACCGTGTCTTCGAGCCGCGTGGCCTTCGCGAGCGTGTCGGCGTGGGCCTTCGCGAGGTCGGCCGAGGCGTCGGGGGCGCCTTTCTTGAGGCTGTCGGCCGAGACTTCGACCGTCACCCGGTCGCCGGTCCATTCGGCCAGGCCTTCGTTCACGAGCCAGTCCGCGTGCCCGAACGCGTAGGCCGGGACCACGTCGCCGGCTTTGAACTCGCCGGCGCTGGTCGCCTTGATGCGGAGATTCTTCATGGTTGCCTCGGAAAAGGGAAAGGGCCGCGGCCGTGAGAGGCCCGGCCCTTGTTGAATCATTCGGGGGCGGCGGTTACGCCACGTTGAGCGACTGCACGGCCGACGGGAAGTAGATCGCGGGCCCGCCGTTGAAGCCGTGGTGGACCTGGATTTGGCGGGGCACGGCGCGGTCGCCGTTGTCCACGACCTTCGAGTAGATGCCGTCGTTGCTCGAATCGCCGCCGTTGACGTTCCGCGTGCCGATGAACTCGCCGAGCCGTTGGCCGTTGGGCCGCGTGCCGACCCAGATCAGCTTGCCGTGCGGGATCAGCGGATTCGTCCCGTCGGCCGTTTCGTTGTACTCGTCGAGTTGCGGGAGGTCGTTCCCGGCCAGCACCGTGTTCAAGTCCCCGACGGAGTTGATCGAGTTCCCGCCCCCGAGCCGCTTGCCGCCGAGGTCCCCGGCGTTCGTGTTGTTCAAGAGGTAGTTGATCGTCTGCGTCGTCCCGAGCAGTGTGCTGTCCTTGCCGAATCGGCTGCTCGTGCCGAACTCGCCGGACGCCTTCCACGACCGTAGGTCTGCGAGCGGCGTCGAGGTGGCGGCCGTGGACCAGAGCGTGCCCGGCGTGCGGCTCGTGACCGTGAACCTGTCCGTGTGGACGGCGGCCCCCGAGTCGCTGTAGTTCTGGAAGATGCCGAGCCGAAGGAACTTCGAGATCGTGTCTTCCATCCGATTGAACCGACGCACCATCAGGTGCTTCATGCGGCGGACGATGAGCTGATCGAGGTTGATCGTGTCGCCGAGCGTCCCGAGTTCGCGGGCTTCCGTCATCTCGTCTTCGTCCACCTGGTGGAACTCGCCGTAGTAGCCCGGCTTCATGACGTACTTCTTCGCCCCGACCTTGGCGACGTTGCCCGGCTGGCCGTTGATCCCGCGGACGGCCATCAGGCCGTAGTAGTTGTCCTCCTGCTCCCATTCGACCTGGGCCGTGTCGCGAAACGTGTACGGCATCAGGGCGAGCAGCTTCCGGCCTTCTTCGAGGCGCGGAATCAGGTCCTGGACGATTTCTTCGAGTTCCCGGTTGGTCGGGTAAACGAACGTCGGCATGGTGAGGCTCCGCTCCGCGGTGGTTCCGGTCAACCGGCCTCAGGCGGCCGGGGTCGTGGTTTGCTGGTCCTGTCGGCCCGGGTTACGTGATCTTGATCACGCCGCCGGACGAGTTGTAAGCCGTGCCGCGAACCATCCGACCGAGGTCGGCGAGGCCGTTCGCGTCGAGGCCGGTGAGTTCGCTGACGTTGAAGTAGCCGCCGAAGTAGGCGACCGCGTTGGCCTGCTGGCCCGTGGCCCCGTTCTCGTTCTGGTTGCCGCCCCAGACGTCGGACTTGAAGGCCCGCTTGAGGACCGCCCGGGCAACCTGCGTGCCGTTGCTGAGGGCGTCGTCGTATGCGTCCATCTGACCCGCACCGGACGAGCCGACGGTCGTGTCCGTCACGGCGATGGCCGGGCTGGAGCCGCCGGTGAGCGAATTCGTGACCGTGAGGTTGTTGATCTTGATGTTCGCGAGGGCGTTGGCGAACGTCAGGACCCAAGCCGTGCCCGGGCCGGGGCCGCCCGTCACGGTGCAGTTGCCCGAGCCGAACATCGCATCGACTTCGGTTTGCACGGCGGCGGCCGCGGCGTTGTAGGCGATGGCGCCCGACGACTGGCCGGCGAGGGCGAACGTCCAGGTGCCGCCGTCGGGCGTGCCGGTGATCGTGATCGTCTTGACGGCCGACTGCCGGGCGACGGCCACGCACCCGAGCACCTTGCCCTTCGGGAAGTCCACGCCGACCGGCAGGCGGCATTCCGCGATCTCGGCCTTGTCCGGGAACATCGCCGGCGTGAGGTCGGTGTTGGCGTACGTGTTCGTCAGCATGGCGGGCCGTCCTCAGCGTTGAGCGGTGGGGGTCGAATCGGGCCGCGGCGTGCGCGGGCCGGGTCGGTTACTTCTTGCCGGCTTCCTGCCGCAGGATGTTGCGGCCGAGTTCGCCGGTGTGGCCGAGCAGTTCCGCCCGGCGGCCGGCGTCCATCTTGTCCGTGCCGCCTGGGAGCGGATTCGGGGCGGCGCTGAACCGGCGGTCGGCCGGCCGGGCGAGCAGGTCCTCGCAGGCGGCGTCGAACGGCGACTTGCCCTTCTTCGGGCCGTCGGCGAAGCAGTCCTTCGAGGCGTCCGACACGCGGCAGAGGTCGTCGATCAGGGCGTCCTTCGCGGCGGGCAGGGCCCGGCCTTCGGCGACGGCTTTCGTGACGACGGCGACGGCCCGCTCGCGCTTCTGGGCGACCTTCTGGGCCTTGAAGTCCGCTGCGAAGGCCGCGGCCTGCTTGACCTCGTCCTTGTCCTTCGTCGCGTCGGCGAACGCGGCCGAGAGGTGGTTGAACTTCGAGGACATTTCCGCCTTCTCCTTCTCGGAGTCGGCGAACTTCTTTTCGAGGTCGGCGAACTTCGCCATGAGGGCGGCGTTCGGATCGGGCTGGCCCGCCCCGGCATTCGGGTCCGTCATGGCGGCGGGGGCCGCGGCCGGCATCGCCTTCAGCAGGGCGGCGAGGGCCTCGTCGGGCAGGTTCGCGAGGGCGGGGTCGGCGCCGACGTCGAGGCCCTTGGCCTTGAGTTGGGCGATCAGGTCGTCGCGGTTCATCGGGTCAACCTCGCTGAATCGGATGCGGCGCGTCCGGGGACGGCCGGGATGGTCGCTGAACGTCGCCTTCGGGGACGGAAGCCCCTTCACGCCGGGCTGTTCTTCGCCGAGGAAGGCGATTGCCGTCAGCACCGGACCGGGAATCAGCTTCGTCGGGTCGAACGGGTCGGGCACGTCCCAGTCGAGCTCGACCGAACCGTCGTTGAGACGGCCCGCGTTGATCTCCCCGCCCGTGGCCACCGGAACGCCGTCGATGTCGAGGGCGAACCCGCCGTCGGGCGTCGGCCGGCACTCCTTCACCCAGCCCTGATTCGGGTAGCCGAGCGAATTCGCGAGCCGTTGCTCGTCGTCGTGGCCGAGTTTGGCCTTCACCTTGATCGGGGCGTCGTCCCCGACCGAGTACTTCGCGAAATTCTCGACGGCCCGCCGGCAGTCCTCGGCCGAGTAATACTGCTTCTTGTGGAATCCCGGCTTGAACACCTGCCAGTCGAGCACGCGACACGATTCGCCCGCCGGCACCGCGACCGGGGCCGCCCCGAAGGATCGTCGCTGGGCCTTTGTCGTCACGCCCGTAGGGGACGCGGCCGGTTGCCAGAGGCACGGGGTCGCCGAAAATTTCGGCCGGGATAGGATGGCCGCGCCGCCCGGAGCCCCCCATGATCCCGTCCCGAATCGGTGCCCGCGAGCTGAAGGACTCGGCCTTCGGCCAGGACACGGCCAACCGCCCGGCGTCCCTGTTGATGACGGTGACGCACCGGCTGCCCGGCGAACGCTATTTCGGCGGCGTGAACGCGCAGGGCGGGCAGGTCGGGTTCGGGTGGAACATCGACGAGGACAAGCTGCACTTCGTCGCCGTGGACGAGCGGTTCCTCACGCCGACCGAGGCGCTGGCGTGGGAAGTGTTGAAGGGCAATGCGGACGCGGCCGGGGCCTTGATCGACGAGGCGATGGCGTATTGGCGGCGGGACGAGGCAAGTGCCGTGACGGAGCCGCCGTCTGCAAAAACGGGATCGTAGCTCAATCGGACAGAGCAGGGTTAGCTTGCGCGACTAAATGGACCGCCGGCTCTCTCAGGTTGCGGGTTCGACTCCCGCCGATCCCAATTACCATTTTGTCTCGACCGTCGCCCCCTGCGCCTGCCGTCGCGCCCACTCCCGGCGGTTCACGGCACGGCTGGAGCACCGGCAGTTGAACGGACGCTCGCCCCGTACTTCGGCGAAGGTCGAACTCGCCGGGTAGAACTTCCCGAACTTTGGCTGATGGTCTTTGCCCTGCCGCCCGTCCTCGATGCCGAGATACTCCCACACGGGGAACTCTTCGATCACGTCCGGTTCCTGCCGCTCGGCGTCGGACCCGGCGTTAAACGAATCAGTCGCATTTGTCCTAAATACCATATCACAATTGCTAGTTACAATACCTTGAGATATAATAAATCCTGTCGTAGTTTGGAGGTCATATACATGCCCCGAAAAGGCAACCCGTTCGATTTTAATGACGCGGTGCGACGATACCGTGCCTGGGAGCCGATTGATAAGATCGCTCGCGAGCTGAGAATCGCCCCCCGGACACTTGTCTCTCGAATGAAAAAGGCTGGCATTCAACTGCGAAGCCGCGCCGAAAGCATGGGCCATTGGTGGGGCAGCATTGCCCCTCAAAGAAAAGCCGAGATATTGCGGCCATTCGCCGGCAGCCAGCTTGGCGTCAAGCGAAAGATCGCTTCCAAGATCAAGCAGGCCAACTCCCTCAGTGGACGGCACCGAGGCCGCGACACCCCGCTCCACGAAGGCGACTTGTTGGCCGCATTGATGGCATGTGGCTTGTCCCCCCGATTGCAATTTCCCATCGGTCCATACACAACTGATTTGGCCCTTGAAGAACGCCGCGTCGCCATAGAAGTCCAAAGGGCTAATTGGCGACTGAACCTTGCTCCGGGCCGAACTCTGGCCCGCCAACGCCTCATACACATCCTCAATGCGGGCTGGAGCGTGCTGATCGTTTACTGCCCGCCCTTGCGAAACCGCCCCTACAAAAGGTCTCGCGATGATGGCTTGGCTAGGATCGGTAACGGGAAACTGAGGCGGCTCCGCCCGGCTGCCCTCGGGCCGACATGCCAAGAGCGATTCAACGCTGTTTCCGTAGCAGATAAGATTGTCGCCCTCTTGCAAATCCCCGGCGCGTTTCCATCCGTCGGGGGTCAGCACGGGGTGATTGACGGTTACGGAAAGGCATCGGCCATCGTCCGTCTGAATCTTCGCAATAAGCCCGTCGTACCAGGCCTTTGAAGCGGCGATGACGTTGCCCTCGACAATCGTGTCGGGAACAAAACAATACTGCGGATTCTTCGGCGTCACCCCCGCCGCGTCGAGGATGTCCTGGACATCCGGCCGACCGCCGCGGCCCGTCGCCAAGGCCTTCGTGATCGCGTCCTGGACGGATCGGAGCATGACCTCGCCGGTATTCTCCGCGAGCGTGAACGCCGTCCGGCGGTGCCGGTCGTCGAAGCCGGGATCGTCGCCGAGGGACGGCATGAGTTCGCGGAAATACTTCAGGGCTTCGGCCGGCGGGATCGGCTTGACCCGCGGCGGGACCTTGTCGTCGGCAAACGCCGCGAACCGCTGCGGGCCGTCCTGCGTTTCGAACCGCTCTCGGATTCGATACCGGCCGAGCAGTTCCGCCGTGGCGTTCGTCGAGGCGAGGGCGTCGGCGAGCGTGTCGAGTTCGTCGCGGTTGAAGAACGGGCCGGTGGCCCCGTCGAGCCGACGCCGGACCGCGAGCCGTGAGACGGATTCGAGGACCGCACGGCCCTCGTCCATCGCGACTTTCGTGAGGTGCAGGGCGGCCTGGCCGTCTTCGCCGGCGACGGCGACTTTCAGCGGGGGCGATTCGGCCTCGGAAAAGGTCTCCGCCTCGGAGGCGGAACCTCCCTTCAGCGCCGCGATGACCCGGCTCCGCATCCCGTCGATCATCGGTTCTGCGAACCGGGGCAGCGACGCCTCCGGGATCCATGCGGACATCGAGTGCTCGCCGGGGGTCATGGCGGTGACGCGGCCGGGCGAAACCGGCTCACGGGTTAGAAAAACGTGTGTCGTGCTCCCGTCTTCATTCGTGAACGCCCCGGCCTCGGCCAAGTCTTCGGCGGCGACGACCACGCCCGTCTCTTCTGCCAGTTCCCGCACGGCCGCGTCAACGGGATCTTCGCCGGCGTCGATCTTCCCGCCCGGGACGCACCATCGGCCCGGCATGAAGTCGTCGCGGTCGGTCCGCTTCAGGAGCAGGATTTGCCCGGCTTCGTTCCGAACGATGACGTCGGCATAGGTCTTGTCTTGGTCGGAAAAGGTGTCCGGCCCTGGGCCGCCCCCGTTCCCCTGAGCGAACGGAAGGCCTCCACCCATCCCCGGCGGAGGAACAGGCGGTTTCGACGCCACCGCGTCCCCGTCGTCCCGCGGCGGCTCGACCTGCGAAACCTTGTAAATCCACGCCCGCGAAACCGGGACGCTGAATTTGTTGACGACTGTGTCGGCCACCTCGAGTTGGGCCTTCGTCTCCGTCCAGTTCGTCCCGCCGAGTCCGACCGTCGGAAGACCGACCCGGTCCCCGAAGTTCGGCCGGACGAGGTCCGGCACGAGCTGATGGTTCACGACCT
>ERZ650311.581-NODE-581-length-21902-cov-6.851879_pt1 | contig 21902 bp, 19 predicted proteins | sample MGYA00376247_ERZ650311 | MGnify/ENA primary metagenome ERZ650311 (study PRJEB26733, sample SAMN07839324) | wastewater metagenome | biome: small river; feature: stream; material: water | place: USA: North Carolina | collected 2016-07-28 ...
AGCGCCCAACGAAGTCAGACGGTTGGTGTTAGCCGAGGTCGTGAACCCTGCTGCGTTGGCACTTGTGGCACTTCCTAAACCACCGAGAGCTGCAGCCGAGCTCATGGTGCTGTAGCCGTTGCCTTTACCGTTGTAGTACAGACCGGAAAGGCGTAGGCCGCCATTGGCGTAAACCGCTGTAAGCGCGTCCTGTGTACCAGCGCTGTTGTTGCCGTTGACGTTGCCAAAGACATGTTGCAAGCTGACCGTGGTATTGCCAAATTTAGGTGCGGTGTAGGTAATGGAGTTGTCGTTATAGACCGTGCCGAACATCGCATTACCTGTGCCGTTCCAAGCTTTGGTAGCGCTGTTCATACCAACCAAAGTTGTCAGAGTTGAGCCGAAGTAGCGAGCCCCACGCGCATCGGTGGCCGCCATAGCGAAGTACATAGGAGAGACTTGGCGACCGATCTTCAGATCACCTGCCTTACCCGACAGACCAATCAAGGCCATTTGGTTGAAGTTGGTGGTGGTCCCCGCAGAGTTGGCGCCACCTGTTGCACCGTCGTTGAGCTTGAGGTTACCCTGCAACTGGAAGTAGGCTTTGTTGCCATTGCCCATGTCGCGCTCACCCTTGATGCCGATGTTGCTGCCGCCAATACCGCCATCCTTGAAGGTAGTGGCTTTGCCAGCATCGGTTGTGTTGGGTGTGTAAAGCGGCGCGGCGGTGGATGTAGACACATCCAACACACCCGCGTCAAGTGCACCGTAAATCGTGATGTTGTTGGCAGATGGCGCAGGGGCTGTGGATTGCGCCTGGGCAGCACCTGTGCAGCACAAGGCGGCTGCGGCCAAAAGGGTCAGTTGTTTGTTCATGAAGTCTCCTCGTTGTGTAAAGTGATTGAAAATCGGTTGCACATTCCAAAGGGGGATGCGCCTTGAATTTCAAAGTGGGATTCTTCTTGAATCGCGCCAACTCAATTTATCAATGAGTGACATTCATTTACCAAATAATGACAAACCCCTCGATTCACGGGATAACCCTGTACGCAATCGTTGAACGTCAAATCGAAGACTGATAGCGCATCGCGCACTGCCAACCTATGTCAGCCAACGGTTGCGCTTTGCGACCTGTTTCGACAGCATCAGGCGAGTTGGCGTTGCCATCGTGCGCGCGTTGTGCAATGCCGTGAAGAATGGCCGCCATGCGAAACAGGTTGTAGGCCATGTAGAAGTCCCAGTGCGCGATGTGGTCACGCCCCGTCAGTTGCGCATACTGGCGCACATATGCTTGCTCGGTGGGTAAACCGAGATTGACCAAATCTAGTCCTGCAATGCCTCGCCACAAGGTAGGTTGCACATGCCAACTCATGCACTGATAAGACAAATCGGCCAATGGGTGACCCAAGGTCGACAACTCCCAATCCAACACACCGATCACGCGTGGCTGTGTGGGATGAAAGACCAAATTGTCCAAACGGTAGTCACCATGAACAATCGATGTTTCTTCGGCTGCGGGTATGTGCTGTGGTAACCATTCCATCAATCGCACCAACGACTCGCCCAAGGGCAAAGTAGACGCACGGCATTGCTTAGACCAACGGTCTATTTGCCGCTGAAAATAATTGTTTGGCTTACCAAAAGTTTCTAAGCCCACGCGTGTGTAATCCACACGGTGCAGAGCGGCGAGTACGCGACACATTTCTGCATAAATTTCGCCACGTTCAGAAGTGCTCATTCCTGGCAGTGATTGATCCATGATCACACGACCTTGCAAGAACTCCATGACGTAAAACGGTGTCCCCAGCAAACTGCTGTCGTCACAGTAATCCAACATGCGTGGCACGGGCACATCTGAATCTTGCAAGGCTTTCATCACGCGGTATTCACGGTCTACCGCATGTGCCCCCACTAACAATTGCCCGGGGGGTTGTTTGCGCAACACAAACTGTGTCGTGCCAGATTGAATGCAGTAAGTGGGGTTCGACTGTCCTCCTGAAAGGGTCGACATGGTCAAAGGTTGCGTGCCGCATAAGCCCTTTTCTTGCAGATAAGCATGCAAAGCGTTGTGATCTAAAACCTGCGTCATAACGTGCTCACCAAATGTCCACCATCGACCGCCACAGTTGCCCCAGACATCGCAGCGCTTGCTTGTGAGGCCAATAACAACAACGGTCCATCGAGATCACTCAACGCATTGAAACGTTTGCTGGGGATGCGTGAACGCAATTTTTCACCCTGGGTGCTTGTCAAAAAATCACGGTTCAAGTCCGTGATCACATAACCTGGCAACAAAGCATTGACTCGAATTTGGTGGCGCGCTAACTCAAGTGCGAGTGCTTTGGTCGTTTGAATCACGCCGGCCTTTGAGATGGCATAAGGCGCAACGCCACCCGCCACACGCTCGCCCAAAATAGATGCAACGTTGACGATGTTGCCGCTTTTCTTGCACGCCACCATGTGGCGCGCCGCCTCGGTGGCAACCAGCCAGCAGCCTTTGAGATTTGTATCGATCACCGTGTTGTAATCGTCGGGCGTTTGATCTAACGCGGCCTTACCCACCGTCACACCCGCATTGTTGATCACCACATCGGGTACGCCCCCATGATTCGCGAGGTCTAAAAAAGCTTGGCGCACACTGACAGGATCACTCACATCCATGGCAAAGGCTTGGGCCTGAGCACCTGCTGCATGTAGTTTGTCCACAAGCGTTTGCAACTTGTCGACACGGCGTGCTGCCACAACCAAATCGGCGCCTGCTCTGGCAAGTAGCCATGCGAAGTGGTGCCCCAAACCACTGGATGCACCAGTCACCAGAACCCGTTTGCCTTGTAGGCTAAACAGAGAAGATAAAAAATCTGCACCCATCATGCTGCGGCTTCCTCGTGCATTTGCACAAGCTTGCGTGCCATGCTCCAGCGGTGCACTTCACTGGGGCCGTCATAAATACGGAAAGCACGCATGTCCATGAAAATGCGCATCACATCTTGTTCATCGGTGACACCTTGCCCACCCAAAATTTGGACACAGCGATCGACCACGCGCCATTCAGCTTCCGAACAAACCACTTTGGCACGGCTGCTCTCAAAGTTGCACTTGTGCCCTTGATCTAGCAACCAAGCGGTGTGCCAAATGTGCAAACGCGCGGTGTGCAGATCCATGTCGTTGTCAGCCAGCATGTAGCCAATCCCTTCATGCGTGACCAGCGATTGACCAAACGCCTTGCGCTGGCTGGCATACGTCACAGCAATGTCGTGCGCCCGCCTGGCCTGCCCCAACCAGCGCATGCAGTGCGTCAGGCGTGCCGGAGCCAGACGCACCTGCGCGTAACGAAAGCCCTTCCCGACTTCGCCAAGTACATCACTTGCAGGTACGCGCAGATGGTCAAAACGCAGCACGCCATGTCCACCGGTAAAACAACGATCCATCGCGTCCATATTGCGCTCCAACACAATGCCGTCGCGTGCCATGTCGCTCAGAAACATGGTGGCTGAACCATCTTCCATACGCGCCATGATGATGGCGTACGTTGCGCCCTCGGCGCCCGTGATAAACCATTTGTGACCATTGATCACGTAATCATCACCGTCGCGCACAGCCGTTGTCTGCAACATGGAGGGATCAGCCCCTGCACCTGGGCTCGGCTCGGTCATAGCAAAACAAGATCGCGTATGCCCTTGAATCTGTGGGCGCAACCAGCGTTCTTTTTGTGCTGGCGTGGCCACTTCTTCCATCAGATGGATATTGCCTTCATCGGGTGCGTGGATATTTAACGCTGTGGGGCCAAGCCAAGAGTACCCCGCCTCCTCGAAGACAACAGCCTTAGCAGTGTGGCTCAAGCCCATGCCACCCATCTCTTTGGACGCATGAGGCGTTAACAAACCTTCATCACGAGCCAAACCAATCAGCTCTTGGCGCAAGGCCTCATCCGGTCCGTGTCCAGACTGTCTTGCATCGCGTTCAAGCGGAATAATTTTTTTTGCAATGAAATGGCGGGTGCGCGCTTGCAGCTCCAACAATTCAGAAGAAAGCTCGAAGTTCATAAAACTACCTTTTAAGAATGGAACGCATCAGGCGCACGTAACGCAGCGCGTAACAGTACCCCCATGTCAGGTTGCGCTACAAATGGATCAGGTGGGTTGTTTTGGCTAAGAATGGCCTCCATGCGGTCGGCCACATGCTGCAATTTGTCAGGATGCGTGAACACATAAAACTTCTTACTGCTCAGCGCATCAAACACTTGACTCGCGACTTCGGCCGCAGACAAGGTACCGTTGGTGACTGCCTTTTCCATCATGACGCGACCTATCAGCTGACTCTTGGTCAAACTTTGCACAGGTCCATCGTCAGTGCGTGCACTTTGATGAATACCTGTCGGCACAAAGAATGGGCACACCACGCTGGCAGTGACCTGATCGGTCACAAGGCGTAAATCGTTGAATAAAGTTTCGCTCAACGCCACCACCGCGTGTTTGCTGACACAGTACGCACTCAAATTAGCCGGGGCAACCAAGCCTGCCATGCTGGCCGTGTTGATGATGTGACCGTGCCACGAAGCGTCGTTCTCCGCCGCACGCAACATCAATGGCGTGAAAGCACGGATGCCATGAATAACACCCCATAAGTTCACACCCAACACCCATTCCCAATCGGCTGAGCTGCACTCCCACACCAGCCCCTGCGTTGCCACACCCGCGTTATTGAAAACCACATGCGGTGCACCAAAACGCTCAAATACAGCGGCAGCAAGTGCATCCATCTCTGTGGCGCTGGCAACGTTGACTTTGCGTGCCATGACAGTGCAACCTAGGGTCTGTACTTCTGCAGCACACGCGTCCAACGATGCTTGATGAACATCCACCAGTACCAGTTGCATGCCGTGCCTAGCAGCGATACGTGCAAATTCCAGCCCTATGCCAGAACCTGCACCAGTGATGACCGCGGTTTTGCCACGTAGTCCTGCGGCGTTAGATGGATAGCTTGATGTTTCCATGTCACATGGGCTTTCTATTTGGAGGAACTTAACAGCGTTCAAAAATAGCAGCGATGCCCTGACCACCACCAATACACATGGTGACCAAAGCGTACTTGCCGTTGATGCGTTGTAGTTCATGCAAAGCCTTGACGGTAATCAAGGCCCCCGTTGCGCCGACAGGATGACCCAACGAAATACCAGAACCGTTGGGGTTGACTTTGGCAGGGTCCAGGCCCAGCTCTTTGCTCACCGCACAGGCTTGTGCAGCAAAGGCTTCGTTGGCTTCAATCACGTCCATGTCGTTGGTGGTCAGACCTGCCTTTTGCAAAGCGAGGCGAGAGGCCGACACAGGGCCCATGCCCATGATTTTTGGATCGAGGCCGGTGTGGGCATACGACACCAAACGTGCCAGTGGTTTGGCGCCACGTGCTTGTGCTGTTTTGGCTTCCATCAACACCACAGCGGCAGCCGCATCGTTGATGCCCGATGCGTTACCCGCAGTGACCGTGCCGTTTTCTTTGACGAACACAGGCTTCAACTTGGCCATGTCTTCCATCTTGCAGTTGGGGCGGAAGTGCTCGTCGGTGGCGTAGGCCACGTCGCCTTTTTTGCTCTTGAGCATCACAGGCACGATTTGGTCTTTGAAGTAGCCAGCCTCAGTGGCGCGTTGGGCACGGTTGTGGCTTTCAACCGCTGCTGCATCTTGCATGTCGCGGGTGATGCCAAATTTGGCCGCCACGTTTTCAGCGGTCACACCCATGTGGATGTTGTGAAAAGGATCGTGCAAGGCGCCAATCATCATGTCCACCATCTTGGTGTCACCCATGCGTGCGCCCCAACGGCTGGTGAGGCTCGCGTAGGGTGCACGGCTCATGCACTCGGCACCGGCGCCAATGGCGACATCTGCATCGCCCAACAAAATAGCTTGGCTGGCAGACACGATGGCTTGCAGGCCCGAACCGCACAAACGGTTCACGTTAAAAGCAGGTGTGCCTTCGGCGCAACCGCCGTTGATGGCAGCCACGCGTGACAAGTACATGTCTTTGGGCTCGGTGTTCACCACATGGCCAAACACCACATGGCCCACATCTTTGCCTTCTACGTGGGCACGGGCCAGCGATTCGCGCACCACAATGGCCCCAAGCTCGGTAGGCGGGATGTCTTTGAGACTTCCACCAAAGGTACCAATAGCCGTGCGCACTGCGCTGACGACAACAACTTCTTTAGACATATCCATGACTCCTGATAAAAAATAAAATAAGACGATCTAGCTTGTGTTGCGCTAAGCGCTCATCAATAGGCATCCAGCGGCATGCTGTTCACGGCATCGTTGCCGTTGATCAAGGCATGCAGTTGCCCATGTGTGCGAGGCAAGATGTGGTCTGCATAGACTCTGGCCGTCAAAATTTTGGCTTTCATGAACTGAGGGTCAGTGCCATCATTTTGCAACTTGTCGGCCAGCAACAAAGAACGCGCAAGCTGCCATCCCACCATCAAGTTTCCAGTCAACATCAAATACGGCACACTGCCGGCGTAGACTGCATTGATGTCTGTTTTGTGATGCATCACGATGTAATTCACAGCCTCAAGAAAATCATGACGCGCCCTCGCCAATTGCTTGGCCATGGTTTGCGCATGGTGATTTCCACAACGCATCAATGCCTGTTCCGTTTGCTCGATTTGCTCCGCCATCGACATGGCGAACTGCCCCGCATCCCGCGCGGTCTTGCGACCGACTAGGTCATTGGCTTGAATCGCAGTGGTGCCTTCATAGATCGGAAGAATGCGCGCATCACGGTAGAACTGAGCGACACCTGTTTCTTCGATGAAGCCCATGCCCCCATGCACTTGCACCGCCAGACTAGTCACCTCCAAACTCATTTCCGTGCTGTAACCTTTGACCAACGGCACCATGAATTCGTAAAGCGCTTGATTCTCTTTGCGTGTTTCTGCGTCCAAATGGTGATGCGCGGTGTCATATGCGGCTGCAGCCACGCAGGCAAGTGCACGACATCCTTCGGTCAAAGTACGCATGGTCATGAGCATGCGTTTGACATCGGGGTGATGAATAATGGGCACGGCGGTGCTGAGTGAGCCATCAACCGGACGACTTTGCACACGATCGTGGGCGTATTGAACGGCTTTTTGATAAGCCCTTTCAGCCAGCCCGATGCCTTGCATGCCCACTTGGTATCTGGCTGCGTTCATCATGACAAACATGTATTCCAAACCACGGTTTTCTTCGCCCACCAAATAGCCAATTGCGCCACCATGGTCACCGTATTGCAACACCGTGGTCGGGCTGGCATGGGTGCCCATCTTGTGTTCAATGCTGACGCAATGCACATCATTGCGTGCACCTAACGTGCCGTCTGCATGGACCATAAATTTGGGCGCCACAAACAAGCTGATGCCCTTCACGCCTTCGGGTGCGCCCTTCACACGGGCCAGCACAAGGTGAACGATGTTTTCGGCCATGTCGTGCTCACCGTATGTGATGAAAATTTTGGTGCCGAAAATCTTATAGGTACCGTCAACTTGCGACTCTGCACGTGTGCGAATCAACGACAAGTCCGAACCCGCTTGTGGCTCCGTCAAATTCATGGTGCCGGTCCACTCGCCTTGAATCATGCGAGTCAGATAGATGTTTTTCAGCTCAGGCGAACCCGCTACCAATAAGGCGTCAATCGCACCATCGGTGAGCGACGGGCATTGGGCGAAGCTCAAATTGGCACTGCAAAGCATTTCTAAGCAAGCACCGCCAATGGTTTTTGGCAAACCTTGACCTCCAAAGGCAGTTGGATGCTCCAAGCCTTGCCAACCACCAGCCACAAACTGTACGAACGCCTCTTTGAATCCTGGCGGAGGAGTAACTTGACCTGCGTGGTATTGCGCGGGGTGTTTGTCACCCACCGTGTTGAGTGGTGCCAACACATCTTGACTGAGTTTTGCGCATTCTTCGAGGATGGCCTGTGCCGTGTCAGCGCCTGCATCGGCGAATTCAGGTGTGCACGTTGCTAACTGATCAAGATCGACCAAGTGCTGGATGTTGAACATCAAATCTTTGATGGGAGCGATGTAACTCATGAAAGTATCTTGTGAATGATTTAAGAAAGTGCTGATGTGGAATGGGTCGACTGAACTGTTTGCACAACAAACTGGCTACTGCGACAGCCGTGCAATCAACGTTTGTGCCATCGGCCATTCGCCATAGCCAGAAGCAGGATTCAGATGCCCCACCTCGCCAAGGTCGATGGTTTCGCTACCCCAGTCTTGCGCCAATGCCCTGACACGGTCTTGTGCGCCCAGCGGATCGTTGGTGCTAGTGGCCACCAAGCTGCGAAAGGGCAACAGTTGACGCGGCACAGGCAACCAACCGCCCGCCGCAAGCGCGGTAAGCGTTGGATAGCCTTCGGGCATGGGTTGCTCGAAGTCGGGAGGAGTGGCAAGCAATGCCCCCACCACGCGATGCGCATATTGGCTGACGTGCGCCCAATGCGCCACCATCACGCATCCGCCACTATGTGCCACCAGCACAACAGGTCCATCAATGGCCGATATGGCAGCTTCAATTGCTTGCACACGCTTGTGACAGTAAAGGTCTTCGCGCCCCATCGGGGGCACTGTACAGACTTTGGGAAGTTTGTCTGCCAGCCCTGTTTGCCAGTGCGTGGCCACGTGATCACGCAGCCCAGGAATGATCAAGACCGTGGGAGATTCAGAAAAATTCATAGACATGCTTAGAAATGTGGTCTCATGCCGTGGGCGGCAAGCTCAGACTTGAGCTGCGCAACATGGCAGACACAAAGACTTCCGGTGGCTGCGCACCCGACAAGGCCCACTGCTGGTTGAACACAAAATACGGCACACCTGAGACGCCAAGGTGTTCACCCCACACGCTCGGAGCATCGAACTTTTCAGCAGTCGATAGATCCACGTCGTGGATCTTGGCCAACTTGACCAACGTGGGGGTGTCACCCAAATCACAGCCATGCACAAAGTAAGCTTCAAACAGCGCCTCTTGTAAAGCTTGCCACGCCTCAAGCCCCAACTGCTGCGCAGCCAGCGCCAGCAATCGATGAGCAAGCCAAGTGTTGGGAAAAATCTTTATTCGAGCAAACTCAATCGTGAGACCCGCATTTGCGGCCGCTGCTTGCACCTGTGCTTGTCGTGCACACACAGCCTCTGGACTGCCCAGTCGTTGCTCGTAAAACTCCAGATAAGGCAACCCTTGCGGCGGTACATGCGGGATCAGCTGAATCGAATGCCAATGTACGTCGAAGCACAAGTCAGGCACCAACTTGGTCAACCTAGCGCAAGCCGTGTCGAAATGGCGCTTGCCTATCCAACACCAAGGACAGATCAGATCGAAATAAGCGTCGACTTTCACAATCTGACCCATGGTGATTTTCCTCAAGCCGCTTTGCGTAAAAAACCTTGGTTGCCCCCCTTGCGGTTGGGCGAGAAGCCGTTGGCTGCGAGAGACTCTTCCACAGTGTCATAAAAGACACCAATTTGCAAAATCTCGCGAGCTTCCTTACCTGTGGCAATCTCGCGACCGAATTCGCGTGAGATGCGGACGAGTTGTTCGATCTGTTCCACAGTGCTCATCTTGGCAGTACGCGACTGATTCCACAGATTGTCTTCAATGCCACAACGCACATGCAAACCAATGGACATGCCCATTAAATTGATGGGCAAAACGTTGCGCATGCTGCTCTCCACTGTGAGCTTGGCACCGTCAGGAATCGCACGCAAGAAGTTGGCTAAGTTGTAAATATTGGGGGCATCCATGCCACCGCTAATCGCTACCCAGTTACACACCAGAGGCCCCTTGTAGACACCGCGGCGCATCAGGCGCTCAACGGTTTCGAAGCTGTTGAGGTTGTAAAACTGGAAAGCACTCTGGATACCTGCTGCACTCAAGCGACGAATGTGCTCTTCATACCAAGCAGGATTGGACGGAACCACCATCTCGCTGTAGGCGCGTCGACCTTCCGGGGTGGCCATGGAAGTGCCAGCGATATCTGCTTCTTCCATGTGTTCGGTGACGTTCATTTGTGTCGTGTTGATGGTCACCGTAACTTGATCGGGCTTAGGGTCAAGTTCTGCCAACATATGGCGCGTGTCATCCGAGAGCCACTTGGCTACCGCGCCATCGGACTCAGGGGCGAATGAGATCGATCCACCAACTTGAATGATCATGTCGGGTACAGCCTTGCGCACCCCGGCGATCAGTTCATTGAATTTAGACAGGCGCTTGCTGCCTTTGCCATCGAGTTCGCGCACATGCAAATGCAACACGGTGGCGCCAGCGTTGTAGCAATCCACAGCTTTTTGAATCTGTTCCTCCATCGTCACTGGAATATCTTCGGGATAGTCCGAAGGAATCCACTCAGGACCGTAGGGTGCTGCAGTGATGATGAGTTTTTCTTGATTCTCAGGAAAGAGGTGTCCGTCAACAAAATACATGGGGTAGTCTCCAAAAAAATTAAAAAGGCTTGGTACCAACGATGCCTGCACGTTCCATCTTTCGGTGGCAGGGCGGGTAGTCCATCACGGCGTAGTGTTGAGTGCTGCGGTTGTCCCAGATCGCGACGCTGTAGGGTTTCCAACGCCAGCGCACCTGGTATTCCGGGATATAGGCTTGACTGATCAAGTACTGAAGCAGGTCACCGGCACCTTGGTTGAAGTCTTGACCTTGGCGCACCCTGTCTTTGTTGTGGTAATTCACAAAGTGAGTGGTGAATCCATTGACAAACAGTGTCTTCTCTCCAGTATCGGGATGTGTACGTACGACTGGGTGCTCAGCGTCAGGATATTGCGCCTTCATTGCCAAGCGTTTCTCAATAGGCATCGCTGCAGCAAAAGATGAATTGAAGCTGTGATTGGCAATCAAACCTTCGATCTCATCTTTGATGCGACTGGGCAACTTCTCGTAAGCCAGAACCATATTGGCCCACATCGTGTCGCCACCTACCGGAGGGCATTCGATGCAGCGCAACACACATCCCAACGCAGGTTTTTCACGGAAGGTGCCATCGGTATGCCAAGCGTTTTCGTAGCGGTCAATGGGGCTATCGGGGTTCTTGTAGATTTGGACCAACCCAGGTGCCTCTGGGTGACTGGGGACCATCGGGTGATCTTCCAGCTGACCAAGTTTTTGTGCGAATGCCATGTGCTCTATGCGTGAAAATTTATCCAGCGTCTGGTCACGCACAAACAGCACTTTGTGTTTGAGCAGCGCAGCATAAATTTCTTGAAATAATCCGTCATCATGTACGGCATCGGCGAGGTTGAGATTCACCAGTTCAGCGCCGATGGCGCAGGTCAAAGGTTCAATGCGCATAGTGATTTCCTTAAATAACAAAAATGGATGAACCAATGGTCTTGCGGGCTTCGAGATCACGATGTGCTTGCACAGCATCTTGCAAGGCATAGCGTTGGTTAATTTCGATCAGTATTCGACCTGCTGCAATGTGACCAAAAATTTCATCAGCCAACTCGGCCTTTTCCAATGGATCTGAGATGTAGTCAGCCAGCGCTGGACGCGTGAGGTAGAGCGAACCTTTCTGGGCCAGCAGGTTGGGGTTGAAACCATCGATCGTGCCGCTGGCGGTACCCACGCAAACCATCAAACCGCGACGACGCAACGAATCGAGCGAGGCAATGAAAGTGTTTTTCCCCACGCTGTCGATTACTACATCAACACCTACGCCATTCGTGATATCACGCACCCGTTTGGCAATGTCTTCGTGGCTGTAGTTGATCGTGTGGTCGCAACCGTGTGCGCGCGCGACAGCAGCTTTTTCCTCTGTCGAAACAGTCCCAATCACCGTCAACCCCAGCAACTTGGCCCATTGCGAAACGATCAATCCCACACCACCCGCAGCAGCGTGCAGCAAAATGGTGTGACCTGGTTTGAAGTCATAAACGCGTCGCATCAAATACGCCGAAGTCAAGCCACGCATAGTCATGCCTGCTGCAGTTTCAAATGAAATGGCGTCCGGTAATTTAATAAGGGGCGCTGCAGGAATCAAACGCTCCGTGCTGTAAGCCCCCAAGGTATTGATGAAGCCTGTATAGGTGACACGGTCACCTACCTTCACATGGGTTACGCCAGAACCAACCTCTTCAACAACACCAGCAGCTTCGACGCCCATGCCATTCGGCAGTGGAATGGGGTAAGTGCCGTTGCGAAAGTATGTGTCAGCGTAGTTCAGTCCGACAGCGACATGACGCAGGCGGACCTGATCTGGGCCGGGATGTCCGACTTCAACGGTCTCACACCTCAGTACCTCGGGTCCTCCGATGTGATCAAACTTGATGGCTTGTGCCATATCGCCTCCTTGAATAGTTGTAAGACAACAAATGTGTATGGCGCTAATTTAGAGGTGGAGCACAAAAATACCCTTTCCATTTCACGACTTTTAGTTATCATTTGATGCCATGCATTGAAATGCATGCTTATTAGTGATGAATTACTGCGGCTTGTTTCAAAGGACATCAGAATGCGTAAAACAGTGAAAACTCACAAGACTATGCAAGTGCGAGCAGCCGTCTTGTCGCACTACGAGGAAGTGGCGCGCAAACTAGGTGTAAATCCAGTGCAATTGCTTAACAAAGTAGGGCTAACGCGTCGCATGCTCTCGGTGCCGACACAGTTGATTCCTACCCATAGCGCAGTAGCCTTGCTGGAGTTGACTGCGCAGGCCAGCGAATGCGACACAGTCGGTTTGATGATGGCCGAGGCCCGCGTTTTGTCGGACTTCGGTCCCATCAGTCTCTTGTTGATGCAACAGCCCAATGTCCGCAGCGCACTAAACACCATCGCACAGTACAGACATGTATTGAACGAAGCATTGGCCATGTACATTGAAAATGCAGGCAAGCTAACGTTGATTCGTGAAGAAATAGTGATCGACCACCCAAGTGGTATTGCGCAATCCACCGACATGGCGACGGGAGTGTTGACCTTGATTTTTCGTGCCATTTTGGGCTCCCACTGGCGTCCACAGTCGGCCCATTTCACGCATACCGAGTCCCAAAACACACAGATCCATAAACGCATATTTAAATGCCCAGTGCATTTCAACAGCGATTTCAACGGTCTGATATGCCTGACAACCGACATGGATCAAGTAAACACCCAAGCTGATGCGGCCATGGCTAGCTACGCCCAATCATTTTTGGATGCAATACCAAAGACGGGGCAAAGCTCAATCGAGTTAGATGTGCGCCGGGCGGTGTATCTGTTGTTACCTATGGGGCGTGCCAACGTGAGCCAAGTGGCCTCCGGTATGGGCATGAATGTTCGCTTCTTGCAACGACGATTGGACGAAAGTGGCGTCAGTTTTTCAAACATATTGAACGATGTTCGATGCGAATTGGCTCAGCGTTACATCGCCAACACCACCTATTCTCTGGGACGAGTCGCCGAGTTGTTGGGCTATTCGAATTTGAGTTCTTTCACAAGATGGTTCACTTCGCAATTTCAGTGCGCACCATCACAGATGAGGCATTAATTCAGTTTTTGAGTGATGCCCGTGTTTACCCGTGTTGTCATAAAAAGTTAAATGCTTGACGCATAAAGATAAATACTGTTTCCAGTTTCTGAGAACAATCGTGACTTTCAAATGGACACCAAAGAAACAAATTGGCAATTCATTTGATAGGTGAGTTCATTTCAATTTACGGAGACACATATGACGATGACAACCAAGGCGCATGCCTTTCGCTGCTTGATTGGCGCCACTTTATTTGGATTGATAGGAATAAATGCTCATGCTTGGACAGATAAACCCGTCAAGATGATGGTCCCTGCTCCCGCCGGAGGAACCATCGATGTGATCGCGCGCATGTTCGGCGATCAACTGAGTGCTGACATTGGACAACCCATCATCGTAGATAACCGTCCGGGAGCTGGCGGTGGCATTGCAGTGCAAGCGCTACGTTCAGCACCTGCGGATGGTCAAACCATCATGGTCACAGCAAGCAATGTGTTAACCGAAATTCCACACGTCTTAAAAGCTAATTTTGATCCGTTGAAAGATGTGAAACCTGTGGGTGCCATCGCTCAAGGCACCTTGGTATTGGTCGCATCGCCCAATTTACCCGTGAGCGACTTTAAAAGCTTTTTGACGTTCGCACGCAGTCAACCCGGCAAGTTAAGTTTCGCCTCATACAGCGCTGGCACTGCATCTCACTATGCGGGCATGATCCTGAATCAAAAAGCTGGCCTCGATCTGCAGCATGTGCCATTTGCCGGAGCACCACCTGCATTGACTCAGGTCATCAGTGGGCAGATTCCTGTGATGTTTGATGGCTACGTCACATCACGTGCCATGATCAACTCTGGAAAAGTACAGGTATTGGGTGTTGCATCCAAATCCCGTCTTAGCCAGTTACCCAATGTGCCTACTTTTGCTGAACTAGGCTACACCGACCTGAACTTTACAAACTGGCTCGGAATCGTGGTGAGTTCGAACATGGCGCCCGAAATGGTAGAAAAAATTCACCTCGCTGTGAATAAAGTGGCAACCAATCCTAAATTCCGCGGGCGCATTTTTTCAGCAGGTTTTGATGCAGCAGAGACAGTGACGATTGATAAATTTTCACAATCAATCAAGGCTGAGTACGAACGTAACGCGGCGATCGTTAAGCAATTCAATATCCAATTGAATCAGTAATTTTTGCTTTGGGTGTGAATCTTATGAACGGTCTGATGATGCAGCAATCGCTGCTAATTTCTTCTTTGTTGCGCCACGCTGAACGCCACCATAGTCAGCAGCTAGTTGTATCTCGTCGCGTAGAGGGCGATATTCATCGTTACACCTACCGTGAGATGGCAGCCAGAGCACGCCAAGTGGCCAATGCCATGGCTGCTTTAGAAGTCAAATCAGGCAGCAGGGTGGGGACAATCGCTTGGAATGGTTATCGTCATCTGGAGCTGTACTACGGTGTCTCGGGTTCTGGTGCTGTGTTGCATACGCTTAATCCACGACTACACCCGGATCAATTGGTCTGGATTGTCGACAACGCACAAGACGAGGTATTGTGCTTTGACCTCACCTTTTTACCGTTGGTGGAGGCTGTGGCATCTCGATTGAACACAGTAAAACATTTTGTGTTGATGACTGATCGGGCTCATATGCCTGAAAAGACAAGCATCCCAAACTTGTTGTGCTATGAAGAATTGTTGGCTGAACAAAGCTCTGATTTTCTTTGGCCAGAGTTTGATGAACGCGCAGCATCCAGTTTGTGCTACACCAGTGGCACCACTGGCAATCCCAAAGGTGTTTTGTACAGCCACCGTTCTACTCTCTTGCACACCTACGCATCATCATTGCCAGATGCACTGAATCTTTCGGCACGTGACACCATCTTGCCTGTTGTGCCGATGTTCCATGTGAATGCATGGGGGTTGCCTTACTCAGCTTTTATGGTTGGCGCAAAACTGGTTCTGCCTGGACCAGGGCTAGATGGCAAATCACTTTACGAGCTATTCGAATCAGAGAGCGTGACTTTGTCAGCAGGTGTACCTACGGTGTGGCAGGGATTGCTCACCCACGTACAAAGTCAAGACTTGCGTTTCTCGACCATGAATCGAACCATCATTGGTGGCTCAACCTGCCCTCCAACCATGATGGACACATTCCAAGATGAATATGGCGTTCAAGTGATTCACGCTTGGGGCATGACAGAACTCAGCCCCGTGGGTACCGTCAGCGTTCTCAAAGGTGAGCAATTGAAGTGGCCCAAAGTTGCACAACGAGCAGTTCAATCAAAACAAGGACGATCGTTGTTTGGCATTGACATGAAGATTGTCGACATCAGAGGTAATGAATTGCCTTGGGACGGTAAAACCTCCGGCGATCTTTTGGTTAGAGGGTCATGGGTTGTATCAACTTATTTGAATGCAGAACAAGAAAGCCCGTTGGTGCAGGATGTTTCAGGACGAGACTGGTTTCCCACCGGTGATGTAGCCACCATTGATGCGCAGGGTTTCATGAACATCACGGACCGAAGCAAAGACGTCATCAAATCTGGCGGCGAATGGATTGGTTCTATAGATCTTGAAAACATCGCAATGGCTCACCCCGACGTGGCCTTGGCTGCATGCATTGCCGCACGACACCTCAAATGGGACGAGCGTCCGCTGCTGATTGTCATGCGCAAGCCCAACGCGACTTTGAACCGTGAAGCATTGCTAGCTTTCTACGAAGGCAAGATCGCCAAATGGTGGACACCCGATGACGTGGTTTTTGTCGACACCATTCCACTAGGTGCCACTGGGAAAGTTCTCAAACACCAGTTGCGCCATCAGTACCAAGACCACCTGTTGACAATGGTCTGATGATGAGAGCTTGGCAACCCCGACTCGCTCTGCTTTGGCCTGGCTTGGTGATGTCGGCCTTGGTCGCCGTAGCTGCCTTGTTCTTGTCTGAACATTATGGGGCACCAGTGATGCTATTTGCCTTGCTGTTGGGCATGGCTGTGAATTTTTTGTCAGAAGACGGGCGTTGCAAACCGGGAATCGAATTCGCATCCAAACAAGTGTTGCGCTGGGGTGTTGCGCTATTGGGCTTAAAAATCACAGCTTCACAAGTGCAAGCCATGGGCTGGCAGCCTGTTCTGATGGTGGTGTTAGCCGTGGTGTTGACAATCATCTTTGGCATTGTGGTGGCGCAAGCCATGGGTTTTCAAAAATTCTTTGGTTTGCTCTCTGGAGGTGCGGTTGGCATTTGCGGAGCTTCAGCAGCTCTGGCGATTTCAGCAGCATTCCCAAATCATCCACAAAAAGAACGCGCCACGCTGTTTGTCGTGATCAGCGTCAGCACACTTTCAACCGTTGCCATGGTGGCGTATCCCATGGTGGTGCACTGGCTAGATTTAGACCCAATGAATGCAGGCTTTTTTCTAGGGGGCACTATTCACGATGTGGCTCAAGTGGTTGGCGCTGGTTACAGCATGGGACAGCAAACAGGCGATGCAGCTACCTTGGTGAAGCTTATGCGCGTGGCCATGCTGGTACCAGTGATTGCATTTGCCGCTTGGATGACTCACAGCCAATACACACAATCATCCCAAGCCTCTATAGATACCGGCACAGCAAAACCACAGCGCCCCCCTCTGCTGCCAGGATTTGCTGTTGTGTTTGTGCTGTTGGTCGTGATCAACAGCTTAGGCGTTTTGCCTCATTGGTTGGTAAATGATGGTAACGATTTGTCACGTGCGTTTTTGATCGGTGCTATGGCCGCGATTGGCATGAAAACTCATCTGAAGGACATTCTGAGTGTGGGTTGGAAACCAGTGGTTTTAATGGTCCTCGAGACCTTATTCTTAGCCGTATTGTTCTACGCCATGATGCAACTGACACATCTGCACGCCTGAGGAGACTGCATGCACCAGCGGAGATAAATCGTGAAGACCGCGTAGTAGAACTGCTACGGAGCAGCATCCGAAGTTCTGCAAGTTGGAAATTTGCCACATGCACAGTTAAGGTTGAACGACTTCCCGCAAACCCGCATGAAACCTAGGTTCCCCTTGTGGACGCGTCCTTAAGAAAACAGAGAAAAGAGAGAGAAAACGGCAAAAAAACTCCACTTGTTGAAGAAGTGAAATTGCCGCGTCCTTAAGGTCACCCGTCGGAAGCCCGCAAATACAGGGCTTTGGAGCAAAGAAAAAGGGCTCGGAGATTTTCCGAGCCCTTGTGTATGGTGGTGGATGGTTCACCACTCAGGAACTTTCTATTCGCACTCAATCATGCTAGCGAGTACTAGAGCGTGAATGCGAGGAAGAAATTTTGACCACACCGAATAGATCACATCATTCGATTTCTAAAAGCCCGCTCCGCAGCGCGAACGGACCATCGATCCTACGGTAGGTATCAGCCCGCAAACCACAAACCGGCCATTGACGTGGTGGAGTAGTGCCCAGCGCCAGTGACAGATGCAGAGGGTACTTCTGCCGTTGAAGACGTGTACCTAATCAAGAGAACGCCCTTCGCCTTGTTCCTCTACTGTTTGGCCATCGCGGATGTGGTAGATCCGCTTGAAGGTCGGGATGATTTTCTCGTCATGGGTCACGACGATGATGGCGGTCTGCGCCTGACGGGCCATGTCATTGAGGATGCGCACCACGGCCAGGGCGCGTTCGCTGTCCAGGGGCGCGGTCGGCTCGTCGGCCAGAATCACCGGCGGTTTGTTGGCCAGCGCCCGGGCGATTGAAACCCGTTGCTGCTCGCCACCGGAAAGCTGCGCTGGTTCGGCTTTGGCACGGTGAGCGACATCCAGAGCATTCAGCAATTCAAGTGCACGCTGCCGCGCCTGGACATTGGGCACACCTGCCAGCATGGGCAGCAGGGCCACGTTGTCAGTCACGTCCAGAAACGGAATCAGATAGGGCGCTTGAAACACAAATCCGATCCGGTCGCGGCGCAGGGCGCGCAGATCGGGCGTCTTCCAGCCATTGTCGTAGATGACTTCTTCGCCCAGCGTCATGCGCCCGGACGTGGGCTCAATGATCGCCCCTAGGCATTTGAGCAAAGTGCTCTTGCCGGAGCCGGACGGCCCCACCAGGCCCACCACTTCGCCGGGTGCGACCTGCATGTTGACGTTCTTGAGCGCTTCCACGGCGGTGTCGCCATGGCCATAGACCTTGCGCAAGTTTTCGATGCGGATACCGCCAGGTGTGCTGTTCATGGGGTGCGCCTCAACTGATGGCCTGTGCAGGATCGACGCGCAGTGCAATCCGGATGGCTAGGGTACTTGCCAGGGTGCAAATGAGCATGGTGGCGATAAAGCCCAACACTGCATCTTGCGTTAGCAAAAGAACGAACTTTGGAAAGACAGGTGCCCAAAGGGTGGCGGCCACTTTGCCTACCACAAAGCCGATAACACCGAGGCCCAGGGCCTGTTGCAGGATCATGGACGCGATGGTCAGGTTGCGGGTGCCGATCAACTTGAGCACGGCAATTTCGCGAATCTTGCCCAACGTCATGGTGTAGATGATGAAGGCCACAATCGCCGCACTGACCACGGCCAGGATGGCCAGAAACATGCCAATCTGCTTGGCCGAGGTCGCAATCAGTTTGTCGACCAAGATGTCTTCCATGTCCTCGCGGGTGAACACGGTCAAGTGCTTCCAGCGTCGGATCGGTGCGGCCACTTGCGCGGCTGACCAGCCCTCGGTCACGCGCACCAGAACCGCATTGACGTTGCGACTGCTGGTTTGCAAGTTTTGCACGGCATCGAGCAGGCCTAGCACAGCAGGCCGATTGAACGCGGGGTTGGCTGCTGTGCGCACCCGGTCGTTCACGATGGCGTCGTTGTCCTTGAGGAATTGCGCTTCCTGAGCGTCCTTGAGCGGAATGAACACCATTGGGTCTCCACCGGAGGACACCATGCGGCGCGTCAAGCCCACCACTTCGTAGGTGTGACGCCGGATCTCGACCTTGTCGCCCAGCAACAGTCCTGTCTTGATATCTGCCACTGCTTCGTAGTGGCTGCGCGTGAGTTGCCGACCTGCCAGCAAATGGCCGGGTTGGCCGGGCAACCCGGCAGCACCGGGCTCAATGCCTACCACCATGGCCCGGGCCTCTTTGCCTCCCACGGCTTTGACCTGCATGGTGAAGTAAGTGATGTTGGCAGCCATAGCAACACCGGGCATACCCGCAATGCTGCGCACGATATCGTCTTTGAGGCTGGAAGCTTCGGCATACGGTCCCTGCGTGTCTTTTTGGACCACCCACAAGTCGGCGCCGCTGTTTTTCAGCAAAGCCTGCGCATCGTCCACCATACCGCGAAACACACCGGCCATGGTCAGCGTCACACCAATGAGCAAACCCAGCCCCAGCCCGGTGAGCACGAACTTGGCCCAACTGTGCTGAATGTCGCGCGCCGCCAGACTGATCATGGTTTGGCCTTTTTCACTAGCGTATCGACCACCTTGAAGCGCGCCCCTGCGGACAGCGGTTTTTCGCTATACACAACCACCGTATCGCCTGATGCCAAGCCGCTGATTGCCTGCACGCGCCCGTCCAGGCTGGCCGCGCCCCATTGGACAGGCACAAAATCGAGTGCGCCGTCTTTGAGACGCCATACGCCTGTACGGCCCTGACGGGTCTGTACACTGGCCTGCGGCACCACCAACGCCTGCTCGGTTTGCTGGAGCTGGAGAGTGACTTCGGCCATCTCGCCAATCGAAAGCGCCGCGGGAATCTGCTCGAACGCCACTTGCGCAATCCGCTCTTCTGTCACAGCGTCCGCCTGCAATTCGACCCGATCCACTTTGCCTGCCAGCACCAGCTGTGGCCGTGAGCGCAACACAATTTGGGCTGGCAAGCCGACAGCCAGCCCAGTTGATCGGGCCTGGTCTACTCGCAACTTGACCCAAAGGCTCGCGGGGTTGGCCAGCCGGAGCACCGGTTGCCCAGCAACCACTGTACTGCCTGATTCGGCATCTCGGCTGATCACCACGGCATCGGCAGGTGCGAGCAAACGAGTGTTCTGTTTTTGAAGCGATGCTGCTGCGCGTTCGGACTGCAGACGACGTGTGTCCTGCTTGGCTGCCTGCAAGCTGGCTTGCGCTGCTGCCAGCGCAGCATCGGCAGACTGCAGCTCCTGCTCCCTGCCTTCCAGAGCCGAGGGGCTGATGAAGTTTTGCCGAGCCAGCTCTTTTTGCCGGTTCAGGTTGGTCATGGCCAATGCACGTCGGGCTTGTGTGTCAGCCACCTGGGCGTTGACTGCCGCTTCAACACTGACCGCCTTGGTCAGGGCGGCATCCTGCGCCTGCAGGCGCTGGTCCAGGTCCACGGGGTCCATCTCGGCCAAGAGTTGTCCGGCCTTGACCATCTGTCCTACATCCACATGCACATGCAGCACACGTCCGGCCACCGTCGGCCCCATTAGCCAGCTTTGGCGTGCTTCCACACTGCCAATGCCGAACACAGACGGCGTCAAGCGCTCGTTACTGGCCTGTGCGACGGTGATTCTGGTTGGAGCCAACGGCCCCATGCGAAAGACAACGAATCCGAATGTCAGCACCGCTGCTGCAAGGCCTAGGACGATCACGACCTGTCGCTTGTTCAATTTGAAGAGGATCATTTGCGCTTCCTTGATTCGGCCACAGACTGCATCAGCAAACCGGCCTCGTAAATGTTGAAAACCACCTGGGCCTGGCGCGCCATGTCTTTGAGGCTGCCTGTGACGAGTGACTGCATGACCAACCCTTGAACAGCCCCCATGAAAAGAACGACCGCACCCTTGGTATCCACCTCGGCTGTGATCAGACCATCCTCATGCGCTTGTGCCAGCAATCCGGCAACCAAGCCACGGTAGTCGGCCATGAGCAGCTGAACCTTGCCCTTGAGTGCCGTGGGCTTGGCATGCTGCAACTCCTGAAAAATCAGCCGCGGAACTCCGGGATATGTCTGCACAAAATCGATGTGAGCCATGAAAACAGCGCGCAATGCCTGCAAAGGGCTGGTCTGCTGAGACTTCGCCACTTGCAGCAATCTGTCGATCAAGGTTTGGTGTGTCCAATCGAGCACTGCCAGCCAGATCGCTTCCTTGCTCTCGAAGTGCTTGAACACGCCACCCTGCGTGATCCCGATGGCCTGTGCCAGGTCACCTGTCGTGATCTCTGCAGGACTTTTGATGGCCGCCAAATCCAAAGCGGCTTGGATCAGCTCGGCTTGACGGTCTTCTGTTCTGAGCTTAGTTCGTGTCAGCACATTGACTTTGAATAAGTAATTAATGAATTACTTTATCACGAAACTGATTGACCCACAGAAAGTAACCTAGTCTGTTATGGATCGCTGGAATAGTGGAAATGAAGCTTGATCATCAACGACAGCTATAGAGAAAGGCAGCGGCGGACGGCTTCTGGCAGGGGTCTGTCAGACCGCGGATATAAGCCTGCGACAGCTCCCGCAATGAAGCAGTCC
>ERZ650311.583-NODE-583-length-21857-cov-7.717182_pt1 | contig 21857 bp, 25 predicted proteins | sample MGYA00376247_ERZ650311 | MGnify/ENA primary metagenome ERZ650311 (study PRJEB26733, sample SAMN07839324) | wastewater metagenome | biome: small river; feature: stream; material: water | place: USA: North Carolina | collected 2016-07-28 ...
ACCATTTTTTAGCTACCGCTGCCGCAGCAACTACTGGTGCAGTCAAGCGTGCTGATGAACGTCCACCACCGCGAGGATCACGAATGCCGTACTTATGCCAGTAGGTATAGTCAGCATGACCTGGTCTAAAGCTATCTAAGATGTCGCCATAATCTTGACTGCGTTGATCCGTATTGCGGATTACCAAAGCAATCGGAGTACCGGTTGTTTTACCTTCAAAAACGCCAGAAAGAATTTCTACTTTGTCTTCTTCTTTACGCTGAGTCACATGGCGTGAGGTGCCCGGTTTACGACGATCCAAGTCTCCCTGAATATCTTCTACCGATAAAGACATACCCGGTGGGCAACCGTCGACAACAGCGCCAATTGCGGGTCCATGAGATTCACCAAAAGTGGTGATACGAAATAAGTGTCCTAGTGTGCTTCCAGCCATGCCTAGATTATGACATTTGTCAGAGATGAAGGTTTAAATTTAATCTTCATCTCTGCCATCTAAGCAAAATTATTTGGCTGGAGCCGGTTCTTCAGCCGCAGGCCAATCACGAATATAGGCTTTGAGCATGGTGTTTTCAAAGCTTTGAGCTTCCACCACTGCCTTAGCAACGTCGTAGAAAGAAATAACACCCATCAAGGTATTAGATTCCATCACAGGCAAATAGCGTACGTGCTTATCCAACATCATGCGACGTACATCATCCAAATCTGTCTCTGGGGTGCAAGTCAAAGGCTCTTTTTCCATCACTGTGCCCACGTGAGCCGTGCCCAAGGTGCCATGACTCTTAGCCAATGTATCAATCACCTCACGGAAAGTAAGAATGCCCACCAACTTTGAATACTCCATCACCACCAAAGAACCAATGTCTTTTTCAGCCATGATGTGTACTGCAGCAGATAGCGATGTTTCTGGAGATACCGTGTAAAGAGTCGCTCCTTTAAAACGCAAAATATCACTAACTTTCATGACCAACTCCTTTGTAATGTGTTGTTTTAAGTTGTTTTTTGTTTTCACTAGTCTATCAGTAGCAGAAAGAGCAAGCTAGTGACGGGATATCAGGGATTACACCTGTTTTGGAGCTTTTAAGGGGTTTGGGGGGTGGGCTCCCAAGCCCTGACCACTGGCATATTCGCGACCACCGTTGCACCTGCCAAGGTGACCCACCAAGTGACATAAATCCAGACTAAAAACATCGGCAAAATGGCAAAAGCGCCATATACAGTCTTATAGATCGGGAAACTGGCCACAAACCAGGTAAATATTGCTTTGGCCAACTCAAACACCACCGCTGCCCCGACGGCACCCCATAAGGCATCTGACCAGAGCACTTGCTTGTAAGGCAAGATTTTGTACACCACGGCAAACGACATGACTGATAAAAGAATCGGGAATACAGCTGCCATGACATTAAAGCCATCACTCAATGGACCAATCAAACCTTTGGAAGCACTTAACACCATGGAGCTTAAATAAATACTTAAACCCAGCAACAATGGGCCAATGATGGTGGCCACCATATGAATACCTATGCGCCTAAAGAATGGGCGCGGCTGGGTGACACCCCAGATACGATTGAATGCATTCTCTACCGTGATGAGAGTAAAAAAAACACCTACTAATAAACCCAAAGTACCAAAAATGGTTAAACCTTTTGCCTTTAGGGCAAATTGATTCAAGTACATCAAGATTGGATCCCCAATCGCGCCAGGAATTAAGTTATCTGACAACCAATCTTGAAAAGCACGACGCAGCTTTAAAAACCGCGGCATGACAGTTAACAAAGCAAAAGAAACCGTTACCATGGGTACGATTGACAGAATCGTTGTAAATGACAGACTAGCCGCCATCTCATTGATGTGGCTGAGCTTTGCGCGCTGGCGCATGTAGCTAAAAAAGTCGAGAAGAGAGTCTTTATGACGAATTACTGGCACGGCTCTATCATAAGCAAGATATATATTGGAGTACACATTCTATGAATTCTGCAAATATTAACCTCTTAGTTCTTTACTACTCAAGACATGGCGCTACGCGCCAATTGGCTGAATTAATTGCTGAAGGCATTGAAAGCGTGCCAGGTGTGACTGCTAGATTACGCACAGTACCCGAAGTTTCAGCAGTGTGCGAGGCAACAGAATCAGACATTCCAGCGTCTGGCCCTCCCTATGTCGAACATAAAGATCTTGAAGAATGTGCTGGCTTGGCTCTAGGCTCACCTACTCGTTTTGGCAACATGGCTGGGGCTGTCAAGTATTTCTTAGATAACAGCACCTCACAATGGTTATCTGGCGCCTTGATTGGTAAACCTGCGTGCGTCTTCACCAGCACTGGCAGCATGCATGGCGGACAAGAGAGCACCCTCCTCTCCATGATGATTCCACTAATGCATCACGGCATGGTGATGGTGGGCCTCCCGTACAGCCAACCAGAACTTATGAATACACAAACTGGTGGCACGCCCTATGGCGTGACTCACTTTGCCAAAGCTGACGGCTCCGCACCAATTTCCGCTGATGAAAAGAAGTTAGCGTTAGCGCAAGGTAAACGTCTTGCTGAAATCGCAATCAAGTTAGCAAAATGAATACACCCATCAACCAACATCCTGATTTGCAACCGAAAGATCACTGGCGCCTGATTGCCTGGTTTTCTTGGTTTAGCTTGGTGGTTTTATGCGTCTTATGGGAAAGCGTGATTGCCCCCATCAAACCAGGTGGATCTTGGGCAGTCATCAAAGTGATTCCCATGCTGTTTGCTTTGAAAGGTATTTGGCAGGCAAAGAACTACACCATGCAATGGTCATCCATGTTGGTGATGCTCTACTTCATTGAAGGCGTAGTACGTCTGAATGATGCAGGTCTATCGGCCTACATGGCTGCCCTAGAAATTATCTTGAGTCTGATCGCTTACTTTTCTTTGTTAGCTTATTTAAAACCACTCAAGAAAATAGCCAAGCTTAAAAAGGCGGCAGAAGAAAAAGAATCGCCTTCAAAATAATCAAATAGATAAATATAAAAAATATTAGGAGCAATCAAACATCATGGCACTGACTGATCAAGAGTTAATCGCCCACTTTGCCACCATCATTGGTCAAGAGCACGTGATTACGAATAGTAGCGATTTAGAGCCCTACTTGATTGACTGGCGCAAACGCTACCGTGGTCAAGCCATCGCTGCATTGCGCCCTGCCAGCACAGAAGAAGTTTCAGCGCTTGTAAAACTTTGCGCAGCTAATCACATTGCCATGGTTCCTCAAGGTGGCAACACGGGTATGTGTGGTGGCGCCACCCCTAACCCAACAGGTAGGCAAGTGGTGATTTCATTACAACGCATGAATAAGATTCGCGAACTTGATGCTGCTAACCAAACCATCACGGTTGAGGCTGGCGTGATTTTGCAAGCATTACAAGAAGCCGCCACAGCAGCCAATCGATACTTTCCACTCAGCTTAGGAGCAGAAGGCAGTTGTTGCATTGGCGGCAATTTATCCACGAATGCAGGTGGCACGTCAGTGGTTCGTTATGGCAATACCCGTGAGTTATGTCTTGGTCTAGAAGTCGTGATGCCCAATGGTGACATTCTGAATAGTCTACGTAGTTTGCGCAAAGACAATACTGGCTACGATTTGAGAGATTTGTTCATTGGCGCAGAAGGCAGTCTTGGCATCATCACTGCAGCCGTGATGAAGCTCTTTCCTATTCCAGTGGCGCAGTGGACAGCTTTAGTAGCTGTGCCCAGTGCTGAGGCCGCTGTTGAATTATTAAACCGTTTTCAAGCAGGCGCATCAGCTCAACTCACTGGTTTCGAAATGATGTCAGATGAAAGTTTGGCACTTTTAAAACATTACTACCCTGCCTTAGCCAGCCCATTAGTAGGACCGAATGCGTTCGAGGTATTAGTTGAGATTTCTGATTACGAAAGTGAGGAGCACGCTACTCAACTAATGGAATCAATCTTGGCAGGCGCCCTAGAGTCAGGCTGCGCCACTGATGCAGCGATTGCTAGCAGTCTTGCTCAAGCTAGAAAGTTTTGGGACATGCGTGAGCATGTGCCCTTGGCACAAGCTGATGATGGCCCGAACATCAAACACGATGTATCACTACCCACTTCCGCGATTCCAACATTTGTGACTGTGTGCAATGAGATGCTCAGGAAAAAATACCCTGGCATACGCATCATCAACTACGGCCATTTAGGCGATGGCAACTTGCACTACAACGTTGCAGGCCCAACTTCGGCGGAGACAGAATCATTCTTCACCAATCGATCTAAAGAGATCCAAGGCTTGGTTTATGCCGAAGTAGAAAAATTAAATGGCTCAATTTCTGCTGAGCATGGCGTGGGACAGCAAAAAGTTGACTACCTAAAAGGTCATCGCGGCGAAGTAGCTCTGAACATCATGCAAGCGATTAAGAAAGCACTGGACCCTCATAACTTAATGAATCCAGGCAAAGTGGTTTCTTTATAAGAAACGCTAACAATTGAAATAAAAAACGCCACAAATCTGTGGCGTTTTTTATTGGTGATTTTTTTGATTGAAGCTGTTTTATTTCTTAGTTGCCTCGAGCATGCAATGAGAAATTTGTGAGAAATATTTCAAGGCGCCTTCGGTTGGCTCAATGTATTTCTTGCGACCATCCGTCTCAATCACATAAGTGATCATCTCTTTATCACGCAATTGTTTTAAACGTGCGTGCAAAGTTGCTGGTGAACCAATCGCACGCATAGCAATTGCATCGCTTACCAATAAACGCTGACCCTTTTTCCACTGCTCCGCTATCAGATTTAGCAACTCATTTTCAGTGGCATCTAACTTTGGAAAACTTGGCAACTCTTCCACAGAGCGAACCAAGTTTAGAAATCTGAAATAGATTTCCTGCAACTCTTTGTTTTTCATGGTTTTATTGTCCCCAAGGTGATTAACCTTTGTTTGATATATGAATTATAAGGAAATATAAGAAAAGTTTCAGAAATAACAAAAGTGGTGCATCTGAGGGTTTTTCCTAGGCAATTTTGGGGCTGAATTAAGGGTGAATGCCCTTAATTAGTATTAATAGGTAAGGATAATAGAAGGTTGAACACTTAGAATCTAAGGCTGTAGATTTTTACGAGTTCAGCACCCCTTAACCTTATAAAAAGAGGAGATATCGATGGCTAAAGATAAATCGAAGATTATTTACACACTGACAGATGAAGCACCTTACCTAGCTACCTGTTCATTCTTGCCCATCGTTAGAGCTTTTACTGCACCAGCAGACATTGAAGTTGTTGAAAGCGATATTTCAGTTGCCGCTCGTATCCTTGCCGAATTCCCAGATCGTCTAAAGCCAGAACAACAAGTTCCTAATAACTTGGCTGAGCTTGGCAAATTAACTTTGTTGCCAGACACAAACATCATCAAGTTACCAAACATCAGTGCTGCACTTGGTCAACTTAAAGCGGCCATTAAAGAATTGCAAACTCAGGGCTATGACATCCCTGACTATCCAGAAGATCCAAAAACAGATGAAGAGAAAGCGATTCGCACGCGCTATTCAAAATGTTTAGGTAGTTCTGTGAATCCAGTTTTGCGCGAAGGTAACTCAGACCGTCGCGCGCCAGCTGCTGTTAAACGCTATGCACGTAAGAACCCACACTCCATGGGTAAGTGGAGTCAAGCATCTCGCACTCACGTATCACACATGCACGGTGGCGACTTCTACTCTAGCGAAAAATCAATGGTGATTCCAAAGCCATGTGACGTGAGAATGGACCTTGTCACAAAGAGTGGCAAGACAATCGTTCTAAAAGAGAAAGTATCTCTTTTAGAAGGCGAAATCATCGATAGCATGTACATGAGCAAAAAAGCTTTGTGCAAGTTCTACGAAGATCAAATTCAAGATGCTTATGAAACACGCGTGATGTTCTCTCTTCACGTGAAAGCAACGATGATGAAAGTGTCACACCCGATCGTGTTCGGTCATGCTGTGAAAATTTTCTACAAGACAGCTTTCGAAAAGCATGGTGAGTTATTTAAGCAATTGGGCGTAAATCCTAATAACGGTCTAAGCAGCGTTTACGAAAAGATCGCTAGCTTGCCAAGTTCTAAGCGTGAAGAGATCATCAATGACCTACACGCTTGTCATGAGCACAACCCAGAGTTGGCGATGGTTGACTCTGCTAAAGGTATTACTAACTTGCACTCACCTAACGATGTGATCGTGGATGCCTCTATGCCAGCGATGATTCGTGCGGGCGGCAAGATGTGGGGTGCTGATGGTCGTCTTAAAGACACTAAAGCCGTAATGCCAGAATCGACATTCGCTCGTATTTATCAAGAGATGATTAACTTCTGCAAAACTCACGGCAACTTTGATCCAGTGACCATGGGTAGCGTACCTAACGTGGGCTTGATGGCTCAACAAGCAGAAGAGTACGGTTCACACGACAAAACTTTTGAAATCCCTGAACCAGGTGTAGCGCGCATTGTGACGCTTGATGGCAACGTGTTGTTAGAGCAAAACGTTGAAGAAGGCGATATTTGGCGTATGTGCCAAGTGAAAGACGCTCCAATCAGAGATTGGGTGAAATTAGCGGTCACACGTGCACGCCAATCTAATACTCCAGCAGTGTTCTGGTTAGATGACTACCGTCCACATGAAGCAGAATTGATCAAGAAGGTAAAAACTTATCTAAAAGATCACGATACAACTGGTCTTGATATCCAGATCATGTCTCAAACACGTGCGATGCGTTACACACTAGAGCGCATCATTCGTGGCAAAGATACTATTTCTGTTACAGGTAACATTCTTCGCGACTACTTAACAGACTTGTTCCCTATTCTTGAATTGGGTACTAGCGCCAAGATGTTATCTATCGTGCCATTGATGAACGGCGGCGGTTTATTCGAAACTGGTGCTGGCGGTTCTGCACCTAAGCACGTTAAACAATTGGTTGAAGAAAACCATTTGCGTTGGGACTCTTTAGGTGAGTTCTTAGCCTTAGCGGTATCTATCGAAGAAGTTGGCATCAAGAAGAACAATGCGAAAGCAAAGATCTTGGCAAAGACCTTGGATGACGCTACGGGTCAATTGCTAGAAAACAGAAAGTCACCTTCTTCACGCACTGGCGAATTAGACAACCGTGGCAGCCAGTTCTACTTGGCTATGTATTGGGCCGAGGCTTTGGCTAACCAAACAGAAGATAAAGAGCTTCAAGCTCACTTCGCCAAGTTGGCGAAGAAACTCAAAGACAATGAAGAGAAAATTGTTGCTGAGCTTTCATCTGTTCAAGGTAAAGCAGCAGATATTGGTGGCTACTACAAACCTGATCTAGCTAAGCTTGAAGCTGTGATGCGCCCAAGCGCTACTTTCAATGCAATTGTGAAAGAAGCACTAGGCGGTTAATCAGTCATCAAACTTAATCTACTTCGGTAGACTACTCTCATAAAAAATGCTGGTTTTAAACCAGCATTTTTTTATTGGCATGCGGAAACACTTTCTTTCCATCCATTTACAATCTCGTTCATGATGCGTCATTTAAAGAAAATAGCTTTTATCAGTTGGATAGTTGCGACTAATGCCTGGGCAATCGATTTATTGCCAGGTGATGTTGTAGCACCCAAACCAGATATCAACCTATTACAAGTTAGCTATCAACGCATAGAGCGCGGGGACTACTATCAAAATAATCGAGTAGCCCTCAATAACAATCAGGTTGTTAATAGCCAATTACAAGTTAAATACGGTCGCTCATTTGAAATACAAAATTTACCAGCCTTCTTCTATTTACAAACCCCCTACACAGATATCAAAGCAACTGGCAATGCAGTTTCTTTATTAGGACTATCTGATGCATCTGGTGTTGGTGATACGACATTTGCTCTGGCTATTTGGCCATACGCTAATCACAACACCAGAAGGTATTTGGGTGTAGCTGGATATTTAACTGCACCCACCGGTGACTATCAAAATCAACGTGTGGCAAATCCTGGAGAAAACCGATACAAATGGGCAGGTCAGATTGGTTACCAACAACCAATTTATAAAGATTTAGATTGGATGGTTGCTTTTGACACTTTATGGTTTGGTAAAAACTCAGATTACAAAGTCGGCAGTTATTCAACTCTTGAGCAAAAACCACTCTACTCATTGCAAACGAGTTTTTTATATCAACTAAATCCCAACTACTCTGCTGCACTGGCTTACTTTTACTCCAGTGGCGCTGTTAGTTACAAGGATGAAGTGAAGCAAAGCGATCAAACTGTTAGTCAACGTTATCAAGCAAGCCTGATTGCTAACGTACCCATGGGAAAGGTGATCTTCCAGTATGGCCAAGAGATATCCACCAAATCAGGCTTTAAAGAAGATAACCGCTGGGTATTGCGATACAACAGATATTTCAAATAAAGTGAAATACTAAAGCCGTCAAATAATTTATTAAGCCCTTGTTTTTACTTAAATTTCCCTAGTTTTAAAGTGGAAATTGCAAATTTTTGCCATTGGGGTATATTGGACTCATGAGAATTACAACTAAAAGCCGAACAGCAATCACTGCCTTGATTGACCTTGCCCTGCACTCAGAGCAAGGTAGGACTGTTTCATTGGCAGAAATTGCAGAGCGTCGTCAAATCTCCTTGTCATATCTTGAGCAATTATTTGCCACTTTGAGAGCAGCCAATATTGTGAATAGCTTTAGAGGTCCAGGTGGCGGCTACACACTTGCAAAAGAAGCGGCGGAGATTAGCTTGAAAGATATCGTGTTGGCTATTGATGGTGGCAACTCCAAAAAGAGTCCTACCAATGATCTATGGTCATCACTAGAAACATTCATGTTTGAACACATGGCAGGTATTAGTTTGGCTAGCCTGGTTCAAGATAACCTAGACAAGCTAGAACCAGTTATCGCCAAGCCTAAAAAAGAAAAAGTGGCTAACAAACGAGTTGCTAGTCTTCAGAAAAAAATCAGTGTGGCTAAGAAAGCCACTGTAGAAAAGAAGAGATTTATTGCAAACTCAGTCTTTTCTTGGGCTAAACATCTGAAACAAAGCTAAAAATAGGTTCAACACAATTCTAGGGCGACAGCCCCAGAGTTGATTGATTGTGTTGCCTTAGCTTTTCTTAAGAATCACATATAACTGATCTTTCAAGCTCAGTTTTTCTTTTTTAAGCGTTTCAATTTCTTCAGGAGTACCAGGCTCAACATGGGACTCCATATTTTTAATCTTTTGGTCTAGAGCATTGTGCTTATCAAACAGATTTAAAAAATGCTTATCTGTTGTTTTAAGTTTAGTAATTAGATCTCTGTATTCTGGAAACATAAACTCTCTCTAGTTAATTAAAGATAAATAAACCATACAATCAGTATGATTTTTTCACTCTACTGGATTTTGAGAGATGATTCAGAAAATAACTTGTTTTGCATCAATAAATATTAGTTTATTCAGCTAACTAATATTTTCTGTATGCTTATACAAAATGCACATCATTAACGAGGAGTGGTCATGCCTGGCTTATTACCTAATGTAGATCCAGATGGTTTACTAGAGTTTTCTGTGGTTTATACAGATCGCTCACTAAACCATATGTCTAATGAATTTAAGCGCGTGATCACAGACATATCTGCCATTCTCAAAGATGTGTATCAAGCACACTCCACAGTGGTCATTCCAGGTAGCGGCACTTACGGTATGGAAGCTGTGGCAAGACAATTTGCCACCAATCAAAAATGCCTTGTGATCAGAAATGGTTGGTTTAGCTATCGCTGGACCCAAATTTTTGAAGCAGGTCAAATCAGCCAAGACGTACATGTGATTAAAGCTCGCAGAAGTAGCGACTCTGCCACTGCCCCATTTGCCCCAGCACCTATTGATGAAATTGTTAACTTCATCAAAACTGAAAAACCTGCTGTAGTGTTTGCCCCTCATGTCGAAACATCAGCCGGCATGATTCTTCCAGATGACTATCTCAAGAAAATCGGTGAAGCTGTTCGCTCAGTAGGCGGTTTATTCGTTTTAGACTGCATTGCTTCAGGTGCTATGTGGGTCAATATGCGTGATTGCCAGGTAGACGTCATTATTAGTGCGCCACAAAAAGGTTGGAGTAGCTCACCCTGCTGCGCATTAATAGCTTTGAGCGATAGAGCTAGAACAAAAATTGATAGCACCACCAGCACTAGTTTTTCATGTGACCTTAAGAAATGGCTACAAATCATGGAAACCTATGAAAGTGGCAACCATGTCTATCACACCACCATGCCAACCGATGCGCTCAAAACATTACGCAATGTGATGAAAGAAACTCAAAGCATCGGTTTTGAAAAACTGAAAGCCGCTCAAGTTGATTTGGGCAGCAAGGTCAGAGCATTATTGGTTTCAAGAGGCTTTGACAGCGTTGCAGCGCCCGGCTTTCAGTCACCATGCGTGGTGGTCAGCTACACCACAGATCCAGATATTCAATCGGGCAAGAAATTTATTAACGTGGGCTTGCAAACAGCAGCAGGCGTTCCTTTGCAATGCGACGAAGGCCCTGAATTTAGAACTTTCCGGATTGGCTTGTTTGGTCTTGAGAAATTACAAAACATTGATAGAACTATCAAACATCTTGAGCATGCATTAAATACAATGAGCTAAGACTAGCTTACTCAGAACGACCCTCAACTTGATCAAGGGTCTTTTTGGCATGCCAGCCAAGGCGACCCTCAGGATCCATTCTTTGGATATCCTCTAGTGCTGTTTTTAATACCTCATTCTCATCTTTTAAGGCATAAACGCGATTCCTGAGGTTGCCCGCATCCAACCACGATCCAATGGCACTAATTAAACGGGCAAAGAGGTAACTCCAATCAGGCATACCGAAAGTATGCCACGACACCCCTAACTGATTAATAACTAATCATGGCAAAGCATAGCCATGAGCTTTGATGGTGTCTCTAGCTTTGTGGCTTTGCATGTAGTGATAGAAGTCAACCACAGACTGAGGTGGGTTCTTGAGAAGAACCATGCGTTGACGAATAGGCTCGTGAAAATTTTCCGGAATTAATACGTAGTCAGCATCTTTAGCCACCTCTTTTGAAATAGCTAATGAATAGGCTGTAAAGCCAACTTGAGCAGCCCCCACCACCACGAAGTTGGTTGCCGATGAAATGTTCTCCCCATAAGCAAATTTATCTTTTGCCAAGTTGATTAACCCAACCTTGGTCAAGAATTCGACTGCGGCTTTTCCATAAGGAGCAATTTCAGGTTTTGCTAATGCCACTTTATTGGCACTAATGATGATTTTCTTTAAATCATCTTCTTTCAAACTGAGTTTTACGCCCTTACCTTTATTGGCAATCATGGCCAATCGACCAATTGCATACACCTTGCCGTCATCTACTGTGAATCCTTCTTTACTTAAGATAAGAGGAAAATTTTCATCAGCAGATACAAATAGATTAAAAGGTGCGCCTTGCTGTATCTGACGGGTCAAATTACCCGATGCGCCATAAATGATTCTGAACTCTTGGCCAGTTGTTGCTTTGTATTGCTGGTAAATCTCATCCATAGCTGGCTTCATGTTGGCAGCAACAACAATGGTCGGAGGATTGGCCCAAGCCATATTCAACTTGAATAGGAAAAATAAGCCCAGTAAATAGTTTGTTAATTTCATTTCTAGCCCAGGGGATTATTAAATACCATCAGAAAAATGCCATGGTTCTAACCTCGATGCTCTCCCTCTTTTGCGCATTAGCTGGTGTGTCTGGGTGCTCAAATGCTGTGTGCCCCATAAATCTACAGCGCCCATCAGTTTCTGAATCATATGTCTTGAGTAAAAGTGCGTGGTTCGCTTCCATAAAGGGGAAGTACATCCAACGATGTTTTGGCGAATAGCGCATCACATAAATCTCACCAGTTCTCTCACGGTACTTTAATTCCATCCTGAGCATGTCATCTGGATCATGAGTACTAGCATCACACATAGCTAACGGTAACTCTTCTACACGATGATGTAATGGCTTCCAAACATTATAAAAAGCGACTCTTCTTTTTAATAAGTCAGCGGCCTCATTGGGCACAATGTCATGAACGCGTTGCGGACCACTATCAATCGTGTAGTCACTATGCACCAAAAGGACAGCAGGTCGCTTCACTTCTGTTTGCTGATTTAAATCAGGGGGCAAACGTCTACGAATGGTGTGATCAAAAACAATAACCCTGGATGCACCAGTATGCTGTTTTACGTGATCAATGACCTGTTGATAAAAAACAGACTTAACCTTATCTTCGTCATCAAAATCTTTGAAAGACGGAGAAAATTCATGTAACTCAAAGCCTTCTTTGTCTAAATTGATTTTATTAACTTCAGACCAAGCATCATGAATATCAACCTCCCTAAGATCGGTTCCAGGTGGATTTAACTTAACACCAGGTTCAGGCTCATAAAAATAATAATCCGGTGGAATTCCGTTATCTACTGAATAATTTAAAGTAGCTTGTATAGGCAGTGATGTAGTCATGATTCAGGCTTTTATTCAGACTTTTACTCAGGCTTTTTGGTTGTAAAACCCTCATAGATAGTTGTTTTTTTCCAGCAAGGCAAAGCTTCCACTGAATTGGTTATCCAACGCTTGACATGCTGATGCTTATCTAAAGGAAGTTGCGCCCAACCATGCAAGTGCATTGGCGCGGCCAATGCTATATCTGCAATAGTGACTTGATTGCCAGCAACCCACTCTTGCTTGGCAAGGCGTTGATCTAATATTCCTGCCAACTTATGAAACTGATCATCTTGGGCTTTGAGTACTGCAGAATCAGCACTACCTCCAAGCAAAGGCTTTACACAGTTTTCAACCAAGTAGACATAACAACTTGGAAACCAGCTCGAAGATTCCCAAAGCAACCAGCGATTAATGTCTGCTCTAGTTTGCAAATCTCTGGGGTAAACAGACTGATTACCAACCTTATCAGCCGCATACTGAAGAATGGCATTGGACTCCCATAATACAAAATCGCCATCTACCATCGCAGGAATGGAAGCGTTAGGGTTTAAAGAAATGTATGGCTCTTCTTTTTGCTGACCCTTGAAATAATCAACATAAACAAGCTCATATGGAGCCCCAATTAAATCTAGTCCTGCCAATACTTTTCTACAGTTAACTGTAATTGGGTCTGCGTATATTTTCATGGTCGCCTCTTGTATTGATTCTTATATAAATAATGCCAACTCAGTATATCCATTAAGGCATTACCTAACAATGTACGACTCAATATTAAAAATGATCAATACAAGATAAACATGAGCATAGGATCATGAAAATTGAACTAGCTTCGCAACATAAATATACAAAGGGATACCCAAAATAATATTGAATGGGAATGTAATACCTAAAGACATGCCCATGTATAGGGCAGGATTTACCTCTGGCAAGGCATGACGCAATACCGCTGGCACGGCAATATACGATGCACTGGCAGCTAAAACCATTAGTAGAATTGATTCGCCTAGGGGTAAGCCAATTAGCGTAGCCAAGGTCAGCGCCAAAGTAGCATGTATTAGTGGCGCACACAAGGCATAGATCAAGGTGATAGGTGGCTTTCCTTTAAGGCCTCCAAAATTTTTAGCTGCCATCAGGCCCATGTCTAACAAGAAGAACGCCAACATTCCTTTGAACAAGTCAATCGAGAATGGCGCCATGATTTTTTGACCATCATCACCACTGACCAAACCTACGACCATCGCACCTAATAAAAGTAATTGAGCACCATCAGTAAATGACTCATGCAGTACTTTTGATATCCGAATCGGCTCTACGGCATGAGTTGATGCCGCCCTTGCTTTGTTCGCGAGAAGAATCGCTAATATGATGGCAGGTGACTCCATGAGAGCCATGGCAGCGGCCATATGTCCGCCAAAAGGAATACCAGATTGATCTAACGCTTGAGTTGCAGTAATGAATGTCACGGCACTCACAGATCCATAGGTGGCAGCTACAGCGGCAGAATCATAATTATTCAGCTTCGTCTTTAGAATCACATAGCCAATCAAGGGAATAATGACTGCCAAGAAAATTGCTAGACCTAACGCCAAGGCGATTTCTAAAGTGAATCCAGATTTATGTAAGGCAAAACCACCCTTCAATCCCAAAGCCATTAATAGGTACAGCGACAAGAATCTTGCTATGGGTTGAGGTATTTCCAGATTGGATTTAACAGCACCAGCGAATGCTCCGAAGATGAAGAAAAGAATGGCTGGGTCTAGGAAATTGCTCATAAAGTAATCATAGATGTTTTTTAAATAGCATCCAATTAACCCCTATAAATTTAAGGATTAATTACTGATAGGATTATTAACAACAAAAACAACCGAGGAGCAAATATGAGCAAATGTTGTGAGTTGTGTAGTTCAGATAATCGCATTAATCTGCAAAAAATTGATGCAAAAAATAATGCTCAACTTGATATTTACTATTGCTCTGATTGCAGTTTTGTTCAACAAAAAAATATTCCTAGCGATGAAGAACTAAATATTTACTACTCTCACAACTATAGACAAGACTATAAGAGCATCTACTCACCCAAACCTAAATATGTCCATCGTGCCGGTCTGGCTGCCATTGATCGGATTAAATTTCTAGAGTCACATATCCAGCTATCCAATCAGACTCTCCTAGATATTGGCGCGGGCGGCGGTGAGTTTGTATACATAGCCAACAAACGAGGTCTTCAAGCGAGAGGTATTGAACCAAACGTAGGCTATTCAGAATTTTCTAAAGAAGAGTATGGCGCTGAGGTCAAGACAGCCATGTTATCTGAGGTTGAGGATGCATCAGCAGATATTTTGACGCTATTTCATGTGTTTGAGCATATGGCAAAACCACATGAGGTGATGAAGAAGCTTTATGCAAGCATTAAAGATAATGGCTATTTATTTATTGAAGTTCCCAATATATTGCAAGCCGATGCATCGCCTCACAATATCTACTTCAAGGCTCACCTCTTTTATTACTCAAGATTTACGCTAAATAGTTTAGCTAGTCGTTATTTTGAACTAGTTAAAGTTGATGATCGCGGCAACCTAAAAATGTTGTTTAGAAAAAAATCCATCCCGAGTGAAAACTTTGAGTTACCCACTGCAGAAAATATTGATCTGGCAAAAAATAGAATGCGTCAAAAAGGATGGCTTGAGTATCTATTTATTGGTGGAGGCATCCTAAAACCATTTTCAAGAATTGAGAAAATGATTATTGAATCTCAAGTCAAAAAAATGTCGCCAAAGATGATTCTAGATAACTTATACGAACAAAGGCATGAATACTCAAAGCCATGGTCAAAAAGAAACATCAAAAGAATTGGCGGTTGGTCAAGTGCCGGCGGCTTGGGATTGTTATGTTTTGAGGTCTTTTGCTAGTAACTTCACCACAAACATTGATGTGGAGTTATTGGACAACTAATTTATACATGGTCCACGCCAAATTAAGCATAACAAGTGTAATTAAAGTATTGAATGTAAATTTCATCCCTCTCACGCGGTTGCTGAAGTTCGGCGGAGGTTCATTAATACCTTTTGCATGAAATAAGCGCCCGATGATTAGTGTGATTCCAGGAATTGCCACCAGCCACCAAGGTGCGCCATTTAACTCCAAACATGCAATCAAAATAATTCCAAATGGAACATATTCGGCAAAGTTGCCTTGGGCTCGGATAGCTCTCTCAAGATCATCATAGCCACCACTACCCAGCCCCACTTTATTTTTCCTCCTGAGCCCGATAACTGCAAAAGAAAGCTTCACGAAAACAATTGTTAATACAGCAGCAATGATTGAAGTGACTAATAGCATTCAGCCTCCTAAATAGTTATAGCTATGTTAACCAACAAATTAAAGTTATCTTAAGAATTATCTTCAAATCCATTTTGAGGAGATACCCATATGATCATTAAGAAAAAAGCAATGAAAGCGCAACCACCAGAGAACAAAAAAGCATACAAAGGTGAGATAGACTCGTAAAGCCAGCCAAATATGAATGATGCGGGTAACAACATTAAACCTGTAATTAAATTAAACCAACCAAAGCAAGTTCCCGAAAGACCTTTAGGTGCCATATCTGCAACAAGCGCCTTTTCAACTCCTTCTGTTGCAGCTTTAAATAGGCCATAAACACAAAATAGCGCAAATACTTGATAAACAGAAATGTTTGGCAAACCCATTGCAATATAAAAAAATGCAAAGGCAAGCCATGCAATCAAAATAAAACGTTTACGACCAAATGTGTCTGACCATGCAGACAATGGTGTACCAAAAATTGTTGTTATCAAAGAGATCCCCGCCCACAGCAGCGGAATATGTTCTTGAGGAACCCCAAGTTCTCTAGCTCTTAACAACAAAAACATATCCGATGAATTACCTAGAGCAAAAATACCTGCAACCACTAGATATCTCTTAAATTGATTCGGGATACCATGCAATGACCAGCTAAATTTAGCAACTTCAGGCACCACATCAGATACTGGCTCATGAATCAATAAAGCCAGTACCAGAGTAATGACAGCTGGAACAATCGCCCAAAGAAAAATTTCTTGAAGAGGCACACCCACCGAGAGAAAGATAGCTGCTAGCAATGGCCCAATAACTGCGCCCGCATTATCCATGGAGCGATGAAAGCCAAAGGTGAGCCCTCGTTGATCTTTGCTAACGCTTTCCGCCAAAAGAGCATCTCTAGGAGAGCTACGCAAGCCTTTACCAATACGATCCGTGAAACGAATGGCCAATACCCATAGCCAAGAATTTGCAATGACCATCAGTGGCCGACCAAAACCAGCTAATGAGTACCCCAAGACAATCCAGATTTTTGCTTTTTTAGTTCGATCAACAACCACCCCCGAAACCAATTTAAAAATGCTTGAGGTAGCCTCAGCAATGCCCTCAATAATGCCCAAGGCTTTTGGCCCCGCCATCAGTACAGAGGACAAATACAAAGGCATTAATGGATACAGCATCTCGCTAGCAGAGTCATTAACAAGACTGATAAATCCGATTAACCAAACTGTTCTAGGTAGGCTGAGAATTGTTTTAAGCATGTAAAGAATAATTTAGCACTTTCACCAAGCTTAAGCGTAAGATGAAAGAATATATTTGGAGTGTCATATGAATCTATTTAGAACAAGCGTCATTGGCGGTTTTTGCCTAGCAAGCCTTCATTTCTGCTGGGCTCTATTAGTAGCATTAGGTTTGGCGCAGCCACTGATGGATTTTATTTTTAAGCTGCATATGCTGAATTCACCATTCTTAGTTCAGCCATTTAGCTTATCACTAGCTGCAGGTTTAATTGGTATCACTTTTCTAATTGGCTGCTTTTATGGGGCAGTTTTTCACTTCATCAAAAAAAGATTTACCTCATAAAAGAAAACCACCCAGAGGTGGTTTAAATAGTTGGCCTGCCCAGCACGATTCGAACGTGCGACCTACGCCTTATGAGAGCAGATAACCAGTACTGAACTCCATAAACAGGATGTCTACAGCTGGTTAGTATCGGTGTGTAGTGAAATGTGTAGTGATTAAACTTGGCAATACCCCAAAAGCCCTATCAATCAATACAGAATAAAAAAATAGTGGCCCCTGGCATATGAAAAACCACTCTACGGTGGTTTATTTGTCCCCTCTAGCAATACTGAGTCATTTACATGTTGATACTAGGCTATATCTTGAAATAATCATAGTGAGAAATGATTTTATTTTTTTATGCGAGCCCGATGATGGATATCGGTCATTATTTTTGCAAGAGCCAAATATTCATCAATTCGTGCTGTGGTCTGTCTAGCAACTAATGCTATCCCTCTTTTGGGCGCTGGCGCACTAAGCGGTCTAGCTGTTAGATCTGTATTTTTTAGAATTCCACTTTTAATAGCCATTTCTGGAAGCAAAGCAATTCCCAGATCTGACTCAACCATTTGCACCAGAGTTAACAAACTTGTTGCCTCCAATCCATCTTGGTTTGCAAGCTCTGATCGACGGCAGGCTCTTAAACTATGCTCTCGAATACAGTGACCTTCTTCTAACAACAATAGCCTCTCAGCCATTTTGATAGAAACCGTGACATCTTTACCTGCTAAAGCTGAATCGTTGGCTTTGGCCGTCAACCAAAACTCATCCGTATAAAGTTCTTTAACCAGTAAACCATCTATGTCATAGGGCAAAGCAATTAACGCAAAATCCAACTGATGATCGTTAATTTTTTGGAGTAAATTATTTGTAAGATCTTCTCGCAATGCTATTTTTAGCTGTGGATAGATTGCACGTATCTCTGGCAATATTTTAGGCAATACAAACGGGGCTATTGTTGGTATTACTCCCAATCGAATAGTGCCTGTCATTTTTTGTGAAGCACTCTTTGTGTACTCAACTAAATCTTTAGAAGCAGTTAATAGTTTTACTGCTCTACTAATCACTTCTTTACCCATGGGTGTAATTGATACTTTTTGCCTATCACGCTCAACCAACTGAGCCCCCAAACTATCTTCCAGATCTTTCAAACCAGCACTTAAAGTAGATTGACTCACGAAGCAACTTTCAGCTGCCTTAGTGAAATTTAGATGCTGGCCAACAGCGACCAAATATCCCAACTGACGCATTGACGGCAGTACAGACATAAAACCTCAATTATCGAAAAAAACGATTAATATTATCATATTAATCTGTTAGACAGATTAATACAGCTAATTCAGAATTCCTTCCGTTGTTAAACAATTTTCATACAGGAAGGAAACACCATGTCAATCATTAACTCAGCAGTTCAACCATTCAAAACTCAAGCCTTTCATAACGGCAAATTTATTACTGTTAGCGATGAGAGCCTAAAGGGTAAATGGTCTGTGCTCATTTTTATGCCAGCAGCATTTACATTTAACTGCCCAACTGAAATTGAGGATGCAGCTGACAACTACTCAGAATTTCAAAAAATGGGTGCAGAGGTATACATCGTAACCACAGACACACACTTTTCACACAAGGTATGGCATGAAACATCGCCAGCAGTAGGTAAAGCCAAATTCCCACTAGTCGGCGATCCAACACACACTCTTACAAGAGCGTTTGGCGTACATATCGAAGAGGAAGGTCTAGCATTACGCGGAACATTTGTAATCAACCCCGAAGGCGCTATCAAGACTGCGGAAATTCACTCAAATGAGATTGCACGTGATGTTCAAGAAACACTTCGCAAGCTAAAGGCAGCTCAATACACAGCCGCCAATCCCGGTCAGGTTTGCCCTGCTAAATGGAAAGAAGGCGCAGAAACTTTGACCCCTTCACTAGATCTAGTAGGAAAAATCTAATAGCAATTCCAATCAGACTCTCTTTGGAGAGTCTATTGGAGAGAAAAAATTCTGCCCAATAGATTCACTAATTAAATTAAGGAACACATCATGCTAGATACCAATATTCAATCCCAACTTAAGACTTACTTTGAAAAGATTGAGAAGCCAGTAGTTTTAACCGCCACTTTAGATGACAGCCAAAAATCAATAGAAATGCTTACTCTATTGAATCAAGTAGCGAATTTATCCGACAAGATTACAGTTAAAACTGATGGAACTAACCAACAAGTTCCTAGCTTTAGCGTGGCACAAATAAATTCAGAAGCTAGAGTTATTTTCTCTGGATTACCTATGGGTCACGAGATGACTTCATTTATTTTGGCTATTTTGCAAGTGAGCGGTTATCCACCCAAAGTGGAAGAGCAAATTCTTCAACAGATTCGTGGTCTAAATCAGTCAATGCATTTCCAAACATTTATTTCTTTGTCTTGCCACAACTGTCCGGATGTTGTTCAAGCTTTGAACTTGATGGCCGCATTAAATCCAAACATTCATAACCAAATGATTGATGGGGCTTTATTCCAAGACATGGTGAATGAACATCAAATTATGGCTGTGCCAACAGTTCTTTTAAATGGTCAGGTTTTTGGTCAAGGCCGAATGAGCGTAGAAGAAATTATTGCAAAACTCGATAAAAGCAAGCCAGAAGAATTAATTGAAAAATTTAATGCTAAAGATGAATTTGATGTATTGGTTATTGGTGGAGGACCCGCGGGTTCTTCAGCAGCAATCTATGCCGCACGAAAAGGAATTCGAACAGGCATAGTCGCTGAAAAGTTTGGTGGTCAAGTAATGGACACTTTGGGCATCGAAAACTTTATTTCAGTTAAAGAAACCGAGGGACCTAAATTAGTTCAAGCCCTAGAGCAGCATGTCAAGAGCTATGAAGTAGATATCATGAACCTACAGCGTGCCAATGCTTTGCGTAGAACCAATAACGGAATTGAAATAACCCTCTCTAATGACGCAAAACTTCATAGCAAATCAGTCATTTTAAGTACTGGTGCAAGGTGGAGAGAAATGAACGTGCCCGGAGAAAAGGAGTATCGCGGCAAAGGTGTTGCTTATTGTCCTCACTGCGATGGCCCCCTTTTCAGGGGTAAACGTGTCGCAGTTATTGGCGGAGGAAACTCTGGGGTAGAGGCTGCTATTGATTTGGCTGGCGTGGTTAGTCATGTGACTTTACTTGAATTTGATAACAAATTAAGAGCTGATGCTGTTTTGCAGGCAAAGTTAGCGAGCTTATCTAATGTCACCATAATCAAGAGTGCACTTACGAAGGAGGTGGTTGGTGATGGCCAAAAAGTAAATGCTCTTCAATATGAAGATCGTATCACTGGCAACCAAATGACCATTGAACTCGAGGGTATTTTTGTTCAGATTGGTTTATTGCCGAACACCGAATGGTTGAAAGATACTTTAGATCTATCACCTAGAGGAGAAATCATCATTGATGCTAAAGGTGAAACATCTGTTCCAGGAATTTTTGCTGCTGGAGACTGTACAACAGTTCCATATAAGCAAATTATTATTGCAATGGGAGAAGGAGCAAAAGCATCACTTGGAGCTTTTGACTATTTAATTAGGTCATCAGTTACTGAATCAATAGCAGCTTGATTAGAGTGCGTGAGGAGTCTCATGCTGGGTAAATTTATAGCCCAGCATGAATATCATGCAAAGATTTACTCAACGCAAATAAATCTTACTTCTACGCCCAATATCCTAAATCTAAAAACATAAAGTATTCAAAGAAAAAAGAAGTAAATCTTTCATCTAAAGTAGGCCATTTAATAAATGTCCAGTTTTCACAAAGATAGTACAACCCTCTTTACTAAATGGCTGGTGCTGACTCATGTGAGGACTTCTAATCCTACTTCTGATCAACCCTTGGCAATCCCCCCCTGTTTGTCTTGCTTTGCTATCAACAGTGGATGCTTGCGCGAAATCGTAAGTGTTTTGCGTAGCCGTTAGAGTATTTTTAGTTTTTTCAATGGTGCCGGTTTCAGTTAATACGATTGCGCCTTTGTGAGCGATGTCGGCTGCCACCACAGCGAGCCTTGCCAACTCTTCAATATCAATGGCCTCTTTCAGATTATCCCGTGAATCTTTATCGTATCGTAATGAAATTTCGCCAATACGAGTATGAATAATGGCGTAAGCCTCTTTTAAGTTCTGCACCTCTTGACGTAGCGAAATCACCGTGTCAAAAAGTTTTTGTTCGTATGGATTGAGCTCATAGGCCATGAATAATTCCCTTCCTTTGAATGGAATCAGTATGGACTTACCCCAGACCACGCGTTTTGATAAATATCAATATATGGTCAGGATTTCAGGTATGGATATGGTTAGGATAACTTGGGAGAGTTGATAGACCTACCCACAAGGCTTGATTTACAGAGGCCTGGTAAAACTATTCGTAGGCAATTGATCATTGATTGCTCGATTAAGATAGCAAAATGAGCCCCTGGTTTAATTCCATTGATATCTATTGCGAGCGCTTGGATGCAAGTTTTTGGGCTGAGCCAGTTAATGCGATT
>ERZ650311.584-NODE-584-length-21852-cov-7.034913_pt1 | contig 21852 bp, 34 predicted proteins | sample MGYA00376247_ERZ650311 | MGnify/ENA primary metagenome ERZ650311 (study PRJEB26733, sample SAMN07839324) | wastewater metagenome | biome: small river; feature: stream; material: water | place: USA: North Carolina | collected 2016-07-28 ...
ATCTGGTCTCCATGTGTTTCAACGACCGCCTGGACGTGATCGGCACCCCGGCCTAGCTCATCTCAATGGAGACCTTGGTCTCCATGTGTTTCAACGCCTCGTCCTCATCGCCCGAGAACGGGAGCGCGTCGCATCTCAATGGAGACCTTGGTCTCCATGTGTTTCAACGGCCCAGAGCTGATCGCGGTCCTCAGCGAGGGCGGCGATCTCAATGGAGACCTTGGTCTCCATGTGTTTCAACAGTTGCTTGTTGCTCATGTCGATTTCTCCTCTCTCTACTCTCAATGGAGACCTTGGTCTCCATGTGTTTCAACTCCCATTGGCCTACGCGGATCAGCTCCTGCACCAGCCTCTCAATGGAGACCTTGGTCTCTCTCAGGGGGAAGTCTCCCTGTGTTTCAACCACGAGATATACGGCACGTAGAGCGTGCATTTGACTCCCTGCTGGTTCTCTTCCAGTGCGGACAGCCTCGCATACCTTTACCGTATGCCGTCAGCCGTCGTCCAGAAGTACCCCCCGAGGTTCAACCAAATCCAGTTGCAGCACGCCAACATGGCGTTGAGCTTCAACGGGACGCCCTATTTCACTGATATTTCTGAGGTTGCCTACAACTGGACCTCGGAGAAGGGTGAGGCACGGGGCATCTCGCCGCTGCCGATGGGCGCGACTCAGGGCGAGATCAAGTGTACCGGGTCTTTCTCGGTCCATCTGATCGCCTGGCCGACGCTGCAAGCCATCCTCGCCAGCCGGTCGCCGAGCGGGAACTCCATCTGTGACGCGATGTTCGACATCACGATCCAGTGGGCCGTGCGGGCCTCGCCGGGACAGCCGCAGCCCGCTGTGCAGACGCACGTTCTTCAGTCGTGCTTTGTAACCGGCGCCGATCTCAGCTCGTCGGCTGGCAACGCCCCGGTCATGATGAAATGCACGCTCTACGTGCCGTACATCGCAATGAACGGCTACCTGCTCCTCGACGGCATCGAGGACGGCAGCGTCGCCGCCCCCGGCACCCTGGGCTAGCACCGCCGAGCGCCGATCGATCGCTCCCCTCACCGCCGTCTCTCCCCCCGCTACCATCAAAGCATGAGCATCCCAACCGAACCGATCGCCGATCGCCTGTACCCGTCGCAGTGGGTCGCGCGCAACACCTGCAACGAGAGCATCGCCAAGCTGGCATGCACCCTCGCCGGTCTCGACCCTACCGACGAGGAGAACGAGCCGCTCACGCTTGAGGCGTGGACCCTCCTCGTGACCGCAGCCCGGGAGCACCTGGGGCGCGTGAAGGAAGAGGCCAAAGCCAAGGGCATCAACCCCGTGCGTGTCAAGGTCATCGCGCATCCTCAGCTCCTGATCGCCGCCGTCTTCGCCATGCCGAGCGCCGTCGATGTCGCCGCCATCCTCGCCGCGCCAGACGACGAGAGCCAGAGCGCGACGGACCGCCAGTTCGCGTTCAGTACCTCGTGGTGGGCGCAGCATGCCCTCTGGCCCCGACTCGGGACACAGGAGTACACCAACCTGTTCGAGGGCTACCCAGGCGCCTGGCACGTCCTGGCCGGTCTCGCGCGCAACGCGACGGGTCTTGGTGGCGGGCTAAAAAAAAGGGCCTAGAACGGGCCTCCCGCGCGTTCTGGCTGCCTTCCGACCCTGACCACCCCCCACCGGACGAACGCGCCCCCAAGAGGCCCGCAGACCCCGTAGAGAGTGCGGCGCGCGAAGAGCAGCTACAGATCTTGCACGATGCGCTCTTCCGCATGCGGCGCCACGTTCACCCCGTCGAAGACGAAGCGGTCGTCTCCGCCGAGTGGGCGCTCTGCGCAATCCTCGACGACCTGATCCGCTACGTCTACCTGCTCCCGCGCCTCACGGGAGTCGAGACGGCGATGCAGGTGAGCAAGATGTTCCGAGGGACGTGAGACCATGCTGACGCTTGACACACCGTCGCCGATCGTGCTATGATACCCACATGGAGGACCCATGGCACGAACCGAGACTGTGAGCGCCGCCGATCTCTACTCGCACTACCTGCGCTGCTACACCACGGCGATGAACACCGAACCCTCGCCGGAGACGCCTGCCGGTGTCAGCTACGCCCTCGCTGCGGCCCTTGCGGTCGCAGACGCGCTGGCGCCTGTGGCTGTCTACAGCGGGCTCTCGGCGATCACCCGCATGGGCGATGGCGGTATCTTCGCCTGTCAGCACGAGGGCGACGCGGGCGACATCAACAGGCTTCGCCGCCCTCGCAGCCTCTCGGCGCTCGTCGATGAGATCCGGCGACTGACCGGGCAGGAAGAGCCGGTGAACTGACGCAGCCAGGTAAACTGACACGCCTACCCATTCCCGAACTTCACCCCATTCGCCCACGTCTCACACGCACGCCTGTAGATCACCGCCATCTCACGCTTCCATTCTGGGGGCAGGCTGCGCCCGGGTACGTGTCTGCGCGCTGCCATGCGCGACGTGCCCGACTGTAGGAACGCGGCGTACGCCATGCGGTTCTCGATAGAGATCGACGCCGATGTCGCTGTAGGCGTGGCCTTGTAGGAGTATCCCGCACGTAGGTTGCCCGTGCGGATCATGGGGGTGTTCCCGGCCTTCGGCTTCGGCCACGTCTCCCCGTTGACGCTGCGCCCGCTCACGTACTGAGCATCGATCTGCCCAGAGACGTAGACGCGCACCTGCGCGATCGCCAGCCGCCTGATCTTTTGCGGCATCCCCTGGAGCGCTAGGGAGAGCGTCTTGAGCGGGTCGCCGCCCTTTGCGCGGAGTCGCATGGCCATGAGGGAGGGTAGAGCGATCGCCGAAGTGATGAGTTACCCTCCCGTATGGCCAACGCCATCTTCACAGTAACGCTCGACGACGACATCACCGCGGTTGCGAAGGCGACCTCTGCATCCGTGGAAGATCTGCGCAAGGATGTCACGAAGCTCGGCGATGCCTTCGCCAAGACGAACACGGGCAACCTCAAGGTCGGGCTGAAGGAGGCCCGAGATCTGTTTGCTGCGAGTGGGCAGAACGTCAAGCTCTTCCGCGCGTCGCTCAAGGACGCTGGCGTGTCGGCGCTCGATACGTCGTTGCTCGTCGGGAAGCTCACTTCCGAACTCAAGCAAAGCCGCAAGGAAGCGCTCGGCATGGTCACGGGTTCGATCTGGGAGAAGGTCTTCAACCCCCGCGCCATCTGGGTCATGAGCCACAGCCTGAACGTCCTCTCCAAGGGGATCAGTGCGGTAGGGGCAGTCGCAAGCCCAATTTTCGGGGCCATCAAGACGGGTGGAGAACTGCTCTTCAAGGGTGGTGAGAGCATGTTCGGAGAGGTGATCCGCGCTGCTCAATTCCGCCAGAACTCTCTCGTCGCCATCGCGAGTGAGATGGAGGGCAACGAGAAGGAGCGCATGACGCAGGCGAAGGAACTCTTCTCCTTCGCGCAAAAAATGGCGAAAGAGACCCCGCTCGACACCGAGAACGTCATCGCGGGCATCCGTGATCTCAAGGTCGCAAAGTTCAGCACCTCTGAGAGCAAACTACTCTACCGCCTCATCGCGGACCAGGCGAGCAAGCATCTGAGCGATCCGGGATACGACAAGAAGGTCATCGACGCATTCGCCCGCGTGCAGGGTCGTGGCGTCTCGACCGGCGAAGATCTGGAGTCCATGCGCGTCGCTGGCTTCAACGCCAAAGAGATCTCGATGGCGCTGGCAAGAGCACATCCTGACCTCTTGCCGGAAGCAAAGGCCAAGTTTGCCATCAGCGAAGAGGATGGTCTCAAGTACGTCAAGGAGATGCTCGGCAAGGGGAAGATCGGTTCCCGAACCTTCATCAACGCGGTCATCGCCGCTGCCGAGAAGGACAAGCCGGATATCGGGGAGCTAGCGAAGCAACTCGGCGCCACGTCTCTGACCGGCGCGATCAGCAACGTGAAGGCGGCGTTCACCGATCTCATCTCCTCCGTGGACATCGTGGACTGGCCGGGCATCCAGGCGCTCATTCGATTCCTAGGTCGCGTCTCAGCGGCGCTCGACGGCAACAGCGAGTCTGGCAAGAAGTTTCTCGACACGGTGAAGGCCGCGACCGACTCGCTCTTCGGTGGCCTCGACCGCATCGAGCAGAGTGACATCAACGCGGTCGTCGAGAAGTTGGGCAAGGGCGTTCTCTATGTTGCTGACACCCTAGAGCGCGCGTGGAAGTGGTTTGGTGAGATCGTCACCGGACAGAAGAGCATCGGCGAGGGTGCCGAAGAGATGCTCATCGATGTGGGCGTCCTCATCGGCGAGGGCATCAAGACGGGCTTCACGACGGTCTTTGGTGAGTCGCGGAAAGACAAGCGTCTGAAGCGAGAGACAGGGCTGGACGAGTTCGGACTGAAGGTCCTCGCGGGAGAACACGCTGGCGGCAATGAGGCCGCCTTTCGCGCGCAGTTTGCGGGGCAGTATCAGGCGTTCCTTGCGGCTGGCAACAAGCTTCCCGCTGACGAGGGTGGCTGGTTCGGCAAAGAGCGGCATGAGGTCGTCTACGAAGCCGTCACTCAGTGGGCCACGAACGCAGGGCAGAGCGTTGACGCGAGCGCTAAGGCGCTCTCTGAGCGCACGAACGCGGCGATGTACTCCCTTGGCGAGCAGGCAGCCATGAGCGTCGAGAGCGGCTGGCGTGGTGCACTGCAACAGAACAGCCCCTCTCGCGTGCTCCTCGAACTCGGCAAGACCGCGGCTCAGTCGCTCGCGGGTGGCTTCGAGGGAGAGAGCACCGGCACGCCATCACCGGGTTGGTCGGGCTTCGGCTCGCCGCAGATCAACATGACCCTAAACGTCCAGGGTGGCGGCGACCCGTCGAGCGTGGCAGAGGCTGTGCGCCCGGTCATCGTGTCGGAGATGACCGCCGTGTTCCGCCGACTGGCTCAGGAGCGGGCGTAGGGACACCGATCGATCGCTGAGCCTACGTTCGCCACACCCTTAACCCCTTCACCATCACCCGCCACCCCGAACCATCACGCACGTATAGGTCATACACGTCATCCCACTGCCCCTCAACGAGCATCATCGGCGGCACGCGCAGCGTCATGCCGCTATGATAGCACATTCACCCCAACTCCTCCCACCATACCTGACAGCGCAGGTCTTCCGGCTCGAAGCGGTAGACGGCCCGTACCACAGCCACCTGCCGGTCATAGATGACGATCGTGTTCCCTGGCTCGATCGATGTCGTCAGATCTGGACCGATGTACGCCTCACGGTCCTGGGGCCAGACTGCGAGTGTGGTGTAGGTGGATGCGACGTTCTGCGCGTCTGGAGTCGTCAGAGTGGTGGGACTCCAGATGGCCGTAGAAAGCCGCCCGTCGTCTTCTGCGAAGAGCCGCAGGCGTACCCCGTCCGAACCCCCGGCAGGCGTCGCCCGAGCCCCTAGAACGCGCCTGAGAGCTGATGCCGCAGTGCCGCGCGCCCGGACCCAGTATGGCGCCGTTGGCTCAAGCCCCGCCAGCGTGTCGACGAGTCCACCCGCGTCTCCCACGATATCGGCGGCGATGTCAGACAGCGCGTAGTCCGCATACGACCTGCTCTCGATCACCGTCGATAGGTCCACCTTGCCGCCGACGATGCGCAGGCGGATCTGACCGTACTCCGTCCCCACGTCCGTCACGATCCCCACCCTGTCGCGGTCGTAGGTCCGCAGCGTCACGACATCCCCCTGTGCCGGTGGTGACTCTGTGTCGCCTAGCAGGGTGTCGGAAGTCCACAACCCTGACCGTGGGATCATGAGGTCTCCCCTGACCGCCGGGTACTCCGTGTCGCCGATGACGAGCGAGAAGTCCATGAGCGAGGGTAAAGGGGATGATGGCGACGGCTCAGGCGATCTCTTCGCTGGCCTGCGCCTCGCGCTCGCGGGTCGATGCCGTCGGTCAAGATTTCTCTTGCGACGTTCTGCACGTCATGCTAGTCTCTCTCCAGAGGTGAACGATGGCGCGAACCCTGATCAAGATCGAAGTCTTCTGGGACGACCAAGACTCTACGTCGGAGGGCTGGGTCTACCGGCTCCACTTCTCCGACGGGCATGAGGAAGATAATCCGATGGAGGGCGACGCCGACGACGGCATCGAGACGCTGCGGGATGAGCTGCCCTGCGGTGATCTCCCTGACGATGTGTGGCCTGAGACCCTCCACTGGACCCCGATGCAGGGCGCGAAGGGCTGGACCGCGGAGGTGTCGCGATGAAGATCTCTCAACTCGTGAAGGTCATTGGCTATTACGACGATCGGCGAGAAATGGTGGTGGCTACATTCGAGGGAGACGGGGAAGAGCTTGCCAAGTCAGTGTCAGCCTGCACTGATAGGCTTCTCCTCCTGCAAGAGGAGGACAGCGATCTTTCGACCCTCGATCGTTACGACTGGCCCCGGTTCTACGTCCGCACCTACGATGTCGGCCCTGTGCCAGAGAACCCGATCGCCGAGGAAGAGCGCTATGTGCGCGATCTGCACACAGTGAGCAAGGCCAAAGGCGAAGGGTGGCGGCAGGAGACCGCCGAGCGGGAAGACTACACCGACGAGATCTACATCCACGGCGACGAGCGCCTCTGGCCCGATGAGTTCGCCGAGCGACTCGGCGTGTCGCGGGAAGCGCTTGACGCGGTTTTCGGTTGACAGCCGCCCTTAACTATGAGAGGATGTCTCTATGAAAATCGAATCTCTCACACCGGAGCAGATCGCTCGCTTCCCTGAGTTTCGTGACCGCTGGCTGCGGATCGGGCTCGCCACCGCCCCCTGTGACCGCAAGGCGATCGAGAGTGCCGTCGATGCCGCCTATGATGTAGCTGGGCTACCGCCACCGAAGCTCAAGCTGTGGCTACGCTCACCCGTTGAGGGGGCTGTGGCTGCGGCGATGATGAAGGATAAGTGTGTGCGGGCTCAGGTGGGGGATCGGGTGGGGGATCAGGTGTGGGCTCAGGTGGGGGATCAGGTGCGGGCTCAGGTGTGGGCTCAGGTGGGGGATCAGGTGCGGGCTCAGGTGGGGGATCAGGTGCGGGCTCAGGTGTGGGATCAGGTGGGGGCTCAGGTGGGGGCGCAGGTGTGGGATCGGGTGGGGGCTGCGCTCTACGGTCATCACGAAGCCAACTGGCTGGCGTTCTACGCCTACTTTGGTGAGGTGTTAGGGATCGATGTGGGTAAGCTCCGAGGATTGATGGGCATGGCACAGTGCGGTTGGTGGTGGGCGTTCGAGGGTGTGGCGATCCTGACGGAGAGGCCGATCGCGTTGCATCGTGACGAGCGGGGGCGCCTGCACCATCCCACACAGGCCGCCATCGAGTACGCTGACGGGTTCGGAGTCTATGCCTGGCACGGCACGCGCGTACCGTCGGAGTGGATGCGCCCAGAGGGACGTGATCCACGACTGGCGTTGACGTGGGAGAACGTGGAGCAGCGACGGGCGCTCGCCGAGATGGTCGGCTGGGATCGCGTCCTGGAGTGCCTGTCGCCGACGGTGATCGATGAGGACAGTGACCCACAGGTGGGCACGCTCCTGCGGGTGGATCTGCCGGACTCCCCCGGTGAGCAGTTCTTGCGCGTCCGGTGTGGTACCGGGCGCTCTTTTGTGCTGCCGGTCCCGGCGAGTTGCCGGACGGCTCTGGAGGCCAACGCCTCGACCTACGACGTATCTCCGGAGATGATCCGGCTCATGGAGGTGAGAACGTGAAGGAAATCAACCGAATCGGTGCTCAGGGTGACGTGCTGTTCCTGCGTGCGGAGGCGATCCCCACCGACGCCGTGCGCGTCTCGCCGGAGAATGGGCGGCTCCTCGTCGCCCACAGCGAGACGGGGCATCACCACGCCGTCGAGGCGTCGCCGGGGATCGAGATGTTCATGGACCCGAAGAACCCTCTGCGCGCGTGGCTGAAGGTCCCCCCGTCGGTCGGCGCCGATGTCGTCCACCATCGCCCGTGGGACACTCACGAGACGATGCGGCTGCTCTCCGATGGCACGGGTGAGACGATCTGGGAGATCCGTCGTCAGCGCGAGCGCTCGCCGGAGGGCTGGCGCCGCGTCGCTGACTAGCGATCGATCGCCTCCCTCGGCAGTAGTCTCTACCCTCTCTCCATGGCACTCCCGCGTGCTCCTGTCCTGACCCCGATCCTCGCTGCCGCTCTACAGCGCGCAGGTGTCAACTCGCAGACGGTCGCTGTGCGTGCGGCTGCGGCTGGGACGTGGCCAGCCAACCTCACAGGACCGGCGCCGGGCAGGCTGGGGCCCCTTGACCAGATCTCGATCGCCGGGGTGCTCCTGCCGCTCGCCGAGATGCCACGCACGGGACTCAAGCTCGACGTGGACGCGAAGAAGGCACCGGGCGGCGACTACAAGTCTTACACTTCCAAGGGTTTGGAACAGGAGGACATCGAGATCAAGCTCCTTCTGTTCCGCGACCTCTTGACGGGTACGGACTGGTGGGAGGAGTGGTACAAGGTCTCGCCACTCTTCCCGGCGCGCAAGCTCGACAAGCGCAACGGCGTCAGCGTGTATCACCCGTCGCTGTACGAGATCGGCACCACGTCGATCCTGTTCACCGCCCGTTCGGACATCCAGCGACAGTCTGCCCAATTCTTCACCGTGACGCTGAAGGGGCTCGACGTGCGCCGCATCAAGACGGGCGGCGCGAGCAAGAAGGCGGTGCAGGACAAGAAGTTGCAGAGTCGTCAGGGCGAGGCGTCTCAGCAGTACCCGGGCAACTCCAACCCCCCCGGCGCCAACTACAGCGGTCAGCCGCGCTATCCCGGTCCCGTCGTCGTGCCGAAGCGGGAGCCTCTCCAGAGCTTGCCGAACCAGAGCGTACCGCCAGCCCCTGCGCCGACGCTCCCGACAATCTACCAGAGCAAGGCGAGCGCTCTTCAGAGCGGGGGCTGAGGCATGCCCGACGAGACTTCCGAAATCCTGGAGTCCCTGCGCGCCCTTCACCGTCGGTTCGACGACGAGGGGACTGAAGAAGGCGGGGGGCGCCCGGTGGACTACCGAGCGCTCTACGTCGCCACCGTCGTCCGACAGCGATCGATCGGCGGAGAGTTGCAGGGCGTGGACGTGATCTTCGACGACGGGCGCATCCCGTCGATAGCGCCTCTGCCGCTCACACCAGCCATCCCCGGCACGCTGCCGGTCCTGCGAAAGGGAACAAGGGTGCTCATCGGATGGCAGGGCGGCGACGAGCGATACCCGTACGTGGCTGGCGCCTGGCAGGGTGGCGGGGGACTCACCAGCCTCTCCATCACGTCCGACTGGACCGCAACCGCCGTCGGTGGCGACACGGTGACAGAGCACGACCGGGGGGGCGGAGGCCGTCCCGTCGCGGTCCCGCTTTCGAACGACGTGCCAACCGTCGTCGTGCTGGGGCGCGATCGCATGCAGCGGGTCATCGTCACGATCGCGAACGCCGTGGCCCAGGGCACGCCTCTCGCCCGCGTCACATTCGCGCGCAGGTACTCCAGCCCCGACGCCATCGTCTCCAAGGACAGCGGCAACCTGACGATCAACCTCGACGCCACGGGCTACACCGTGAGCGCGGGCGGAGCGCTTGCACCAGCCGTGTACATCCTGCGGGTGTACGTAGCCGATCTGGACCCACCATAGCGCACAGCCCGACTACCCTACACCCCATAGGGGTTGATGATGAGCCCGAATGAGATCGCCTTGCTGGTGTCCGCCCTGATCAAGGCGTCTCCTATCGCCGCCGCGATCGTCGCCTTCTGCCTCGGCTTCGTCAAGTACATCCTGCCAGGACTCTCCGCCTACCACGAGACTCGCGCCAAGATCGCCGCTGCGGAGCGCGCAGAGGTAGAGGCCGCGCGACGTGCCCGTGACGAGGCGTGGCAAACCTCCTTGCGCGAGATCGGCGACCGGCACCGCGACGCAACGGCAGTCGCCGTGACGGGCTTCCGTGACGCGCTTGACCGCCACGACAAGGCCATGGACCGCTACGCACAGCAGCACGGCGCCCTTGCTGCCGACGTGAGCACCGTCAAGGCCGACGTGGCGAGTATGAAGACTGACCTGCACGCCGTCGTCTCGCGTCTCATCACAGGCGAGTTCACCCCCGAAAAGAAGCCGTAAGGAAGCCTGATGTTATGCGCACCTATCTTCTTGGTCTGGGCTTCGGCCTGTCTGTCCTCCTCGGCACAGCGACGATCGTTTCGCCGCCCGTAACGCCCGCGCTCGCCCCGGACATGGGAGTCAACATACCCGATCCTGTGCGCATGCAGTCTTGCAAGAGCGACAGCGACTGTCCCGAGCCGCAAGCCTGCGTTGACAACACCTGCTCCCTACCGGCAGAGCACGTAGCTCCCCACCATGGCGAGATGTGGGCTCGATGGCCGGGGAGCGGGCTTCGGTAGGTTCTCCGTCTTACCCTTCCCTCATGCCCACCATCTTCCCCGGCGCTGACCTCTCGACGTTCTCCGACGACACGGGGCAGCTCGACCTTGACCTGTCGTTCACGCCGATCTACGGCGCTGAGGTCGTCGCGCAGAACGTCGCCCGGCTGCTCCTGTCTCCACCCGGGTCCTACGATGACCCGTCGGCGGGCATCGACTTGCGGTCCTACCTGAACGCCACCGTGACCGATGCGGGCATCTCTGCACTCGCTGCGGCGATCCAGGCACAAGCCGAGAGCGTCGAGGGCGTGGACGCTGCCGAAGTGACGACCTTCGGCACGTCTGGCGGCGTGCTCCTCAGCATCATCACCCTCGCCCTCACGTCGGGCGACACTTGGCGCATGGCCTTCCAGCTCAGTCCAGACAACGAGGATCGGGTGTGGATCAACGGGGTCGACGCTGCACTCGTCGAGAACAACGTCGCGTAGCTGCGTACCGATCGATCGCCCAACCTACACGCTCTGGTAAACGAGCCCCGTCACGTCGAAGACGGCCACCTCGTTGTAGGCGAGCGTCACATCCTCGTTGGGCAGGAAGTTGTCCACGTTGACGATCACGCCTGCCGACGTGCCAGCCGGGAGCAGGATGACGCCGAGGATGCGCTCCCACGAGACGGGGGCGCCGATCGCCATCTGGCTCTGGTAGACGGCTAGGTTCGTCGCCACTGCCGTCTGAAAGGCCGGGGTGTTGTATTCCCGCTGGACGCGCACGGTGCCGCTGATGAAGATCGTTCGGTTCACCGCTGACGAGACGACGGCACGTGCGGTACAAGGGATGCGCACGCCGCCCACCTGTTGCGGCGCGATGTTGTTCTGGGCAGCTAGCACCACAGAGGGACCGACTGCGCCCGACGGACCAGCAATGATGACACCGACGCGCCCGGGATCGAGTAGGTCCAGGTTCGTGAGTACGCTCGGCGTCCGGGTGATGTTGGTGGGGTCCGCGTCCTTCGCCCACTTCGCGTAGGCAGGAGCAGGGCTGCCGACGCCGAGCGTTGCCCACTGCGCGGCGTTGCGCGCCCTCAGCGAGTCGTCGGTCTCCGTATCGGTCCCGGCCTGCGCGAGAGCACCTGTGAGCCACCCTGACGTGTTCGTGACGCTGACGCCGGGGAGTTGCCCGCGCGCGAAGGTGTTGATGCTCCCGGCGGCGATCTGGGAGTAGATGGCGCCGATGTCCTGAGACTGGACCCAGACGAGGACGCTGCCGTTCTGTGGCAGGGTGTAGCTCCCGGGCAACCCGTTGTATCGGAGGCCCCCCTTACCGACGGTGAAACTCACCGAGGCGCCGTCGAACGTGAACGGCCCGGCTCCTGCGGTGTCTGTCAGCCGCACCTGCCCGACAGTGTACTTGCCCTGCCCGCGGGTGTTCTGGTACAGCTCGTAACTGAGACTGTCGAGGGCGCTGGCGGTGGCGATGGAGTTCAGCCCCGACTGAACGATCACGACCTGCCCGTCGAGGTACGCCTTGTTCGCGCGGGCCTCCGTCTCAAGGAACGCCGACGGCACTGAGCCCGTCTGCCAGTTGAGCACCCCGACGATACCAGCTTGGTACAGTTGCGCCGTGAGCGCCTGCTTGACCTCCGTGTACGTCGGAGGGTTGAGCAGATCGACCATGTTTGTCGCCATGGTGGGAGGGTAAGCAGATGCTACCTGCTCTCGTCGGAGACGCTCGTCAAGCGTGCTGACGAGATCAAGATGGCCCAGACGATGCGCGCGAAGGATGCGGTCCATGTGCCTGTGATCGTGGCGCCATTCCTCGTGGAGTACAGCCCGTTCGCTGACTCGGTACGACTCCCCCGCAACGGCAAGCCAGCCGGTACCGACGACGGCCAGTGGGCCGCGATCACCTCGGAAGTCATGGCGATCCTGAAGAAGATGGGATAGTCCAGCGATCGTTCGCGTCTCTACCCTCCCTCATGGCCGACATCCCGGCGACGATCATCCCCACCATCCCCACGTACGAGGAGCTTCGGACCCTCGTCGTGATCCGTCCCCCTGTCAGCGGCCCGTCAGGGAGGCTGCTCCAGAGCGTCTACGGGCGATTCCTCGATGCCAACGCAGCCCGGACCTTCGACGCGATCAACGCTCGCAAGCCGAGCGACTGCCCGAGCGACGGCCTGTACCTCCTAGGAAGCGAGCGTGGGATTGAGCAGTTCGGTGCGAGCGACGCCGTGTACCGCGAGCGGCTGCGGACCGCGTGGACGACGTGGGTGCAGTCTGGCACCCGAGGAGGCACGACAACCACACTCACCTGGATCGACCTGCCGAACACGTCGGTCTTCCGTCGGGCAGAGTGGTCCTATCCGCCCCCCGCCGGGAGCAAGTACGTCCAAGCCGCAGCCCGGGACGATTGGGACACCTACGACATCCTCGTGCGACAGCCGCAGCCATGGACCGTGAAGCGCTGGGGTGACTGGTTCTGGGGTGACGGCACCGTCTGGGCGCTGTCTGCCACGCCGGACGAGATCGCCTCGCTGCGCCGCCTCGTGCGCACCTACGCGAGCGGCCACGAGATGCCGGTGTACGCACACATCCGCACTGGCTGGTCTGCCCCCTGGGGCGACTGGCGGTGGGGCGACGGTCGCAGGTGGGGTGGTGACGGCGAGAGCGTGGCCATCGTGATCGGCAAGGAAGTGTGGGAGCGACGGGGATTCATGTAGGGCTTACGGCGGTTTGAGCATGTGCAGCGACGGGGTGTTGACAACGAATCGCGAGTGTGGTAGTGTCTTCTGGAAGGAGACACACATGGAAAAGGCACTTCTCTTCGTAATCGCCTCTGTCATCGGTATCGGCCTCGTGGCCATCGTCGCGCTGATCATGGCCGTTCCCTTCCAGTGGCTGCGGAACGATGCCGCCGTGCCGGTGCTGGGGCTGCGGACCATCACGTTCTGGCAGGCGCTGGAGCTTCAGATCCTCGCCGGGCTGATCTTCGGTCGGACTGGAGCTTCGTCGAAGTAGAGCCGCGCATGAACATCAAAGACATGGACGAGTTCGACAGTCTGCGTCACGGTGCTCAGTGCAACGAAGTGAGCCTCGATGGCCTCTCCGAGGTGCTCTTAGAGATCACGGGTGAGATTGGTGGCGCGGATTGGCACTGGATTTGCCGTGGTGATAGCGTGTACGCATACATCCACGGCGTATGCAACTACACCGACTGGTACTTCGGCTCAAAAATGGAACGCTTCGACGCCACGTCGATGAGCGCGTGCCTTCTCCTCGTGCCTCAGGACGAGAGGCGCATCTTCGAGGAGATGCTCGTGAAGGGAGAGACTGTGCGCTCGGCTCAGCCCTAGCGCCGATCGATCGCTCTCCCTACCCTCCCGTATGGCCCTCTTGTCGAACTCACTCGGCGCCGATCTGCTCTCGGGCGTGGTCACGCAGGCGACGTTCCACGGCCTGCCCGTCGTCGTCTGCGGGAACGCCCTCGCCTACGGTTCTCCACGCTGGGAGGCAGCCCTTCAGCTTGAGGCCATCCGGGCGACGGGTATCCCGCTCATCGGCGTCAGTCTCGACTCCGCCGCTCTCGCCGCCGATCTGGCACAGCTCGCCTACGCCTGTCGTCGTGTGTCGAGGTTCCTTGGTCCAGGAGGAAGGCCGCTCATCTGGAGCGACAACCGCACCTTCGCCCGTCAGCCACCCGTCTGCGGCCCGTGGCTGTGCCTACCCCAGACGGACGGGACCTACGACAGCGAGATCACCGCTGCCGTCGCTGCCACGAGGGGGTTCCTCGCCACCCGCATCGGCGACGCCACCTTCTACGGCAACCTCGCCGTAGGCACACTCTCGACGCTCTACGGCCCGACGGCAGGAGACGTGTACTCGCGTCCTCATGCACCAGCCGTCTACCGCAGCAACTACCCACGCTCCGGCGACTCCTACGCTGCCGACGTGCGCACGATCCTCACCCTCTGGCAAGCAGGCGCACAACCGACGCTAGAGCAGTACCAGACCCTACAGACCCTGAGCCTCACCTACCCGGGAATACAGACGCGGGTGCCTGCGTTCCTGGTCGATTGGGTGGTGCCGACGGAGTAGGTTGACAGATCGGTGGGTTCGTGAGATACTGCTCTCATGAGCACACGCACACCCTCCGAGATCGCTCGGGCTCTCAGGCAGACAGCCGCCATCTTGCGCCGACCTGGCACCGCCGATGCCGAGGCTCAGAAGGAGCCGGTGTTCCGCCATGGTCGCGCTGAACTTCTCGACGAAGCGGCCCGCGTGCTTGAGGCCCCCGATATCGCGGTCGCTCTCGATCGTGTCGTTTCTACGCAGCCTGACTACCGAACCACCGGCTTCAAGCTCGGCATGCCGAGTTACGCCGCGGTCAAGGCTCACGAGTGGCGCGGAGGATGGTGGCAGATGCGGTGTGGAGACTCCATCTCCTCTCTGAGGATGGGGGCAAGGACCACGATCGTCCTCATCTCTCCCGACGGCAACACCCAGCCATTCGAGACCGATGACGAGAGCGCGGAGTTCAGGCCGGTGCTCTTGGAGTTCAGCCCGGCCCCTTGGCCTTGACACAGCCTCGCCGATCTGATACTCTGCACACATGAGCATCTTCATCCCCCTCCGTCGCATGAGCGACAACGAGTTCGGCGGGCGAGCCTGGGCCGTCGGATTCAGCTTGTCGCTCGGATCTCGCGTAGAGGTCTTCTGGGAAACGCAGGCGAGAAGGCTGGATGGTCGGGACATCAAATCCTTCCCCGTCTCCTTCATCGGCCTTCAGATCCGCCTGAACCCGCGCGAGTGGATGCTCTGTCAAGAGCACACTTGGTACGACGGTGAGATCTGCGCTTACCACCTAGGTCCGTTCGTCTGGCTCAACTTCCACCGCTGGGCCTGCAAGCGGTGTCAGGGAGAAAGCTGAGGATCTCTTGCAATCCTACCTCCCTTCTGCCATAATGGCCCCATGGAACACAACCTCACTCGCTATACCGTCACAGTCGAGGGCTGCCCGTTCGCGGCGCAGTATGACAGCAACCTCATGGGCTGCATGATCGCCGAGTACGTCAAGCAGCGCATCATCGGCGACCACAGCGATGCGCCCTACCTCAAGACCGTGGAGCTGACCTGCCGCGGCAAGATCCGCTGTGCGAACGGGTACGAGTACGACGACATCACCATCCTGTCGGTCACGGTGCCCGACTTCGAGGCCCAGGAGCGCGCGGAGGCATGGGCGGCTGCCGAAGCCGCAGCGCAGGCCCGCCGAGAGGAGCGCGAGCGTGCGGAAGCCGCGGAGCGTGAGGCCCAACGCGCCCGCGACGCCCTGGGATACGCGGGGTGGCAGGAGCCCGACCCCAGGCCCGGCCCCTACTACGTCTCGGCGGTCCGGCAGGGTGACGACGGCTCACACGGCTGGTACGCGATGATGGGGCCGTTCGAGACGCATGCCGAGGCGATCACCCTCGTTGACCGCGTGAAGGTCTACGCGAACGCTGTGGACTTTCGCTCGTCGCTGTACGCTTTCGGCACGAAGCGTCATCCTTACCCCGACGATCTACCGACGGGCAAGATCACGCTGGCCCAGCTTGAAGCCTGGGAGACGGCGCGTCACCAACCGGAGACCCCGAAACGGGGGCGGCGGAAGGCCACGTCCGCGCACGAGCGCTAGACCACCTCAAATCCTTCTCCCAAGCCCCGCCAGTGCCCATCCCGTCTCCTTCCCGCCCGGCAGGCCGTCCTGCCTGCTCAAGACCCCTTCCTGGGGCTCCTGCGCAAGAATTCGATCCTTGACGCTGTGGTCGGACCCGTGTACACTACATCTAGGAGATCACACGACAATGGCACAGAACATCAACGCAGAGCGGGTCAAGCGATCGATCGGACTACCGAAGGAGCCAGAAGCACCCAAGGGCAGGCCGGGTGCGACCAAGTACCGCGATGGAGTCGTCGCCTACAAAGGGGTTGCGCTCCTACCCGAAGGCTGGTGGCCTCAGCACACCGGGGTTTATGTGGGCGACAAGCAGGTGGGGTGTGCGTGGCAGGCGTCCATCGCGTCCGGCGAGGCAGAGCGCGTGATGCGGGTGGAAGACCTCGTGTTCGCCGAGCTGCCGATCGGCGAGTGCCTGTCCTGCCGCCCGCGGATCGTCGTGGGTGGGCCGAAGTAGCGCTTGACACTGCACTCCCGTTGTGATAAGCTCGCGTCATGAGCATGCGCAATAGCATCTATGTGGGGCCCTACCTGCTGTGCTCCGACACCCGAGTCATCATCCCGCTGTCTCTTGACGACAGGATGATTCGGGCGGATATCTACTCGATGGCCAGAGGCTCTCACGTCTGGCTCCCCAACGTCTCGCGTCCGCGTGAGATGGAGTTCGACCACATGACGGACTCTGGCATCTACCCCGTCGGAGACCGAGAGGAAGATCTGCGCTGGCTGTGGGAGACCTTCGCCGCCGAGATCGCGACCCTCAAGGGCTCCTACGGGCAGGTAGAGGAGCGTTGGGGGATCGTGGTGCAGTGGTCTTGACATTAGTCAGCGATCTGTGGTACAGTCACACACATGCCCCGATGGTGTGCAGACCAGCGCGTCACTCAGATTCTTGACTCTTACGCCAAGAGGATGGCCTCTCACGGGATGCCACCAGAGTGGTTCCGTGACAGATTCGACGGAGAGGCATACGTCCTGATGCAGTGGGGAGCGGGGGAGATGAACCGCCGCTATGGGCGCATCAAGCCCGCGCACCCGGAAGCAGAGTGCGAGAGGATTCGCAGGGAATACAGTAAGGTGTAGAAATGCAGATGAATGCCCATCAGATATCTGCCGCTCGCAAGGATCATCTGTTCCTCGCTGAGGCTGGCGGTTCTTGGCAGGGTCACGCTCTCTCACGCCTCTTGCGCGCTCTCAAGAGGTCGGGGTTTCGCTTCGGGCCGCGTTGTAGGGTGCCGTTCACCGACGCGATGTGCCTGCCTTATCACGGTGGGTGGATCTGCTTCAGGTATATCTACTTCCCTACACCCAGAGGACTGGAGTTGAGAGGCACTCTATACGATAAGATGCCACCCCCTCCGTTGACTCTCGGGCAGCGACAGAGGCTTGAAAGGTTGCGCAAGGAACTCACGTTCTTATGACTCCCCGTCGTCTTCGTCCCTACCAACAGCGGGCCATCGACGCCGTGCGCGCCTTCTGGCGGCAGGGCAAGCGCTCTACGGTCGTCGTGGCTCCGACGGGTGGGGGCAAGACCGCGATCGCTGAAGAGCTGATCCGCCTCACGCTCGCGGCAGGGCGCGCACGCGCTTACTTCCTCGCCCACTCGACGGAGCTTGTGGCGCAGCCCCTGCACCGGCTGCGGCGCGCGGGGTTCCACGTCGGAGCGATCAAGAGCGGGTGGGAGGCCGATCCGTCTGCACCTGTGCAGGTGGCGAGCGTGGCGACGATCGTCAGGCGGGACATCGAGGGGATGGCAGAGGGGATCGCCCTCGTCATCATCGACGAGGCCCATCATTGCCGCGCGACGCAGTACCGGGCGATCCTCGACTCGCTGCACCGCTCGTACCGCACGGTGTTCTTGATCCTGCTCACGGCCACCCCCTACCGGCTCGACGGGCAGGAGCTAGGCGACATCGCCGACTCCATCGTCGAGCTTGCGACGCCGGGAGACCTTATCGACGCAGGGTACCTGCTTGACCCTGTGTGCTACGCTGGGCCGCGCGTGGGCGAAGAGAACGCACCGCGGCTCGTCGGAGACATCGTGGGGACGTGGACGCGGCTGGGAGGGGGCCTACCGACGATCTGCCGGGCCGTGAACCGGGCGCACGCGCGATCGATCGCCGAGAGGTTCCGAGAGGTTGGCGTGCCGTCGGACACAATCGACGGCACCATGGGAGACGACGAGCGCGCGAGTCTCATGGCTCGGCTCGCGGTAGGGCCGACCCACCCGCAGGGGATTGCCGTCCTGACGACGGGTGGCACAATCCTTGAAGAGGGCTTCGACTCGGCGGAGAGTTACCGGCACGCGCTGAGGCTCTTCCCCGGCGCGCCCTATGACCCGCTGGCAGTCCTCATCGACGCGGCCCCCACGTCGAGCCGTGGCGCCTGGATACAGCGGCTCGGGCGCATCACGCGGCCATACTCGCAGGCTCAGGCCGACGCTGACGGCGTGTCCATCGTGCGCTCGAAGGCCCGTGCCGTCGCCCTCGTCCACACTCCGAACCTCGACGCACACGGGTTCCTTCGGGATCACTGCGGGTTCGGTTTGCGCACGGGCGGCGCAAAGGGACCGCGTGGTGGCGTGAGCATGCCACAGCCTCTCGTGTGCCCGGCCTGCATGGCCGTCTCTCCGCCGTCGGCGCGCGTCTGCGTGGGCTGCGACCGGCCCATCGTGCGAGGAGCCGCAGATCTCCCGCGAGAAGCTGAAGCTGTGCTGACGGAGCGCAGGTGGGAACCACCCCTTCGCGGCACTGACGAAGCCGCCGAGCTTCGCACACTGCGCCGCATCGTCGCCAAGAAGACGGCGATCGATCGCGACCGCACCGCCCAAGGCAAGCCCCCCTACAAGGACGGGTGGATAGGCGCTCAGTTTAGGATGATGCACGGGCGATGGCCAGAGGGCGATCTGCTACGGAAGGCGCTTGACGGAGGGTGATACTGCGGAATGTTCTTGACTGCCGCTCCGCATCCTGATACTCTCTCCCTATGAACATCAACGCTTTCCCCCGTCTCGTCGATCACACCACATCGTACCTCTGCGACCTGGTGAAGGCCGCTGGCAACGGAGAGCTTGCCCTGCCGAAGTTCCAGCGTCCGTTCGTGTGGGATGACGCCGACACGTCGGCGCTCCTCGACAGCATCACCCAAGGCTTCCCTATCGGGAGTCTGATCCTGTGGGGTGGTTGGTGGTCCGGCGCGCAGGTGCCCGCAGACCGCGTGCGCCCTTTCGAGGGGTCAACGCTGCTCCCGAACCCCACCCTCGTTCTCGACGGGCAGCAGCGCCTGACCGCCCTGCTCAATGCCACCCGGCACGGTACCCGCTGGGTCGTCGATCTGAGTGGCGAGGCGCTGGTCTTCCGGCTCGGTACCGACGCCGAGCTTTCCGATCGCAAGGCGGCCATGATGTCGGCGGTGTTCCCGGCATGGACACTGATGCACTACCCGCACCAGGTGGACGAGGAGTTCAACGAAGAGCGCCACGCCGTGCGCAAGTGGGCCACTCCCGTCGAGTACGAGGACGTACTCATGACGAAGACGGCCAAGCGCAAGGGTGTTCTCGTTGAGGTTGCCAACGGGACGAGGCGTGTGCCCCGGGATCTCCCCCAGACGGCGCACCAGAAGGCCGTCGAGGAGGCGATGTACAACATCGAGGCGTTGCGCACGCTGTTTCGCAATGCGCGAGTATCGGTGACGGCCATCGACCCGAGAGCGACCCTCGACTACGCGCGGGAGGTATTCCGCCGGTTCAACTGCACCGGGCGCCCCATGTCGCAAGCCGACGTGTTTGATGCGCTGTCAGGTGGCTAAGAGAACATTCACAAACAGGAGGGACAAATGGGTCTGTCAGACGGAGAGCGATACGCGGGCGTGTGCAACGTCATCGAGGAGATGCACCGCATCGGCGCCCAGATCCGACACGAGGGCATCAAGGCCCTCTTGGGGGGGTTGTGGTACGACTTCCTCGGGAAGACGAGCAACAGCCTTCACTGGTTCATGGGCAGCGACAGTAGCAACCACTACCTCGGCGAGACCTCCATGCTCACCGTGGCGTTCTCCCACGAGACTCCAGAGAGTGATCCGTGGGAGGATTCGGTGTGGCACTGGCGGGAGACCTGCCTCCCGCACGCCGAGAAGCTCCTCGAAGGGGAGGACCGGCGCGTCTGGCGGCTGCTCCGCCTGTGCGAGAACTACTTCTACTACGCCAACCGCTACCAGGACGCTCTCGCGGAGAGCCTGGAGCAGATCACGCGCACGGTCGCGACAGTCCGTGGCCTGCTCCATACGGCACTCAAGGAGCCTCAGTACCGCTGCGCGTGGATGATGGCGCACATCGTCTCTCAGTGCTTCTCCTGGGACGAAGACGACATCGTGACCCGGGCCGGGAAGGCGATGAACCTTCATCACGACCTGCGCGCTGAGGGGCAGAACCCGAAGGTCGTACTGGAGATCTTCAAGCGGCACCAGTTCACGACGCACGGCGCCGACGTGCGCTTGACCGACATCGTGACACTCATGGGGCACAGGTTCCACTACGCACACCAGCACAAGCAGCTCCTCTCGATGGTCGAGGCGTGGAACATCTCGCAGACCGAGATCGCAATGAGCAACGATGGTTACAAGCCCGACACGATCGACGCTGATCGTCTGCGCCGCCTGCTGTCGAGGGTCTGCATCGAGCGCAAGCCGCCGCCGTGGAAGCCCTACTGCCACCTGACTGGGCAGGAAGGTTGATCGCTCGGCTCCCGAGCGAGTGGCGATCTAGCAAGCTCCTGATCGACCTGCGTTTGATCGCTTACTCCCCTTGACACCGCTTCCCCCTCGTGGTACCATCGTGGCATGAGCACCATCGTGGCATGAGCACCATCCTGGACCCCCAAGGGCAACCGATCGGCATGTCGCCGAAGTGCAGACCCGGTACCATTCAGACGCTCCTCGACGGGCTGGCGCGTGACTGCGAGACCCGGGCTGCATCTGACGGCTGCCCGGCCAACCTGGCGAGCCGCCTCAACTTCTTCAAGGCGTACTTCGCCGTGATGACTGCGATCTTCACCGACCCGTACTCGGGCGAGTGTGCGGCCCCGGAGGGCGTTACGGAGCGTGCGGTGTATGCGGGGCTGAACTCCATCCTGAACGGGCTCGCGTCCACCTGCTACCAGAACGGAGACACCCGCGTCACACCGCACCCTGTCGTCGTCATCGAGCGCGACGCGCTGCACTGGATCGTCGGGCGACTCAACCCCACGCAGGGCGGTACAGCCCTCGAACAGGCGCTGGTGCTGTGGACCACTGCGACGACAGCCGCAGCGCTGGCGAAGAACCCCCTCTCGATGTCCCTGCTCAGTCACACCCGAATCATCGCCGTCGAGACGCTGGCGGTGCGATCGATCGCTACGATCGGGGAGTAGGCATGTACCTCATCGACGAAATCCTGTTCCACATCGAGGCTGTCTTGGGCAGGGTCCTGTGGGCTCTCAAGCAGACGTTGCCTCTGTCCTACCGGACCGTCTACCGTGCCGACGGCAAGATCTTCTACATCACCTGGCGCATGTGGATGGGGCGTTCCTTTTCCATCGAGGAAGTCGAGGTCGCGAGTGTCTCCCGCGGCGACACCCTGCGCAAGAAGTTCGAGTGGCTGAAGGCGAAACCTCAGTGACCACCGCGGTCGATCTCTTCGCCGGAGTGGGTGGTTCATCTACGGGACTCACCCAAGCTGGATATCGCGTCCTGCTCGCGGCTGACCACTGGCCCGCTGCCGTCGAGTGGCACACACGCAACCACCCACAAGCAGAGCACTGGCTGCAAGACCT
>ERZ650311.585-NODE-585-length-21819-cov-6.028901_pt1 | contig 21819 bp, 25 predicted proteins | sample MGYA00376247_ERZ650311 | MGnify/ENA primary metagenome ERZ650311 (study PRJEB26733, sample SAMN07839324) | wastewater metagenome | biome: small river; feature: stream; material: water | place: USA: North Carolina | collected 2016-07-28 ...
CGGTGTCGGTGTCGGGGGAGTGCGTCGCCGCGAGGATCGCAGCGGGTGACGGCGCAGGGCCGCGCAGGGTGCGCGGTGGCCGTCGGGGGTGGGTCAGGCTGCGAGCGCCGCGAGCGTGCGCGGACCGACGGCGCCGTCGGCGTCGAGGCCGTGCGCCGCCTGCCACCGCTCGACTGCGTCGGGGCCGTAGCCCGCGACGGAGCGCAGCGCGCGCGCCGCGCGAAGCGCGGGTACCGCCGCGGCGGACCACGAGCCCGGGTAGGCCCACAGCCGCGCCGTGGCGGCCTCGCAGAGCCCCCACACGAGCGCGCCGGGCGTGTGCCCCCACCCCTGCAGGTACGGGCTCCAGCGCGCGCCGTAGGGCGCGGCGTCGGCGGGGATCTCGCCGCGGTGTGCGAGCTCCTCCCAGCGCCCCTGTGACCGCGCGATGCGCGCCGCGAGCTCACGCTGGGGCACCTGTCGCCCGGCCTCGGCGGGGTAGTGCTGCGGCGCGTGCAGGTCGACGCGCTCGAGGATCGCGCGCCACGGCAGCTCGAACCCAGGCATGTCGTGTGAGGTCCACGCGACGGCGCAGCGCGTGCCGAGCACGTCGCGCGCGGCTTCGATGGCCTCGGCGGCGAGGCGCGCGAGCCGCGATGCCTCGGCGGCGTCGGCGGGGATCCAGTCGCCCGGGGCTTTGCCGTCGGAGCTGCCCTCGCCGTTGAACTCGAAGACCTCGCAGCCCGCGTCGAGCGCGATCCGCGCGGCGCGCTTCGCCTCGACGATCGCCGCGCCCTCGCCGTGTCGGTCCATCGTGCGCACGAGGTAGTTCGCAGGCGTCGCGAGCCACACGCGCGCGCATCCCATGCGACGCACCTGCGCGGCGGTGGTGATGTCGGTCGCGTCGGCGAGCGTGTGGAGGCACACGAAGTCCGCCGCGCTCACGACCTCGGCGGTCACGTCCCGCGGGAGGTGGCCGTAGATCGTGGCGCCGATGCCGGGGGCGACGGCGATCACGACTGCCACCCCTCGAGCGCGAGCGCCGCGAGCGAGCGCGCCACGGTGCCCGTCGGGTCGACGCCCTCGGCGAGCGCCGCCGCGTGCGAGTCGAGCACGTCGACGCACAGGATCCGCGCGTCCGTGTCGAGGCCGTAGCCCATGAGGCTCGTCTCCGCGTCGCGCCGCACGTGGTCGACGGACAGCCCACCCAGGAGCACCCGGTGGGCCATGTCCGCGCCGTAGCAGGGAGCCTCGGCGCCCGCGCGCGCCACGCCGTCGAGGCCGTACGCGAGGCACCACGCGACGGAGCCCGGCGGCCCCGCGTGGGCATCGGCCGCGCGCAGCTCGCCGACGTGACCGAGCTCGTGCCCGATGGTGCCGAGGAGCGTGATGGAGTCGCCCCACGCGGTCGGGGAGAGCATCACCATGGGGCGCGCCGCGGCGTCGGCGAGGAAGCCCAGCATGGGGCCCGCGACGGGCACGTCGTGAAGGAGCTGCGCGAGCACGCCGAGACCGGGCACCGTGACGCTGACGTTCTCGGCGATGTGCTCGCGCGTCCAGCCGGTGCCGCGGATGCTGTGCACGAGGGCCATCGCGAGCACGACGAGCTCGCGCCGCGGGTCACCCGGGAGCACCAGGTCGACGGAGGCGTCGGTGCAGAGGCGCTGTGCGGCGCGCTGTGCGATGTCGAGGGGGATCGCTTTCACGGCATGTCTCCTTCCGATGGAACGACGTGAACCGCACGCGGCGCCGTGAATCCCGCGGCGTTGCGGTGGCCTCCGCCGCCGAACGTCTTGGCGATGGCGCCCACGTCGACGCCGTCGGGCGGCGAGCGCAGGCTGTAGAGCACGGTGCCGTTGGAGCATTCGACCCACGCCGCGGCGAAGGGGTGACCGACAGCGAGTTCCCCGACGACCTCGGAGTTGCAGTACACGCCCGCGTTGACCACCGGCACCGGACCGAAACTGCCGACCATCGCGAAGCGCGCGCCGGTCTTCGCGGTCTCGATGTATCGCCGCTGCGCGACGGAGACTGCGCGGCCCGCATGGAGCGCCGCGTCGCATCCCGCGGCGACGGTGTCGCCCACCGCGTCGAGCGTGAGCGGTATCGATTGGAGCCACGCGTTGACATCGCGCGAGTCAGGCAGCTTCCACCGCCACAGGTCGCGGTCTTCGGCGTAGTCCACGATCCACGGGCGGGGCTTGCCGGGGTGCAGGATGTCCCACGCGAGACCCGCGCCGCTGCGCTCCATGTCGAAGACGCAGAACGGCAGCCCCTCCAGAGCATCGCGCGCCGTCTTGTGGTGGTCGAGCACGATGATGGAGCGCGCTGCGTCGGCCATGCGCACAAGCGCGTCTCGCGGATACGAGAAGTCGACGATGACCACGTCGCGGCCCGTCACGTCGGGCGGCTCGCTGCCGTACTGCGCGGGCACGCACTCGACGTCTTCTGCCGCGGCGGCGTCAGCGAATTTCAGACGCGCGGCCCACGCCGCGACGAGGCCGTCGACGCACCCGCCGTGGTAGATGATCGTACTCACGGCGCACCCCCGTCCGTCGCGAGGGCAGCATCCACCGCGCCGCAGTGCGCCCGTCCGCCGTCCACGTCGACGACGCAGCGCGCGCAGGGCACGCGGCGCCCGTCGGGTCCGGGCGGCACCGTGGGCCACCACCGGAGCGCGCCCGTGCTGGTGCTGCCGCGCTCGCAGACCTCGGGAATGCCCGCGTTGCAGCGGTACTCGCGGGCGTTGCACTGCGTCGCAGGGGGTAGACCGGCCAGCGCGTAGCCTGCGTCGGTCGCGGGGCGACAGCGCGTGGTGAGCAGCCCGGCCGAGATGAGGAGCAGCACGCCCAACGCAGCGGCGCGGATGTGCCCAGACTGCGGGTTCGCGGGCGCGGGCGCGATCGGCGCGGGCGCCTCGGGCCGCGGGAGCGCGCGCTCATTGGCGAGCGTCGACGTGGGCGCGGTCGGCGCCGTCTCCCACTGCCGCATCGCGCGCACGGCCTCCTCGACGTGCGTGCCGATGAGCGCGTCGAGGCGCGCTGTGTCGCCGTCGAGGGCGTCGAGCACGGTCGCGCACGCCAGGGGCTCCATCGCGCGCACGCGCCGCACGGCCTCGGCGCGCACGGCTGCCGCGGTGGTACGGTCCCACGCCCCCGGCGCCGCGGGGTCTTTCAGCGCGTCGACGTCGCGCTGCTGGTCTGCGACGACGGCGCGGGCGCGGCGGGCGATCGTCTCGACCTGCTGCGCGTAGGTCCGCGTCGCGAAGTAGCGGCGCGCGGTGGCGCCCACCCACGCGAGCACGAGGGGCAGCGCCGCGATGATCGCCGCGGTGATGGTCTCTTTCACGGGCTTCTCCGTCAGTGGGATGGGACGTGCCGACGCTGCTCGGCCTGCTCGGTGAGTCGCGCGATCTGCGCGGCCTGCTCGTGGCGGGCCTGTCGCAGCGAGCGCACCTCCTCGTTCAGCGTGTCGACGCGGTCACGGAGCACCGCCACGCCCGAGAGAGTGGCGATGGCCTCCTTGAGGTCGCCGCGCAGCGCGGCGTGGTCGGCGCGCAGCGTGTCGAGGGCGCCCGAGAAGCGCCCCCAGGCGATGCCGCCGGCGAGGAGTCCCGAGATCATCGAGAGCGCCAGGCCGAGCAGCGCGAGCAGGACGGGGGAGATCGTCACGACGCCCTCACGAAGCCCGGCGACCCGTCGCCCGGCGGCGCGTCGAGCAGCGGCACCACCTGCGGCGACGCGGTGATGCCGACGCCGTCGAGTGACATCGGCGCGACGCGCACGAAGCCCTCGGGCACCGTCGCGTCCATGTCGTGCGTCGCGGCGACGATCGCCACGCGCGGGCCGTCGAAGAGCTCGCACCCGTACAGCATCCCGATCATGAGAACCTCGCTGCGTAGAACGTGTGGAACGCCGCGGCGTTTGCGTCGGAGAGGCGGCTGTCGACGATCGCGATGCCGTGCAGCTTGCCGTCGAAGGTGCCGCCGAGCGACGTGCGCCCCGCGCCGATGGTCAGCACCGACTGCCGCGCGAGCACGCCGCGCGGCGCCGTGGGCACCTGCGTCGGCGTCGCAGCCGGCGCGCCGTCGATGTACAGGCGCGACGTCGAGGCGCCGCTGTCCCAAGTCCAGATGATCGTGTGGATGCCCGAGCCGACCGTGACGGTGTTGCCGCTGCGGTAGAAGCTCGTCGCGCCGCCCTCGTACTCGACGCCCACGTCGGCGTATCCGCTTCCGGGGAAGCAGGTGAAGATGCCGACGCTGGCGGCGGTCGAGGCCGCCGACCCCAGCGCGATGACGCCGTTGTTGACGCCGGTGTTCCATCCGCTGAGCGCGAGCACGATGCTCTTGTCGCTGCCGAGGCCCGCGGCGAGCGCGTCGGCGCGCAGGAAGGTGTTGGCCTCGGCGACCGTCGCTCCGAAGCCGAGCGCGCTCATCCCGCCGAGCGAGCCGTTGAGCACCCAGGGCCCGACGTAGCCGGAGACCACCGTCGCCGGCGCGGCGTTGCGGTTCGAGCGCACCGGGGGCCACCATCGAAGAGACCCCGATGCTGGGACGTTCTCGACGTCGTAGATGGCGCTGTCCGCGAGGCCGGTCTTGATGTCGACGAGCAGCCACTGTCCGGCGACGCGACAGTGGTACAGCGACCCCATGCGCTGCCCCGACGTGACGAGGTAGGTGTCACCAGCGGCGGGCGTGGCAGGGCGAGCAGCGTAGGTGCCGCTGCCGTTCGCGCCGAGGCCCGACACGTCGCTCGACGCGATGGCGAGCGCCGTCTTCATCGCCGCGGCGCTGCGGTCCTGCGAGAGGTCGAGGCCTGCGATGGTGCGCGTCGTGGGGACGCCCCCGCCCGCGCCGCCGATGGTCTGGCTGCCGATGGTGATGGGCACGGCTACCAGCCTCCCGCTTCGAGCGACGCCGTCGTGCCGCTCGTGCTCGTCAGCGTGACACGCACCATCGCCACGGGCTCGTGTTGCCCGCGGATCGCGAGCGTGGACCCCGCGGCGATCGGGATGCCGCTCGTCACGCTCGTCGCGTCCTCGGTGAGGTTCCCGAGGGGCGAGCTGGCGACGGTCATCGCCGTGATGGCGTTCGCGCCGGTGTTCGACACGGCGATGACCCAGTCGCGCGCGCCGTTCACAGGCACGTCGAAGGACTGCGCGACGCCCGCGGCGAGGGTCAGCGCGTTGGTGTAGCGGCACAGAAAGCCCGGTGGGGCGCCGATGGGCGATGACATGGGTGTGCGTCTCCTGCTGCGCCAGAGCGCGGCGGTGGTGTGCTGATGTGGCGTGCGACCGGGCCCAAAGGGCCCGCCTTCATCACGCAGCGGGGTAGTCCCAGACCTCGCGGGCGCAGATCTCCAGCGTGCCGGCGTCGCGCTTGGCGTCCCACCACAGCGTGTCGCTCGACCCCGTGGTCGCGAGGTACCCGGTCTCGATGACGCTGTCCGCCCACGAGCCCGACACGTCGGTGAGCGTGATCGTGTACGCGCCGACGCCCGTGTGAAGCCGCAGGAAGCCCTTGTCTCCCGACGACGCGCCCGTCATGCGATACCGACACCGCAGGCGCACGCGGGCGTTCTGCGCCGCCCCGCGGATCTTCCGTGGGCGCACGATGGTCCGCCGCGCGTCGCCGTCGTCGGAGTCCTGCCCCAGCGGTGCGTACGTGCCCGAGGTGCAGATGTACGGGTCCGCCTCGCCCGGCGCGCCGTGGTGGTAGGTGCGCAGCGACTGGTAGTACGCGGCGCGGAGCGTCTCTTCGACGCGCCGGAAGCTCGTCGCGCCCGCGAGGATCACCTGGCGCGGCTGGTACGCGTCGGGGATGAGCCCGGCGTCGTCGGCGTCGTCGGTGATGAGGCGCGGCACCTCTTCGACGAGCACGCCCTCGCACACCGCCGTCGCGTCGACGGCCACCAAGAACTTGAGCCGCCACACCTGCGACGCGTCGAGGCCCGCGGTCACCAGCGCGCCGTAGTCCAGAAACCCCGTGTGCGTGACGAGCGTCGACAGCCGCCACACGCCGGGCTGTGGGAAGAGCACGGCGCCGAAGTCCGTGGGGATCGTCGGCGGACTCGTCACGGTGGTGGTGCCGTCGGTGACCTCGATGGCCACGGACACGCCGTCGCCGGCGGTGTAGGTGCCCGCGGCGCGCCACGCGACGAGGGTGGTGACGCGCAGGAGCCGCAGGTCTTTCGACGGCTGGAGCCACCCGTGAAACGTGCCGCCGGTGGTGCGCCCAATGGTGAGCCGTTGCCCTGGGTGACCCAGCGCGGCGTCGTTGGCGAGCTCGGCGAGGGTGAGCCCGTGCGACGCGCGCGCGGTCGCCCGCACGGCGAAGGTCTCGGCGTCGAGGCGCGGGGCCTCGAGGATGCGCGATCGGGTCGTCATGGCTGCGCGAGGTAGAGCGAGATGTTGCCCACGAGGGCCTTGGTCCCCGACGAGTTCGAGGTGCACCACACCCCGAGGTACGCGACGAGTTCGTCGACGGTGCCGCTCTCGGCCGGGGTGTCGACGTCGACCGCGTAGCGCCCGAGGGCCGTGGCGACGAGGGGCACCTGCACCTCCACGCTCGTCACAGTGGTCGCGGTGATCGTGTCCGACGCGTGCACGCCCGTCAGGAGGTCGGGGTACCCGGGCGCGGGCTGCACCTGCACCACCAGGCCGAGCGCCTCACCCGACGGAGCGCGGCCGCGCATCTGCGCGACGAGCACGGGCCACGCCTCGCGCTCGCCATGGCGGCGCACGCGGAACCGAAGCGCCGGGTACACCAGCACGCCGTCGCGGTCGCGGTCCCAGGGGAACGTCGTCACGTCGCCCGGCACGTCGAGCGAGCGCCACACCTCGCCGCCCGTGCCCTCCCACAGCGTGCGCAGGGAGTTCTCTCGCGCCGCCACGGTGCCGTTGGCCGCGAGCTGCTGTAGCTGCCCCGCGCCGAGCGGCTGGTTGGTGCGCAGGCGCTCGGCGGTCGACCCGACGGGGACGTGTTTCCAGAGGGAGACGACGCTCACGCGGCCCACCTGTCCGGCGGATCGGTGCCGCCGAGGAGTGCGGTCGAAGGGTCAGCAACGAACGCGTACGCGCGCTGGCCATTGGTGACGTCGGCGTACGGCGCGAACCGCACCGCCACCTTGTACGCGCTCGCCGCGAGCGTCACCCACGAGGCATCCGGCGCAGGGTCGAGCGTCATCGTGTGCGCCACGAGGTCGACCGCGAGCACGGTGTGAGCGGTCTCGGTCGCGGGACTCTCGGAGTCCCACTCGCAGAGCATCACCGCGTCGCCCACCTCGTACCCGTCGAGAGGGCTCGTCGCCTCGCTCGAGGCGAACCCCGTCACGCCCCACGCCGTCGACGTGTCGGCCGTGATGACCGCGCCGGAGATGCCGCCCGCCGCGATGAGGGCCTCGGGCGCGTAGCCCGAGAGGTCCGCGTGTGAGAGGCGCATCTCGACGACCACCTTGGCGTCGCCGCCGAAGAGCGACGGCTCGACGCTCGACACCTGGCACACGGCGTCGGTGATGCCCGTGGTGCCCTCCCACGAGGGGATGCGGCTGTGCGTCAGAGCCACGAGGTCACCCGGTGCGAGGTCGAGAAACGACGGCCCCAGCGTCATTTTCACGAACCGCTGCGGTTCGCCCATCACGCCGAGGAGCTGCTGTGCGACCTGCGACAGCGGCGCGAGCAGCGTGGGCACGTCGGAGTCGACCGGGAGCGCCGCGAGGGCCTTGCACTCGATGGTGGCGCCCTCGCCGAAGTCCTGCTGAAACGTCGCGTCGGTGAACTGGTACGTCGTGCCGTCGGGGAGCAGGAACTTCACGCTCGACGCGGTGGGCGTGTACCCGTCGGTGACCTCGGCGTCGGTGCCCTGCAGCGCGTCGGTCTCGCCGATCGTGCGCGAGACGCGCTCGGTGCGGGAGAACTGCGCGAGCCGCACCCCGGAGATGCGCCCGTGGCGCAGCACCATGTGCATGCCGCGGAGCAGGAACTCTTGCGCGAGCGTGCCCAAGAGGGTGTCGTCGCCCGCGACGCGGTAGTGCCGCCGCTGGGGGATCTGGCCGAGCAGCGTGCGGCGGAACTCCGCGGCGAGGTGCTCCCAATCCACCGACTCGTCATGCCAGCCGCCGCCGTCGAGCGCGTCGGCCGCGACGAGCAGCGCGCGCAGCGCGCCGAGGGCGGTCTCGCCGCGAGCGCTGATCCCGATGCGCGCCGCCGTGGGCTCGACGACGAGGGCGCGCGCGGCCATCTCCGAGCCGTACGTGTCGTCGACGGCGCGGTACCCGGGGAGCAGCGCGCGCAGCGTCAACGTGTTCGCGGTCGAGTCTCGGTCGCGGATCTCCGCGAAAAATCCCTTCGTGTCGCGCGTGTCGCACGAGAGCGCAAATCGCGACGTTCCGACGTCGGGGTCGGAAACGCCGTACTCCAGCGTCGACGGAACCTCCGCGATGTCGGCCGCGCTGAAGAACACGAGGCCGTTCATCACCACCGACGCGCGCGGCACGACGTCCTGCGACCGCCAGTAGTGCGACGAGTCGAAGTCGAAGTAGGCCCACGGCGTCGAGTCCCACACCGCGCGCACCGGCACACCCGTCCGCGACGACGCGCGGCGCGCCACAAGGTGTCCGCCCTCGAGCGCGAGGCTGTAGCCGAATCCGCCCGCGTTCCACGCGCGGATCAGCTCGGGCCACGTCGCGTACCGCGTGAAGCGGAAACCGTCGACCTCGGCCTGGATGGGCTGCACCGGGCTATCCGTCTCGCCGAACTGCAGCCCCGACACCGACACCGTGCGCGTGGCGACGCGGCGCGCGAACGCCTCCGTGATCGGGTCGAGCGGCACCTGCCACTGCGTGAGCCCGTTGGTGAGACGCACGCCGGCGCCCACCGTCCCGAGGTACACCAGCGTGGGGTCGACGAGCTGCGTGCCGCGCTTCTCCGCGATGAACACCGCCGCGCGCCGTCCCTGCCACCACCTGGGCAGCGTGAACGACACGACGGGCGGGTGCACCGGCGACGTCGTGTGCACGACCGGGCGCGAGCCGAACGCGCCGCGCCGCGCGGTCGGGGGCGTCCCGAGGTCGACGGAGGCCGGGGGTCCGAAGCTGCGCGCGCTGTAGATCACCGCCTCGCGCCCCACGTAGGCGATGCCCGCGGTGGGCACCCCCGTCAGGCTCGTCACGGCGATGCTGGTGTCCGTCGCGCTCACGTCGGCGGCGAGCGTCTGAGTCGCGCGGGCCTCGGGCCCTGAGAGGTCGGCGGTCATCACGCCGCCGCGGCCCTCGCACACCAGGGTGAGCGCGCCGACGTCGACGGTCCCCTCGAGCGGCTTCGGCGAGACACGCCACGACCACACCACGCGCGCGTCGAGCACGTCGCGCACGGGGTCGAGGTCATAGGTGTCGACGGCGCCGTCGGGGAGCGTCTGCACGAGCGTGCCGGTGCCGGGCCACCACGCGCTGTCGAGCGAGCCGCCCGACGACACGGTCTCGGTGACTGCGGCGCCCGAGGGTACGAGCACGCGCGGCACGCCCTCGATGAGCACGACCGGCAGATACACCTCGGGCCCGCGAAAGCGGGTCTGCCAGGTGATGCGCCGGGGATCGGTCATGGGGTCGTCAGGGTGTCGAGCGCGAGCTGCATGCCGAAACGAGGCCGTCGGTCACGCAGTACGGGGTGGTGCCGCTGCAGGTGTGCCCGCACATCCCGCAGTTCTGCGGGGTCGTCAGCGCGTGGCACGAGGTATCGCCGTCGCACAATCCGCGCGTCTGCCCGCCGTTCGGCAGCGGGCTGCACAGGTAGAGGCAGCCGCCGGCGTCGGTGGAGCGCACGGCGATCACGCCGTCTGCGTGCTCGAGCAGGCAGCCGGTGTTCATCACGGCGCCGTCGGTGGGCGTGTCCGTCGACCCGCCGCACCCGAGGAACCCCACCGCCAGCATGCCCACGAACGCGCCCAGGAGCTTCATGGGGGCGAGAAGGTGCCCACGAGGGCCCGGGAGGTCAACGGCCAGCGCGACCGCCCCGCTGCGGGGCGTCTTCATCACGCGCGGGTCCCCGTGGGCGCGCCCTCAGGCCACCACAGGTCGAGCTGGTGGCGGACCCAGCGGTTCCATGTCGGGTGTCGGCGCTCGGGCTTCGGGCTCTTCACCGAGGCCTCGCCGAAGTGCACGAGGTCGTACGTCACCGTGGTCGACGTGACGAGCGACTGCCACGACCACAGCGCGGCGGCCGTCTCGACATTCGTGGCCTCGTGGAGCACGTCGAGCCACGACCACACCCGCCCGACGGAGGTGTTGCCGCGTGCGCCGCGGTACGGCCGGTCGGGGAACCACGGCGTCGCGGGGCTCTCGGCGTCCGCGCCCGCGGTGGGGTCCCACGGGATGAGGTCGAGGCCGAGCGGGCGCTGGTAGGCCGTCGTGATCGCGCCGAGGCTGTACACGCGCCCCGCGCCGTCGGTGGCGATGCTGGCGACGTCGCGGCACTCCTCGATGCCGCCCGACGCCGACACAACGAGCGCGAGGTGCTGGGGCCCGCGCGCGGCGGTGAACTGCGCCGCGGGTCCGCCCGCGTCGATGCCCAGCGCGCGAAGGCCCGGCGAGGCGTTCAACGTCACCGCGCCGCTGCACACCAGCTTCACGGTCCCGTCGGCCTGCATCGTCAGGGTCACGGTCTCGCTGCGCCCCGCGCCCGCGATCCCGGCGTTGATCTGCGTCTCGGCGGCGCGCAGGAAGTCTTGCCCGTCGCCGCTCGAGGGCCCGAGGTGCATGCGGTACGTGCCCGACGGCACGGTGATGTGCACCTCGGGGTCGCCCGTGAACAGCAGCCGGAAGTCCGTGGCCCCAGCGGTCCACGAGAACGTCGGCGCGAACGCCGTGGTGACCTTCCAGGTGCTGCTCACGGGCCCCTCTGCAGGCGTTCCTGTCGCGCGACGTCGTACACGTGGATCTGTTCGCCCACGTCGGCGTTCGACGCGCGGCGGCCGCCGAACACTGGCGCGTTGAAGATCTGCTGGTAGGTGATCGACCCCCCGTCGCCCGAGCCGAGCGAGGGACGGCCACCCGAGAGACGCTCGCCGCCGCTGCCACGAGACGCCCCCGTGGAACCTCCCGACGAGCGCGACGAGGGCGACACCGCCGACGCGCCGCCGAGCGCCGTGGTGAGGGCGCCAGCGGCGAGGAACGCGGCGCCGGCCGCGAAGTGCCCGGGCGCGAGCGGTGCGGTGAACGGCGTAGCGAGCGCCGCCAGGCCCTCGGCCTCCTCCATCGCGCCTTTCGCGATGGCCTCGTGGCCGATGCTGGAGAGGGTGTCGGACAGCACGCCGCGCAGCCCGTCGCCGATGGTCTCGCGCCCCTGCGCCACGAGCTCGGCGTGCTTCGCGAGGCCCTCCCCCAGCTTCGAGAACGCCGTCGTCGCGGCGTTCGCGGCAAGCTCCGACGCGACGGCCTGACGGTTGTGCAGGTCCTCGTAGCGCTCCGTGAACGTGCGCAGCTGCGCCAGCTCGCGGTCGCGGAGCTGCTGGCGGCGCTGCGCGTCGCGCTCGCGGGTCTCGGCGAGGCGCTGTCCCTGCGTCGACGACGCGAACGCGGCCTCCGAGGCAGAACGCTCCGCACCGGCCTTCGCCAGCCCGTCACCCTCGTCTTCGCCCGCGGGGCGCGTGGCGGCGTCGAGAAGGCTCTGGCGCTCCGTCGACCCGAGGCCGTTCATGCCGCTGCCCTGGAAGGCGCGGCTCATCAACTGCTCGAAGGCCCGGCGGCGCTGCTGTGCGGCGCGTGCGCTGGCCTGCTGTGCGCTCTCGCTCCGTCGACCGCGCGCGTCGCGCCCGAGGCGCTGTCGTGCGGCCTCGGCGGCGCCGGTCTCTTCGGCGCTGAACGTCATCTCCCCCGACCCGTCGATGTCGGGCTGGTCCGACAGGTCGAGCGGCGCCTCGTCGCTCATCCCTTCGAGGCGGTTCAGATGCCGCGTGAAACCGCGCACGGCCTCGTCGGTGCCCGAGCGGTCACGCACCTGCCCCGTCACCTCGAGGAAATAGTTGGCGACGACGTTGAACGCCGACCCGATCGTGCGCACGCCCTCGTACGAGCGCGACCCGATGCGCGCCATCTCGACGCCCACCAGGCGCGCGGCGCGCGCGAGCTTCTCAGCGTTCTCGGTCGCGGTGCTGAACTCGCCACCGAGCGCGGAGATGCGGGACAGCTCCGTCACGAACGCATTCGCCCCGGCGCGCTTTGCGTCGTCGATGGAATCCTTCCACCGCTCGAGCGCGTCACGGCTGTCGTCGGTGGCCTGCGTGGTGTGGCCCGCTTCGACGACGAGCGCGTGCAGGCGATCCTCTACGGTGTGGCTTTCGCCCGCGACGGCAGACAACCCGGCGCCGAACCGCACCAGACCGTTCTCGCGGCTGTGAATCAGCGCCTCGGTGAGCTGGCGCGACGCGTCGCCGACGGTGACGCCCAGCTCTACGCTCTTCGCGCCCGCGACGCGGAACAGCGCCTCGAGCTCCGTCTGCGACAGGTGGATGTTCGACGCGGCGAAGCGGTTGGCCGCCGCCATTGCGTCGGTCTCATCCGCGAACCGACCCGCGGCGGCGGCCCCGGCGTCGTAGTCGAGCGCGAGGCGCGCGCTGGATTCGTTCAGGCGCTCCTGCTCCGCGGACAGCGCGGCGATGCCTTCGACCTTCCCCACGACCTCGTCGTACAGGGCGCCGATGTACGTCACCTTCTCGCCCCACGACTTGAGCGTGTCGGTGAGCGATGCCGCCGCCTCGCGCTGCGTCGCCGCGCTGGCAGACACGCGGTCCTGCGCCGCTGCCATCTGCGTCAGCGCGCGCTCGATGCCCTGAATGGCCGTCGTGAGCGCGTCGGCGCCCGTCTGGTCAGGCAGGATCGGTACGATGAGGGCGTCTTCGCTCACTGCTCTCGGTCTCGGTTCGTCTCGGTCTCGGCCTTGCGGATGGCCTCGTCGCTCTCCCAGGCCGCGCTCCACGCGTTGGTGATCGTGTCGAGCGCGCGCACGTCCCACACGTGCGGGGTGCGTCCGGTGATGTCCTGGAACCGCATCGAGCCTTTCGACTCGCGCATCAGGCGCAGCGCGCGGAACACCTCGAAGGCCCACGGCCCCGCGAGGCGCACGCGGGCGTTGGGGCAGGTGCCGCACGAGGCGACGCCGGTCACGTCGGCGTGATGCTCGGCGGCCGCGGCGAGGTCGGGCGGGAGCACCGGGAGACGCTGGCGTCCCGCGGCGGTGCAGCCCCAGCGGTCACGCAGCGTCTCGGCGGCGGTGGTGCGCGCGTCGCGCTCGGCGTCGTCGACGGACTCGCGCTCGAGGGCGCCGAGTCGATCGCAGCCGCAGAGGTCTACGACTTCGGAGAGGGTGCGCGCGCCATCCCACGCGGCGGCGCGTACAGATCCAAAGGGTCGTCGGCCTCCGGCGTCCAGTCGCCCAGCGTTGCGCGCGTCTCGGCCACGTCGGCGAGCTCGGCGAGCAGGTATTCACCGCCCCAGCGCGCGAGCTTCGTCAGCCACTCGGTCTCGGCGATCGGGAGCTTCTCCTTCGCGCGCATCGACGCCACGTGCGTCTGGCCGTCGACCGACGCGGCGTGCACCGTGAGCGCCACCGCGAAGTGCAGTCGCCCGACGCCGTTCTGCAGCGTCGAGAGCGCCGCGAAGGTCTCGGGGTCCATGAGCTGCACCGCGTACAGCCGCGGGGTGCGGCCGGGCTTGAGCGGGATCTTCGCCAGGTCTTCCTGACGCCGCGTCTTCGCGTAGGTCTCCAGCGCCGCGAGGTAGCCCTCGGCCTTCAGGTTGTACGCGGGATCGGGGCGTGGCCCCGACACCTGCGCGACGTACAGAACAGACGGTCCAACTTCAGCCATCGATCAACCTCCGAGTGCCACGCGGACGGGCGTCCACGCGATGTCTTTGTCCGCGGCGGACGCGCCGCCAGCGAGCGTCGTCGTCGTGTCGCGGCGCACCTCGTACACGAGGGACATGCCGCGACGGTTCTTGCCCAACACCACGGGCTTGGTGTGCTCGACGAGGTACATCCGCCCCACGTCGAGCACGAACACGTTGCCGTTCGTGTCGGTGTTCGTCAGGAACAGCGACACCTCGGTCTGGCCGGTGAAGCCCGACTCCAGCGCGGGGTCGAAGCGCACCGACATGGCGATGCGTGCGGCGGTGCCGTTCTCGCGACCGCCCGTGTCCATGTAGCCGCCCACCATCGAGTCGAACGCCGCGTCGGGGATCTCTTCGTTGTTCGACATGATGTCGACGGAGAGCTTCTCCAGACTCCATCGCGCCGCCGTCTGCAGGTCGATCGACGACCCGAGGTAGACGTGCGGCTGCCACACCATCGGCGGGCCCATGTCGTCGGCCGCGGGCGTCGACGCGCCGAACGCGGGGTCAGCGAGCGTCGCGTCGTCGGTCCAGTCGACGCACGTGCCTTCGAGCGACCACGTCGGGACCTTGCCGAACTCGCCGATCTCCAGCTTCGGGCTGGCGAAGCACCCGAGGGCGCGCGCCTCTTCGCCGCTGTTGGAGACGTGCTTCTGTTCGATGGTGAGCGTGGCGGTGCGCGCCTCGGCCATCGCGTATGTGTAGAAGCCGCGCACCTCGCCGCCGCTCGCCGGCGCGCTGGGCAGCGGGTAGGCCATCGTGAGGTGCGTCCCGTCGTTCACCGCGGCGATCTTGTTGACCGCCGTGGCGCCGCCGCCGAGCTCCACGAGCACGATCTCGCCGGCGCGTCGGCCCGTCGTCGAGTCGACGACCACGCTGGTGCGCGTCGAGCCGACGCCGATGGTGCAGCCCACCGCGGCGTACTCGGTGCCGAACGTGTGCTTGAGCATCACGCGGTGCGACAGGGTCGCGAGCGAACCCGCCACGCCGAGGCGGGACGCAGTCTTGATGCTCTTGAGCTGCACCTTGAGCGGGCCCCACTTCGAGCCCTTCTTGAGCCCCTTGGTGCGCTTCGGGTTGTCGTACCGGCTCTGCGATTCGTCGGGGTTCTCTTCGCGCGCTTCCATGAAGCCCGACGCGAGGAGCCCGCCCTTGACGAGCGCGAGGCGCGTGAGCGCGCCGTCGCCCGGGTGCGTGCCGCACGTGGTCTCGGCGCCGAGGTAGGTGACCGACTCGAAGGTGATGCTGTTGCGCTGCGTCATGGTGGTGCGTGCCTCAGGGGACGGTGGTGGCGGTGGCGTTGTCGAGCGCGTCGGCGAGCGCGCCGGTCGCGACGCCGGGGATCGTGGAGAGGCCCCTGCGAGCCTTCTGGCGCGAGGTCTCTTCGGTGTTGGTGACGTACTGCCCCGACCGCAGGCGGGCGGCGATGACCTTCGCCAGCACGGGCCCCGCGACGAGCGCGAGCTGTTGCAGCGTCGACGTGCGCGGGTTCCACACGGCGCGCGCGGCGGCGCGCACGGCCTCGTGCACGTCGGCGCCGCGGATCGCCAGCAGCTCCGGGTTGCGACCGGCGAGGTACGTGAGCACTTGGTGGTTGCCGGTGCCCTCGCGCCGGTCGTCTGGCGCGGGGTGGATCTCGATGGCCGTCGCGCCGAGCAGCGCGTCACGGCGGCTGCGCAGCGTGGCGAGGATCCGGTCGACGCTGGGGCGGATGCTGCTCGCGCGGATCACGGCTACGCTCCCGGGCTCGTGGTGATGTCCTGCTCCACGAGGATCACGAGCGGCACCGTCAGGCCCACGCGCAAACCGTCGACCTTCGGCGCGGTGATGCGTCCCGAGCGCGTGCACCCGATGGCGACGCCCGCCCACGATGCCGGGTAGGCCAGCACCCATTCGAGCAGGGTGCCGTCGTTCTGCGCGTGCAGCGTGGCCGTCGTCAGCGCGCCGAGCACGAGCTCGCGGTCACGCGGCGCGAGCGACGGCGGGCGCTCGAGCGCGTACTGCACACGCACGTCGACGAACACGCGGCGCACGTGCGGCCCCTGGTGTTGGTTCTCGGCCGTGGGGTCGTCGGCGTCGTACTCCTGCTCGCGGTACGCGAGGTCGTACTGGCGCGTGAGCGCGATCCTCGGCCACTCGGGGTTCTGCGCCGGGAGAAACACCCTTCCCATGGTGAACGTCCCCGCGGGGATCACGCGGTCTCCAGGGCCCGGCGACGCGGGGTAGGCGCCCGCGATCAGCGCCGCGAGGCGCGTCTGCACCGCATCGAGGAACGCCACGTCACCACCCCCGGCGCGGGTTCGAGGTGACCGCGATCGCGTCGTCGGTCGGGTCGTCGTCGACGGCGGTCTGGTCGGTGTAGATCGGCTCGTCACCGCCCATCACGGCCTTGCGCCACGCTTCGGCGGCCTCGGCCTCGGCGTCGTAGGGGAAGATCCCCTTCGAGTCGCGGTACTCGGGCCGACGCATCGCAGCCTTGTGGGCCGCCCAGAAGCACACGTGGTGCTTCGCGATCTCCGAGAGGCGATCTGCGTCGAGCGGAACCTCGATGCCCGCCATCACCGCGGCGGCGGTGAGCCACGAGGACGCCGCGACCCTGAGCGCGTCGACCACGGCCGCGTCGGCGTTGCCGTCAGCGTCGTCGTCGGTGCAGTCGACCAGGCGCGCGGCGTACATCGCCGTCTCCAGGTCGCCTTGCGTGATCAGGGCCGCGGTCGCCATGGCCCGCTCAGACGAGCTCCCCCTCGAAGCCCACGGTGACCGTCGGGGTCGACGATCCGCCGAGGGTCCAGTCGAGGCGCACGAAGCGCCCCACCGAGAAGGGCTTGAACTGCCCGCCCGCGCCGGTGATCTGCGTGAGCGTCCCGGCCGACACGAACGTGCCGTCCTTCGTCTGGCAGGTCATCACGGTCACGTCGAGCGTCGGGCTCGTGCCCGAGACGGCGCTCGTCGTCTGCGTGAGGCGCAGCGTGCCGCGGTCGCCCGCGTAGAACACGTCGCTCGAGCCCGACGCGGCGATGGCCGCGTCGGCGATGGAGATCTTGCGACGCTCGAGCATCGCCCCGTCGGTGGGGTCGATGACGGGGTCGCGGGTCTGGGTGACGGTGGCCATGGCGTGGGGATCCCTTCAGGTGTCGTCGGAGAGGTCGAAGCCGAGGTGCGCGAGCAGCGCGTCGATGTCGTCGGGCGAGAGCCCCTCGACGCGCCCGAGCTCGTCGCGGGCGTCGTCGAGGGAGTCGCCGTCGGGGGCAGGGAGGTCTTCGGTGCACACGTACCCGGCGTCGACGAGGGCCTCGCGCGACGGGTATCCGGCCGGGATCGCCGTGCCGCTCACCGCGTCGCGTTGCCCTCGCTGCACGCTCTCGAGCGCGCGCTGGTGCTCGGCCTCCGCGCTCTGGCGCAGGCGCTCGTACCATCGTCGTTGGTGCATCGAAGACCTCCCGCGCGCGGGCCCTCACATGGAGAAGCCCGCGCCCCCGATCAGATGTTGACCTTGCCGAGCGCGACGCCCGGCCGCGTGCCGCCGCCCATCTTCTTGTAGATGTGCGTCACCGCGAGCACGTCGGCGGCCACGACCTCGTTCTTGCGCCGCACGTCGCGCATCGACTCGGCGCCGGGCCCGAGGTTGTTGTGCCAGAACACGCCCGCGCCGCGCTTGCAGAGCGCGACCGTCGCCTTGCCCCACATCGTGTAGGAGTTGTTCACCGCGAAGGTGCCCGACGCGAACGTGAACGTGAGGCCGAGGTCCGAGGTGCGGTCGACGATGCCCGACGCGGGCACCGTCACGCCGGTGATCGGGTACGTGGTGCCGCCGTCGAGCGAGATCTTGATCACCGCCGTGGCGAAGGCGCCGAGCGTGGTGCACTGCACCTTGATCTGGTCGTACATGCCCTTCGGCGAGCCCGTCACGGTGAGCACCGGCGGCGTCGTGCCCGCGCTCGTCACGGTGTACGCGACGGGCATCAGGTCCGAGGCGTAGAAGCGCCCCATGCCCTCGAAGGTGTAGACGCCCCGCTCGTCGTCCTGCTCGAGGAGGCGGTGCAGGGGCTCGCCGTCCGCGTTCTTGAGCGTCAGCATCCGGTTGATCACCTGCGAGTGGCAGACGGTGCCCACGATGCCGCGCGTCTCGTCGCCGAAGCGCGAGCGGACGGCGATGTACACGTCGCGGTCGAGGAACCGCGGCGCCGAGTCGGAGTGCACGTCGTAGACGATCGCTGGGATCGACGTGCCGAGCGCGCCGAGCGCGGTGATCGCCTTGCGCTCGACGTAGGTCGCGAGGCCTTCCTGGATCATCGCGCGGCCCGCTTCCATCGGGTTCGCGTACCCGCGCAGGATGCGCGCCATGTCCGTCACGGTGAAGGCCTTGCCCGCGCGCGCCACAGCCGCGGTCTCGTTCGAGTCGGCCATCTGCGTGATGTCGATCTCGGCGTTCTCCGAGTACTCGCCCCACTCGCCGATGTGCTGGAGGTACGGCACGGTGACGGTCTCGCCGGCGTAGCGGCCGTCGCCCGTGGGGAGCGAGCCGTTGACGGTGATGATGCCCAAGCCCCCGAGGACGGTCATGCCCTGCATGCCCTCGCGGACGGCTTCGAGCAGGACCTGGGGGGTGACGGTGAACTGCGACGTGGTGGTGGTGCCGGTAGCCATGGTGGTGTTCCTTCAGTCGTGTGGGTGGAGGTCGAGTGGTGCGTGCGCGCGGCGCGGGATCAGCCCTTGGGGCGACCCGCGGCCACCCACGCGTTGAAGACGCGGTCGTGCGCGGCGGGGTCGACCGCCGCGAGGGTGTTTCGCTCGTCCCAGGTGAGGGCGCCGTAGGGCTTCGCGAGGAGCTTCGCGGCGACGCCCGACGCGGCGGGCGCGCTGGCCTCGCCCTTCGGCTGCTCGATCTGCCGGTGCCCGTCGGAGTCGGCGGCGAGCGCCGCGGCGGCGGGGCGCCGCGCGAGGTTCGCGTTGAGGCTCGCGGAGGTCGCGCGGCCCGCGGTGCGCTCGTCGCGCCACCACCCGGCCTCGGCCTCGGTGATCTTGCGGGCGGCGAGGCCCGCGCCGAGCTCGCGCTCGAACGCCTCGCCCTCGGCCTTGGCCTTCGCGGCGGCGGCCTCCGCGGCGAGCGCGTCGTACTGCTCGGCCTTGGTGAACAGCGCCTGCAGCGCGCCCATCTGGCGCTCGGGGTCGGTCTCCTGGGTCTTCGCCGCGATCAGCGCGGCCATCGCTTCGTGCATGGTGGATCTCCGTGTGGCGCTGGGGTCAGCGGCGGTCGTGCCCGCGCGGCCAGGGGCCGTCGGGGCGGTGGACTGGGGGCGCGCGGGCTCGAGCTGCGCGACGAGGGCGTCGAGGCTCGCGACGCGGTCGGCGAGGCCTGCGCCCACGGCCTCACGGCCGTAGCGAACGCCGCCGTCGAGGGCGAGGAGCGCGGCGCTCGTCACGCTCGTGCGCGCGGCGGCGACCTCGGCGGCGAAGGCGTTCGCCAGCTCGGCGACGCGCTTCGTCATGCGGCTCTTGGCTGCGGAGGTGATGGGCACCGCGGGGTGCCCGTCGGTCTTCTCGGTGCCCGAGCTCACCACGGCCACGTCGATGCCGGCGGCCTCGAGCTCCTTGGCGCGGCTGACCAGCGTCGCGATCACGCCGACCGAGCCCACGCCCGCGGTGTCGCTGACCACCACCTCGTCGCACTGCGCCGCGAGGCCGTAGGCCGCCGAGTAGCAGGCCGCGCCGGTGTGCGCGACCATGCGCTTGCCCGAGCCCATCTCGCTGCGGAGCGATCGGAGCGAGCGCATCGCGTCGAAGAACCCGGCCGTCGTGCCGCCGGGCGAGTCGAACGACATCACCACCGCGTCGACCTTCGGGGAGGCGAGCGCGCAGCGCACACGGTCGAGGACGTTCTCGTACGACTCGCACCACCACGATCGACCCGACACGAGCGGGCCTTCGACCGACACGACGGCGACCGAGCCACGCAGCTCGATCGAGGGGTCGTCGTCGATGGGGTCACGCTCGGGATCGCCCCAGCCGGCGCGCGGCTCGGTGCCGGGGTCGCGCGCGGACACGTCGGCACGCAGGAGGTCCGCAGCGCGCGAGGGCAGGAGGGCGAGCGTCTCGGCGTCGCGGAACGGGTGCGCCACGGTCGCGGGTCGCGGTGCGGCGGTGCGGGTGCGTCGGGTCGTCGTCATGGTGCGGGTGCCTCAGGGGACGGGGGTGCCGCAGGCGCGGCGGGTGTGCCGGGCGCGGGCGGCGGGAGCGTCGCGATGGGCGCGGGCGGGGGCGTCGGCGCCTCTACGAGGGGCACGCCGGCGCGCGCGAACACGGCCTCCCTGTCGACGACGAAGCCTTCCGGCGTGCGCCCCTCGAGCGCGGCGAGTCCTTCGCCGAGCGCCTTGAAGCTCGTGCCGATCGCCGCCGCGTCGCCGTCGGGGTCGACCCTCCACGTGGGCCACGGCGCGACCGACGGGTCGCCGAAGTTGTAGGCCGCCCACCACACGAGCACCTGGTCGTGCAGCGTCGTCGACAGGCACTCGGCGTCCGCGCGGCGAAGGAAGTCCGCGACCTGCTGGTGCACCTGCGCGGCCGCGTACGAGCCGCCCTTCACCTCGGTGGTGAGGTTCTGCCCGAGCACGGCGACGGCGATGCCGGTGTTGGCCGCGTTGATCTGCTCGTTGAACGTCTGGAAGTTGTTCGCGGCGCTCTCGACGAGGTCCGCCTTGAACCCCGCGGGGAGCACCACGGCGGCGTCGCGGCCGAGCGTGCGCATCTGCGCGGCGAGCGCGCGGCGCTGCGCGCCCGAGAGGTCTTTCTCGCCGGGCCCTGACACCGCTTCACGCGACGCGACGAGGATGCCCGAGGCCTTCACCTCGCCGTGCCGGGCCCAGTCCGAGCGCGCGTAGTGCTTGAGGAGCCACCAGCGCGCGAGCGCGCGCCACACGCCGCGGCGCCACGGGTCGTGCTCGCCGTAGGGCGTGAAGATGAGCCAGCGCCCGTCGGTCGCGTTGATGGGCAGCTCGGCGCCCGATGCCGTGGTGACGAGCCACGTGCGCAGCTGCCAGTCATAGCGGAAGTGGCGCGGGTCCCACGCCTCGACGCGCAGGAGCTTTCGGCCCGAGGGACCGTCGACCGCGGAGAGCTTGCCGAAGCCCGCGCCGAGGAAGCACCCCCACATCGCGACCTCGGCGAGCGTCGACTCCGGCGCCATCGCCCAGAAGTCCTCGCCCGCTTCGATCGCGCGCTGGGCGCGGCGCGCGCGGCGCCCGATGCCCGCTTCGAAGGAGAGCGGAAGCCCGACGAGGCCGCGGGTGCGCACGCCCAAGGTGGCCAGCACGCGGTCGTCACCCAACATCGCGTGACACAGGTCCGCCGCGAGACGGAGCGAGCCGCCCGCGCACTGGATCTCCGCCGCCGAGATCATCGACGGCGACCACTCGATCCACGTGCGCGTGTCGGGCTCGACGACGTCGGCGTGGTCGACCGCGTCACGACGCGTCGCGGGCGCGGTGGCCTGCGAGACGCGCGGCGGCGCAAACACGCGGGCGAGCTGCTCGCGGATGATGTCGGCGAAGGTGGCCAAGGTGGTCGTCAGCGGTTGCGGCGCGGGGCGCGCCCGAGGTCGAGGTCTGGCTCGTTCTGCTCGAAGAGCGACAGGAGCCACGCGTCGCAGGCGTCAGGGCTTCGCCCGAGGACGGCGCGGAGCTGTCAGACCTCACGGCCTACACCCGCGATTTCATGAAACAGGTGGAAGCCGACCTCGGCACGAAACTCGATTGGGTTGCCGTCAACCATTTCAACACCGGCCATCCCCATGTGCATATCGTCGTCAACGGCCGCGACGATACGGGCGGGGATCTAGTCGTCAACGGCGACTATCTTTCGGCCGGCCTGCGCGAGCGCGCCAGCGAGCTTGTCGCGCACGGCATCGGCGACGATCTCGGGCGTGAGACCGTAGCCGTAGGTGAATCGGTTGGGCACCAGAAAG
>ERZ650311.586-NODE-586-length-21808-cov-11.275870_pt1 | contig 21808 bp, 20 predicted proteins | sample MGYA00376247_ERZ650311 | MGnify/ENA primary metagenome ERZ650311 (study PRJEB26733, sample SAMN07839324) | wastewater metagenome | biome: small river; feature: stream; material: water | place: USA: North Carolina | collected 2016-07-28 ...
CCTTCTCGACGTCGCCGTTTGACTCGTCGAGGGCCTTCTTGCAGTCCATCATGCCGGCACCCGACTTGTCGCGAAGTGCCTTTACGTCCTGTGCGGTGTAGTTAGCCATTTGTATTGGTTTCCTTACTCTGCTGCTGCAGCTGGTGCAGCCTCGGTTGCTGGTGCTTCTTCAGCGGCTGGAGCTGCTGCAGCGCTCTGCTCGAGAAGCTCGCGCTCCCACTCAGCTAGAGGCTCTGCTGCTGCTTCAGGCTTTGCGTGACGAGCGATTAGGCCGTCTGCAACTGCATCTGCAATAACGCGGGTTAGCAGGTGAACTGAACGGATTGCGTCGTCGTTACCTGGGATACCGATGGTGACCTCGTCTGGGTCACAGTTGGTGTCAAGAACACCGATAACTGGGATACCGAGCTTCTTAGCCTCGGTGATTGCTAGGTGCTCCTTGTTGGTGTCAACAACCCAGATCGCCGAAGGGGTCTTGGTTACGTTGCGGATACCACCGAGGGTCTTCTCCAGCTTGTCCTTCTCGCGACGGAGAATGAGGAGTTCCTTCTTGGTCAGGCCGCTCTTGCTGGCGTCTGCAAAGTCCATGACCTCGAGCTCCTTCAGGCGTGCAAGACGCTTCTGAACGGTGCCGAAGTTGGTCAGCAGACCACCCAACCAGCGCTCGTTGATGTAAGGCATGCCTACGCGCTGAGCCTGCTCAGCGATGGCCTCCTGGGCCTGCTTCTTGGTACCAACGAAAAGGATGGTGCCACCGTGTGCAACGGTGTCCTTTACGAAGCTGTAGGCGTTGTCGATGTGGGTCAGCGACTTCTGAAGGTCGATGATGTAGATACCCGAGCGGTCGGTCAAAATGAAACGACGCATCTTTGGGTTCCAACGACGGGTCTGGTGACCGAAGTGAACACCGCTGTCAAGCAGCTGGCGGATAGTTACGACTGGCACAGTCGCACTCCTTTCGGCGCGCAAAGGCGCCACTCAGTTAGTTGGCTTCGACGGATTTGCCGGAGCCCCTGGCGTTGCAGCGCACCACACCAGCCCGATTGTGAAACCGGTTTGGACCGAGTTGGATTGCCGTTATTCAACGCGCGAAGTCGACGCGATTTCACAAACTCAAACGAATTGGGATTGCAACGGACGCGCCGCTACCCAAATTCTAGCAGGAGTGGGGTGGTAATAGCCAGTGTTCAAGGGCTCGGGCGGCATTTATCCACAGGCAAAAGGATGTTTTTAACCCAGTTAGCCGCCTTGGCTCGATGCTTTAGACATGAATCCAAAATATGATCGCGACCAACGAATAGTTCTCTACCTAGCGGCAGCTGTGATTTTTGTGAATATGCTTTCCCATCAGCTGTATCCAGCCAACGCTTCGGGCAACTATCGCATCGGTCGTTCGTTGTGGAGTGTTCCAATCACCGGGGTGCAGCGCCTAGTCAAGACCTTCATAGCGCCGCAGTCGCAATGGGGGCCGGGGCACCGAGGCATTGATTACCTCACCACCGAGGGCGCAGCGATTCTCTCCCCCAGCGACGGAACGCTTAGTTTTAGCGGATCGGTGGCAACTAAACCAGTGATTACCGTTCAATCGGGGCCTTATCGAGCGTCTCTGGAACCGGTTTGCGCGAGCCATGGGAAAGGCCAGGCTGTGGAAGCGGGACAGGTGATCGGATCCGTGTGTGGTGCCGGCTACCGGTCGCACTGCGAACCCCAGTTGTGCGTCCATTTCTCGGTGCGCAATGCCAGTGGTTACCTGTCACCCCAGCTGCTGCTGGGCCAACTAGCGCCGAGTGTGCTGGCAGGCTAAGCCCTAGGGTGTGCCCCTTGGTAACCCTGTTTGAGACGCTCAACGCTAACGTGCGTGTAAATCTGGGTTGTGCCCAGGCTCGAGTGTCCCAGTAATTCCTGAACAGCCCTTAGGTCTGCTCCACCATCCAAGAGATGAGTGGCCGCGGTGTGGCGAAAGGTGTGGGGGCCTACCGCGCCCACCGGAGTCTCACTCAAGAGTTTGGCCACCAAACCATAAACACTGCGCACGTTTACCCGCTTACCGCGAGCGCCTATCAGCACCGCATCGTCGGTGTGCTCGGTGACGTAGGCGGGGCGCCCCTTGGAAAGCCAAACTTCGAGGGCATCCGCGGCCGGCTGCCCGTATGGAACCATCCGCTGCTTGTTGCCCTTACCGGTAACCAGCAGCAACCTGCGAGAGTAATCCACGTCTGCCAAATTTAGCCCGACCAGTTCACTCACTCGCATGCCAGTCGCGTAGAGCAGCTCAATCACAACTTGTTCAAACAATCGCTCGGGGCTTCCAGTGGCTGCGCCCTCGGCCAGTTTGTCGAACACCTCGCTCAGCGTCTCTCTGGAAATAACCTTGGGTAATGGTCTGCCAAGTTTCGGAGTGCGAAGTCTCAGCCCAAGATCAGCTTCGTGAAGTTGCTGGCGCTCAAGCCAAGTTGTGAACGCCCTGACTGCAGCGCTTTTGCGAGCAACCGTGCTCTTGGCGGCACCAGCCTCGGTAACCCGATACAGCCAATCTCTCAGGTCATCCAACTGAATCTCCTGGGTTTGACCCCTGCCCAAGTGATTGAGGTGTGCCAGTAACTCGGTGAGGTCGCTGGTGTAGGCACGCTGAGTGTTTACCGAATAGCCCTTGGCTGAAGCAAGATTGCCGATAAATCGGTCAATCAGATTCTTGTCAAGCGGGGCCATAGTCTCAGACTAGGCGTAGGAACTCTTCCGCCGCTGCAAGTTCCGGAGCCAGAAAACGATCGGGGCCCGGGCCAGCCACTCCGGCTGCACGCAACTTCGCTAGGAACGCACCGGTGACCGGTGCCGGTTGCAATGGGCTGCGCATCTCAATGGCACGCGCAGCGGTCACCAACTCGATTGCCACTATCCGGCGCAGGTTATCCACCACCTTGCGCAGCTTCCGGCCTGCGTGCCAACCCATGCTTACGTGGTCTTCCTGCATCGCCGAGGAGGGGATGCTGTCCACACTGGCCGGGGCCGCTAGGCGCTTATTCTCGCTAACCAAACCCGCCTGGGTGTACTGGGCAATCATCAAGCCGGAATCAACTCCGGCATCGTCGGCCAAGAACGGGTTCAGCCCGTGGGAGCGGAACTTATCCAGGGCACGGTCAGTGCGTCGCTCACTCATCGAACCGACATCAGTTGCGGGGATGGCCAGGAAATCCAGAACATAGGCGATCGGCGCACCGTGGAAGTTACCATTCGAAGTGACTTCTCCGGACTCCAGAACGACGGGGTTGTCCACGGCGGCGGCCAGTTCGCGCTCTGCCACCGTGGTTGCCCAACTGATGGTGTCTCTCAAGCCTCCCGTTACCTGCGGTGCACAGCGCAGCGAGTAGGCATCTTGGACTCGGCTGTCGCCCTCTCGGTGTGATGCCACCATTGGCGAACCAGCCAGGGCGGCAAACATGTTTGCCGCGGACTTGGCCTGCCCTGGGTGCGGACGCAGTGGCTCATGCAACTCTGGCCGGAACACTCGATCAGTACCGAGCTGGCTCTCCACACTCATGGCGGCCACCAAATCGACCTGGTCGGTGAGTTTGTTTAGATCCTCGATCGCCAGAACCAGCATTCCCAGCATGCCGTCAGTGCCGTTTATGAGCGCTAAGCCCTCTTTCTCGCGGAATTCGACCGGTTGGATCCCAGCCTCTGCCAGAGCCTTCTCACCGGAAACCAGGTTCCCACGGGCGTCGTAGGCCTGACCTTCACCCATCAGAACCAGTGCGCAGTGAGCTAGTGGCGCTAGGTCGCCGGAGCAGCCAAGGGAGCCAAACTCATGCACCAGTGGGGTGATGCCGGCATTCAAGACAGCCGCAAAAGCCTGGGCCACTTCGGGCCGCACGCCGGTTCGGCCACTGCAGAGCGTCTTGAGACGCAAAAACATCAGAGCGCGAACTACCTCGGTCTCGACCGCCGGCCCGATTCCGGCGGCATGGGAACGAATCAGTGACTTCTGCAACTGAACGCGATCCGCTACCGCAATGTGGCGGTTTGCCAGCGCACCGAAGCCGGTAGAAATGCCGTAAACCGGGGTTTCGGCCTTGGCCAGCGCCTCGATGTGGGCGCGAGTCTTTGCCATGGCAGCTATCGCCTCGCCGGAAATTTCAACTTTGGCGCCGTGCCTCGCCACCGCGACCACATCAGCAGCGGTTACGCCTCGAGTGTTTAGGATTACGGTCTGAGTCATAGTGGAGTGCCTTTGATTACTGTGTTTTGGATGATTTGGACACCCGGGCGATATGCCAGGTGAACATAGCTGGGAGCTGCCAGAACGTTGAAGTCGGCCTGGGCGCCAACGCCGAGGTGGCCGATGTCGGTTCGCCGCAGCGCAGCCGCACCACCGGCAGTTGCTGACCAGAGTGCTTCGGCTGGGGTGAGATGCATCTCGCGAACCGCGAGGGCGAGGCAAAAAGCCATGGAAGTCGTGTAACTGGATCCCGGGTTGCAGTCGGTCGCGATTGCGACGGTGGCCCCCGCCTCCAACAGGCGTCGCGCGTTTGGGTAACTCGAGCGCGTTGAGAACTCCGCCCCCGGCAGCAGCGTTGCCACCGTGTTTGACGAGCCCAAAGCCTCGATATCCGATTCGGAGAGATGGGTGCAGTGGTCAGCACTGGCGCAATCTAGCTCCACGGCAAGTTGCACAGCTTCGGTCCGCTGGAGCTGATTGGCGTGAATCCGTGGCATGAGGCCCTTGGCGATGCCTGACTCGAGTATCTGCCGCGCTTGCCCGACGTCAAATGCGCCGCGATCACAAAATACGTCTATCCACTTGGCGTGCTTGGCGGCTTGCTCAAGCATCGGCCCGGAAACCAGCGCCACGTAGTCGTCGGGGCGATCGGCAAACTCCGAAGGCACCACATGGGCACCGAGGTAGGTAACTTCAGCGGTGTGACGCGCCGCTATTTCAAGCGCTCTGACCTCGTCGACAACTGTCAACCCGTAGCCACTCTTGGCTTCAAAAGTTGTTATGCCAGAGCTATGAAACTCGCGCTTGAGTCGAATCAGGTTGGCCTCTAGTGCTTCATCGCTGGCTGCCCTGGTCGCAGCCACCGTGGTGCGGATTCCGCCACCAGAGTATGCCTCTCCAGCCATGCGAGCTGCGAACTCGGTGGCGCGGTCACCGGCGAAAACCGGATGTGCGTGGGAATCCACAAAACCGGGCACAACGGCGGCTCCGCCGAGATCGGTGGCGATGTCCGCCGCTGGTGCCGCTGCAGCAGAGCCAACCCAAGCCACCTCTTCGCCGACGACCAAGATGGCCGCGTCCTCGATAATCCCAAGAGCCCCGTCACCGAGTGCGGGGCTGTTGGTTACCAACTCCGAGATGTTGGTAAAGAGGTGTGAGGTCATTCGCTCCCCTACCGCGATTAGGCGGTGTAGTGGCCGTTCGCATCCAGCATCGGCACGTGAACATGCTTTTGCTTGGCTACGTCGATTGCCTCATCGTATCCTGCATCGACGTGGCGGATAACGCCCATGCCCGGGTCATTGGTGAGAACGCGCTGCAGTTTCTCCGCGGCAAGTGCGGTACCGTCCGCCACCGAGACCTGACCGGCGTGCATCGAACGACCGATGCCGACACCGCCACCGTGATGCAGCGAAACCCAAGAGGCACCGCTGGCGATGTTCACCATGGCATTCAGCAGCGGCCAGTCGGCGATGGCATCCGAGCCATCCTTCATAGCCTCGGACTCGCGGTAAGGCGAAGCCACTGAGCCGCAGTCAAGGTGGTCGCGACCGATGACGATAGGCGCAGAGACCTCTCCGCGAGCAACTAGGTCGTTGAATGCTGCGCCGGCCTTATCACGTTCGCCATAGCCAAGCCAGCAGATGCGAGCTGGTAGTCCCTGGAACTCGACGCGTTCCTGAGCCATCTTGATCCAGCGGTGCAGGTGCTCGTTTTCCGGGAATAGGTCCAAAACCGCCTTGTCGGTTCGGTAGATGTCCTTCTTGTCACCGCTAAGCGCAACCCAGCGGAACGGTCCCTTACCCTCGCAGAAGAGCGGACGAATGTAGGCAGGAATGAAGCCAGGGAACCGGAAAGCGTCGGCGAAGCCACCCTTGCGTGCCTCGTCTCGAATCGAGTTTCCATAGTCGAAAACTTCGGCACCTTTGTCGATGAACCCGACCATCGCCGCAACCTGCTTGGCCATTGAAGCCTGCGACCGCTCGGTGAACTCCTTGGGGTTTCGGTTGGCGTATTCGCGAGCATCAGCGAAATCAACGCCCTCTGGGATGTAATAAAGCGGGTCGTGGGCGGAAGTCTGATCGGTCACGATGTCGATTGGTACATCCCGCTTGAGCAGCTCATCGAAAACCGTTGCGGCATTGCCGACCAAGCCAATCGAGATGGCCTTGCGAGCGAGCTTGGCTGCCACTGCACGTTCAATGGCATCGTCCAGGTTGTCTGCAATCTCATCTAGATAGCGAGTATCTAGGCGACGGCGTAGGCGGCTCTCATCGATATCAACGATGAGACAGGTTCCCTCGTTCATAGTCACGGCCAGTGGCTGGGCCCCGCCCATGCCACCACAGCCGCCGGTAAGAGTCAGGGTTCCGGCAAGAGTGCCGCCGAAGCGCTTTTCAGCCACTGCGGCAAAGGTTTCGTAAGTTCCCTGGAGAATGCCTTGGGTTCCAATGTAGATCCAAGAACCGGCTGTCATCTGGCCGTACATGGTCAGACCGAGCTGCTCGAGGCGACGGAACTCAGGCCAGGTGGCCCAGTCGCCCACTAGGTTGGAGTTGGCAAGCAGCACACGGGGCGCCCACTCGTGAGTCTGGAAAACACCGACTGGCTTTCCGGACTGCACCAACATGGTTTCGTCGTTTTTCAGATTGGTAAGCGTGCGAACGATGGCGTCGAAGCTATCCCAGTTTCTGGCTGCTTTTCCTGTTCCGCCGTAAACAATGAGGTCTTTAGGGTGCTCGGCAACCGCTGGGTCCAGGTTGTTGTAGAGCATGCGGAGTGCCGCTTCTTGCTGCCAGCCCTTGGCGGTAAGTGAACTTCCGGTGGCGGCGTGGAGCGGGTAGTGACCAGTTGACTGCGACATTGCGTTCATAGTGCCTATTCCAGCGGCATTTCCAGGTTTGTGCAGCAATCGAAAGCCAAGTAGTGTCTGAAATACCAGACTATTCGAACCGTTCAGATCGACGCAGGGTGAAAGAAAGGCAGCCATGGAAGACACCCGGGGCAAAGTGCCCGCCGCACTGCGGACTCTTCAGTTGCTGCAGGCCCTAGGTCGCGCCGGCGGACCAATGACAGCCCAGGCGCTAGCAACCCGTCTCGGCATCCCCCGCTCGTCCACCTATCAACTGCTCGAGGTGCTGCAAGAGCAGGGTTTTGTGGTGCACTTCCCCGAGGAAAAACGCTGGAGTCTGGGTGTTGCGGCATTCGAGCTGGGTTCGGCCTACCTCCGCCACGATCCGCTGGAGCGCTTTGCCCAACCACTACTTGATCGCCTACTCGCAAGGGTGGACAACTTACAACAGGGTGGATTCCCAGCGGTCGCCCAACTTGGAATTCTCAATGGTACCGAGCTCATGTATCTGCTCAAGGGATCCACCGCCGCCCACAACCGAGACAGTCAAGGTGTAGTCACCGAGGTGGGTGTTCGCCTACCCGCCCACCTAACCGCATCCGGCCGTTCGATGCTGGCATTGTTGGACCGCGCTCAACTTCGCGCGACCTATCCGGGCGGCCTGGACACCCCGCTGCCCCGCCGCACCGAGCAGGGACCTGCCAACATCCGGGAGCTGAATCGACTGCTTCAGCTGGAAAAAGAGCAGGGATTCAGCCTCGAGACCGGGATGATTACCAACGGCTATTCCTCGGTGGCTGCCGCGGCACGGAATCACCTGGGCTTGCCGATTGCCGCCTTTGCCGTAACCTTTAGAACGGATCGGCTTACCAGCGATTCCACCACCGAGAGCCACCGACTCATCGCGGGATTGGTTGGCTCTGCGGCCGCAGATTTGACCAGAAGGTTGGGTTCAAAATGAGCGAGGACGCTCTCTGGCCACGCGCTTCAGCTTGGCTTCAACATGGCACCGAGGCCAGCCGCGCCGCTGTCGAGACTGCGGCAACGAGCGCCGCCAGTTCCGGTCCGGTAGTCGATGTAGCGATCCTGGGCATTCAAGCCCACAAAACCTCAATTTCTAAAACCGGGGCGAATACCACCCCGGCTGCAGTTCGCGCTGCACTCCAGCGCTACTCCACCTGGTCCTGGAGCCACTCGGTGGACGTCGACTCGCTCACCGTCCACGACTTTGATGACAACACCGAGCCGGACAGCCCTCAGGGGGAATCGGTTACAGCCGGGCTCACGGCTCTGGCAACCGATGTCAGTCGACTTACCCTTGTAATTGGCGGCGACAACAGCGTCACCTATGCCGCTATGCGGGGTGCCGCGCCAGACCTTGCAAACGCGGCACTCATCACCTTGGACGCACACCACGACCTGCGAGACGGGGTAAGCAATGGGTCGCCGGTGCGTCGCCTGGTTGAGGCCGGCCTGCCCGGAAAAAACATTGTCCAGATTGGTATCGCTGACTTTTCAAATTCCGCCGCGTACGCCTCTCGTGCGCGGGATCTGGGCATCACGGTTATTCCGCGGTCCACGCTGCGCACCAAGTCGGTGTCGGAGGTCTGGACACAGGCGCTCGCGGCAGTTGCCGACGCCGAGGTCATCTACGTGGATATTGACGTCGATGTTTGTGACCGCGCCGAAGTGCCGGGTTGCCCAGCGGCGGCCCCGGGTGGCATCAGCGCGGACGAATTGCGGCAGTTCGCTTTCCTGGCCGGAGCCACCGCCAAGGTCAACTGCATCGACATCACCGAGATAGACGCCACTGCCGACAGCGAGGACCAACGAACCGTGCGTCTGGCAGCGCTCTTGATCCTGGAGGCCAGCGCCGGTTTGGCTAAGCGTTAGCCGGGCTCAAACTCTGGCGTAGGAAGTACCAACGCGCTCGACCAGGCCAAGAATCTCAAGGCTTCCCAGAGCAATCTGTAGCTCCTTTACCGTAAGGCCGGACAGCCGCTGCACCTGCCAGGCTTGCATCGGGAGGTGCCCGATGGCGTCGAGCGCACGCTTCTCGAGCCGTCCCAAGCTATCGGCTTGCAAGCTCAAATCGAAGCCAAGACCGGCAAGCTCTAGCAGTTGCTGCGGTCGGGCTAAGAGGTGCACCTGCCCCAGATTATTGTTCAAGAAATCGTGGCACCCCACCGAGTAGGCGCTGCCAATCGGCCCAGGCACTACTGCCACTTCGCGATTCAGCGCAACGGCCCTAGTTCCGGTGCTCAAAGCCCCGGAGGTGGCTCCGGCTTCGACTATCACGGTGGCTCTACCGAGAGCTGCGATGAGACGATTCCGCTGCAGGAATCTGAATTTAGCCGGCGTGACGTCGGGAACAGACTCGGTGAACACCAAGCCTGACCCGGCAACCGAGTGCAGCATGGCCAAATTCCCCTTGGGATAGAGGTGATTGAGCCCGCCAGCCATAATGGCGATCGTAGGAGCGGACAACGCGAGGGCTGACTCGTGAACTATCGCGTCCACGCCGTAAGCACCGCCGGACACTGTAGTTACCGCCGCCTGGGCCGCCACCGCAGCCAGATCCCGAGTCACCTCCGTGCCGTATCGGCTTACCTGGCGGGAACCAACTATGGAAACCAGGTGTTCACCGCCCAAAAGCGTGATGTCACCTAGACACCAGAGAGCGTGTGGGCGGTGAACGCCAAGGTCCTCAAAACTCACCGGAAAGTAGCCGGAATCCCTCAGCACCAGTTGTGCCTTGCCAGGAAGATTGACTCCCGAAAACCAACGCAGCGCAGCAAGCAGTTCGTTGCGGTTGAGCCGAGGCAGCCACCGCTCGGTCGCGGCCTGCCAGAGCCGAGGCCACGGCTGCTCATAAGAGCTTTCGAGGTGCTCAATGCAATCGGCTCCAAGGCGTGCCGCCATTTCATCGGCCGATGCGCGATCGACCAGACGCTGGATGATTTCATGCGCCGATAACGCCTGCAGCAGTTGACCAGCCATGCCGTCCCCCGGCTCACAGAGCTTGCTCAGTGCCACGAGCGCGAAAGCCTCGTCTGCATCCGCAGCCTCTTCAGCCAGCAGCGGTGCCAAAAACTCCTTGAACTCGGTCCCAGAAATGAGTGTCACGCGGCCACCAGAGTCTCTGCCCCGCGGAGAGCCACCGCGCGCTGAATGTGGGTGCGGTCGGGTGACGATTTGCCATCGATGTCTGCCAGAGTCCAGGCCAGCCTTAGACAACGGTCGTAGCCGCGCATGCTTAGTTTTCCGGCCGCCGTGAGACGATCCAAGTCAGCAACCGCCTTCTGGCTCGGCTTGAAGTGTTTACGCAACAACGGACCCGCAAGATGCGCGTTCATCAACACACCGTGATGGCATAGGCGCTCGGCTGCCGCCTGGCGCGCAGCCACCACCGTGCGGCTTGCTTCGGCCGAGGAAACAGCGGGCCTTCCCAGCCCAGCCAGTGCCGAGATGCTGGCGTTTTGTACGGCTAACCTAATGTCGATTCGGTCCAGTATCGGCCCCGAAAGGCGATTGGCATAGCGCCTCACATTGAGAGGCGTGCAGGTGCAGTTTTTGCCCATAACTCCAGCGAAGCCGCAGGGGCAAGGGTTTGCAGCCAGTATCAGTTGAAAGCGAGCCGGATAGCGCGCAGTTCCGCCGATTCTATTTATGGCAACGGTCCCGGACTCCAAGGGTTCACGAAGTGCTTCCAGGACATTGGCTTGAAACTCCAGCGCTTCATCCAAAAACAGCACTCCATGATGCGCCAACGAAACCGCTCCCGGACGTGGCGAACCGGTACCACCGCCGATGAGAGCGGCACGGGATGTGGAATGGTGAGGTGATTGAAATCTGGGTTGCAAGTTCAGGGTGATGGCACTCTGGCCGTTTCCGCTGAGACTTTCGATTGCCGCCAACTCAACAGCCTGTTCCACCGTCAACTCAGGAAGAATCGTAGGAAGCCGTTCGGCCAACATGGTTTTGCCGGCACCGGGAGCACCGACCAGGGATATGTGATGACCACCGGCAGCCGCCACAATCAGGCCCTCCACAGCATCTTCCTGGCCGATTACCTGATTCAGGTCGAGTAATCGACTGGCATTATCTCGGCGCTGAGGTTCGCGCACAGGCAGGCAAGGCTGGGGCGCATCCGTCCCATTGAGCCAGCTAACCAGTTGGCGTAAGTGACTTACGCCTGAGACCCGGATCCCAGTCACCAGTGCGGCTTCCGATTCGTTCCCGATTGGAACGACTACCTGTTCGAAACCGGAATCACGCGCGGCCAACACAACCGGCAGGACCCCTGGGACCGCCCTAACCGAACCGTCTAAACCCAGTTCCCCAACAAAGCATTTGCCTGCCAAGGCGGTAGGCGGGATCTTCTCCATGGCGGCAAGAACAGCAACCGCAATAGCGAGGTCGAAACCCGAGCCGGACTTAGGAACTGCCGCGGGCGAAAGGTTCACGACCACCTTCTTTGATGGGAACGCGAAGCCCGAATTGCCGCAGGCTGCCCTAACTCTGGAGGTGGCTTCCGAGAGGGAAGCGTCCGGCAGCCCCACCAGTATGAATGTGGGCAGCTGAGCCGAAACGTCGGCTTCAATCTCAATAACAGTTCCCTGCAGGCCATACAAACCGATGGAATGGGCCTTAGAAAGTGTCATTAGATCACCTGCTTTAGGTGTTCGATAGTCACTCGACCGCCGTGGACCAGCACCGCTATGGCATCAAATCGGACTTGACTATTTGCGACCTGCCGCTGCGAGCACCAACTGGCTGCCAGCCTGCGCAGTCTTGCAAGTTTCTGCTTTGTTATGGCTTCAAAGGGACTGCCGGAATACCCCGAAGTTCGAGTTTTGACCTCGATAAACACCAGAGTCTTGGCGAGACATCCGACGATGTCCAGCTCGCCCTCTTGATTGCGCCAGTTTCGATCCAGGATTTGGTAGCCCTGGCCGATTAGGTATTCGCAGGCGCGGTCCTCACCATACTGGCCTAGCCATTTTCTCGCTTTAGTCACCCGTCAAGGGTGCGAAAAGTTCAGTTGAGTTACCGCAGGATTAGGTGAATCTGTGAACAACACCAGATCGACACCTTGTGGAAAAACCTATTCGCCTACCGACATGTCCTTGGGTAGCTGGAAACCGCTCTCGAGCTCCTCGATGTTTACGTCCTTGAAGGTACGCACATTCACCTGCTTGATGAAACGATCTTGACGGTTGATGTCCCAAACCCACACATCGCCCAGCTTCAGATCGAAGTAGAAGTCAGTTGGCGTATCAACTCGGTTGAACTCAACTTCATTGGCCAGATAAAGGCGGCGTTCGGTCTCAACCAGGTATTTGAAGGTTCCAAGCACGTCACGAAACTCGCGCAGCAGTGCCTGTTCGGCCTGCCGATCCAGTTCGTCGTACTCGTTCTCGTCCATGCCAAAAAGTCTAAACGCTAAAAGAGTGCGTCTTCAGCCAGTATCTTCGTCAGCCAGGTTTGGCGATGCAGGTTGGTTGGTCCAACGGTCCGCAGTGCTTCTAGGTGCTGCGCCGACGAGTACCCCTTGTTTCCGGCAATCCCAAAAACTTCCAACTCGGGGCGTTGGTCGCTGATTTCTCGAATCATCCGATCGCGGGTGACTTTAGCCAGAACCGATGCGGCCGCCACCGAGACACAGTCACGGTCCGCCTTGGTGCGAACCTGAACCGACACCGGACCCAAAGAATCACCGAGCCAGTTATGGGAACCATCCAGGATTGCTCGCGCGGAAGCCGGGTCTACGGACACCAGAGCACGGACCTCCTCTGGCAGGGCTCGGACTGCTCGCTGCGCGGAAAGAGCTAGGCATTTCGTGATGCCTAGCCGATCAATTTCTTCGTTGTCGGCCATACCAACCGCCCAACCGGTCACCCAGTCGGCAACGGGTTGAAAGATTGCCTCGCGGGTTTTCTCGGTGATCAACTTGGAATCAGCCAACTGGTCAGGCCAAGCGGCGGCGGAGTCGCTGGTGAGCCCAGAATGCGCCTCGGTGCGGATGATTGCAACACCGACCGCTACCGGTCCGAAAAGCGCACCACGACCAACCTCGTCGATGCCGATGACGTACTTAACACCGGCATCAAAGAGGCTTTGCTCAACCTCAAGGGTTGGGAACGTCTTTGAAGACACTTTGATAGTTGTCCAGCCAGGTGAAGTGATTGAACGGCCAGGTTATTAGGAAAGCGCGACCGACGATGAAGTGCTTGTTCACGAATCCCTTGCTTGGTAGGTCCTTGTGGAAGCGCGAGTCCTCGCTGTTTCCACGGTTGTCCCCCATCACCCAAATGGAATCGGCTGGCACAATCACGTCAAAATCCACCGAGGACGGAACCTCGCCCTTTTTGATGTAGGGCTCATCCAGGGGAACACCGTTGACGGTGATTCGTTTCTTGGCATCACAGCAGACGACGTGATCACCAGCGATTCCGATGACGCGCTTGACCAGGTGGACGTCGGAGTCCGGAGCGGTAACGCCAAAGGAGCTAAGGAACCAGTCTGCAACCTGCGTGGTTAGTGGGAGCTGTTTGGTCTGAACTGGTCCCAGCCAGCCTCCTGGGTCGCGGAACACCACGACATCGCCACGCTCAATCGGGACGACGTTCGGAACCAGCTCGTTGACCACAATGCGGTCATTGATCTGCAGGGTTTCTAACATCGAACCCGACGGGATGTAGAACGAGCGAATCAGGAAGGTCTTGATCAGCAGCGAGAGCACCAGTGCAGTGGCGACGATGGTGATGATGTCAACGATGAAAGCGACAATCGGGTTTTTGAAGAACTTGCGCACAGCTGGTTTGTTTCCCTCGGAATTGCGAAACCGGGCCCACTTCGGGCGGTTTGAACCGCCCTCAGGGAGCCCGGAATTCGTCATTGTGTAAGTTTATCTCGCCGACTCAGGGTCGACTCAGAAAGACTTAAGCGTTCTCGCGGAGTTCCTTGATCTTCGCCTTCTTACCGCGCAGCTCGCGGAGGTAGTACAGCTTGGCGCGACGTACGTCACCGCGCGAGACCAGCTCGATCTTCTCAAGAACTGGGCTGTGTACTGGGAAGGTACGCTCGACGCCTACCTGGAACGAAATCTTGCGAACGGTGAAGGTCTCGCGGATGCCGTGGCCCGAGCGACGGATGACTGCGCCCTGGAAAACCTGAACACGGCTGCGGTTACCTTCGATGATGTTTACGTGAACCTTTACGGTGTCACCAACACGGAAGTTTGGAATGTCGGAACGCAGGTTTGGTGCGTCTACAACGTCAAGAATGTGCATTTCTAGACCATTTCTGTCTCAGCGCGCAGGTCGTCGACAAGTGATTTATCAGTGATTTCGAACTCTCAAGCGCCCCTGCGGCAGTGCTCAAAACGATGAGTTCAACCTCTCTATCTTGCCACAGACGCGACGCAATGGCAAAGAGGCAGCCGGAAATAACTAGATCTCAGTGTCGGGTGGCAGCAGATCTGGGCGGACCCTACGGGTTCTCTCAACTTGCTGAGAGTGGCGCCAAGAGGCGATGAGTGCGTGATTACCGCTCAGCAGCACCGGAGGCACGGTCAGGCCCCGCCATTCGGCAGGCTTGGTGTAGGAGGGGTATTCCAGCAGGCCCTCACCCGAGTGGCTCTCTTCGGCCAGACTCTCGGCGTTACCGATAACCCCTGGGATCAAACGCACAATTGCTTCGGTCATAGCGATCGCAGCCACTTCCCCACCATTCAGAACATAGTCTCCGATGGAAATCAGGCGAACCTTCGCCTTGGTGGTGGCGTAATCAACTACGCGCTGATCAATACCTTCGTATCGACCGCAGGCGAAGACTATTCGCTCCTCTTGGGCCAACTCGTAGGCAAGTTCCTGATTGAAGACCTCGCCTGCCGGCGAAGTGAAGATCACGGTAGCGTCGGCGAGATCCTCGGTGTCAGGCGCCACACCGAGTACCTCGTCTAGCGCCAGTCCCCATGGCTCCGGCTTCATTAGCATTCCAGCACCGCCGCCGTAAGGAGTGTCGTCTACCGTCTTGTGCTTATCGGTAGTCCAAGTGCGAAGGTCGTGTGCCTGAAACTGAATCAGACCCTTGTCCCTGGCTTTTCCAAGCAGGGATAGGTCGAGCGCAGCAAAGTAGTCGGGGAAGATACTGATGGCGTCGATACGCATGAGAAAAGCCTATTCGGCTTCTTCCTCGGTGTCTGCGGCCGGCTGAGCGGGCTCTGGGGTGGCAAGCTCAGGCAAGACTTCCTCAAAGATGCCGATTGGAGGAGTCACGGTAACAGTGCCTGCGGCCACATCAAGTGATGGAACCATGGCTTTGACAAACGGAAGCATCACTTCTTTGTCGTTGTGCTTGATGATCAGCAGGTCCTGGGCCGGCAGGTGCTCGACTCGAACGACCTCGCCAACCTCGGTACCGTCGCGCAGAACCTTGAGACCAACCAGCTGGTGGTCGTACCAGGCGTCTGGCTCCTCGGGTAGTTTGTCGGCGTCGGTGTCTAGCAGCAAAATCGCCTTTATGAGCGATTCGGCTCCGGTTCGATCGGTGATGCCCTCGAGGAAAATAACTGGCGCCTGGTTGTACCAGCGCAACTCGCTAACAGTTACGGACTTGCCGAACCAAGGAGAGTCTTCGGGAACCTGCAGTTCAAAAACTGCACCCGGAATGAAGCGTTCGTTTGGGCTGTCGGTATAAAGCTCTAGCTTTATCGCGCCCTTTAGGCCGTGTGCCTTAAGTAGGCGGCCAACGCGCAGCTTGGTGGACCTACTAATCGGTCTTCACCACATCTACGCGAACAGGTTTGCCGTCGGCAAGCGCCTTGATAACAGTGCGCAGTGCATTGGCGGTGCGGCCGTTGCGCCCGATCACGCGACCAAGGTCCTCAGGGTGAACGAAAACCTCAAGCAGGTCGCCCCGCTGGGTGTGACGTTCTACGACAGAGGCGTCTTCCGGGTGGTCGACGATGCCCTTGACCAGGTGTTCGAGCGCAACAGCTAGCACGAGTATTAAGCCTCTTCAGCTGGAGCTTCGGCCTCGGCTGCTGGAGCCTCAACCTCTGCTGCTTCTGCGGCTGGAGCCTCAACTGCTGCCTCGACCTCTGCGGCCTCTGCAGCTGGTGCCTCGACCTCTGCCTCAGCAGCGGCCTCAACAGGAGCCTCAACAGGAGCCTCAACCTTAGCCTCGACCTTTACCTCGGTCTTTGGCTTCAGAACGGCCTTCTTGTTGGCGTCGGCTACGAATGCAACCTTTGGCTCAACAGTCTTGACAACGTTCTTTGCGTTCTTGTCACCCTTGCTCTTCTGGAAGTCACCAGTCAGCTTCAGGATTGCCTCTACCTGCTCGGTTGGCTGTGCGCCAACTCCCAGCCAGTAGAGAGCGCGGTCAGAGTTGACCTCGATGGTCGATGGGTTGGTGCCTGGTACGTAGCGACCGATTTCCTCGATCACACGGCCATCACGCTTGGTGCGGGAGTCGGCAACAACGATGCGGTAGTGAGGCGCACGGATCTTGCCGAGGCGCTTCAGGCGAATTTTTACAGCCACAATTTTCCTTTGGTTTTTATTGGGGCGAACGTTCTACCGTGAGCGTGGGGGCACACTCGATAGCAAGCTCTGATTTGATCTGCTGCACCGATAGAGGGTCGGGCACAAAGATACCTTGTTATTTTGCCAGAAAATCAGGCAAAAAGCCAGTCTTAGAGACCGAAGGCGGAGCCGTTTCCTTCACCGGTGGCAGGCTTGCCACCCGCTAGACGGGCCGCCTCTTCGGCTGCGCGCTTGGCCGGGTTTCCACTCTTGGAACCCTTCTTCTTGTCCTTGGACTTGGCTTTACCCTTGCCGCCGCCCATTCCGAAGCCGCCCATACCAGCCGGCATTCCCGGCATACCCTGAGGCATTCCGCCGTTCTGCACTTGCTTCATCATCTTGGCGGCCTGCTCAAAGCGGTTGACCAGCGAGTTCACATCGGTGACAGTCATGCCCGAACCGCGGGCGATGCGGAGTCGACGTGACCCATTTAGAATCTTTGGATCACGGCGCTCGGCAGGCGTCATGGAGCGAATAATCGCCTCGGTGCGGTCAATTTCACGCTCGTCGAAGTTGTCGATTTGATCCCGCAACTGGCCAGCACCTGGCATCAGTGCCAACATCGCCTTCATCGAGCCCATTTTGCGCAGCTGCTGCATCTGCTCCATGAAGTCTTCCAGGGTGAACTGGCTCTTGGCCATCTTCTCGGCCATTGCCTTGGCCTCGTCGGCGTCGAAGGCGCGCTGAGCTTGTTCGATGAGGGAGAGAACGTCACCCATGTCCAGGATTCGGCTGGCCATGCGGTCTGGGTAGAACGGCTCAAAAGCATCGATACCCTCACCAGTTGAGGAGAAGATGATTGGCTTGCCAGTTACCGAGGCAACCGAGAGCGCAGCACCACCGCGGGCATCGCCATCAAGCTTGGTGAGGACGACACCGGTGATTCCAACGCCATCCTCAAACGCCTTGGCCACATTGACGGCGTCCTGACCGATCATGGCGTCAATGACGAACAGAACCTCATCTGGGTTGACGGCATCGCGGATATCTCGCGCCTGCTGCATCATCTCTTCATCGATGCCGAGGCGACCCGCGGTGTCGACCAGAACCATCGAGAACTGCTGCTTCTTCGCGTACTCGATTGCGTCCTTGGCAACCTTTACAGGATTGCCGACTCCGTTGCCAGGCTCAGGGGCGAATACCGGCACTCCGACGCGCTCACCGAGCAACTGGAGCTGGTTGACCGCATTCGGTCGCTGTAGGTCGGCGGCCACCAGAAGCGGAGTCTGCTTCTGATCCTTCAACCAGTTGGCCAGCTTTCCGGCCAACGTAGTCTTACCGCTACCCTGCAGACCGGCAAGCATGATTACCGTCGGAGGGGTCTTAGAAAACTCGAGTCGACGCTGCTCGCCGCCCAGGATGTTGACCAGCTCTTCGTTCACAATCTGAACCACCTGCTGAGCAGGGTTCAGAGCCTGGTTTACCTCGTCACCGAGAGCGCGGTCGCGAACGGCATTTACAAATACCTTGACGACCTCGAGAGCGACGTCGGCTTCCAGGAGGGCACGGCGAATCTCGCGCAGCGTGGTGTCGATATCGGCAGCGGTCAGTTTGCCCTTGGTGCGAAGGTTCTTGAACGTTTGCGCCAGGCGGTCGGACAGATTACCGAACACGGAACTCCTTGAGTGAATCGAAACTATTGGCCGAAGCCGGATTTAAGCCTAACCAACTAGGCCGCGAGCAAACTCGTCGGCCTCGAAGAACGCAAAGTCGTTGATGCCTTCGCCGTAACCGATCAGCTTGACCGGAATACCAAGTTCCTTCTGAATCGAGTAGACGATTCCACCCTTGGCAGTGCCGTCCACCTTGGTCAGAACCACTCCGGTAACCTGTGCCACCTCGGCGAAAGCCTTGGCCTGCAGCAGCCCGTTCTGCCCGGTGGTTGCGTCAATGACCAGCAGCACTTCGCTGACAGGCACGGTCTTTTCCACTACACGGCGAATCTTCGAGAGTTCGCTCATCAGGTCAAGCTTGTTCTGCAGGCGCCCAGCCGTGTCAACGATGACGATGTCGGCTTTGTCGGCAACTGCAGTTTCAACTGCCGTGTAGGCCACCGAGGCGGGATCCTGGCCCTCGCGTTCTGGGCCAACCAGCTTGGCACCGGAGCGCTGCGCCCAGGTAGCAACCTGTTCAACCGCAGCGGCTCGGAAGGTATCGGCGGCACCGATGACAACTTCCCACTCCCCCTCAGCCAGCCAGGCGGCCAACTTGCCAATGGTGGTGGTCTTACCCACTCCGTTGACGCCAACCATCAGGAAAACGTAAGGCAGTTTCTCCCCGGCCAGGTTCAGTTCTCGGTGAGGCAATTCCAGACTGTTGGTCAAAACCGAGATCAGGATGTTCTTAAGCTCGCGCTCGGTCTTTGCCCCCACCGTGGCGGCGATTTTCTTGACTTCGGCAACTATCGACTCGGAGGCGTCAACGCCGAAGTCGGCCAGAAGCAGGATGTCTTCAAGGTCATCAAGGTTGGCGGGATCGAACTGCACGCCGGTGAAGAGCGAACGAATGCGGTTTGCGAACGAGCGTTGACCTACCTCGAGTTCGCGCTCTGGCTCGACCACCGTAGGACTTTCAACCACTGGGGCCGGCGCAGGTTCGGGCTCGGGTGTCGGCTCAGGTTCGGGCTCCGGTTCCGGTTCCGGTTCAGGCTCTGGCTCCGGTTCCGGGGACGGTTCAGCTACGGGCTCCGGTTCCGGTTCCGCCTCAGGCTCTGGCTCTGGCTCTGCAACCTTTTCAATGTCCGCTGTGGCTGCGACGATAGCCTCAACAACCGCCTCTGCGTCAGTTTGCGGTTCGAGCACAACCGCTGGCTCTGGGCGCAGGTCGGTGTCCACTTCTGGAACCTCGGTGATTGCGCTAGCAACCTTGTCCTTGACCTTTTTAAACCACTCAAAGGCCATTAGGCGTTGCTGCCAATCCGCTGACCGACCACGGCACTGATGCCGTCCTGTCGCATCGAGACACCGTAAAGCGCGTCTGCAATCTCCATTGTGCGCTTCTGGTGGGTGATGATGATCAACTGGCTGCTGCTACGCAGATCTTGGAAGATCTGCAGCAGACGACCCAGGTTGGCATCGTCGAGCGCTGCTTCAACCTCATCCATGACGTAGAACGGCGAAGGACGGGCTTTGAAAATCGCAATGAGCAGCGCAACCGCGGCCAGTGATCGCTCGCCACCAGAGAGCAAGCTCAGTCGCTCGATGCGCTTACCGGCTGGCTTTACATTGACCTCTAGACCCGTAGTTAGGAGGTTGTCCGGGTCGGTTAAGAAGATGCTTCCGCTACCGCCTGGGAAGAGCACTGGGAAAACCTGCTCAAATGCGGCGCGGGTGTCCTCGAAGGCCTCGGCGAAGATGGTCTGCATCTTCACGTCTAGCTCTTCGATTATCTGAATCAGATCCTTGCGAGTCTTGGTGAGGTCTTCCAGCTGCTCGGTGAGGAACTTATGGCGCTGCTCCAGTGCCGCAAACTCTTCCAAGGCGAGAGGGTTTACGCGACCCAGGCGTTCGAGCAGGCGCTCTGCGTTCACAAGACGGGCACGCTGTTCGTCCATATTGAAAGGCTTGGTAGCGCCTTGTTCACCAGCTTCATCAGGAACCGGCAGCTGAGGCCCGTATTCCGAAACCAGGACGTCCTGCTGCAATCCCAGTTCGTCATAAGCCTTCGAAGCCAGGTTGGCCAGGTTTAGACGTTTTTCGTGGTTAGCAAGCTCAATGTCGTGCACGCTCTGAGTCAGGGTGCTCAGCTTCATCTGAATCTCGGCGGTCTCACCGCGGAGGCGAACTAACTCGGCATTTTGATTGGCCCGAGCGCTCTCCAACTCCAGGAGATTTGCCTTGGCTACCGCAGCACGCTCAGCCAGGTGCTCAAGAATTCCAGGCACTACTTCAAGAACGCGATTTGCCGCGGCGAGTTTCGCCTGCTGTGCTGCGATCGCGGCTTTGGCTCGCTCCTGCGCGGCAATCGCCTCGGTGACCTGCCGGCCAAGCAGAATGACGCGCTCTTTCTCGACCCGAAGGCGCTCTTGTGCAGCACCGAGTTCAATTCGGATATCCAACTCGCGTTGGCGCTCCTGCTCCAGATTGGCAACCAGGGCTGCACGGTCATCCAGGGCGATGGTCGGACGATCCTGGCTGGCAAAGGCATCGTGAGCTGAAACGGCGGCGGCCAGCTTGGCTTCGCTCTCGGCAATGCCTGCGGCCGCATCACTAGCCACCTGGGCCAGTCGGTCCAGCTCGGCCTGGGCCGCCTCCGCCTGCACTCGCAAGCGACCCAGTTTTTCGGCGTTAGCCGCCAACTGGCTGTCGTGTTCTTTGAGGGCTGATAGAGCCTGACGCTCCGCCTCGCGAGCGGCCTCATTGACCCCGCGCGCCTCGGCGAGCGCCGACCGTAACTCCTCGATGCGGTCTGTTGCCTTGGCCAACTGAGATTCAGCCGCATCGCGCTCGGCAACCAACTCGACCTTGCTGGTCTTGCGTCCGGAACCTCCGCGCAAGACGCTGCGGGCCAGCACATCGCCGTCCTTGGTGATCAATACAAAGTCAGCCACCGACTTGTCACTGGCGTAAAGCTTCTTGGCAGCGGCCAGGTTATCGGTGATGACCACGTTCTCCAGCAGGGCCAGAATCCCGCTCGGTGCCGTGACAACCTCAACCGCGCTGCGAGCACCGTCAACCTTGGCAAAACTCGGCAGCTTCCCTGGAGCGTCAACGTCAGCGACGATCAGTTCGACTCGGCCGCCGTCAGTTTCCTTGAGGTGTGCCAGGGCATCGAGTCCAGCCTCGCGGTTTTCGGCAACCAGTGCATCCGCCAGCGAACCCAGTGCTGCAGCGATGGCGGCCTCGAAACCGGCCTCAATCTTCATGTGGTTTGCAATCAGACCGCGGATACCTCGGAGCCCTGCCGAGACCAGAGTGTTGGCGCCATCTTTCTGGTCCAGGGTCAGGTTCAGCGCGCTGCGCTTGGCGGCGAGCGAGTCTCGCGAACGCTCCTGCTCGTGCAGTTCGTCACGAAGAGCGTCTATCTTGGCCTGGCTGGATGCCACGGTCTGCTGGGCAGCTTCGTAGCGGGTCTCAAACTCGCTCGAGTCACCCTGGTGCGTTCCCTGCAACGCGGCTTCGAGCTGCTCGTATTCGGTCAAACTCCTCC
>ERZ650311.588-NODE-588-length-21788-cov-9.763033_pt1 | contig 21788 bp, 22 predicted proteins | sample MGYA00376247_ERZ650311 | MGnify/ENA primary metagenome ERZ650311 (study PRJEB26733, sample SAMN07839324) | wastewater metagenome | biome: small river; feature: stream; material: water | place: USA: North Carolina | collected 2016-07-28 ...
TTATCTGGATGACCTTCGGTTACTGATTCTGAAGTGAAGAGGCGCTTTGACATTGGGCTAGCCTAACTTATTGCGGACGGTGATTGCATGATTGAGAAGTGCGTGAGCAAGACTATCTTTAGTGATGTCGGTGAACTCTTGAACTAGTCCGGTCGCGTCGATAATAGAACCACTAGTTGATGTCGCTCCAAAGATGGCTCCCCCGCTGACATTATTGAGGTAAATCACATCGGCACCTTTACGCACCATCTTCGCTTGTGCCTGCGCTACTGAGTCAGAGTCAGTCTCTGCTGCAAATGCGACGACAAGTTGTTGCGATTTATTTGCAGTTAGTGCTTTCAAAATATCTATATTTTCCACCAACTCGATTGATCGGAAATCGGCCTTCTTGATCTTCTCGGAAGCTGTATGTACAGGTCTAGCATCCGAAACTGCCGCTGACATAAAGAGATAGTCAGCAGATGCAAAGTGAGATTCGAGTGCAGATTTCATATCTGATACTGATTCAACATCGATTCGAGCAATTTTTGGATTGGAAGGTAAGGCGCTATTGGCGATTACGAGAGTAACTTCTGCTCCTCGGGCACGAGCTGCCTCGGCGATCGCAATCCCTTGAATTCCGGTAGAACGGTTACCGATAAACCTCACCGGATCAATCGCTTCGCGAGTTCCACCTGCGCTGACAAGAACTTTCTGACCAACGAGATCCTGGGGTGCCAGGGTTTGCTCAGTAAATCGTCGGAGAATATCTGCGGTTTCAGGAAAACGACCCTTGCCGATATCTCCACTGGTAAGAGCGCCCTCCGCCGGCTCTAATACATCAACACCGCGGTTGCGCAGCGTTTCAATATTGGCTTGAGTTGCTGGGTTCTCCCACATCGCTGTATGCATCGCGGGAACAATCAAGATAGGTGCGGTACTTGCAAGCACGGTGTTGGTAAGGAGATCATCTGCGCGACCTGTAGTAATTCTTGCAATCAGATCTGCAGTAGCTGGAGCAATAATGATTGCCTGCGCATCTTTTGCAAGGGAGACATGGCGAACTTCTTCAACTGATTCCCATACCTCGGTGGTCACCTTTCGACCTGAGAGAGCCTCCCATGTTGCCGCTCCAACAAAGTTCAGACTAGATGGAGTGGGTACGACGGTTACGGAGAAACCGAGATCTTGAAGACGTCGCAATAAATCGCACGCCTTATAAGCAGCAATGCCGCCTCCAACACCGAGAATTATCTCTCGCGTTGGGGCGGACATTATCTGTAAGAAAAGTTAATTAAGCGTTTGGCTCAAGATTTTCGATGGTCAGAAGACCTTCATTGATCTCACGGAGCGCGATCGAAAGCGGCTTCTCGTGGACATATGTATCTACTAGTGGACCAACGTACTCAAGCAAGCCCTCATTGAGTTGTGAGTAGTAAGCGTTGATCTGACGTGCGCGCTTAGCTGCATAGAGAACGAGTGCGTACTTGGAACCGCTCTTATCGAGAAGTTCGTCGATAGGTGGATTGGTGATGCCGTCGACGTGTCCGCTCATAATTTTCTCCCTCAGATCAAAACTGGCCTTACAAGGTTGCCAATCTTATCAGGGTTGAGACGACCTCATCGACCTGCTCATTAACGACCACGGTATCGAAGAATGAGGCTGCCGCGAGCTCTTCCTGGGCAAGTGCTAAGCGTGCAGCGCGGCGTTCAGGTGAATCAGTCCCCCTGCCTTCAAGTCGTGAGACCAACTCCTCCCATGAAGGTGGCTCGAGGAAGATGAGGTGCGCCTCTGGCATATGTGCCTTCACCTGCCTTGCTCCAGCAATTTCAATTTCAAGGAGTACATTGCGGCCATCTGCTAGCGCCGCATTGACTGGCGCAGCGAGAGTTCCATATCGGTTTCCGGCAAACTCCGCCCATTCAAGAAACTCGCCTTCTGAGATAGCGCGATCGAAATCTTCGTTGTTGTAGAAAAAGTAATCGATACCTTCTACTTCATTCACACGAGGCGCTCGAGTTGTTGCAGAGACACTGATCCAGAAGTTAGGAACGCTTCTCAACGCTTTAGTGACGGTGCTCTTTCCAACTCCACCCGGACCTGAGAGGACTAAGAGCTTTCCCCGCGGTGATGTTGATGGAATTTCAAACTCCTTTAGCAGTGCACTTCGCTGATGTTTTCCCAATCCCTGCACTCTACGAGTGGGAGAAATTTCCAACTTCTCCATCAAAGATTGAGCCCGAATCTTCCCATACCCTGGAAGTGATTCGAGCAATTCTGCGACTCGCATCTTTGCCAGAACCGAATTCTCTGCAGTACTGGCGAGAAAATCAGCGAGTGTTATCTCACCTCTTTGGAGCGACTTTTTGGACTGAGCCCGCTCTTGTCGCGCAGCTTTGGCCACTGCTAAGGCGTGCTCTCGCTCTGCTGCACTAAGTTGTGGTGGGAGCGCCATTGCAAAATTCTATCCCTGTATTGACTCTGCGATTTCCTTAGCTGCATCTGACATTGCTGAGGCACCCTTACTCCAAGCACCGGTAATCGGACGACCAATCACAACATAACTTGCGCCAGCGGCAATCGCGGCGGCAGGAGTCATAGTGCGGACCTGGTCATCGCTGCCAGCGGTACCGGCTGGTCGAACTCCAGGGGTGATAATTGTTGGAGCTGGACCCACTGAAGATCGAATCGCTGCGATTTCAAGTGGCGAAGAGACGATTGCTTTCGCACCAGCACGAACTGAAAGATCGGCAAGTGCAACTGCGCTCTCGAGCGCATGATTGGCATAACCAATCTCGAAGAGGTCTTCTTCTGAAAGAGAGGTAAGTACTGTGACTGCTGTAATGTCGATTTGCGGAACTGCTTCAACTGCCGCTTTCACCATGGCGGTGCCACCTGAGGCGTGAACGGTGAGAAAACGTGGATTGAGATGAGAAATTGCGGTTGCCGCAGAGGCCACAGTATTTGGAATGTCGTGAAGTTTAAGATCGAGAAAGATGTCGACTCCAAATTCATCCTTAATCTGAGATACGCCGGTTGAACCGAAGGTAAGAAAGAATTCAAGACCTAATTTGTAGACTGCAACGCTCTCCCGGGTTGCTTCAACCCAACGCTTCGCGACATCAAGATCGCGGGTGTCAACTGCCAAGATAATCGGTGCTGTCATTTCATGTGCTCCTAACGGTGAGCGTAGCCAATAGCCTGTTTCAAAGAAGTGAACCCGCGTTGAGCCAAGAGTTCACGCAACTCATTCTGTACATTGATGATTGCGGTGGGATTCCCAAAACTTGCGGTTCCGATTGAAACACCAGATGCACCAGCCAAGATAAGTTCGAGCGCATCTCGTCCTGATGCAACTCCACCCATTCCCAAGATAGGCGTGTTGGGAAGAGCTTCATGAACTTGATAGATCGCGCGGACTGCGACTGGACGAATTGCAGGTCCAGATAGGCCTCCTGTCTTGCCACCTAAATGAGGCTTCATGGTGTCGAGATTAATTACCATACCCAAAACTGTGTTGATAAGCGCCAGTCCATCTGCACCAGCTTCAACTACGCCTTTCGCCACATCGGCGATATCGGTGACATCAGGTGTTAACTTGGCAAGAATCGGAATTTCTCCCCCGATTACCTTTCGAACGCTATCAATTACACGAGAAGCGGTATCGCGATCAGTAGCAAAGACCAACCCTCGATTTTCAACATTTGGGCAAGAGATGTTTACTTCGATCGCAGATATCCCTGCAGTTGAGCGAAGCTTGCGCGCAAGAACTGCGTATTCATCAGCTGTCTCACCCGCAATAGAAACTATGACTCGTGACCCTTGAGATAACAACCATGGAACATCATTGGCAAGAAATGCATCGATTCCAGGACCCTGCAAGCCGATCGAGTTAAGCATGCCCGATGGCGTCTCAGCCATTCGAGGAGTTGGTCGTCCATGGCGGGGCTTGTTCATCACTGATTTCGTTACTACCGCACCAATATCTTTCAATGAGAGGAACTGCGCCAACTCTTTCCCAGAACTTGCACAGCCACTAGCGGTAAACACTGGTGAAGGAAACCAAGCGTTTCCTAGCGTTGTTGAGAGATCAACTGAAGTGCTCATTTAAAAGCCCTCCGTACTCTTGCCGACAAGATCCCAACAGACTGTTGATCCATCCATTACCGGGCCATCAATACATGAGCGCTTCATCGATATCGAACCATCTTCATTCTTGATTGGAAGAACGCAGGTCATACAGATACCAATGCCACAGGCCATTGACTCTTCTACTGATGCTTGATGCATTACACCCAGCTCATCAGCGATCTCAGTTATCGCCTTGAGCATCGCCATTGGACCACACGAGTAAATAATGTCGATACTTCGTTCTTGAATAATCGAGGCGAGTTGTGAGGTGACTCGACCGGTCTCCCCCATCGATCCATCTTCAGTGAAGATCTTCAGCGAATTAACGGAGCGCTTACCCTCCATTGGTGCATAGATCTTGTTGCCATTACTTGCACCTAAAACCATATCTACTTTGCAGCCACGACTCTTCAGTACGTCGGCGAGACCGAAGAGCGGAGCTGAGCCGTATCCGCCACCTATTAATAGCGCATTGGCTGGCTCTACAGGGATGCCAAAAGATTTGCCCAGCGGAGTAATGACATTTACTTCCGCGCCTTCATTAAGCGAGCAAAGCCACTTAGATCCAGATCCATGTGGTGCAACGATGAGCTCAACGGTGCCACCAAACTGTGCTGACTCGGAAGTGCGAGAGATAGCAAAGGCGCGCCTGAGAACCATTCGAGATGATTCCCCACCCACCTGAATTGCAATGAAGTTTCCGGGGCGACAATTTCGTACCGCTTCACCAACACTCAAAATAATTTGGTGATATGCGCCAACCCTCTTATTTGAGATGAGCGTTGCATCTACCTGAAGCGCAGATTTATTGATGGTGCTCATGCCAGCCACTCTTGGATCGATTGAACGCCGAGATCGCCTTGGCGAAGAACTCGAATTCCTTCCACTGCAGCGTTAAAACCAGGTGTCGTTGTGATGATCGGGATAGAGCGCTGGACCGCAGCGGTACGAATCGCCCATCCGTCTGCTCTTGTTCCTCGTCCAACTGGTGTGTTGATCACCAAATCGATTTCACCAGAGTTGAGAATATCTACGATTGTTGGTTCGCCAAGTGGTCCACGGCCTTCTGAATTCTTTCGCACTTGTGAAGTTTCAACGCCATGGGAAGCCATGAAAGTTGCTGTTCCTTCTGTAGTCAAGACTTTAAATCCAAGCTCAACTAGCGCTCGTGCAGACTCAACTCCGGCAGATTTATCTTTATCTGCAAGTGAGAGAAAGACCGTTCCGCTCTTTGGAAGTGGACCGAAAGAGCTGATCTGACTCTTCGCATAGGCTCCACCAAAGCTCGAAGAGATACCCATTACTTCACCAGTAGAACGCATCTCCGGCCCTAGAACCGCATCAACCCCGCGACCATCGGTACGACGGAAGCGATTCCATGGCAATACCGCTTCTTTCACGCTGATTCCACGAGGGGTGAGTCCATCATTGGTAGGCAACATACCTTCGCTCTTGAGTTCAGCGATAGTTGTTCCTACAGAAATACGGGCGGCAGCCTTTGCCAGAGGTACACCAGTTGCCTTGCTCACAAATGGAACCGTTCGAGATGCGCGAGGATTGGCTTCAAGTACATAGAGGATGTTTCCGGCCATCGCAAATTGGATATTGATCAGACCGCGAACACCAACACCTTCAGCGATTGCAAGTGTTGCACGACGTACTTCGGCACGTGCTTCGGCTGAAATCGTCATTGCTGGAAGTACGCAGGCGGAGTCACCAGAGTGAATGCCTGCCTCTTCAATATGTTCCATGATGCCACCGAGGAAGAGTTCATTGCCATCATAGAGTGCATCAACATCAAGCTCGATTGCCGAATCAAGGAAACGATCGACTAGTACTGGGTGATCAGGAGTGATGTCGGTTGCTCTGGTAATAAATCCAGAGAGCGCCTGGTCATCATAAACAATCTCCATGCCGCGACCACCAAGAACAAACGATGGGCGAACAAGTACTGGGTACCCGATGCGTTGCGCAATTGAAATTGCTTCGCTCTCAGATGATGCCATTCCAAATTCTGGAGCGGTGAGATTCTTCGATTTGAGTACATCTCCAAAGGCGCCGCGTTCTTCAGCAAGGTTGATTGCATCTGGGCTTGTGCCGAGAATGGTGACACCAGCGGCCTTAAGGCCAGCTGCCAAACCAAGTGGGGTCTGTCCACCTAATTGCGTAATTACACCTAAGACTGGACCTGCAAGAGTTTCAGCATGGATCACTTCGAGAACATCTTCCAAAGTAAGAGGTTCAAAGTAGAGACGATCACTTGTGTCATAGTCAGTCGAAACTGTCTCTGGGTTGCAGTTGATCATGATGGTTTCATAATTCGCTTCACGTAATGTGAAGGCGGCATGGACGCATGAATAATCGAATTCGATACCTTGTCCGATTCGATTTGGACCAGAACCAAGGATGATTACTGCAGGCTTTGTGCGGGGACGCACTTCTGTCTCTTCTTCATAGCTTGAGTAGTGATAAGGAGTATGTGCTTCAAATTCAGCTGCGCAGGTATCAACAGTCTTATAGACAGGGTGAAGGTTGAGATGGTGTCTTGCCTTGCGCACGTCATCTTCAGAAATTCCACGAAGCTCAGCAATCTGCTTATCTGAGAATCCAAAGGACTTAGCGAACTTCAGGCTCTCGAAGGTCATCTCGCCAGGTTGAGCGATTTCTCTAGCAGCCTCATTAATCTCTTGAAGTTGCTTGAGATACCAGCGGTCGATCTTTGTTGATGCGAATACATCCTCGATATCGGCGCCAGCCCAGAGAGCGCGATGAACCTGCTGTAGACGATACTCGGTAGGCATCTTCATCGACTCAAGGAGTTGAGGAATGTTGATTGAAGAGATATCTGTCGGAAAGGTGAAGATCGCTTCCTTGCGCTCCAAGGAACGAAGCGCCTTCATCAGCGCCTCTGGGAATGAACGGCCGATAGCCATCGCTTCGCCAACGCTCTTCATTGTCGTTGTTAACTTTGGATCTGCATCTTGGAACTTCTCAAAGGCGAAACGTGGGGCCTTTACTACGATGTAGTCGAGTGTTGGTTCAAATGATGCCGGTGTGACTTGAGTGATGTCATTCTTGATCTCATCAAGGGTGTAACCGATGGCAAGTTTCGTTGCAATCTTTGCAATCGGGAAACCAGTCGCCTTTGAGGCAAGAGCTGATGAACGTGAAACTCGCGGATTCATCTCAATCACGATGATTCGACCGTTATCCGGATTGACCGCAAATTGGATATTACATCCGCCGGTATCAACACCAACTTCACGGATAATAGAGATCGAGAGATTACGAAGTTTTTGATACTCGACATCGGTCAAGGTGAGGGCAGGTGCGACGGTGATTGAATCGCCTGTATGTACGCCCATCGGGTCTATATTTTCAATAGAGCAGACGATGACAACGTTATCTACGCGATCGCGCATTACTTCGAGTTCGTACTCTTTCCAACCAATAATCGATTCCTCGATTAGAACTTCAGAGGTTGGTGAGTGGCGAAGTCCGGCGCCAGCAATCTGACGAAGGGTCTCTTCATCGTAGGCAATTCCAGAACCCAAACCACCCATGGTGAAAGATGGTCGAATAACGCATGGATAATTTAGAACACTGGCTGCAGCAAGAACTTCTTCCATCGTATGACAGATGATGGATCGAGCTGACTCTCCCCCGACTTTCTCAACAATCGCGCGGAAGAGTTCACGATTTTCACCGCGCTGAATAGCTTGAACATCTGCACCAATAAGGCGAACATTGTGGCGAGCCAGAATGCCTTCCTCGTACATTCCCATTGCGGCGTTGAGCGCAGTCTGACCACCGAGCGTTGCAAGAACAGCATCGGGACGCTCTTTGATGATGATTCGTTCGATAATTTCTGGAGTAATCGGTTCGATATATGTGGCATCGGCAAACTCTGGATCCGTCATGATCGTTGCCGGATTTGAGTTCACCAAGATGACGCGAATTCCCTCAGCCTTAAGGACGCGACATGCTTGAGTACCTGAATAGTCGAATTCACATGCCTGACCAATAACAATCGGACCAGAACCAATAACGAGAACGCTCTTAATTGAAGAGTCGAGAGCCATTATGCACTCACCGCCTTTCGTGGGTATTTCTCCATTAAGGCAACGAAGCGATCAAAGAGATAGCTCGCATCATGTGGACCTGCTGCAGCCTCCGGGTGATACTGGACGCTGAACGCTCCGCGTTCCAGAAGTTCTAAACCTTCAACAACTCCGTCATTGAGACAGACATGAGTTACCTGACCAGGACCGAAGACAGTGGAGAAGATTGAATCTGTAGGAGCCTTGAGAGCAAAGCCATGGTTATGAGCGGTAATTTCAACTTTGCCTGTCTTGCGATCTAACACTGGTTGATTAATTCCACGATGGCCAAATTGCAATTTATAGGTTTCAAAACCAAGAGCACGACCAAGAATTTGATGACCGAAACAGATGCCAAAGGTGGGAATCTCTTCAATCAGTACATCTCGCACAAGGTTGACGGTGTCGGTCATTGTTGCCGGATCGCCAGGACCATTGGAAAGGAATACACCATCTGGGTTGTAACTTAAGATCTCTTCCAAAGTGGAGTTATATGGAAGAACATGAACATCGATACCGCGCTCGGACATATTACGAGGGGTTGCTGCCTTAATTCCAAGATCTAGCGCAACTACGGTAAATCGTTTCTGGCCGATTGCTGGTACTAGGTAAGGCTTATCGGTAGAAACATCACCGCAGAGATAAGCGCCAGACATCGGGCTCTGCTTGCGTACCTCAATCACCATCTCTTCTCGAGTTAGTTCGGTATCGGAGAATATTCCGACACGCATAGCGCCTCGATCGCGAAGATGGCGAGTGATTGCACGAGTATCAATACCGGAAATTCCTACAACCCCTTGGCGGATGAGTTCCTCCTCAAGGTCTGAGGTGCTTCGCCAGTTACTTGTGATTGAAGATGGGTTGCGTACAACAAAACCAGATACCCAAATCTTTGACGATTCATTATCTTCTAGGTTGACGCCGGTGTTGCCAATGTGAGGCGCGGTCATGACTACAACTTGGCGGTGATAAGAAGGATCGGTAAGGGTCTCTTGATAGCCGGTCATTCCAGTCTGGAATACCGCTTCGCCGAAGGTCTTTCCAAGGGCGCCCCACGAGCGACCTTCAAAGATTCGACCATCATCTAGTACGAGATATGCCTTGCTCATCAATTTCCGACCTTATGGGTTAGGTGGCCATTAAAGACAGTCGCCACAACGGTTCCTTCAAATTCCATGCCATGAAAAGGTGTGTTCTTGCTCTTAGAGGCGAGCTGAGCGCGATCGACCACCATTCTGCCTGTGGGGTTAATCACGGCAAGGTTCGCCGGCTCTCCCACCGCTATCGGGCGACCATGATTGGCATATCCGGCAATCGCTGCGGGAGTTGTACTCATGACCTCTGCTGCACGCTTCCAAGAGATGCGCCCTTGTTTAATCAACGTTGAATAGAGAATCGGAAAGGCTGTCTCAAGTCCCACCATTCCAAATGCCGCGTTCTGCCACTCGCACTCTTTGCTCTCAACGGGATGCGGTGCATGGTCAGTTCCGATGATGTCAATCGTTCCATCTGCTAATGCCTCGCGCAGCGCTTCCACATCAGATCGCGTACGTAGCGGTGGATTTACTTTATAGATGGGATCGTAACTCTCTGCAGATTCGTCGGTGAGCAGTAAGTGATGTGGAGTGACTTCAGCAGTTACCTTCATCCCTTGCGATTTTGCCCAACGAATAATTTCAACACCACCACGAGTCGTGACGTGACAGATGTGTAGTCGAGAATCCACCATATTTGCAAGGAGGATATCTCGAGCGATGATTGATTCCTCTGCAACTGCTGGCCAACCCTTGAGACCTAAAGTCGATGCGATAACACCCTCATTCATCTGCGCACCTTCGGTCAATCGAGGATCTTGGGCATGCTGAGCAATCACTCCATCGAATTGCTTTACATACTCCAACGCACGACGCATCAAGAGTGGATCTGAGACACAATTTCCATCATCACTAAAGACTCGAACGTGAGCCTTCGACTTAGCCATCGAACCGAGGTCAGCAAGTTCGTGACCCTCGAGTCCCTTAGTCACTGCGCCGATGGGAAAAACATCCACTAATCCAACGCTCTTACCGATTGATGCAACTTGTTCGACAATTGCTGCAGTATCTGCAACAGGAAGAGTGTTAGCCATAGCGCTGACAGCTACATATCCCCCGCGGGCTGCAGCCAATGAACCGGTTTCAATTGTCTCCGCATTTTCACGACCTGGCTCGCGAAGATGGGTATGCAGATCCACAAACCCAGGAAGCACAACGTAATTGGATGCATCAATGACGGTTGCATCGCCAGCAGAAATTCCTTGAGCGATTTCTACAATCACTCCATCCTTGATCAGGATGTCGGCTTTCTCTCCACCAATAATTGAACCTGCTGAGATGAGGATTGAATTACTCATTGACGTTCTCCTGACTTCCGGCGATAAAGAGATAGAGAATTGCCATACGAATCGAAACACCATTGGCTACCTGCTCGACCACAACAGATTGCGCACTATCAGCGGCTTCAGCGCTAATTTCTAAGCCACGATTCATTGGCCCTGGGTGCATCAGGATTGAACCGTTCTTAGTTGTCGATAATCGCTGTGCATCGATTCCAAAAAGCGTTGAATATTCACGTTCTGACGGGAAGTAGAGGTCGCTCATGCGCTCTTGTTGGATGCGAAGCATGATCACAGCGTCAACAGTTGGAAGAACAGCATCGAAGTCATAGGAAATTGAGACCGGCCAAGCGCTGGCCTGATATGGAAGAAGCGTTGGTGGTGCAACCAAAGTAACTTTCGCACCAAGCTTTGTCAGCAATAAGACATTTGATCGAGCTACGCGAGAGTGGAGAATATCTCCCACAATCGCAACATGTAATCCTGTGAGATCGCCTTTACCATCTGCTAAATGCTTTCTAATTGTGTACGCATCCAGAAGTGCCTGACTTGGATGTTCATGGGTGCCATCGCCAGCATTAATCACAGTTCCATTAATCCAGCGGCCCTGTGCAAGTTGGTGAGCTGCTCCAGATGCTGGGTGTCGAATGACGACAGCGTCCGCTCCTAGTGCTTGCAAAGTCTGCGCCGTATCCTTAAGAGATTCACCCTTACTAATGCTCGATCCCTTAGCAGAGAAGTTAATAACATCTGCCGAAAGTCTTTTTGCTGCTGCTTCAAATGAGATTCGAGTGCGAGTCGAATCCTCTGCAAAGAGATTGACCACTGTCTTTCCGCGAAGCGTAGGTAGCTTCTTGACTGGGCCTTCAGAGACTCGAGCCATTTCAGCTGCGGTATCGAGAATGGTGATGGCAAATTCCTTAGAGATGTCATTAATAGAGAGGAGATGCTTCATGCGGCATCACCTTCAATCGTGACCTCATCCGCGCCATCGTGCTCTGTCAGACGGACCTTGACGCTCTGGTTCTTTGATGTAGGAAGATTCTTACCGACGAAATCTGCCTTGATGGGAAGCTCGCGATGTCCGCGATCAACCAAGACTGCGAGCTGAACGCGCTCCGGGCGTCCTATCTCTCCCAGCGCATCGAGTGCGGACCGAACGGTGCGACCAGAGAAGAGAACATCATCAACTAAAACAACGGTGCGACCCTCAATTCCAAGTGGCGGAATTACCGTCTCCATCAATGGACGAGGTGCGCGCAGTCGCAGGTCATCGCGATGAAGGGTGATATCTAGATTTCCAACTTGGACCGGCACTCCCTCAATCCCTTCGATAATCGCGGCTAAGCGATGGGCCAAATGGGCACCACGTGTTGGGATACCGAGAATGGTGATTTGAGTTGAACCAGAATTTCGCTCAAGAATCTCATGGGAGATTCGAGTCAAGGCTCGAGCAATGTCGGCCTGAGATAGAGCAGCGCTCATGTACTTCTCCTTTCCTGCCTCTCTGGACAGGTTGTTAAAGGAACGTGGCCGTACCTTACCACCCCTCACCCTTGAGCTGTGGATGGCCCAAATCAGGCGTTTCCCCCTTCGTTCTAGCCTGAGCGCCCATCGAGAGCGAGGAAAATTATGAGAACCGAAATTGAGAAGATCTGCGCTACCAAGTTGAGAGAACTTCGACGCCGGAAAGGACTGACACTTGAAGAGTTTGAGAAGTTCACTGGTGGCGAAGTAAAGGCTGTTGTCCTGGGTTCGTATGAGCGTGGCACACGCGCTATCTCACTAGCACGATTGCAAGAGCTAGCCAATATCTACGAGGTACCGCTCGAATACTTCTTCACTGAGCCGAAGATTGCGCTCAATAGCGAACGGCTCACATTCGACCTCCGACGAATTAAGAGTAGAGATGACTTAGATGAAACTATCGTGGGGTTGAGGCGATACCTCTCCAGTATTGTTACCAAACGGAGAGATTTCAACGGAGAAGTGCTCACTCTAAGAGAGAGTGACAATGAAATTCTAAGTTTTGTAGCTCAAATGCAATTCAAAGAGATGATCGATTATTTAAAGCTTAATCAATTGCTCTTTAACCGAAATTAGCGAGCGATACTCTCTTTAATTGAGGAGATTTTTCCCAATAATCCATGGATAAATGTTGCGGAATCATCGGTTGAGAGATCCTTTGCCAATGTAATGGCCTCATCAATTGCAATGCCATCTGCCAGCTCATCACTCCATACAATTTCGTAGATTCCCAGGCGAAGAATGTTGCGATCAACAGCTGCTAAGCGATCCATATCCCATCCCTGAGCATAGGTAGCAATCAGCTCATCAATCTTTCGCTTATTAGCAGCAACTCCAGAGATGAGCTCTCTCGTGAACTCTCTAATTGGCCGCGCATCTGGACCCTCTTCTTGAACATCACGAGATTCAAGAATTCCAAGAGCATCCGCGCTACGGATATCAGACTCATAGAGAATATCGAGCGCTTGTTTACGAGCCTTGCTGCGAGCTGACACTGTTAGTTCGCGCGACCGAGGTAAGAACCATCTCGGGTATCAACCAGAACAACTTCATCCTGCTTGATAAAGAGCGGTACCTGAATCTGAATACCTGTCTCAACTGTCGCTGGCTTTGTTCCGCCTGATGAACGATCACCCTGAAGACCTGGCTCTGTATATGTAACCTTCAAAGCAACAGATGCTGGAAGTTCAATGAAGAGTGGGTTTCCTTCGTGAATTGCCACGATTGCTCCGGTGTTCTCAAGCATGTAATCAGCCTGATCTCCAACAGTTGCCTCAGAAATTGTCATCTGGTCGAAGTTCGCATCGTCCATAAAGACGAAGTCATCACCCTCCTTGTAGAGGAATGTCATTTCGCGCTTCTCGACAACGGCAGTCTCAACCTTGACGCCGGCATTGAAAGTCTTATCGACAACCTTGCCAGTCATAACCTGCTTCAACTTGGTACGGACGAATGCTGGCCCCTTGCCTGGCTTCACATGCTGGAATTCAACGACAGTCCAGAGCTGGCCTTCAATATCAAGGACCATTCCATTTTTGAGATCGTTTGTTGTTGCCATCGTCTAACTCCAGTTCGTACGCTCCGACGTTCGAAGCACGAGGCGCGAGTTTACCCTACTTCTTCAGCAGATTTGCGAGTGCACGAAGTGCAAGCGCGTATGAATCTGGACCGAAACCGCCAATTGTTCCATTGGCTACGCCCGAAATCACAGAGGTATGTCGGAACTCTTCGCGTGCTAACGGGTTGGAGAGATGGACCTCGATAAGCGGAGATTTCACAAGTTCTGCAGCATCACGAATTGCATATGAGTAATGAGTAAAGGCCGCTGGATTAATAATCACAGGTGTATTCGAGTCCGCAGCACCGTGGAGCCAACCAATGATTTCCGACTCTTGATCGCTCTGTCGAACATCTGCTTCAAAACCTAGATCTTTGGCTGCAGTTGAAATGAATTCGACTAATTGCAGATACGTGAGATTGCCATAAACCGATGAATCTCTAATATCTAATCGAGAGAGATTTGGACCATTGATTACGAGAACCTTCATGAGAGAACCTTCTCATATGCAGATTTAAGTTGCTCCTCAGTGACACCCTCAAGTCGAGTACATTTTCCGATCTCTGTAAGAGCTACGAAACGGATGGAATTTCCGCGAGCTTTCTTATCTAGCGTCATTGCCGCATAAAGCGCGCTCCAGTTAGAGCCGCCATCGATTGCGCTGAGAGAAATCGGAAGTCCCAAACGCTGCAAAATCGCACGGTGCTCCCCCACGATATCTTTTGAAATCAATCCTGCTTCATGGGCTAATTCGGCGACAAAGATCATTCCGACAGAGACAGCTTCACCGTGGCGAATGGAGTAATTAGAGACTCGCTCAATCGCGTGACCAAAGGTATGACCATAGTTGAGGACTTCTCGAAGCTCTGACTCCTTAAAATCTTCACTAACAACCTTCGCCTTCGTGGAAATCGCGCGCTCAATCAGGTTGAGCACGAGCGAACTGTTGCTACGTATCTCCGGTGTGCTCTGATCTTTGATTAAACGCAATATCTCAGCATCATCAATAAAGCCGCACTTCACAACTTCTGCAAGCCCGGCAGCAAAATCTCGATCGCTTAAAGTCTTCAACCAGGCAGGATCAATAATCACTGAAATTGGTGAATGAAATGCGCCAATCAAATTCTTTCCATACGGGGAATTAATCCCAGTCTTTCCCCCGACCGAAGCATCAACCATTCCAGCTACCGTCGTTGGAACCGCAATCCAATCAATTCCGCGAAGCCAAGAAGCAGCCACAAATCCACCAAGGTCTGTAACAGTTCCGCCGCCGATGGCAACTAAGAGGTCGCTTCGAGTAAAGCCGTTCTTTCCAAGTTCATCCCAGAGGTACTGAAGAACAGCTGGACTCTTACCCGCTTCACCATCGGGTACTTCAAGAGTGATGACCTCGGTGTTGCTTAAATTAAATGCAGGAATATCGCCACTCATTGCGGCGGAGTAGAGAATTGCCACCTTATTGCGCTTATTCACCCATGGAGATAAGTCACCACGCCAATCTCCGGTAATCCGGACTGTGTATTCACGTTCAGCGTTTACCCTAATTTCAGCCATCGATAGTTCCTCTACTTCTTAAGTCAAAAGCGAATGCAATTTCATCTGCAATCTCTTCAACGCTCTTGTTATCAACTTCAGCTACATACGAAGCGAGACCTTCGTAAATCGGCGCCCGCTCGTTCATGAGGGCTTGCCATTGCGCCCGTGGATTGCCCATCAGTAACGGCCGTCCTTGATTGAAACCAACTCTCGAAGAGACTGACGCCAGAGAGATCTTCAGATAGACGATAAAGGCTCCTGATGCTCGTAGTGCGGATTGAGCATCGATGCTCATGCATGCACCTCCACCGAGAGCAAGAATGGCGCCATCTTCTAGTAGGGCGGTTCTTAAGATAATTTTCTCAAGAGTGCGAAATGCCTCTTCACCATCTTCTATGAAGATATCTGAGATCTCCCGCCCTGATTGCGCAACGATCATCTGATCTGTATCTCGAAAATTTGCCGAAAGATCAGCGGAAAGTTTCTGCCCTATTGTGGACTTTCCGGAACCCATTGGGCCGATCAAGATGATGCGTGGTGCCATTTACTTGAATCGTAAATTTTCCATGTAGGAAAGGTAGTTGCGGCGAGTTTCAGCGACTGAGTCACCACCGAACTTCTCAAGCACTGCCTCGGCAAGTACGAGCGCAGCCATCGCTTCGCCCACGACACCGGCAGCTGGTACGGCGCAGACATCAGAACGCTGATTGATTGCCTTTGCCGCCTCACCTGAAACAACATCGATTGTGTCGAGCGCTTTCGGTACAGTCGAAATTGGTTTCATCGCAATTGAAACGCGGAGGACTTCACCGTTCGACATTCCGCCCTCAGTGCCACCAGCACGATCGGTTCTGCGAACAATCTTTCCTGATGCATCTCGTTCAATCTCATCATGCGCCACTGAACCGCGACGTGTGGCGGATGTAAAGCCATCACCAATAGCTACACCCTTGATTGCCTGAATACCCATCATCGCTGCAGATAAGCGAGCATCGAGGCGACGATCCCAGTGAACGTGTGAACCCAAGCCTGGCGGAAGGTTGTACGCGAGAATCTCGCAGATGCCACCAAGAGTGTCACCATCTTTATGTGCGGCTTCGATTTCCGAAACCATCGCAACCGAACTCTCTGGGTATGCACATCGAACTGGATCGTTATCGATTCGATCAATATCGCCGGGTGTTGGCAATGGAAGATTCTCTGGAATAGCGACCGAACCGATGCTCGTTACATGACTGAAAATTTCGATTCCGATAGCCTGCTTCAAAAAGGCGCGCGCGATGGCTCCTAGTGCAACACGTGCAGCTGTTTCACGAGCACTTGCTCGCTCAAGAATTGGTCGAGCATCATCAAAATCATATTTCTGCATTCCCACTAAATCTGCATGCCCTGGACGTGGACGAGAGAGCGGAGCGTTTCGAGCTAAATCTTTGATCTCATCGTATGGAAGTGGGTCAGCTGACATCACCTTCTCCCACTTGGGCCATTCACTATTTCCAACCTGTACTGAGATCGGACCACCTTGTGACTGACCTAAACGAACTCCACCCAAAATCGAAACTTTATCGGCTTCAAAGTTCTGACGTGCTCCACGACCAGTACCGAGTCGACGACGAGCGAGATGGTGATCAATATCTGCAGTGGAAATCTCAATATGGGCGGGCAGACCCTCAATAATTGCACTCAGTGCCTGACCATGAGATTCACCAGCTGTTATCCAACGCATGAGCCTATTGTCTCAGATGACTTTGAAAAGGCGCACGTTATTTGATTGATGGACTCAGATACCGAGATAGAGCGATAGAAATGGGATAAGCAGGACTGGAGCAAAGGCTATTGAAGCGCTCCTTCTGCCATATCTTAGGTAATGCGCGGCTACCAGTAGCCCGGCAATCATGACAGCTCTCATAAGGAAGTCTTTGGAGAGAACAAGAGCCGATTGGGTCGCAATGAGCGCAATCCATAACTTGAGATCGCCCATTCCAATTCTCAAGCCAACAAAGCACCAGATTGAGATAACGCTCACTAAGAGTGCGCTCTGGAACGAAGTTACGTTGAGATCAAAGATCAAGAGAGTTAAGAAGATTGCGGTATCACGATTGCGAACCTTGAAGAATCTCAAGTCATAGATACAGATATGGAACGCAAGCAGAACAATGCACCATGGCAACATCGCATGATTCTAGAAATAAAGATGAAGTAAAAGAATGGTGGCTGTGGATTAACGAACAGCTTTACGTAATATTGGTCTGATGTGGGTAGCAAGTGCTAATTCATCTAGCTCTCTATCTAGGGCTAACGAAAGTTGCTGAATACCCTGGTAGAGCAGCAGCTCAAGGCCGTTAACAACCTTACCGCCAGAGTCAGACCACCGAGATGCAAGCACTGTTGGCCATGGCTTATAAATAACATCAAAGAGTAGATTGCACGAACCGCTTTGGACCGAATCTGCCAATAGGTCCGCCGCTCCGGCGGGAGTTGTATTAACAACCAGGTCGTATTGACTGAAATTGGGATTGTCGTTCCAGCGAATGTATTCAAATGCCGAAGTTCCCACAGCGCCCTCTAAAACATCTCTACGAGTTGAACTTCTCCCGAGTACGCTGATCTCATTCGCAACACCATCGAGGGCGCCGACAACTGCTCGAGCTGTGCCTCCAGCACCGAGAACGAGTACGCGATCGAATTTCTTATGACCTTCATGTTGTAAAGCCGAGATAAAGCCGGAACCATCTGTACTAGTCAGGTGCCACTTGCCATCACGTTGATAGAGAGTATTCGCTGATTGAATTCGATTGACCAACGGGTCAAGTGAAACAGGAAGCGAGAGCGCCTCCTCTTTGAGTGGCATGGTGATTGAGAAATAGTTAAATGAATCTTTATTCTCCTGGAAAAAGTGAGAGAAAGAGCCGAGGCTAACTTCATTTCGAAGATATTCTCCTTGGATACCAAGGAAGTCGAAGGCTTCACGATGGAGCAATGGTGAAAGCGAATGTTCAACTGGAGAGCCAAGAATAGAACCTCTGATAACCGCGATCACTTGCTGCTCCTAAATTTTCCTGCTTTAAGGTTCTTCTTATAGAGAACTTTCCACGTATTAAATTCATCCAAAGTATTGGTGAAGCGAGTATCCCCCGGCGCCACCGTAATGAAGTAGAGCCATGGCCCATCTTCTGGGTGTGTCGCTGCAAAGAGAGCCGACGCCCCGGGATTATTGATCGGTGTAGGCGGTAAACCGTAATTTCTATAGGTGTTGTAAGGAGATCTCAGGATAGTTGATTGAGTGCTCAGGAAGACCGACCCTCGACTCCCCTTGATGTAATGAATAGTGGAGTCAAATTGCAAAGGCATTCCGATGCGAAGGCGATTTCTTACCACCTGTGAAATTTTGGCGTAATCCTTCTCGTCTCCCTCTGCCTGTACCAAAGATGCAATGATGAGCAACTGCGCTGACGTGAATTTCTCCTTAGAGCTGTTCAATCCCGCTTTCTCAACTTCGAACAATCCTCGATTGACCATCAGCGAAATGATCTCTGATACTGATGTTGATGAGTCAAAGCTGTACTGCGCTGGAAAGAGCAAACCCTCCAGTGACTTAAAGCCGATTGGTATTGGGTGGTTTCGGAATGCTTGAGAAATTTCGCTTGCAGAATAACCAATTTCTGTTAGCGACTTCTTTATCTCGGAATTCCAAGCACCTTCAGGTACTGCGAGGAGATTGCTGATTCGCGCATTATCGAGTAACTGATTGAGCGCTTCTGAGGCGCAGAGTCTCTTCTCAATCAAGTGAACCCCTGGTGCGATTGAACCAGCGCGAGGATCACTAACGGCGATTCGGAAAAATGCTGCAGAAGATTTCACGACGCCAAGTCGAGCAAGATCTAAACCAATGGAAGTTCCGGACTCCCCTGAATGAATATCGACCGCGACAGCATCTGCGCTCGATTGACCGCAAGGGAAATTCGGCGCGGCCGATACTCCCGGCTTAACAAAGTGAATACCCGCGATAATCATGAGGGAGGCGACAACACCAGCTATGCCTCGTAGAGTTCCTCTATCGAACTTCATGTGCAAGCCCACTCTCGAGAATTGCCACTGCTGCCATTGAGTCAATTAATGACCGTGACTCTTTGGCGCTCTTTCCCGCTTCATGCAATTTACGTTGTGCATCAACAGTGCTCAAACGTTCGTCAATAAAGATGATTTCAGTAGAAGTGATCGATTCGAGAGACTCCTTGAATTGATCAACCTTTGCGACCGCCTCACCTTCAGCACCGGATAAGTGTTTAGGGCGTCCAAGGAAGATTCGGATCGGTTCATATTCATCGAACAAGGATGAAATCTCGCGGAGAAATTTGGGGTTCTTTGCATCAATGTATGGAAGAGGTGTCGCCAAAATTCCATCGGGATCACAGATAGCTACGCCAATGCGCGACTGACCATAATCAAATGCGATTCGGCGACCGCGCATCAATTACTTCCCAGATAACTTTGCAGCAATAGCTTCAAGCGCGGCTTGTGACTTTGTGCCATCGGTGCCACCGCCTTGGGCAAAGTCATCTTTACCGCCACCGCCACCGCCGAGAATGGTTGAACCAATCTTGACGAGCTCTCCCGCCTTAATTCCAGCGGCGCGCGCAGCATCAGATGTAGCTGCAACAAGAACAGGGCGGCTACCTGAAACGCTGATGAGCGCGACAACAGATTGCGTGGATCGTGAGCGAAGCTCAATCGCAATCTTGCGAAGATCATCACCTGATACACCATCGGCAAGAATGCCGCCGATAAATGAAGTTTCGCCAATAGTCACAGCGGTTGCAGCAAGTTGCTCAACGGATGCGAGAGCTTGAGCAGAGCGAACTGATGCAAGCTCCTTCTCAATCTCCTTGATCTTGTCAAGAAGCGCCTGGATTCTCTCCGGAAGCTCTTCAACCCGTGCACCCTTAATGAGGTCAGTGAGTGAGTTAAGCAGAATATGTTCACGTGCTAGGAAACTGTAAGCATCTGCTCCAACAAGTGCCTCAACGCGACGAACGCCAGCACCGATAGAAGACTCACCAATCAATTTCACAACGCCAAGCTGTCCAGAATTAGATACGTGGGTACCGCCGCACAGCTCACGCGCCCAATCACCTACGCTGACAACGCGAACTTGGTCCCCGTATTTTTCACCAAAGAGAGCCATGGCGCCGATCTTCTTCGCTGCATCTTGCGTCATTACCTCGGCAGTAACACTGAGATTGTTGAGAAGGAGAGCGTTGACCCGGCCTTCGACATCATTGAGAACGCCTTGTGAGACAGCTCCAGTAGATGGGAAGTCAAAGCGGAAGCGACCTGGTGAATTCTCAGATCCTGCCTGCGTTGCAGTTTCGCCAAGAATTTCACGGAATGCTTTATGCACCATGTGTGTTGCAGTATGAGCGCGGGAAATTGCATTGCGTCGCTCAATATCAATAACTGCATGGCCAGCTGCGCCAACACTTACCTCGCCCGAAAGGACACGACCGCGGTGAACAGAAAGGCCCTTTACAGGCGCTTGAACATCACTGATATCAATGATTGCGCCATTTGCGAGGGTGATTCGACCACCATCGGCAAGCTGTCCGCCGCCTTCAGCATAGAAAGGCGTCGCATCGAGAACAATTTCTACATCGTCACCTTCAAAGGCTGATGAAACGCTAGAACCATCTACGAGAATTCCATTAACAACTGCTTCACCCTCGGTATGTGAATATCCGATGAAGTTGGTAATGCCCTTTGCATCTGCAATTTTGCGATATTCAGTGAGGTCGGTGTGACCACTCTTCTTCGCCTTAGCATCAGCCTTTGCGCGATCGCGCTGTTCTTTCATAAGGCGGCGGAAGCCATCCTCATCAACTTCAAGACCCTCTTCGCGAGCCATCTCTAGAGTGAGATCAAATGGGAATCCGTATGTATCGTGAAGTTTAAAGACCTCATCACCTGGAAGAACTGATTTCTTCTCTGATTTGAGAGTAGTCGTAGCAAGATCAAAGATCTGTGTTCCAGCTTTAAGCGTTTGCAAGAAAGATTCTTCCTCCGCAGTTGCCACCGCAAGAATGCGCTTCGTATCCGTGACGAGCTCCGGATACTGAGGCCCCATGGCGCCGATTGCGGCGAGAGTAAGGTCAGACATGATTGGATCGTTGGTTCCAAGAAGACGCATATTACGAATTGTGCGACGCATCATTCTGCGAAGAACATATCCGCGACCTTCATTACCCGGTGTTACGCCGTCACCAATTAACATGGCAGCTGTGCGGGCATGATCTGCAATAACACGAAGTGATACGTCTGACTTCTCTGCTGATCCATACTTCACGCCCGAGAGATCCATCGCCTTACTGAGAATCTGCATCGTGGTATCGATTTCATAGATATTTTCGACGCCTTGCAGAAGTGCTGCTGTACGCTCTAAGCCGAGACCGGTATCGATGCTCTTCGCTGGAAGTTCGCCAAGAATTGGATAACCATCCTTGCCGCCACCTTCACCGCGTTCGTTCTGCATAAAGACGAGATTCCAGATTTCAAGGTAGCGATTCTCATCTGCAATTGGACCACCGT
>ERZ650311.589-NODE-589-length-21788-cov-5.223991_pt1 | contig 21788 bp, 30 predicted proteins | sample MGYA00376247_ERZ650311 | MGnify/ENA primary metagenome ERZ650311 (study PRJEB26733, sample SAMN07839324) | wastewater metagenome | biome: small river; feature: stream; material: water | place: USA: North Carolina | collected 2016-07-28 ...
CTGGAGGGCTTTGTGAATGACACCCTGGACACCCCGGCCCTGGTGGCCGCCCTGGCCGATCAGCTGCGCGGGCGCGGCTGGATGATGGCCGCCGCCGAAAGCTGCACCGGCGGCGCCATCGCCGCCGCCTGCACCGACCTGGCCGGCTCGAGCGACTGGTTCGAGCGCGGCTTCGTCACCTACTCCAACGAGGCCAAGACCGAGCTGCTCGGCGTCGACGCGGACCAGATCGCGGCGCAAGGCGCGGTGAGCGAGCTGGTGGCGCGGGCCATGGCCCATGGCGCGGTGCGCCACTCGCGGGCGCGGGTGGCGGTGGCCGTGACGGCACGCATGGATCAGCTCGGGATGTCCCAGGCTGACCTGGTGCGACGATCCGGCCTGAGCGACCCGACCGTGCGGTCGCTGATGACCGACAAGCTCCGTGGCGAGCCGCGCCGGCCGAGTCTGCGCAAGCTGTGCGACGCGCTCGGATGAGCCGACGACAGCGGCGGCGACGACCACGACCGAGGTCGCGGCGATCTCGCGGGACGCCGAGCTCGCGGTGCGGCGATGCATGGAGTCGTGGAGCTTCCTGGCGTTCGACATCCAGTTCGGCAGCACCGAGGATTCCGATGCGTCGCTCGCTCTGTGCGACGAAGCGATGACACAGCTCGACGTCGAGGACTTCCCTGACGCGAAGAAGATCGCGCTCGTGATCGCCGAAGCGAATCTCGACGTGAGCGTCGCCGTTGTCGGTGCGCTCACCGGCGAGTTCGACGCAGCGGCCGCCGAGGAACTCGAGCAGAAGAACATGGACCGGGCAGCCGAGATCGAGGACTACCTGTCCTGAGACGCGGAGAAGCGCCCCGCCACCGGGTGGTGGCGGGGCGCTTCCGGGGGCTCGACGCGCGGATGGCGGCGACCGCGTCGAGCGATCAGGCGACGTTAGGGGCAGCGGCGCGGATCTCGACGATGTCCGGGTTCGGCTTGCCCAGCGTGGTGGGCTGCGACCCGGACACGGTCGGGGTGCACTCGATGAAGTACGTGCCCGGGGTCACCGACGCGAGCTCACCGGCGGAGAACACGGCGATCACGTTCGGCGGACGGTCCGCCGCCGTGTACCCGGACGGCGGTGACGTGTCCGAGTAGCCGGCGATGTTCGACGTCTTCTCGAGGGCCGTCGAGCCACGACCCGGCCAGGCGACGAGCTTCAGCGACCAAGCCGACGCGGCCGTGTAGTCGACGGCTTCGCCGGCGTTCGGATGGCCGACCGGGTACTCGTGGCGGAACGCCCACGTCGGTTCCTCGTTCACGTACCACACGTACTTCGCCATCGTTCATCCTCTCCAGATGGTCAGGGCCGGCTCACGCGCCACGTCCCGGGCAGGTTCGGACCAGACCGTCGGCGCCGGCTCAGCCCAGACCGTCGGCGCCGGCTCAGCCCAGACCGTCGGCGCCGGCTCAGCCCAGACGCGCCACAGGGCTGTGATCGTGAACTCGAGCTCGCCTGATGCGGTCGCGCCGAGCAGTTGAGCGATGACGGCGATCGCTTCCGGGGTGACGGACCCGTCGGCGGTGACCGCTGGCGCGTCCATCGTGGCGAACACGGTGATCGTGGCCGGCGCTGTGGTTTGCCCGGCTGACGGTGCCGGAGCGTCGAGCGTGACGGTGACCGCGAGCGTGGTTGTCGTGACCGTCGCGTCAGCGGTGACGGCCGGGCCGTCGAGCGCCGCCGTTGCGGCGATGCTGGCGGAGCCGGTGGTCGCTCCGGCTGACAGCGCTGCAGCGTCCATAGCGACCGTGACCGTGATCTCGGTCGGGGTGGCTGTCTGACCGGCCGATGGCGCTGGGGCGTCCATCGTGGCGGTGACAGCGATCTCGGACGGGGTCGCTGTCGCTGACCCCGAACCCGTCGCCGCCGCGGCGTCCATCGCGACCGGGACCGTGATCTCGGTGGCGACAACCGACGCGCCGGCGGACACCGACGCAGCGTCCATCGTGGCGGTGACCGCGATCTCGGCGACGGTGACCGAAGCGCCCGCGGACACCGACGCAGCGTCCATCGCGACCGGGACTGCGATCTCGGCTGGGGCAGCCGAACCGCCAGCCGAGACAGACACAGCGTCCATCGTGGCGGTGACCGCGATCTCGGTCGGGGTGACGAGCGCGCCCGCACCAGCAGACACCGCGTCCATCGACACCACCGCGGCGACCTCGGTCAGCGCCACGGTCTCGGCGACGGTCGGGGCGGCGGCGGCCATCGTGACGGTCGCAGCGATCGCTGCCGGGCTGGCCGTGGCGTCGCTGGTACCGGTGCCGGTGGTCTCGAGGAGGGGCTGGAACGCCCACGTCATCTCAGACCGTCCTGATGGACCATTCGATGGTGCGGTCGGTCCCGGCCGTTCGGTCGAGCGTGACGTCCCAGCCGTGTGTCACGAGGATCGACGGTGACACCCAGTTCGGTTCGGTCTGGGCGTCGCGGAAGTAGCAGCGCCACAGGACTCGTTGCGTGGACGAGGAGCGAACCTTCTCGTAGACGGTGAACGTGTAGGCGTCGCCGGCCGCCATCGCGTTCAGGTCGAGGAACACCTGGATCGGCCCGTCGTCGGTCTTCGCGGCGATCGTGGTGGAGTTGTTCGTCAGGCTGTACTCGGTCGTCGAGATCGACGCTGAGCCGTTGTAGAGCTCGGTCACGGTTGCCATGTCGGCTCCTTCAGCTCACTGCGTAGGCGGCCATCGACAGGCCGGTGTCGGCGGTCCCTGAGCACTGCATTCGGCCGTACACGTTGAGCCCGCCGGCGATGTCGGCGAACTGGCCGTACGCGGCTTTCGTGACCTGCTCGGCGGCCGTCGTTGACGCGAGCGCGTCCTGGACGACCACGACGTCTCCGGTCGAGACACCGCAGCCGACATCGAGGTGGTAGCCGAGCGCTGCCATGGTGGCGTTGTTGATGCCGAACCCGACCTCGAAGAAGTGGGCATCGTTGGTCAGCGCGCCAAGCGACGTCCAGGACCCGTCCGAGGTGGTTCCTGACGTGATCGACGTACCTCGCGACGACGCCGACACGATCCCGATCGCCTGCACCGAGCGGCCCTTCCACAGCATCTCCGGGTCCGTGGGGCATCCGTAGACGGCGAGGGCGACGCGCGGGTTGCCGCCAGTCGCGTTGTTCACGCTCGACCGGGCGGCGAGTTGGGCGCCGGCGGGGATGTGGAGCGGGAAGGCGTAGCGGTGGCCGCCGAACGTCGCGTAGGGCGACGACGACGAGCCGAGCAGGTCGGGGATCAGGACGCTGTACGAGGTCCCCCCGGCGGGATCCATGCCGATGTCGATGATTGTGTCTCGTGCGGCGGCGGAACCGGCACCCGACGAGATGTACACCTCGACCCACCATGCGTCGAACGCCATGTTCGCCGAGGAGATGATCGCAGCCGAGTACGAGCCCTTCGTGTTGTTCCCCGGCGTCGTTGATGTGCCGTCGGTGGTGGACGGCCGGTCGGTGCGCGAGTCGAACGCCCAGGTGAACCGGTTCGGGTTGGGAGCGAGGAGGCTCACGGCGGGGTGTAGTCGAGGTAGAAGACCCCGTTCGCGGCGATCTGCACGGTGAGCAGACCCGACACGGTCGACACCGCGGTCACGAAGTCGAGGAGCGCGATCAGCTGATCGGTGCCGGACGTGCCGACGTTGAAGTAGTCGACGAGCGCCATCGCCGACGTGATCGTCGACCCGGACCATGACACGTCATCGTGGTCCCACTTCAGCTGGCCGGCGGCCGGCGACCCGATCGTGATCTCGGTCGTCGTGATCGTGGTGCCACCGGTCGAGTAGCCGGTGCCCGACACCTCGTTCGTGACGTCGTTGCGGAAGTCGTGCGTGTCGAACGCCGGCGTGTACGCGTCCTGGACCAGCATCCCCTTGTGGGTCTCGGCCTCGAGGGACTGGGCGGCGGTGTCGATGAACATCTTCTCGAGCGTGAGCCCGTACAGGCCCGATGCGGTGATCGACATGGGTCAGTTCTCCTCGCTGGTGAGTGCGATGGTGCCGGCAGGGCGGCGCACGCCTGTCGCTTCGCCGATCTGCCGCCAGTAGGTGCGCATCTCGGACATGGCTCGCTTCGCCGACTGGTAGTCGGCCTCCGCGGTCGGGCTGCCGTCGCGCGCTGCCTTCGCGGTGAGGAACGCCTCCTGGACGTCGAGCCATTCGGCTTCGAGCGCCAGTTCGGCACGGCGCGCCGCGACGTGATCGGGGGTGTCGGTCATGGCATGGTCCTCCGTGGAGTGGGGAACGGGATCCGGATCGAGTTGGGACGGGCGATCGCGTGGAGGTGGTCGTTCTCCTCGATCTGCGTCGCGCATCCCGAGTCGTCTGTGGTGACCTTCACGACCTGACCGTTCGGCAGGTGCAGCACTCGTTCGCCGGCGGTGTGGACCGTGACCCGGCGGCCGGCGGCGAACACCGTTCGTTCGCCACGTGGGGCGGCGAACTTGTGGACAGCGGCGCGGATGATGTCCTCGGTCGTCAACATCAGCGGGCCGCCTGACGGCCGTAGGTGGCGAGCATGAGCTGGTCCGTGATCAGCCATGGACCGTCAGCGCCGGCGACAGCGTGGAAGTACATGATCCCTCCGCAGTCCAGGTCGGCGCGGCAGTAGGCGAACATCGAATCGATCCAGTCGGCACCGTCCTGGCCGAGTCGCTTCGTGCCCACCTCGGTGACCATCCATGGACCACCGCCAGCGGCGTCCCACAGCTGCAACGTGGCGCCCACCAGCGCGGCGAACTGCTGCCGGCTGAGCGGGTCGTACGGGTCGAGGCCGAGCGTGAAGTCGGCGATGATGTCGGCGTCCGGGAACCACTGCGACGAGCTCGTCGATGCGATGTTGTCCCGCTCGAGCCACGTCATCAGGACGGCGCCGAGGTGGATGTCGGGGCGGCCGACGGCCGCCCACGCGTCGTGCATGGTCCGCAGCTTGCCCTTGAACACGGTCGGTGTCATCGTGCCGCCGTCGTTCTCTGGCTCGTGGTTGATCGTCACCCACGTGTCGTGACCGTCGTTCGGGATCGACGCGAAGAACGTCACCCACTGCGCGAGCGTTGGATTGCCCTTGACGGAGATGAACCGGTCGCGCTCGCCGGTGTCCACGGTGAACGTGGCGACCGCGGCGAACGAGGTGGGGAACGTGCCAGTGAAGCGCCGGGCGATGTTGATCGGCTGACCGATCGCAGCCTCGAAGCGTGACGTTGCCTGCGCCCAGCTCTCCGTGCCCTGTCGTTCGACTGCTGCGCCGACGAGGATGCTGCGCGGCGGCGGCGCAACCGTCGTGGTCGTCGTGGTCGTGGTGGGTGGTGCCGTGGTGGGCGCGGCGGTGACGAGCGGTGGCGCCGTGGTGTCGCTCGGTGCGTACGCGCAGAACCGGATCTCACCAACGCCGGGGATCGTGCCCAACGCGACGTCACACGTCACTGTCTGCTGAGCGGCGGTCGAATCCAGCAGGACGAGCGGCGCCGACACCGCGATCACAGCGGCGCCGACGATCCCGACAGTTCGCCTGTTCATCAGTCCCGACCGCCCTCGAGCTCGACGTTGATTGTCACGACTTCGGCGGCATCGCGAGCGTGGTGAACACCCAGACGACCATGCCGCCGACGAACGCTCCGAGCACGTTGCGCCAGTCGGCGTCGAACACGTTCGCGCCCAGGGCGTCCTGGCCGACCGTGAGAAGCGCCGCCTGGGCGCCAGTGCGGAACGCTCGCGGCGCCATGTCGGTCAGCGCGTCGATGCGGCGCGCCCAGAACTCGGACGTGAGGATCTTCGGTCGAGGCATGATCATGTCTCCTGTGTTCGGGTGTCGCCGCGGTCGCGGCGATCCATCAGGGCTTCGGCGGCCATGCGCCGAGCGCGTTCGCTGACGAGCTCGGCCCGGGTGCGGTCGTGCGCTTCCTTCTCGGCGGTCAGGAGCGCTGAGGCGGCGGCGGCGGCACGTTCCTCGCGTGAGTCGGATCGGCGGATCATCCACCAGCCGACACCGAGCGCCACGGCGACCCCGCCCGACTGGAAGAACAGGGCTTCGATGTCGTTCCCTGACGACGTGGCTTGCTGCGCCACCGATGCTGCGCCGTAGACGCCGGCGGCGAGCGCGGTGATTCCCCCGGCGTGCATCAGGTCGGGACGTAGCCGATCACGTCGACGATGACGTGGCACGGGCCGGGCCCGTTCTCGATCACGACCTGGCCGTCGACGACACCCACCTCGAGTTCGCCGCCGGCGACGGCGTCACCCGGCGACCAGTTGATCGACGAGTGCGTCGCCTTGCCCGCTGCGGCCGGCGAGATGACCCGCACCCAGCCCGGATCGGTCATGGTGCCGGCGTCCGGGCCGTCGAGCGGAACGACCTTGACGTTCAGGCGTGCCTGGCGGGCCCCGTCGGCGTACGGCAGGGTGATCGTGCGCGAGTCACGCGGGGCGAGCTGTGGGCCGGTCGCGAGCGCTGTGTCACCGGGCCGGGTGGAGTAGGCGCACGGCGGCACCTCGAGCAGCAGCATGTCATCCTCCTGGGCGGGGGTCGGGGCGGGAGCGAGCCATGCGGCGCGGAGCTCGCGGGCACGGGGCAGGATCTCGTCGCGGATCTGACGCTTCTTCTCCCGGCCGGGGCAGGTCTTCCCGCGGTACAGCGTCCAGTACGGGTACTCGAACGGTTCGGTGTGACACGCCGTGCCCGCACCCCACCAGGTGGTCGGGTACTCGAGCGGGATGTTCCACACGATCGACTCGTAGGCGAGGATGCGGGCGACGATCTCGGCGTGGTCGTACAGGAACCCGCCGGCCTCCCCCGGGTCACCCGGACCGAACCCGGCGTCGGCTGTCTCGATCGCGATCGACCATTCGGCGACGTCACCGCGGCCTTCCTGGTAGGCGTCAACCGTGGCGTTCGCGATCGCGCGCCGGTTGGTCGGCACGACCTTGGTTGGTTGCGGGGCGTTGACCAGGTAGTGCGGCTTCGTGTTCGCCGACGCGGCGTTGCCCCAGTTGATCGCCGACTGCAGCGACGACTCCGCCGACGCAGCGTTCGTGTGCACGAGCGTGAGCCGCGGGGTGATCGTCTGGCGGCCCAGGTACCAGGGGCGGCCGTCCGCTCCTCGGAGCGCTTCGAGGTTGACCGCGACCCCTGGTGGTGCACCGTCAGGGGTGAACGCTGCGGGGCGGGGCGGGATCGGTGCACCAACGAGCGGCATCAGCGGGCCTCCAGCTCAGCGACACGGGCTTCGAGCTCTTGGACGGCGGCGAGCAGGGTCGGCACGAGTCGGGAGTAGTCGACCGACCACGGGTCGGCGTGCGGGTTGTCACCGCCGACGGTCACGGCCGTGGGGATCACTTCATGCAGTTCTTGGGCGAACACGCCGACGTCCTCTGTGCCGTCGCGACGCCAACGGAACCGGTGGATCACGACACGCCGGATCAGATCGAGCGCACCCGTGAGCGGGCCCTGGTCCTCTTTGAGCCGGATGTCTGATGACGTGTTGTACGCGGTCGCTGTGCCGTTCGTGTTGATCGTCCCGACCGCCCCGTTCGGGTTGTAGAACGTCATGTGGTTGCGGGACGCCGTGTTGTCTGCGTTCGACGCGATGTTGCGCACCGACGACGTCGCGTTCCCGACGTTGACCACGTGCGTCGTGCCGGGGGTGAACGCTGTGCCGAACCCGATCGTCGCGCCGACCGTCGCGAACTTGCGCCACGTCGACCCGTCGTACCGGGAGATGTTCCCCGTGTCGGTCTCCGACACGACCCGACCGTTCACACCGGTCGGACGCGCCCCCGACGTGCACTGGATGACGAGCTGCTCGTCGATGTCGTCGGTGTCCGCTGATGCCAGGACATCACCGTCGGACTTGTTCAGCTCGGCCATCCGGGTCCCCTTCTCAGTAGATCAACGCGTTGCCGTAGGCGGCGCCGAGGCGGCCGTATGTGGCGTCGCCGAGCTCCATGTACGGGACGTCCGTCGCTGCGGGCGGCGCGGGTGACAGGTACAAGGTCACCCACCACTGCTCCAGATCGATCTGATGGCTGATGCCTTGCACGACGAGGCGTTTCACGACCTGCGAGCCGACACCGCCGGGTGTGCGTTCCACCGTGACGATGTCGCCGAGCTCGAGACCGAGGAGCTTGTCGGCCTCGTTGTCGCCGGTGTCCAACCGCATCGGGGCGACCAGCGTCGGTACCCGGGTTGCCGGGTCCTTCCCGAGACGGAGCGCGTACGCCGAACACGCTGATGCGGTCTTGCCGTTCGGGATCGTCGGCGCGTCGATGAACTTGCGGGACTTGTCGTACGCGGCGATCGACGTGGCGTCGCTTCGCGTGATCGCACCGACGGTCGAGTACGACGTCGTCACGATGTTCGAGATGGTGTCGATGTGGTTGCCGTCACGCTGCAAACGGGCGTACGCGATCGCGCCGGCGGCGCCGTCGTCGGAGAACGTCGCGACCGACGCTGCCTGGGCGAGCGCGACCCGGTCGATGAAGCGGGCGTTGCCGTCCACGTCGAACGCGAACACACCCTGTTCGCTCGCCTCGACGTCGCGGATGTAGTCGATCGCTTCGGCCCCGTTCGGAAGGTACGGGGCCTGCCGGGTGCGGCCGGTGTCGAGGTCACGGCGCCCGGACGGCCAACCGATCTCGTCGAGCACCCGGGCGATCCGGGCGCCGCCACGTTCCCCGTACGAACCGAGCTGCGAGTGCCCGTACCCGGTCGCGCCGGCGTTGTAGTGGGCGAGGACCCTGTCCGCGGACAACGCTGATGCGTACGTCGCGACGTTCGACACTCGAGCGTTCTCGCTCGCTTGCACGAGCACCTGAGCGGCGAGCGACGAGTACGTGCCGCCGGTCACGGTGGCTGTTGACTGCTCGACACCGTCGATGTACAGCGTGGCTGTCGTCAACGACGTCACGGTGATCACGATGTGATGGATCCGACCCGGCTGGAGGTATCCGGACATCTCCAACGGTGTCGGCTGCAGCTGCTTCTTGTTGTCGCTGGCGTGGGCGTACTCAACCCAGAACGTCGACCCATCGGTGTACGTGGACGGCTGTGCCTCGTACACCACATTCCAGCCTGATCCGTTGCAGACCGACACCTGGAACGCGACTTCGTACGTCGGTGGGGCCGGTGACGCAGCCCAGAACTCGATCGTGTGGGCCTCACCGTCCAAGGCACCGGTCCCGACATCGAACGTGGTCGAGTACAACGACCCGTCACCAGCGAACGACGTCGGTTCGCCCGTGAACGCGACCGACGACCCGATCGGCCACAACCGGTCCTCGAACGTTGGCGACGAGTACGTCGCGCCGTCGGTTTCGGCTGCGTCGGTCATCTCGACACGGCCGGTGATGCGGTCGTACATGTCGTCGGCCGACTGGCAGCCGAACCAGTGCAGCGGATCATCCGCCATCACCTCTGCCTCGTACGCTGACGCGGCGAGCTGGGTGTTCCGCATGAACCGGGTGCCGTCGACACACGGCACCTCGACGAACAGACCTGCGCCGGCCTCGTCTTCCATCTGTCGCCAGCCGAGCGCGAACCCGGTGAACACGACGTAGGTGACCGCGGAGAACGTTGCCTTCAGCCGCACCGGGACCATCGGGACGACGTCGGGGTAGTAGGCGCCCGACGAGTAGTCCGGATCGAACCGGCGATCACCGTTGTACAACGTGATCACGCACGACCCTGGTGACAGATCGTCGAGCTCGGATGTGCGGCCACGGAACACGTCCGAGACGTTCCGCACGTAGTCGGACACATCGGTGTACGTCAACGAGGTCGCGAGCGGTGCGTCACCGAACGCGAACTCGGCCGTGAAGTCGATCCCGTCCCACGACCACCCCATATCTACGCCGTCCTCGGTGGCCGGCCACCCGACCGGTAGAACTGCTCCAACGCCCGCACGATCTGCCTGCCCGCGGTGACACCATCGGCGCCCGGGGCGACATCGACCTTGATGTTGATCACCGTCGACCCGGCGCCGTCGGCGAGCATCGCTTTCGTCTGGGGGGCCGGGGTGACAGCTGCACCGGCCGGCAGGTTCAACAGCTCCGGGCCCTGCTCGCCGACGAGCGCAAGCCCGCCAGGATGGTTCCTGGTGCCCTTCGCGTAACGCGGCACACCGCCCGTCACCGGGTCGATCCGGGCGAACCGTTGACGCGACAACCAGGCGAGTTCGGCTTCGACCTCTTGCAGCGACGCACCATCGGTGCGGGCGACGAAATCGGTCACGACCTCGGTCGGGATACCGGTCACACGCGCGATGTGGTCGATGACCTCCTGCCGCATCGGGCCCGACAGCGTCGCCGCCGTCGTCCGCATCGATTCCTCCCACAGCCGCATCCCGGCCTCGGAATCCATCGTGGCCCCGTTCGCCGCGACGTACGCCTGCGCTGCCAGGTCGGCAGACTTCGCCACGTTCTCCCACGACTGACGGACATCACGCTGCGTAGCGTCCTGGTCCTTCATCGTCGCGTTCGCCTCAGCGATCGCGTCCTCGAGGTCGGCCTCTGCGTCGTGGAGGTCGTACACCGCGTCGGCAGCGCGACGGTGACGATCACGCAGCTCCTTCACCTCAGCGTTCTGCGCCGCGACCTCAGCGGTCGCAGACGAGATCGCCTCAGCGACAAGGTTCTGGGCCGTCGTCAGATCACCGGTCGCGCCCTCGAGTTGCGCCATCCGGGTCGCAGCGCGCCCGGACGCGCCGTCGTACCCGTGCACCTCCGGCGTCAGATCGGCGTAGGCGTCGCCGAGATTCAACGCCGCCCGGGCCTGATCGACGAGACTGTCGTTCAGGTCGTTCGCCGGACCGAAGACCGCGTTCACCCGGGTCTTGAACTCGTTGATGTGCCAGTTGACGAACTTGATGGGGTTGATCCCCATCTCCATGATCGTGAACATGTCCCGGACCGGCTTCGACGCGCCGAGCGACGAGGTCCGCAACTTCTCGATCGCTCCTGCGACCATCGTGATGGTCGACGTCACCTCAGCGACCTGCGGCAAGAACTCGTTGCCGACGGTCGCCTGCAGGTCTTTGAACTGCGCCTTCAGGACCCGCGTCGAGTTCGCGAGGCCATCCTGGGTGTTCTTGAAGTCGCCGGCGGTGTCCGCCGTCTGCTCCATCAGCAGGCCGTAGCGGGCCTGGACCTTGATCGACTCGGTGAGCTCCGACTTCGACTTGATCAGCCCGTTCGCCAACGCGTACTGCTCGACCGCGGCGGCACTCACGTCCTTACCGAACCGGCGGATCGGCTCGGTCTCCCCTGAGAGGGTCGACATGAAAATCTGGGCGGCCTCGTTGACCTCGAGGTTCATCACCGACGCGAAGTCAGCAACGCGGGTCGTCAGGTCCTTCACGACCGCGGCCGGCGACTGGCCGTTCGCGGCGCCGACCTTCTTCGCGAACGACGAGAACTGGACGGCGAGCCCGTTGAACTCGGTCTGCGACAACCCGAACGACGTCGCCGAGTCCTCACCGAGCTTCAGGACCGCGTCGCTGGCCTCACCGAACGACACCCGGACCGCGTTGACGGACTCGTTCAGGTCCGACGCTGCAGCGACGGACTTCACCATCATCGCGGCGCCGGCCCCGACGAGGCCGACCTGGGCTTCCTGCGATCGGCCGATCTCGGCCATCGCCCCGGACCACGCGGCCTTCATCTTGTTCGTGGCGCCCTCGGCCTGGCGCACACCGGTCTGGATGCGACGAATCGCGTCGCCGAATCCCCGGTCGACGGCGTCGAAGATCGTGGTTACACGGTTGGCCACGGTTCACCCCGCTCAGTCGACATCGACACCGGATCGGTTGAAGTGCTTGCGCATCTCCACGTCAGCGACCTTCTTCGCGTTCTTCTCGAACTCGGCGGCGGCCCGATCTGCTGTGCCCTTGCCACGCGTGCGGCCGTTCCATCGCTTGGCCGATCGCCGATTCCGGGTCGTCGCTACCGACCCGTCCTTGCGGCGGCGCGTGCGGCCCGTCGTGACGCGGATGCTCGGCCCCTGGAACAGGCCGACACCGCCGTCGCTGTTGCGACCGCTGTTCGCCACCGTCCATGGGCCCGCCGACTTCCGGGTCGGCTGGATCAACGCCCCCGTCGCGAGCTTCTTCACTCGCGTGTCGAGCGGCGGATCCCATCCGGAGAACTTCGGGTCGCCGCCGAGATCACGCGACGCTTCGCGCTGCGCGATCTTCTGGGCGGCCGTCGCCGACTCGATCCCGATGTTCCGCAGCACCCGCGGGGGGATCTTCAGCTTCTCGAGGGCACGCGAGTACTCGGCGAACGACCGGAACGTCGCCATCGGGGCTGACGGTCAGGCCTCGGCGCGGGCGACGGTGCCGGTGAACGGCCACGACACCGACTTCATCGCCGCCGCACCGTGCGCGCCGCCGACCTGCGAACTGTTCGGCAGCACGCTGCCGGTCCACTTCGGGTTGTTCGCCCCGACGGACGCGGAGTCGGGGCGAACCTCGAACGTGGTCGACGCCCGGGCGATCAGCAACGCCCAGATCAGATCGTCGACATCGCCGTTCGTCATGTCGTCGACGAACTCGATGTTCAGGGTGCCGGACAGCACCCCACCGATGAGGACCTGCCAGTCCGAACCCATCGTGGTCACGTCCTCGGTCGACAGGCTGACGTCGACCGTGACCGACTTGATGTTGCTCGAGTGATCGACGGAGTTGATCGCCACGTAGGCGTCAACGTAAGTGAATGCGGCCATTACCTGGGTCCTTTGTTCAGGGGGGGTTACTGGATGCCGACGGCGCCGGCGAGGTTGAAGGTGCCCGTGATCGACGTGACACGGAAACGCCACCAGTCGTCGGTGATCGGCCCAGCGACACGGGTCATCCACGTCGCGCCCTGCGTCGTGACCGGCCCGATCGTGCCGCGCGTGGTCGCGCTCGTGAAGTTGCTGTTGTCGTCGGACTCGACCACGACCGTGATCGTGGTCCCGGGCGAGAACACGTGCAGGGTGGCGTACAGGTACTCGCCCGACGCGACCGCGCCGAGCTGCAGCCCGGTCCCGGTCGCGCCGGTCGCGGACACGTTGCCTTTGCCCTTGAGGAGCTTGCCGCGCACCACCCCGTGACCGTTCGAGCCGGACGCCGACGCGGAGAACGGGGCGACCTCGCCGTGGGTGCCGCCGAACTGGTATTGGGTGTGGAGCGCCTTGAACATGTACGCCGGGTCACCCTCGGCCGTCGTGCCGGGCCCGAACGTGACGACCCGGTCGACGACACCGAGGTCCGCCCAGGTCGTGTTGTCCTGCTGGGCGTCGGTCACGTTCCAGTAGCCGGCCATCCGCCAGTCGACCCGGGACACACCGAGGATGTTGCGCTGCCAATGCGACCCCATCACGTTCGCCGTGTTCACGTTGTGCGCGATGTCGCACGCGAGCTCGTTCGAGTCGCCGGAGAAGTCGTAGCCGCCGACGTACGCGAACGCGTCGGTGATCGTGTACGCGCCCATCAGGCCTCCACCTCCGAAACGACGACGACGTCGTCGGCCGGCTGAGTTGCGGCGGGCTTCACGAGTTCGGCGAGACCGCACCGCACCCACTGGCGCACGTTGATCCCGGCCGACTCGAGGTCTGCGACGGCGACACGGGCGCCGACCTTGTAGCCGACGATCCGGTCCGACACGATCTTGACCTTCTGCATCACGCCTCCTTCGTCTTCGCGGTCAGCTGCAGCGCCCCGCCGTACCCCTGCAGAGCGTCCATCTCGACGAGCTCGAGCGGCCGGTACTCCAACGACACGACCTGTGTGTTCGCGAGCCCCTGGAACGTGCCGGGCGGGCTGCTGTTCGCATCCCAGATCGCCAGGTACAACGACTTCGGGCCTGACCAGTCGATGAGTTCCTGCAGCAGCAGATAGCCGTCCGCGGGGCGGACCGTTGCCGCGGTGATCAGGTACAGGTCGAACGTGGCGGTGATCACCGTGCCGGTCCGCCCGAACGTCTCGGGCTGCCAGCGGGTGAGGACCGGGAACGCGAACGGTGGGGTGAGTCCTTGAGGTGGGGCGGGGCTGGACCGCAACCCTGAGATGCTCGAGCACACGTCGGCGATCGCGACGTGGAGCTCTTTCGCGGTTGCCATCAGACAGCCCCGACGAGCACCGCGCTCGCCCGGTACGGGGCGAGGAGCATCTGGGCGGTGCGGTCGAGGTCGGTCGGGACCCGCACCGCGTACCCGGCGACACCGGCGGTCGTTTCGGCGAGCAGACCGTCAGGGGTGAACATGCGACGGAACATGCGGGTCGCCTCGATCAGGCAGGCCTGCTTGACGTCGGCCGGGACCGCAGCCCATCCCCAACGGGCGGTGACCTGCACCGACGGCGGCCCTGCGGCCGGCATCGGCATCGATTCCCCTGAGTGCACGGCGATGCGCCGATACGGGTAGCCGGGCCGGCCATCGATGACACCGTTCAACGGTTCGACCGTGTAGTAGGACGACGAGATCGTCGTCGCGTACGTGGCGTCCGCGGTGGTGTCGGTCTTCACGATCAGCCCGGTCGTCGTCGAGAAGTCGTCGACGAACACGAGGTCGGGACTGATCGGCGTGTACACCCGTGCGGATGCTGATCCGGCGTCGTTGAACTGGCGGCCGCACCAGCGCTCGATCGCTCGCGACGCGGCGGGGAGGATGGCGGCGATGATCGGGTCATGCTCGGCGTCGGTGATGTTCGACGCGTACGCCTTCAGCTCGTCGCTGGTGATGTAGCTGTCACCGATCGCCATCGCCGGCCATCCTCTACGAGTACTCGAAGTCTGCGACCGGGCCGGTCCCGGTGAGGGTGCCGTGGATCCCGGACGTGAACAGCACGCCCTCGTGGAAGGTGTGCGTGACCGTCGTGTTCGCGGCGGCCTTCAGCGTGAGGCGGGTCGTGCCGCCCGAGCCGTCCTTCACGACGAGCGACGCCGCGTCGCTGCCGGCGGTCAACACGACCGACCAGAGGATCGACGAGTCTGTCGTCGTCACGTCACCGGTCGCGCTGATCTCCTTCGACTCAAGCGCTGGCACGACGGCCTCGCTTCGGCGCCGCACCCTCGTCGGCCGGGGCCTCGTCGACCGGGGCCTCGTCGGCCGGGGCCTCGTCGACCGGGGCCTCGTCGACCGGGGCCTCGTCGGCCGGGGCCTCGTCGGCCGGGGCCTCGTCGGCCGGGGCGGGGGTGCCGGTGGGGACGAGGCAACCGGGCGAGTCCCGGTTCACCCAGTCCGCCGTGACGTCATCGATGTCGACGACGGTGCCCTCGGCGAGCGCGATCGGCTGCGACCGGTACACGGCGAAGTAGTTGCGGGCAACCTGGAACGCGGCCATCAGATGCCGTCCACGTAGAGCAGCACGTACACGGTCACGGCCAGGTCGGCGGTGGTGCCGTCCCACGTGCCGGACGTCGTGATCTCTGCGCCGAGCACGTCACCGGCCGCGAACTTGGCGGTGTCACGCGGGGCGGTGTCGGACCGCGTCGTCTGCGTCGTGATCGACAGCGTCGGATCGGTCTTCTCGGTGCCGCCGATCGTCGGACCCACCGTCAGGCTGCCAGCGGTGGCAGCCGCGGACAGATCCGCGGTGATGGCGACGATCTCGCCGGCGAACGGCATGGTGTAGCCGGTCACGGCCTGGCTGCCCTCACCGATGGCGGTCGGGAGCTGGACATCGGTCTGGGACGCTGCGAGGGCGTCCTGGCCGAACACGTAGGCCACGAGCTGGCCGCGTGCGGTGATTCGTTCGATCTGCATGGGGGTCTCCTTGTCGACTGCGGAGCCGGCACGGGGCGAGCGGGACGCCCCGTGCCGGCCGGATGATCAGGGGGTCAGAGCGAAATATCGAAAAGCACGTCGGCCGACTCGATGCCCGACGCGGCGCCGGTCGGCGAGAAACGGCCGAAGCCCATGCGGGTCGACAGCACGATCCGGGTCTGATCGGTCGCGGGGAGGCGCTCGGTCTCGACCTTCAGGCGGCGACGCACACCGACGACGTAGCCGCGCCGGTTGAACGTGCAGACCTGACCCTTGACGTTGTTCGAGCCGGTCGTCGACACCTTGCCGTCGGCTTCGGTCTTGCTCATCGCGATCGACGCGATGAGCGGGTTCCCGAGGACCTTGGCCTGCTCGCCGGTGAGCACGGTCGCCTGCGGCCCGTACTTGTCGACGGTGAGGACCTCGTCGAGGAACGCGATCGCGTCCGCGGTGCCGGGGTCGGCGACGTGCACGAGGTCGGTCGGGTCGATCGGGTGACCCCAGTCGTGCAGGTACGTGGTGTCGAGCATCCGGGCCCGCTGCGCCTTGAACGCGCCCATGGTGATCGCGCCGGCGATGTCGGCCCGGTTGTTCGTGTTGTCGACCAGGCCGGCGTGGCGGATCCCGTCGAACGCGAGGTAGTGCTTCGTGTCGGCCGGGTCGGCGTCGTCGAGGTTGATGTTGCCGGTGCCGGCGTTCGTGGTGTCGCCGTTCAGCACGAGCGAGTCGCTGTAGTGGGCGAGGCTCACGGCCTGCTGGCGGCGCAGGAACGGGATGTACGGGATGATGGAGTCCTCCTCCATCTCGCCCGCCCACATCTGGTGGATCACGAACTTCTTCGCGTCGACCTGGACACGCTGCGACCCGGTCTTCGTCGTCGTGTAGTTCGACGAGTTGTTCGCCGTCGACTCGGCGACGAACAACATCTCGGGGATCGCGGACTCGACCGGCAGGAACGCGGTCGCGTCGGTCATGTCGAACTGCTCGATGAGACCGAACACCCGCGACGCGCGGCGGGCACCGGCCCACAGCTCACCGACGTACTGGTTCCCGATGATCTCGGCGCCGTAGCCCGACTCGGCGGTGTCCATCGCCGCGTACACCTGATCGAGCGCACGGCGGGCCTGGGCGTACCCGCGGCCGTCGAGCTGCCCCGAGCGGCGCATCTCCTCGATGCGGCGCTCGTCGTCGGCGCGGGCGATCAGCGACGGAACCCGCTGCGCCTTCGACACCGCCTCGTAGGTGGCGCGCAGCTCGTCGGACGGGCCGGTGTACACACCGGAGTTCCCGACGCGCTTCTGGCCAGCGAGGGACGTCTGGATGTCGTGGAGCCACTCGACGTCGGCGACGGTCAGGCCGAGCCGGGCGTACTTCGTGCCGACGAGCTCGGCGTCGCTCTCCTGACCGAACTTGATCTTGCGGACGTGCTCCTGGCCGTCCTCGGTGTCGAGCCAGTCCGCGAACATCGTGCGGATCTTGGCGGTGATCTGGTCGTCGGTGGGCACCTGCGAGCCCAGCGCGTCCAGCCGGGCCTTGATGTCACCGGCGAGCGTCTCGAGGGTGATCTCACTCATGGGGGTTCTCCTTGGTCAAGGTGAGGGTTGCGAGCAGACGGGATGCCTGCTCCGGGTCCACCAACGTCGGGCCGTCGGCCGCCGAGGGTGTGGGTTCCTCCCGCTCGCCGGCGGAAGGGATCGGGGCGCCATGCTCGGCGAGGAGCGCGGCGAGCGCCTTCAGGTCGGCGTCCGACCAGCGCGCGGCGGGAACCTGGTCGGGTTGGGCGGCGATGACCGAGTCAGCGAACCCCATCTCGACCGCGGCAGCCGCGGTCAACCACGTCTCGGCCTTCAACAGCTCGAGGATGTCGTCAGGGTTCTTCCCGGACTTCGACGCGTAGATCGACACCTGATGGCTGTCGACGTGCTCGAGCACAGCCGCCTGGGCGAGCATGTCATCGGCGTTGCCGACACACAGCCCCCACGAGCGGTGGATCATCATCGACGAGTCGGCAGCCATGATCGTCTCGTCCGCCGCGCACGCGATGAACGACGCCGCGGACGCTGCGATGCCCTGCACGATCGCGACCGTGCGCGCCGGATGGGCCCGCATCACGTTCACGATCGCGACACCGTCGAACGCATCACCGCCCGGCGAGTTGATCAGCAGCTCGATCGTGGTGACGTGCGCCGGGAGCTCGTCGAGCGCGGACGCGAACTCCTTCGCGGACATCCCCCACCACTCGCCCCACGAGTCGATCGGGTCGAACAGGCGCAGCGTCGCCTTCGCGCCGTCGATCGCGACCGCAGGCACAGCGGCCTTCGGTCGCTCGGCCGCACGGTTCTGGAGGAAGGCGCGCACATCGGCGGCGGTCTTCGGCTTCATCGGATGGTTCCTTTCGCCGGGGGGCTAGTGGCGGTGGCCGTTGAGCGCTGCAGGTCGCACGAGCGAGATGGAGTCGAGCAACGCGGACGCGGTGCCCTGGTCGACGGTGGTCGGCGACGTGTCGCCCTGCGGATCAGAACCGGCATCGGTGACGGCCGACTTGTTGACGGGCGCCCACCAGACGCCACCCCACTCGACAGGCTTCATGCCCTTCGATGCGCGCCACTCGTTGATCGTCAACGCGCCCTCACGGATCGCTTCGGCCTCGCGCTTCCACTGCTCCGCTTCGGATTCCTGCAACGCCGCGATCTTCGAGAAGTCGAACTCGGCCCAACGGGTCCGGGTGCGGAACAGCGGCAGGAACTGCTCGACGATCTCCTCGGCGCGCAACTGCGCGTCGGGCACCATGGCGTGGGTCCACAGGAGACGCTCGTACTCGCGGGCGTTCGCGAGGGTGGCGTGCGACATTTCGTTCAGCAACGGCACCGGGATCCCGTACGCGTTCGCGACCTGGCGAAGCGTGATGTTCAACCCCTCGACGTACTCGGCGTCCTTCTGGGACACCTGCATCTGCTGGAACTTCGCCTCGTAGCGCAGCACCGCCCACTTGTGCGCCTTGTCGGCGCCCTTGAACCGCTTGCCGAGCATCTGCTCGAGCTCGGCGGCCTGCTCCGACGAGAACGACACCCTGTCGGTGTCCGGGGTCACGATCCCGCCGAGCTGCATCCCGTTCGTGAACATGTTGCGGTTCGACCGCATCATCGCCGACGCCGTGTCCGCGCCGAGACGCGCCGCGGCGATCGGTGACAACGCCGAGAACTCGTCGAGCGGATTCGGGTACCGGAACCACACGATCTCGGCGCGGCCGAACACGATCGGTGAACCACCCTGGACCGGTTCGTACAGGAACCCGGCGAGGTAGCCGGACTCGTGCGGGACCGGTCGCACACGGGACGGCTTCAACCACCAGATCTCGGACGGCTGCCCCGCCCGGTCACGTTCGATCGCCCAGAACGACTCACCCCACAGGCACATCGCGAGCTCATCCATCATCGCGAGACGACGCCGCGTCCAGAACGGGTTCACGTGACGCAGCAGCTCGTACTCCGGGCCGCGCGTGACCTCGGTCTTCTCCGGGCCGTCGCGGTCGTACAGCTTCAACGACAAGCCGGCCATCGCACGGGCCCGCAGCATCGCCGCCGAGAACACCTCGTTCGACGTGACCAGGTAGTCGCCGTACTTCTCCGGCGAGTACGTCTCGTCGTCATGCCCGTACGTCGAATCGATCGACGACAACGCTGCCGTGCCGACCGGCCACGCAGCGGCTGGGCGACGGTCACGTTCGGCGCGGACCAGATCGACGAGGCCCATCAGCCGGTACTCCCGCCGCGGCCGACGTTGAACCCGACGCGCGCCGCGGTCCATGCCCATGCCACCACCAGCCACACGCCACGGAACACGAACCCGACCAGCCAGCCGAGCGCGAACAGGACCGCGGTGACGATCGTCAACGCGAGCAGATGCGGGCGGAGCTCGCGGGCTTCGGTCTCGACCTGTTCGCGCATCGTGCGGAAGTTCATGCCGTTCTCCTCACGCCATCAGCGAGCCGTCGAGCTGCTCGGGCCCTTCATCACGTTTCGCTGTGTCGACCGCCCGACACGCTGCGGTCGCAGCGCACAGCGGCGACAGAGCGGACAGGGCGGTCTGGTGATCCCACAGCCAGCCGGCACCGCGCTGCTTCTTCGCCGCTCCGAACAGCGCGGCGGTCAGCCACTCCTGGCCGTGATGCCGATACCCGTGCTCGTTGAACCCTTGCCGGAACGCTTCACACGCGCCCGCCCACTCGCTGCCCTGCAACCGCACGACCGGCGTCGCGACCGCTGCCCGGGCGATCAGCCCGGCGATCGCAGCGTTCGCCGGATTCCCAGCGTCGTACGCCACCGCGAGCGGCGCCAACGATGCGACGTGGGCGGCGAGCTCGGTCTCGAGCCAGAACGTGCCGGCCTGCAGATCCAGAACCTTCGTCTGCAACTTCCCGTCCGTGTCGCGCCCCGACACAGCGATCGACGCAGACACACCATCGCGGTCGACGTCGACACCGACCGCGACCGGGCCGGCGAACGGGCGCGGCTCGTGCTGGCGTTCCCACACATCGGCGGGAATGATCAGCGGGCGAAGCCCGTCACCGAGGATCGGGATCGTGACCCACTGGTTCGCGTACTCGTTCCGGAACGTGTCCTCGGCCTTGTCAGGGTCCGGGTTGCGGCGGGCCTTGTCGAGCTTGTCGAAGATGAACTCGAGGGTGATCGTGTGACCGAGCGCCGGATGGTGCTCCCACCACACCGCAGGGTCGTCGATGTCGGCGTCGTCAGGGATCGAGTAGTCGAAGAAGCACGTGCGGGACTCGGCGCCCTGTTCGACCGCTCGGCGGCCGGCGACGATCTTCGGGTAGAAGTACACCGACTTGTGCCCGCCAGCGGTCGACGCGACGAGGAGCTGCGCGTCCCGACGGGTCGACATCGTCGGCACCACACCGGCCTCGACTGCGTCGTCCTGATGGAACCGGGCCTCGTCGATCCCGGCGGCGTCGTTCGTGCCGGAGTGACCGGCCTTGTCCGACGGTGTCTCGATCGACAGGTAGTTCCCACGGCCGAACAGCAGATGCTCCGACCCGTTGTTCAGGCCGAGCTTCCACTGACGCGTCGCCCGGCCCGGGCGGGCCTTCGGGTTCGTGATCTCGACGAAGTCGTCGCCACGCTCGCGCAGCAGCGGCGCCATGTCCCGCTCGAGCTTCTCGCGGGCCTTGTTGCGGTCCTGCATCGTGAACAGGGCACGCTGCCGGCCGAGACGGTGCGGCACCACAGTGCACCGCCACACCAGCCAGGGGAACATGAACCCCATCGTCTTGCCGCACTGACGCATGATCGTCAGGTCGATCTCGGTGTAGTACAGGTCACCGGTGTCCGGGTCGTACTCGCCGGCGACATCAGCGACGTGCTGCTGCCACGGCATGAACGGCTGCCCGAGCCGGCGCGCGACCTCGGCGATCTCGTGCCCGCGGGTCGGCCGGGACGGGTTCCGCGGCGTCCCGTACCGGGGCAGCACGAGCGCCTGATCGGGCGGCCGGGTCAGGGTCGCGGTCACGTCTGCGTGCCTCCCGCCTGCTCGGTCCAGTCCGGCGGCTCACCAACCGGGATCGCGTCCGCCATCAGCGCCGCCATCCGTGCGTCGAGCTCGCGAGAGATCTTCGGCACATCACCCGGGTCCGCGTTCTCCAACGCCTTCGCCAGCGCCCGCACCGTCGCGATCTGCACCGCCCGCCGCGGGGTCGACGTCACCACAGCGAGGGCACGCTCGAGCGCGCCCGTTGGGGTCTCGTCGAGCGTCGCAGCGATCGGCGCCACGACTTCGTCGACCACCGGTGCCGGAGGCGCCGACGGAGCTGGGTCGGGCTTCGCGGGGGCCTTCCGGCGCGCACGTGGCTGACGTGCCGCAGGCGCCGACTTCTTCACCGGGGCGGCTTGCGCGCGCCCACGAGCCTGTTTCCCCTGGTCAGCAGCCTTGCTCGGCCGTTTGGCAGGCCGCTTGGGCGAGGGCTCAGACATGCGGCAGGTCTCAGAGTCAGAGAGGGACCGTCGAGATCGGAAGAGC
>ERZ650311.590-NODE-590-length-21743-cov-27.886020_pt1 | contig 21743 bp, 19 predicted proteins | sample MGYA00376247_ERZ650311 | MGnify/ENA primary metagenome ERZ650311 (study PRJEB26733, sample SAMN07839324) | wastewater metagenome | biome: small river; feature: stream; material: water | place: USA: North Carolina | collected 2016-07-28 ...
TAGAGCAACGGACTTTTAATCCGTGGGTCGTGGGTTCGATCCCCACGGGGCCTACAAACACAAATCCTCACTCTCTATGGGTGGGGATTTTGTTTTGAAGACGCCAGTCGCCGCTTCAGAATGCGCAAAAAACCGACCAGCGTCAGTTCAAAAAGGCGCTTATTCGATTGTGCATAATTTGCCAGTATTGCTGCTCGTCTGTCGGCGTTGGTTGCCAATCGGGATCGGGCCAATCTCTTTGAACCTGGCTAAAGTCCCGACCAGAAATGAATTCAAAATCAATATTGCAAGGATTGAGCGTTTTTGCAGTCTTGATCTGGGCATCCCATAGGCCGTCTAGAGCGTCGTTGATGTTTACCGATGAAACCTTTATCGAATGTTGCTGCTCAAGGATTTGTGCAACTGACCTGAAATCGGGAAAACCCAATTCAGTCATCGTGCGTTTGTCGTTGATTGCATGAACAGCGCCAAATAGCCCAAGCACTTTTTCGCCGCGTCCAACAGCATCTGCGATGACGGTGGCCCTGTGTTCATTCACGTGACCCCGGTGAAAAACCCCCTGCATGGAGTCTTCGGTGCGGATATGGGTCCACTTCGTCCAGTCATAAATGTATGACGGATGCAGCACTCGCATTCCTGCGTTGTTAGCGCGATTGAATTCCCAGACTGCCTTGTGAATTGACTGATATTCGACAAAGGGCCAGCCAACGTTGTACTCGAACAACAGATCTCGCGCTATCTGATCGTCGAATTCAGGTGATGACACAAGCGCGTCTGATTTGGCCTGATTCTCAGTTGCAAAAAACTCCAAGGCTATATTTCTGACGCCAATGCGCCAAAGATCCGGAACGAGCTTGGCGATGAAATCTAGATTTTCCGCGATACCGTGTCGCTCGCCAAGCAAAACGACTTGGTTTGTTTTGAATTGCTCAAGAACGGTTGCTAGAGAAGAATGAAGCGGCACGCCTGTAGTTTAAGCCTCAACACCTCAAAGCACAGGGTGTTCGTAGGTTCTTGATTAGTTGGGGCCGGCAATGCGCACCCCGGCACCAGGGATTTTGTTTTGGCTAGGCTTGGCGCGAGAAAGGCAAAAATGGCAAGATTCATCATTTCTTTCAACGACGGCGACATGAAGGTCGCCGACGGTGAGTGGCAGCAGGTGGCAGATGATTCACACGCAGTCGTCCGTGAGGCAAAGGCGGCCGGCGTCTGGATTTTCGGCGGTGGCTTTCACACCTACGACCCCGTCGTTGTCACCGAAGACGGAGTGGTAACACCCGGTCCCATCACCAAGAGCGACGTAGTTTTGGGTGGCTTTTCCGTTCTCGAAGTCAAGGATGCGGCAGAGGCCTACCGCTGGGCCGCGAAGATTGCCAAGGGTTGCCGCTGCCCGCAGGAAGTTCGAAAGTTCATCGACGACCCCGAGTCGGTCAACTAACCAGCTGCTTAGATTTAGCGAACGCCGAGCAAGTCGATTACAAACACCAAGGTGCGCCCGGATAGACGGTGGCCTGCGCCAGCAGCCCCATAGGCGTATTCTGGCGGGCAGATTAGCGTGCGACGACCGCCGACCTTCATGCCCGGAATGCCTTCTTGCCAGCCCTTGATCAGGCGGTTTAACGGGAACTCGATCGGTTCGCCACGACCCCAAGACGAGTCGAATTCTTCTCCGGTTTCGTAGTCGACACCGAGGTAGTGAACCTTGACGGTGCCACCAACGGGAGCTTCGACTCCAGTGCCTTCGTGCACCTCTTTGATGGTCAACTCGGATGGGGCCGGCTCAAGCATCGGCTCTAGTTCTGGTCGTTCAAGATTTGTCATGGTGAAACACTATCTCAGCGGTCGGCCGGGTCGCGCTAAAGGGCTCGACTGTACGGCTCGGAAATAATGACAAACCGCTCGGGGTTTGAATAGCAACGCGACCACGAAGGAGTCACTCATGGACTACCAAGGAAAAACGGCTCTAATTACCGGTGCCAGCTCGGGCATTGGGCTGGCCTACGCCGAAGAATTCGCAAGACGGGGCTCGAATCTAGTGCTGGTCGCCCGCCGCGCAGATTTGCTCGATCAGATAGCCGCCAAAATTTCAGCATTCGCCAAGGTCAAGGTCACCGTGATTGCGATGGACCTAGCCACACTTGAGGCTGGCCAGCACCTAGCTGACAAAGTTGCCGAGCTGAAAATCGATGTCGATTTTCTAGTGAATAACGCAGGCTTCGGCACCAACGCTCGAATAGTGGACGAAGACCGCGAAGTGATTCAAAAAGAAATGGTTCTCAACATGCTCACACTCGTTGATCTGACCGCCATTTTTATCAAACCGATGGTGAAGCGTAACTCGGGTGCGATTGTGAACATCGCCAGCACGGCCTCCTACCAACCGGTGCCGGGCATGGCCGTCTATGCCGCAACCAAGTCATTCGTGCGCTCGTTTACAACTGCCGTTTGGGGTGAAGTGAACGACACAAACGTTCGTGTGTTAACTGTGAGCCCCGGTGCGACAAAGACCGAGTTCTTCGATATTGCCGGCGCAAAGCCATCGACCGTGATGGCCCCGGTTGAAAATGTGGTCAAGACCACATTCAATGCGCTCGATTCGAAGGGTTCCAAACCAGAGGTCATCGATGGTGGCACGAACTCAGGCATGGCCATGGTGTCAACGATGTTGCCACGAGCGCTGGTCACCAAGGTTGCGGCAAGCATGTTCTTGCCGAAAACAAAGTAGCTCCTCGCTAAGCCCTGACCAATTTCGTCAGCGAAAAACCCGAGTACTTCCAAGCGAAATAGATGAGCGGAAGCTGCAGCGGCAACCTGATCCAGGCGGCGGCGATGAGCGCAGCATCCCCTGTTGAAATCACGTCGAAGGCGAACCAAATGTTGGCTGGCCACACACCTAGCAGCACAATGACCGCGAGAAGCGCTGCCCACTTTTGCTTGAACATCAGCCCGACGGCTGAGATCAGCTCAAGAACGCCACTCAGATAAATCAGGAATGTTGCCCACGGGAGCCAAGGTGGCATGAGCCACGTGAACGCATCGGGATTCACCAGGTGCAGCACTCCGCTCGCCAGAAACAGAACGGTGAGAATGCCGAGAGCAATTTTCATGCTTTAGAGGTCTAACCCCTCGGGGTAGCGCGAACCACCCTTGAAGTTTCCATAAATCGGACGAGCTCCCTCGGTTACGGCATCGACGAGCAGGTCGCCGCCAACGAAGGCTCCGCGCCAAGACGCTCCTAGTCCACCGAAGACCTCTTCGCGGTCGCCTCGAGAGCGCGGCTTGTTGACACCGAACTTGAAAGCCGAGATCTCCTCACGCACGCGCTTGGCAAAGGCCATGTCGTCGGTGGCTACCGAAGACACCAGGTTTCCGTTCGAAACGTTCATCGCGGCGATGAATTCCGCCTCCGTGTCGACCAGAACGATTGAATCGATTGGACCGAACGGCTCGGAGTGGTGCAAAGACCAAGCACGAGGCGGCTCGAGCACGGATACCGGAGCAAAGTATGCCGAGATGTCCTGCCCAGCCAAGAATCGACCGTGGGCAAGGTCCCCTTCGAAAAGAGGTATTCCACCGGTGTCGATGGCTTCTTTGAACTGGCTGCGGAGTTCGTCCGCCTTGGTTTTGTGAATGACCGGGCCGAACTCGAGATCGGGCAGGTCATCGGCATCGTCTTCGACGGCGAGCGGGTGACCGAATCGCAGCCCCTTGAGAATTGGAATGTACATCTCGAGGAAAGCCGGAAACAGTCGGCGCTGAATCACATAGCGCGGATATGCGGTGCAGCGCTGCTTGGCATATTCGAAACCCTTGCGCAGGTGAGGGGCGAGGTTATCCCAATCGCTGAAATCCCAGATGCCCCAGGCGTTGAGTCCTTCTTGTTCGAGGATGTGGCGCTTATCGAAGTTGGCCAGACGCTCGAGTGTTGCGCGGCCGTTGGAGCGACCGCCCACGAAGGCGAAGGCACCGAGCTCGGGAGATGACACGAGAGCATCGCTCAGGTCGGCACCGACGCCGCTAAGTAAGGTAACCGGGAGTCCGGCCTTGGCCATCACGGCGTGAGCGAGAGTGAGCGCGTGGAAACCGCCCTGAGACGGAGTCTTGGCGACCACTGCGTTTCCCGCGAGCATCTGCACCAGCTCAGCGTGAACGAGCACACTCAGAGGGTAGTTCCAAGAAGCGATGTTCGAAACTGGGCCGGAGAGCGGGTGACGCCCCTCCATCTGACGATCGATCTCGCCGAGATACCACTCGACGCCATCGATGCACCGATCGACGTCGGCACAGGCTAACTTCCAAGGCTTGCCAATCTCCCACGCCAGGAGCATCGCGATGGTGTCGCGAGCGATGCGGAGTCCGGCGAGCGCTGCGCTAACCCGAACCTTTCGCTCGTCGAGGTCGACCTTGCCCCATGCCGCGTGCTGGCGCGCTGCATCCGAGACGGCATCGATTGCCGTTTGGTGATCGACCTTAGGCGGGCCGGCTATTGCCGACTGGTCGACCGGGTTTACATGGTCTGATGGAGTTCCGACACTCAGCCACTTGCCCATGGCCAAGTTGTTGATGCGATTCTCGTCGAAGGCTTCGGGTGCAAGAGCTCTCGCTGCGGCATAAACCGAAGACCACTCGGCACCTTTTTTTACATGTAGCGTCATTTTGGGGCGTTTCTCCAATTCAATTTGGATTGCCAACCAACCAATAACCCGCTGGTTCCCATTTTTGGGGTTATCGGGACAACAGCCTCAAGCGCTAAGTCATTCCGAGAATACGGTTTTTATTCGTCACGAACGAATAACTACTTCGACCGCCTCTGAAGCAGATAGACAACGATGATCACGATCGAGACGTAGAGAGACTGTGACACCGCCACCACTCGCTCCCACACTCCAACATCCGTGGCATTCGGGTCGGTCCAGGTGCTCAAGAACCACAGGGCCAGAGCCGCCTGAAGTGCAGTCGCGATGATCGACGCGGCAGGTCGAAGGATCCACGGCGCATCCTTGCGGAATCTCATCGCAAAAAGTGGCCAGCCAGCCGAGAGCACGAACGAGGTAATCGCAAAGATGCGGTGCATGGTTGAGTAACCGATTAGCGGTGTCGGAAAGATAGTCAGCCCGTATGTGCAAATGGCCGAAATGAACAGCGCTACACGACCGGGCATAGCCAGCGTGCGGGCATAGATGGATGCGATGAGAGTCAGAGTGCCACCGAGCACGAAGAAACTCGACATGATCAGTTTGACTGGAGACTCATTCGCCGCGAGGTCGCTAATGGTTTGCCTGACCGGGTCGTAGCCGGTCCAGAGAGCCCCAGCGATAACCCAACCGAGCACCGACTGCACGGGGCCAATGAGGGCTGCTATCAACGCTGGTCTTCCAATTGGTTTCATGCCTAGACACTACTCCGAATCAAGCGCGACGGAATCAGCGCGATGCAAATCGCAACCGCATCGATAACCTCCTGCAAAAGCGCATTCTGGGTCACCGAAACCCAGCCAAAAGCCCCTGCAAACATTGCCAGAATCGACAGAGCCATGCCGATGCCGGCTGCCTGCAAAGCTCTATTTCTGGCACCTTGGGCGATCTGAATGGCATCAGACAGACGCGAGATCGAATCCTCGATGATTACAACATCTGCTGTTTCGCTGGCTGCGGATGCGCCTCTCGCCCCCATCGCAACGCCGACGTCCGCGGCTGCCAGCGCTGGTGCGTCGTTGATTCCGTCTCCAACAAACAAGACTCGTCCGGGACTTTTCGCCTGTTCGGCACTGACGACCAGCAACTTATCTTTCGGGCGAGACTCGGCAAAAACCTGGTCAACGCCGACGGCTTTGCCCACGGCATCCGCGGCAGGCTTTCGATCCCCGGTTACGAGCAAGATTCTTTTCAATCCAAGTTTTCTCAAAGTCTTGACCGTTTCGGCAGCATCCGTGCGGATTGGATCTTCTAGATCTAAAACGCCGATCACTTCGCCGTCTTCGTCCACACAGATTTGAATGCCGGTGGTTACCTCCACCCAGGCTGGTGCTGGCTCAACCAGCCTGCCGATTCTTATTGCCTTGCCTAGAACGCGCCCAACCACACCTTCACCCAGAATTTCCTCGACTTTCGATGCCGGCGGAAGTGCGAGTGCACGAAGGTTTGCTGCAGCAACTACGGTTTTTGCCAGAACATGTGAGCTCGATTGCTCAATGGATGCTGCCACTCGCAGCACATCATCAGCAGAGTGGTTTGGGGCGGTCTGAACCCGAGTCAAAGCTGGTCCGCCAAGGGTCAACGTACCCGTCTTGTCGACAAGAAGCACCTGACATCGAGCAAGAGCTTCGAGCGCCCCGCCGTCTTTGATAATGGCGCCTCGCGACGCAGCTCGTGAAATGCCACCGATGATGGCGATTGGGGTTGCAAGGATGAGAGGGCAAGGAGTCGCGGCAACTAGAACGGCGATCGCGGCCGAAGTTTCACCGGTGAGAAACCAAGTCAAGCCTGCAAGACCGAGGGAGAAAGGCACGAACCAGGCTGCCCAACGGTTCGCGATTCGAACCCCCGGCGCTGCACTGGCCTGTGCCTTTTGAACCAATCTCACTAGCGCAGCATATGTTGAAGATTCCGACGTCGTTGTCGCTCTCAGAACTACGGGTGCTCCGAGGTTGACCACTCCGGAAGGAACCTCTTGTCCGGCTAGCCGGCGGTTCGGAATCGGTTCACCCGTCAATGCTGACTCGTCGAAGTTGGACTCGCTCTCGAGGATTCCATCGAGGGCAACTACCTCACCTGAGCGAACGAGGAATCGATCGCCAATTTTTGCCATCTTGATTTCGGCCTCGGAAGTCGCTCCGCTGCCGTCGACGAGCGAAATGGTTCTCGGCGTTCGCTGAACTAGAGACTCAAGTTCAGACCTGGCGCGACCCGATGCCCAACTCTCGAGCGCACGCCCGCTGGCCAGCATCAAGGAGATGATGCTCGCGGCGAGCCACTCCTGAGTAAGCGATGTGACGACGATAGAAATCAAGGCCAGAATGTCAGATCCCAGACCGCCCTGGCGAATGGCGTCTCGAACTAGCCAAATCGAAAGAACAAGACCGATCAGCGCACCGAAGTAAAAAGGGATGTCGCTAGAGAGTATTAGCCCCAGTATGAGCGCCAGAAGACTGGCCAAAAGCACTGCGAGCGTGGCCCTAGATATTTTCATAAGCCACTACTGGATTTGGAACGCTACCCATTTTGTTCAGCGAGGTAGCGATCCACCGCGGTCACGAGAATCTGTCGATCCGCATCCGTGATGTTGCCGTATTGAATCGTGACCGTGTTTTCGTGCTCGGGGTCTAGGTTCGTCGCAGTGAAGAGCTTGCCGTCGGCGACAGTCATCTTGTAGTTCGAAGTTCCATACTCGCCAAAATCTTCAAACGTGGTGAAGGTCGAATCGGTCGGATCAAAAGTTACCTCGATTGCCGCCTCCTGACCGGCTTCTTCGGCCATGCTAAAAGCGAACCAGTCGGCACACGAGTGAATGCTGTCGAGTTCCCAAATGAGCTCGTAGTTGTCAGGTTCTTCGAAGTAGGCAGCCGAATAATCCTGGTAAGCCTCATCCTTGTTGACCGAGACAAGGCGATAATTCTCTCCCGCCTCGACGACACCTAAGCTCAATGCTGAGTCACAACTGGCCTTTGCAATCTTTTTGTAGGCGGCCTTTGCCTCGGCAGGCGTCATTGGGCTCACAGTTTCGGAGGGCGATGACGTAGGTGTCGGGGTCGGCGAAACTGAGCTACTCGTGCATGCTGAAAGACCAAACGCGGCGGCGAGCGCCAGGCTCGATACTGCCGCGATCAAGCGAATATTCTTCATCTTCTACCTAACTAGTGCACCTACCTCCAAGTTTGCACCCGAATACCAGGAACCGGCACAAAATCGCCCCGCAAATACTAAGCAATGAGGGGCTCAAAGAGCCTGAAAACTGGGCCCTGCGGTATCCTTGAAGGAGTCGCGGTCGGCTCCAACGCAGATGTTCAGACCAAAAAGAACGTAATGAGGAGACCCCTTGAACTTCGTCAAGAAGGCAATCACCAAAACCCTGAAGTCTTTCTTCAAACTCGGCATCGTCAAGAAATTTGCTAAAGCACTCGAGGTAGCCGCCTACAAGATCAACTACTTCGGCGTCTACAAACCGACGGCCAAGTCGATCGACAAGAAATTGGTAGACCAGCTCACTAAGGGTGTCGCACTCGAAGATCGCCTCCTCAGCCACATTCGCGAGGCATACGAGAGCAAGAACCGCATCAACACTCGCGCGATGTTGCAAACCCTGGTCGAGTCCCCCGCCACCAAGACCCTTGGCTCATTGGGTTTCGGCACCTTCCTGGCAATCGACGGTCTTTATGACTCGGCCGCCGGCTATTTCAAGGATGCTGGCGAAGACCTCGCCAAGCAGAAAGCGCCGTTCGAATACTTTGACACCCTGATGAGCACCAACCGCAAGAAGGGCTTTGCCCAGGCTCGCGAAATTCTCGACGACAAGGGCTCGAAGCGTCCAAGCGTCTACAAGATGGCGCTCATCCGTGCACTGATTAAACACGGCGAGTATGCGGGGCTTCGCGACTATGTTGAGGCAATCGTGCTGGCCGAAGGCGCTCGATCGACCCTGAGCGAGAAACTCACAACCGAGCTCGCATGGTGGCACGCTCAACTTCAAGACGACGGCCGGTCGGTCAAGCCAATCAAGGGAGCCATCAACTTCGCGGTCATGGACTACAACATGCTCGACTATTCGAAGACGTCGACCAACCGCGGTGACTATGTGCAGACCCTCGCAGCCATCTCACACCTACTTCGCCACCAAAACGTCGAGTTCGTTGGCGGCAGCGCCCTTGCCAAGTACCTCGGCAAGATTCAAAAGTTTGTCAACCCCGACCGTCGCCTCGGCGAAGGTGCCAAGAAAATCAAGGTTCAGCCAGTTGAACTTCACCGTGACTTCGCGTCGGGTCGTTCATACCCTGAGAACACCTGGTTGATCAGCAACGGTTGGTTCATGCACCGCCCATACAAGGGTGAAGTCGACTTTCCTTATCCAGAAAACATCAACGCCATCATGGTGTCGTTCCACATTCAAGACCCCGACGTTCTCACCCCCAAGACCGTTGCCGAACTAAAGAAGATCGGTCCGATCGGTTGCCGCGACTGGACCACGGTCTACCGTCTTCGCGACTACGGCGTTCCCGCGTTCTTCTCGGGTTGTGTCACCACCACCGTCGGACAGGTTCTCCCCAAGGCGAAGCTAGCCGGCAAGGTGCCAAGGCTCGCAGTTGTCGAAGCCAAGGTTCCTTTCTTGAAATACCTGCTTTGGTGGAAGAAGCGCTTCATTCAGATTGGCGAACACGTTCGAGCATTCAGCCTGGTCGAAGGCATCGAGGACGCACGCACGATGCTTGCCGAATACGCAGGCTATGGCCACGTCATCACCAAGCGCCTTCACTGCTACCTGCCGGCTCGCTCGATGGGCCTGCCAGTTACCTTTACTCCTGGCAAGCGTTCCGACGTTCGCTTCGAGGGTCTTCTCGACCTCGATGAAGCTGCCTTCAACAAGATTCGCCACGGCATCGAGCACAAGCTCGAAGTGATCACCACAGCCATCCTCGCCGGAAAGAGTCGCGAAGAGGTCATGGCAATTTGGAACGAACTAGTTGCGCCCGATGTGAAGTTTGCCGAGGAGTATTCGACCAACCTCGAACCGCTCGGGGCATCGTCTCTCGACCTGCAGGGCATCTATAAGAAGTTCGACTCGCACGTGATGCACCTCGGCAAGAACAAGTTCGGTTCGAAGCAGATTCACCTCGCATTCGCTGTCGACCAGAACCTCAAGAACGAGCTCGCCGTTGTGCTCGAGTCGATCGTGCGAAACACTTCGCGACAGATCAATGCCCACGTGCTAACTCGCGGTCTCGGTCAGGATTACTGGGCCAAGTTGCACAAGCTGTTCCCGCAGGTGAACTTCCACTTCCACGACTTCAGTGGCATCGACTACGGAGCTTCGGTCAACTTGATGTCGCACATCACCGTGTCGACCTTCGACCGCCTGTTCCTGCCTCAGGTGCTCAAAGACGTTGCGAAGGTGCTTTACCTCGACGTTGACATCCTGGTTCGCGGCGATGTCGGTGAGCTCTATGACCACAACGTCACGAAGCACGTGTTCGCTGGAAAGAAGAGCCGCCTCGATGGATGGTCGAACCTCGTTCACGTGATAACCCGAGTTTCGCTTCGCCTGCCAGCCAAGCAGGCTTGGGCGCTTCGACGCCGTGCGCACGCAACCGGAAAGCTCACCGCAGACACCTACAACGCCGGTGTGTTGCTGATGAACCTGGCCAGGATGCGCAAGGACAACTTCATCGAAAACCACCTGTACCTTGTGGAGAAGTTGCACCTCAACGACCAAGACGTGATGAACTTCTACTCGAAGGGTCAGGCGCTGCAGATCGGTGATGAGTGGAACTTCGTTCCAACTCAGGACTACGCAAAGCACCCGAAGATCGTTCACTTTGCCGGCCCGGTCAAACCTTGGAAGCCACAAAACTCGCTTTATAAGCGCGAGTTCCAGTCGATCGTCCGAGAATTAAAGCTAGATAAGTAGCAGGAGAACCCATGCACACCACCCCTCGCAAGGCGGTCATTCCAGTAGCCGGCCTCGGAACTCGCTTCTTGCCGGCCACCAAGGCGATGCCGAAGGAGATGCTGCCACTGGTTGATAAGCCGGTGATTCAGTATGTGGTCGAGGAGGCGGTGCGCTCTGGCCTGAATGACATTCTGTTCGTTACCGGTCGCGACAAGTATGCGCTCGAAAACCACTTTGACACCTCGGCCGACCTGGAATCACGCCTCGAGGCCAAGGGCGACCAAGAAAAGCTTGACCTCGTTCAGGCCCCAACCGAGCTGGGCAACATCCACTACGTTCGCCAAGGTGGCGCTAAGGGTCTTGGCCATGCCGTTAATGCATCGGCATCGTTCACCGGCGATGAACCATTCGCCGTCTTGTTGGGCGATGACGTTGTCGAAGAGACCAGCGACCTGCTGCGAACCATGATCGAAGTGCACGGCAAGACCGGGGCTAACGTGGTTGCGCTCGTCGAGGTTCCTCGCGAAGAGATTCACAAATACGGCTGTATCCGCCCCGCCGGAGAAGAGGTCGATGGTGTCATCGAGGTTGCCGACTTCGTTGAGAAGCCAAAGACCGAACTCGCCCCGTCTAATCTCGCGGTTATTGGACGCTACATTCTCAACCCTGGCATTCACGACCTGCTCGCCAAGCAAGAGCCAGGTGCCGGCGGCGAAATCCAACTCACGGATGCACTTGCCAAGGCCGCACGCGAAAAGCTTGCCGGTGGGGTGGTCGGCGTCGTCTTCCGCGGCGAGCGCTACGACGCCGGAGACAAACTCGAGTTTTTGAAGGCTACTGTTTTGCTCGCGACTAAGCGTGACGACCTAGGCCCAGACCTGATGGCCTGGCTAAAAGATTTTGTAACTAAGCAGTCTTAACTTTGGCGAACCGGCCCCAGATGGTTGCCGGCACCCACACCGATGACTGGCGATAGGGCAAGCGCCACAACCCACCGTGAATCGCCGTGTCGGTGACGAGAGCGGTGAGCGGGGCGGCAAAGTTGTTGGCAGCCGCATCCTTGTCGGTTAGATCGCGTAACAAAAGCAACGCACACTCAAGACGCGCGAACTCAATCGGGTGTGGTTCGATGCCGAACTCTGGCGCTCCTGCATAGGTGTGGGTCAACAGGTCGCTGGCTCCAAGCACCGATCTCGTGGTGGCAGGCGGAGCGACCTGATAAGAAACAGGGATTCCCCGAAGCCAAGCCCAGTATGCCCTCCAGCGCTGAATGCGCTTGGCAAACAAGTAGGAAGGACCCTGCAGATGAATCGAAGTTTCGAGCAGAACCAGTTGCCCGTCTTCGGCCTCAAAGAACTCGGGATTCGGGGTGCGAAGCCAGCCGAGCAGATTTAGAAGCGCATCCCTGGTTTTGGTCGTGAACTTTCGACTCCTGGAGCGCTCAATTTGCGAGTGCCCAACCGAGGCGGGGGCGCAAACCGAGTCGGTCGGAGTGGCGGTCCAGGCTAGGGCGATGCGCTCCTTAGGCATGTTTTCACAAAACGTCTGGGTGATGGCATCGGCAGCGACCGAAACCCTGATGTGCTTCACGCCCGGTGAATAGAGGTAGGAGCCCAAGACCAGTCGTTCGGTTCGTTTGGCATTCAAACGAGCCAAGAACGCGACGACGTCTTCGGTTTCGCTCACAATATCTAGTCCTGCCGCATGAGCAAGTTGCTCGTCACTCGGCTCTTCTGGCAATCCGCGAGTTCTGGCAATGGTGACCGGAACCAAGAGTTCGCCACCTGTTTTGCGCACAAAGCGAAAGAGTTCGAGCCAGCGGGCAGAATCACCATGCCGAGCTATGGCAGCAACCTTGCCGTCCCAGCTCAGCCACTCTTTGGTTGGCGCGAACTCGGCGAGCGCTCCCATGGCGACCAAAACGGTGTTTGCCGGCGCCCCGCTCGAACGCGTGGCAAGATGTTCCATCGCGACCTCCAGCCCAGGCTCGGCCAAAAAGCGGTCAACCTGAAGCTTAGCGGCGGCCTGGGCCGGCTTTGGTTTGCTTCTTTCGCCTAATCCCCTGATCGAGAAGAACACCACCCTGTCGGGGTCTTGCCACGCCTTGTGAAGTGTGGCAGTCAGAGTAGTCTTTCGGCTCTTTTCTAGCCTCACGTGCGCCTGGAGCTCAGCGAGTCCGGATTCAACGATGTTTCGCATCGACAACTTGGAGTCGAACTCAGCGACCGTACCTAGCGAATAAGGTGTCTGAAACCCTCTGTGCCAAGCACGTGAACTCGAAAGTCGATCGATTGACTCCAAAACGGCCGAGTGGTTTTGGTATGCGGCACGAAGCGTGATTCGAGCCAGCTGGGTTGTGCTCAGCGCAGCATCGTCTTGACCTACATAGGTGAAATCAGCCACGGTGCTTCCAATCTTGGGGCTATTTGCTGATTCGGCGAGCCCTAATGATGCTGGCAACTGCGGCGACCACAATCGACGAAACGATCACACCCAGCGAAACCGCGGTCGGAATCTCAGGCGCCCAGTCGATGTGCTGACCGTTGTTGATGAATGGCAGTTCGTTGACATGCATCGCGTGAAAGAACAACTTGACACCGATGAACGCAAGGATGAACGAGATGCCGTATTTGAGGTAATAGAGCTTGTCGACCAGCGACCCCAATAGGAAGTAGAGCTGGCGCAAACCCATCAAGGCGAACACGTTTGCGGTGAACACGATGAACGGGTCGGTTGTGATTCCGAAGATTGCCGGAATCGAGTCAAACGCAAACATCACGTCGGTAGCAGCCAGAGCGATGAACACGACCAAAATCGGGGTGAACATCTTTTTGCCATTTTCGACCGTGCGCAGTTTGACGCCGTCGAAATCTTGAGACACCGCTATGCGCTTGCGCAGCCAAATGATCAACTTCGATTCAGACTCTTCGTCGTCTTCTGCCGAGCGGAACGCCTGGTGCCACGCGGTGTAAAGCAGGAACGCACCGAAGATGTAGAAGATGAAACTGAAGTTCTCGATCAAGGCGGCACCCACGGCGATGAAGATGCCTCGCAAAACCAGTGCCATGACGATGCCGACCATCAAAACTTCTTGCTGGATCTTTCGCGGAACGTTGAATCGCGCCATCAGAATCAAGAAGACGAAGAGGTTATCGAGACTGAGGCTGTATTCCGTGAGCCAACCTGCAAAGAACTCGCTTGCTCGGTTTGTGTCTGGGAACAACTGCCAGAGAGATAGCCCGAAGATCACGGCGAGTGAGGCGTAGAAAACCACCCACAAGGTCGACTCTCGGTTGCTTGGGATGTGGGGACGAGCGAAGATAAAAAGCACGTCGCCGAGGATTATCAGCACCAATACAGCCATGCTGACAAGTTCAAAAGTTGCGTAGGCCGAGGTAATCATCTCCCCTAGTCTAAGCGCGCAATCTAGACCCAAGTTAGAGTTGTTTACAGATTTCGCGGATGGAGAAATATGGCTTCGAGAAGGCTTCAAGCACAGCTCGCCGACGGCCGAGACATCTTCTATTTTGACGATGCTTCCTCGACACTCCCCGCCGTTCGCAAGCTTGATTCTCGCCACTCATCCGAGCGCCCACCGGTTGCACAGATGAGACTTGATTCACTCACGGGCGACTGGATTTCGGTGGCAGCACACCGCCACGCACGAGCATTCTTGCCGCCGGCATCCGAGTGCCCGCTCTGCCCGAGCACAGACGATTTTGCGAGCGAGATTCCCGATCGATTCGACGTAGCAGTTTTCGAAAACAAGAGCCCCTCATTCGGACCCGACTTGGCCCAGGTCGATGACCCAACCTACGCGGTTGAACCTGGTCTAAAACTCGGAGCTGTGCGCGACTCGATCGGTCGTTGCGAGGTTGTTGTTTTCAGCCCAGAGCACGAGGGATCGGTCGCAAGCTTGCCGATCGAGCGCATCGAAACCATCATCAATGCCTGGACCGATCGAACCGATCACCTGCTAGGACTGCCCGGTGTTCGCACCGTGTTTCCGTTCGAAAACCGCGGCCAGGATATTGGTGTGACCTTGCACCACCCCCACGGTCAGATTTATGCCTACCCCTATGTAACGCCCACACACGAGAAGATCCTGAACTCGATCAAGAACTTTGGCAGCGACCTTTTTGCGAAAACGCTCGAGTTTGAGCAGACAGGCGAGCGGGTCATCCTTGCGGGTGAAAACTTCACGGTGTTCGTGCCTTTCGCGGGCCGGTGGCCGATTGAAATCATGATTCTCCCCCACCGTCACGTGACGTCTTTCGTTGGCTTGAACGAGGATGAGCGAAAAGAGCTCGCGTCGGTCTACTCGAGAACGCTCAAGGCCGTTGACGCCCTCTATGACTCGCCCACCCCATACATAGCGGCTTGGCATCAGGCCCCACAGGTTGCCGGCGGCGAAAACATGCGCTTTCACTTCAGGCTGACATCACCTAGACGCGCGGCCGATAAGTTGAAATACCTTGCGGGCTCGGAATCGGCGATGGGAGCGTTCATTGCAGACTTCCCACAGGAGACCACTGCCGCTCGCTTGCGCGAGGTTATGCCTTGACCGAGCAACTAGCGCTGCAGGTTCGCCAACGCTTCACAGATGCCTACGGCTATGAGCCAGAAGGCGTTTGGTCGGCACCCGGTCGCGTGAACCTAATCGGTGAGCACACCGATTACAACGACGGTTTTGTGCTGCCATTCGCAATCAACCGTCGCACCTATGCGGCAGTTTCAAAGCGCGCGGATGACCGCATCCGAGTTTCATCGACGTTCTCGCCTGAGCGAGTCGAATTTGCCCTCGAAGAGATGTCGGCCGACTCGGTTTCGGGCTGGTCGGCCTATCCTCTCGGCGTGGTCTGGGCGATTCACGAAAAGGTCGACACTTTGGGCGCAGGTCTCGACATCTTCATCCACTCGGACGTGCCGGTTGGTGCTGGGCTATCTTCCTCGGCTGCCATCGAATGTGCCGTCGCAGTTGCGGTGAACGAACTTTGGCAATTGGCGCTGGACGAGCGAACTCTGGCTCGAATCGGGCAACGAGCCGAGAACGCGATTGTCGGTGCTCCAACGGGGATCATGGATCAGTCCGCATCGATGTTGGGCGAACTCGACCACGCCGTATTTCTCGACTGCAGGTCGCTCGAAGCGGAGTCAATAGCACTAGGTTTCGCCGCATCGGGGCTCGAAATCTTGATCATCGACACGAGAGTCGAGCACCGTCACGCCGACGGTGGTTATGCCTCACGCCGAGCAGCTTGCGAACTTGGTGCCCGTGTGATGGGCGTGAGCGCGCTTCGAGATCTATCGGTGGCGGATCTGCCGCTCGCTGCCGATCTGCTGGACGATGAAAACTTCAGACGGGTGCGCCACGTGGTGACCGAGAATCAGCGTGTGCTCGAAACGGTGAGCACCCTGCGCGAAAGTGGCCCCGGTGCGATTGGTGAGTTGCTCTACGCCTCACACGAATCCATGCGCGATGACTTCGAAATAAGCGTGGATGAGCTCGATACCGCTGTCGAAACCGCATTGCGTCACGGAGCCATCGGAGCGAGGATGACCGGCGGTGGTTTTGGCGGAGCGGCCATCGCGTTGACCCCGCTCGAAAAGATTTCAGAGGTCACCCTGGCAGTCAAGGCGGAGTTTGCCGCATTGGGCTATGCCGAACCCAACATCTTTGCAGTCTCGGCAGCGCCAGGCGCGCGGCGCGTGCTTTAGCCGTGTTGGCTTGTCAGTGAACTAAATAAACGGATCCGGAGTCATAACGTATTTGGTCTCGAGGTATTCGTTGATGCCTTCGAAACCACCCTCGCGACCCAAACCGGATTGCTTCGTTCCACCGAACGGGGCTGCCGCGTTCGAAACCAAACCGGTGTTCAAGCCGGTCATGCCGGTGTCCAACGCTTCGATCAAACGCAGTCCGCGCTTCAAGTCTTTGGTGAACGCATACGACACCAGACCGTACTCGGTGTCATTCGCGAGGCGGATGCCTTCGGCTTCATCCTTGAAAGTAACGATCGGGGCAATTGGGCCGAAGATTTCTTCTCTAAGGATGGTCGAGTCTGGCTTCACGTTGCGAAGCACGGTCGGCTTGAAGAAGTAGCCGTCGCCGGCCCCAGCCTCGCCACCGACCACGACAGAGCCACCTTGGGCGATCGTGGTGTCGACCAGGCGTTGCATGTTCTCGCGAGCCTTCTCGTTGATCACCGGGCCACAGGTGGTGTCGGCATCGACTCCTCGACCAAGCTTGAGTGCACCCATCTTTTCGGCGAGCCGGTCGCCGAACTCCTCTGCCACGGATTCGTGCACGATGAAGCGGTTGGCTGCGGTGCAGGCCTGTCCGATGTTGCGCATCTTGGCGAGCATCGCGCCTGTCACGGCAGCTTCGAGATCGGCATCCTCGAAAACCAAGAATGGGGCGTTGCCACCGAGTTCCATCGAAGTGCGAAGAACCTGCTGGGCCGACTGTTCGAGCAGCTTGCGACCCACCTGAGTCGAGCCGGTAAAGGTAATCTTGCGCAAACGCGGGTCGGCGATGATAGGGCCGGATGTTGCGGCAGAAGTGCTCGTGGTAATCACGTTCACCACACCGGCTGGCAAGCCAGCTTCTTCGAGGGTCTTAACCAAAAGCAATGTGGTCAGCGGAGTCAGTTCGGCTGGTTTGACCACCATCGTGCATCCGGCTGCAATCGCAGGGCCAATCTTGCGTGTGGCCATCGCTAGCGGGAAGTTCCAAGGGGTGATCGCGAACGCTGGTCCAACCGGACGCTGTGCCACCAACATGCGACCCGTGCCTTCTGGTGAGGTTCCGTAACGGCCGGTGATTCGCACGGCTTCTTCGCTGAACCAGCGCAAGAATTCGTTGCCGTAGGTAACTTCGCCTCGGGCTTCGGCCAGTGGCTTACCCATCTCGAGGCTGATCAGAGTTGCAAAATCTTCAGAGCGAGCCTTGACCAGCTCGAACGCCCGACGCAAAATCTCGCCACGTTCACGCGGGGCAACCCGAGACCAGCTCGCCTGGGTTTCGTCGGCTGCTTTGAGGGCGTTCATGCCGTCTTCGGCGTTGGCGTTCTCAATCTGGAGTAGTGCTTTTCCGGTTGAAGGGTCTTCCACGGCGATTGGCGCGGCACCGTGGCCATCAACCCACTTGCCCGCGATGTAGAGCTGGGTTGGAACCTGAGCCAGGAGGTCTTTTTCGTTCAGCGACATTGCTTTACTTTCTCGTTGCGAAGACTCGTTCGGATGCTAACAGTCTGCCACAGTGCCCCGCTTAGAGCGAGACAAGTTGGCAGCCCGATTCCTTCAAGCTCAAAAGTGCCGCTGCCGTGCTATCGTCGGCAACCCCGGCGGTGAGCTCGGGAATCACTCGCACTTCAAAACCTGCGTTCAGGGCATCCCGGGAAGATGCGAGAACGCAGTAATCGGTGGCGATACCGACTACGTCGATCTGGTCGACCTCAAGTTCGGCGAGCAAGTCGGATAGAGGTGTGCCATCGGGCGTGGTTCCCTCAAAAATCGAATACGACGGTTTGCCTTGCCCCTTCTCGATGTGAACATCGATGAATCCGACATCGAGGTTGGGGTGATATTCGGCCCCTAGAGTGCCTGAAACACAGTGAGCGGGCCAAGTCTCGGCGAAGTCCGGCGTTGATGGAGGAGTGGCGAAGTGTCCCCCGTTGTCGTTATCTGCGTCGTGCCAATCGCGTGAAGCGATCACCACGTCATATTCGCCTCGGTGAGCCTCTAGAAACCCGGTGATGCCCGACGCAACCGCTGCGCCGCCAGCCACCGCGAGCGATCCGCCCTCGCAAAAGTCATTTTGCACGTCGATTATGAATAGCGCTCTGGTCATGTTCACTCCGTTAAGCGGATGCAGGTCTCGAGTTATTCATTCGAAAGAGTGTCACCGCATCGATAGAAGCCGGTCACCAGATTATCGATGGCGAGCTTGGCGTCATCCTTCACGTTGCCGAGGGCGTAGACGGCGAAGAGAAGCTTCGTTCCATCTTTGGCATCGATCAGACCCGCCAGCGTGTAACCGGTCTTGATCCAGCCTGTCTTCGCGCGCACCTTGCCGATTGCGTCAGCGTTGTCGCCTTTGAAGCGAGCTGCCAGCGAGCCAGACTCGCCCGAAACAGGCAAGGCTTGGCCGATGATCTCGAAGTCATTGAAACCCTCGTTGACCAAGCCAAGAAGCTGGGCAACAAACTGTGGTGGCACAGCATTGTTGGCCGAGAGTCCCGAACCGTCTTTGATAACAAGGTTCGACATGTCGAGGTTGGTTGCCGAGAGTGCTTTTTTGATGGCAATGCCCACGGATGCGAACGAACCGTCGTAACCCTGCCTGATTGCGATCAGGCGAGCTAAGTATTCGGCCTCGGTGTTGTCTGAGACGAGCAACATGTGCTTGATCCATTTGTCGACTGTCTGCGAAGTGACCTTGGCCACCTCGGTTGCGCCTGCTGGCAACTTGCCCTCAACCAGAGTCGCACCCGTTGCGGTAGCCCCCAGCGCCGCCTTGAACTTGCGTCCGGCGTTCATCACAGGAGTGGTCGACCTTGGTGAGGTTTCGCGCGACGGGCTCGCTCGGTCGCCATCCACCTGAAGCGCGGTCACCTCGCTCATGTAGCCCTGAGTTTGTTCGCTTCGTTCCCAGCTCGAATCCCACTTCGATGCGGCGGTGCCACCTGCGAAAAGGGTCGAATCGAGCACGATTCGATTCACCTTAATCGAGTTTGAAGCCGCCCACTGTGAAACCTTGACAGCCAGATCGCTGAGCTTTGGGGCATTTTGATAAACCGACTGTTGGCCCGGTGCAGTTGCCGAGAGTGTCGGGTCGCCACCACCAACCAAAATGATCGTGCCAGGGTTAGCCGGGTCTGCAAATACCTTGGTATCGACCACAAAGTTTGGGCCGAGAGCCTGAAGAGCTGCGGCAGCCGTAACGATCTTGAACACGGATGCGGTGGCCGCCGGCACGGCGGCGTTTCGGTCGAACAACACCTCACCGGTGTCTGCCTTCAAGACGACACCCGAGAATGTCGCGAGGCGCGCATCCTTGGCTAGGTCTGCAACCGAGCAGGTTCGGTTCGAAGATGGAGTAACCGAAGGAGTTGGAGTGGAAGAGCTCGAGGGCGATTGGGATTCGGTTGGATTAGCGCTCGGAGCGCCGCCCAGGGAGGTTCCGAGCACAAGAACCAGAAGCAGCGCTAGGCCGCTTGCGGCACCGATCAATACCTGCCTGAAGTAGGCGAATTTCGGCTTGCGATCTGACACGTGTTCTCCTGAACTGAAAATCGTGGAACCAATGGTCCAACGCCCCTGGCTTCGATTTTAGTCCGCGCGCGAAGGTTAGGCTTAAGGCATGAAAGCCTTTCGTTCCGTTATCGTCTTGCTTCTCGTTGCTGCTTCAGCCCTGACAACGTCGGTTAGTGCGAGTGCTCACGCAGATCTCGAGAGCACTTCGCCAAGTGCTGGAGAAACCGTTGAGGCTGGGCGCATCACTCTTGCCCTAAAGTTCGCTGAAGACCTGCTAACCGGTGACGCAAATGGCAACGTCATTTCGGTGCAGGGTCCAGCTGGTCCAGACAATGCGCAGTGGGCAGATGGGTGCGTTGATTCGGTGAACGGCGGCCTCATGATGGAGGCGATTGCTCCGTCAAGACCGGGTGACTATGTCGTCAACTGGCGGGCAGTTTCGGCCGATGGCCACGCTGTCGAGGGCTCTTACGAATTCACCGTTGTCAACACGACGGGCTTTGAGAGCGAGCCTCCGGGAGCCTGCGACGCATCCCTGATCGCGACACTGGGCAGTGGCGAGGAAGAACTGTTACCGGTGACCACAAAAGCTGCCGATCAGCAACGTGCTTGGGGCATTTCTCCCGAGGATGGGCTCATCGGCGGAATCGTTGTAATCACCATCGTTTCGGTGATCGGTGCTTTTCTTCTTCGTGCTCAGGAGCGCAAGCGTGAAGCTCAGGAAGCTGCCATTCTCGCAAAGCGTCGCAGCGGAGAAGAAGACTAACCGTTCGGTCGCACGAGTTTTTCGACATCGCCGATCGCGGCGTCGAAATCCGCTTCAGTCATTAGCCCGAGCTCGATGACCACAGCACGAACGGTCTTTCTCTCGACTTGTGCCTTTTGCGCAACAACGGTGGCGTTTTCATAGCCAAGCGTGGGCGAAAGCGCTGTAACAAGGCCAATCGAGTTTTCAACATCCGCCCGCAATTTTGCGACGTTCGCGGTGATGCCATCGACACAGTTATCGGCCAGCACATAACAACCTTGGCGTAGTTGGGTGATGCCCATCATCAGAGCACGACACATGATTGGCTCGAAGGCGTTCAACTGAAGTTGCCCCGCTTCGGCAGCCATTGTGACGGTTATGTCATAGCCGATCATGGCAAACGCGATTTGATTGACGACCTCGGGAATCACCGGATTCACCTTGCCAGGCATGATTGAAGACCCCGCTTGGCGAGGGGGCAGGTTTATCTCACCGAGTCCGGCTCGAGGTCCACTCGAAAGCAATCTAAGGTCGTTCGAAGTCTTGCTCAACTTCACTGCCACTCGCTTTAGAACGCCAGAGACCATTACGAACACGCCGGCATCTTGCGTTGCCTCGACCATGTCTTCGGCAACGACAAACTGAATGCCGGCAATCTTGGTTAGGTGCTCACATGCCGCGGCCGCGTATCCCTTGGGGGCATTGAGTTGCGTGCCAATTGCCGTTCCACCCAGATTGATCTCGCTTAGCAGCGGGATCACCTCGCGAAGACGCTGTTCGTCTTCCATGGTCATGCGCGCGAAGGTGGCGAACTCCATGCCGAGGGTCATCGGCACCGCATCCTGCAACTGTGTGCGGCCCATCTTGATGACATCTTTGAATTCGTTAGCTTTGTTGCCAAATGCGGTTCTGAGATGCTCCATCGCGCGGATGAGCTCCCTGAGCTCGAGAATCAACGCGACCTTGAGGGCGGTTGGATACACGTCGTTCGTGGACTGCGACATGTTCACGTGGTTCAGCGGGTGGCAGAACGAGTAATCGCCCTTCTCGCGTCCGAGGTGTTCTAGCGCTCGGTTCGCGATTACCTCGTTGGCGTTCATGTTTGTGCTGGTGCCTGCACCGCCCTGGATGGCGTCGA
>ERZ650311.591-NODE-591-length-21722-cov-4.499608_pt1 | contig 21722 bp, 28 predicted proteins | sample MGYA00376247_ERZ650311 | MGnify/ENA primary metagenome ERZ650311 (study PRJEB26733, sample SAMN07839324) | wastewater metagenome | biome: small river; feature: stream; material: water | place: USA: North Carolina | collected 2016-07-28 ...
CCTACACGACGCTCTCCCGATCTGTCGCCGTCTCGAAGATCCCCGAAAAGGTGTTCGCCGTGTTCGCCATGCTCGTCCCCAACGGGAAGGGCGGGCGGGACCTGATCGTCGAGCCTTCGGAGATCGCGAATATCCTCATCCCCAGGGTCCCGTGTGCCGTGCTCCCCTGGTACGGGGACTTCGTCGTCACGGTGGACTGGGACGGGACCCCCGAGGCGCTCACCCCGATGCTCGACCGCATCAACGCCGAGGTCCGCGCCGTCGAGGCGTGTGACCCGTGGGTCAAGACCACCTTCGGCGTCGAGGGGACGGGCGAGGGGCTGGTGTTCTACCCGACGGAGGGGGAGACGGCCATCGACGCCTACTACCTCCGCATGTTCAAGGCGAAGGGCGAGGAGCACAAGACCGTGGCCCAGAAGGCCCCGGCCCAGATCGACCCCGAGGTGGTCAAGAACCTCGCGGACTTCGCCACCCTGGTGCTCACCCCGGCCCGCCTCGAACAGGGCGCGCTCGCCGTGAAGCCCGACGGCGCGGCGATGTCCTACGACCTGAAGCGCATCGGGGCGTTCCTCGGGTGGGTCTCGAAGGACGTGGCGAAGGAGTGCGGCCCCGAGCTCGCCGCTTCGGGTCTCGACGCGAAGGCCGTGAGCAAGGCCGTCACCGAGCACGCCCGGAAGTGGTACATGGCCAAGGTCGCGGCCGAGTAGGGTTGGGGCGTAACAACACCATGAACCCTCCCACCATGATTCGCCTGAAGAACGGCTCCGAGGAGCTCTCCACCCTCGTCGCCGTGACCATGATGTCTCTCAAGAACCTCTTCAAGAGCGACCCCATCTCGTTCTTCGAGCTCGTGTCGAAGGCACGGGACCGCAACCACCAGGTGTTCTCCAAGCACCAGACGAACGTGCTCGTCGGGCTGGGGCTCATGGAGCGCGAGGGCAACCTCCACAACTCCATCAGCAACGTCGTGCTCTCCGCGGTGACGGGCGACGGCCTGGACATGACCCTCGGGGACCCGGTGGCACGGTGAGCGACATCAAGATCCGTGACATCCAGGACATCGTGGCCACGCTCCTGACGAGTGCCATCGAGGGGCTCCCACAGGGGGCGTCCAAGGAAGAGCTCCGGGACGCCGTCGAGAAGGCACTCAAGGGACACCCCGACGTGGCGTCCCTCGCGACCATCGAGAACGACGACTCCGAGGCGGGGTTCCGGGTCAAGATCGAGCTCAAGCTCGTCCAGGCTCCGAAGCCCAACCTCGACCTCAACTGAGCTCACCCATGACCACCCCCAAGCCCTCCGTCGGGAATACACAGCCCGAGACCATCGACCTGTGTGCAGCCGCACGAGAGGCACACCTGGAAGGTCCCGTCGGGGTGCTCTGGAAGGAACCCAACCCAGGGGAGTTCTGGCAGCACTTCAAGGGCGGCATCTACCGCATCGTGGCCCTCGCGACCGTGGAGGCCACCAAGGATCGTGTGGTGGTCTACACGGGGGGCAGCGGGACGTGGACTCGCCCCCTGTCCGAGTTCCTCGGGAACGTCTCTCGTGATGGCTACGAAGGACCCAGGTTCATCCCCGCCGAGGTGCCCCATCAGCGGGAGCTCGAAGCCCTCCGTCGTGTGGTGCGTGCGTTCGCCAGTGGGCTCATCGGGAAGACCGTGGACCAGACCAACGGGACCTTGAAGCACTGGTGGGGCGCGTGCGGGTTCATCCATGGGGCCACCCTCCCGGAGGTGCTCAAGGCCCTCGCGGACGGCTCCGAGGACCCGACCGAGTACATCGAAGAACTGGCCGCGGTCGAAGCCGCGCTCAGGGAGACTCCCGATGGCCAGTGAACAGGAACTCAGCGCCGAGCTCTACACGGCCATGAAGGCACTGGGACCCAACCCCACCCGAGAACAACTCCAGGCCACCTGTGCAGAGGTGCTCACCCGCCACATGCCCAAGCCCGAGGTGGACCAACTGTGGATGGACCCCGACGGGACGATCCATTTCACGATGAAGTGGGCGTAGGAACACAGCATGAACCTCAGAGCCGTCAACGAGAACCTCCCGCTCCCCATCCTCCTCGTCCTTGTGGGGATTCTGGCGGCGCTCACGTACCACCCCACGTCTGCCACCGCATGTTTCGGAGACCGCAGCCAAGCGAACGCCCAACGGGGTGCAGAGGTGTGGCTCCGCAACCGCCCGACGGACCCGCTGTGGGCACCCATCGTGGTCCGTAGCGCACGGGTCCAGTGCCTCCCCATCAGCAACGGTGAACGGTGGGCCGAGTGCCACATCGGTCCGGTGGACACGGCAGGCACCAACTACGTGGTGGACTGCGACACCGCGGCTCGCAACAACATCGGGTGCGTGTCAGGCCGGTAGGTCCGTCGGTTCAAGGCAGAATTTCTGGCCAAGTACCCTGACCGAGCGTAAGACCCTCACAGCAAGAAAATCACCCGTCGGTGACTTTTGTTGTTGACTCCCCCGTACACATCACCTAAGGTCCAACCTCCATGTACCACTCTCCCACCAGCACTGGCGTTCGCGACCGCTTTACCAGCGGCCTCCTCGCTTCGTGCGCGGGAGTAGCTCAGGTGGTAGAGCACTGGCTTGAAACCCCAGGTGTCAACGGTTCGACCCCGTTCTCCCGCACCCACCAGCCCAAGCGGACCGCCGTGCCTAGCGCACGGCAGCAAGTCTCCGTCGCGGGCGTAGCTCAGTCGGTAGAGCAGGGGATTCTTAATCCCAAGGTCGTCGGTTCGATCCCGACCGCCCGCACCCTCAGACCCAGGCACACCTTCATGACTCGTTCATGCGGGCGTAGCTCAAGGGACAGAGCAGCGATTTCCTAAATCGACGGTTGCAGGTTCGATTCCTGCCGCCCGCACCTCAGAGACACTTCACAGGACACAGGGACGACAATGGGCATCATCGACACCAACATGGACCGCATCACGACGAACCTCCGGTTCTCGTCGCGCCCGTCCAGTTCGGTGTCGCGATGCCCGTCATCCCGCCGCCTCCGCAGCCCGCGCCCGTCACCTATCTGCGGGTGACCTGACGGCCCTCCCTGGGGGTCTCGGTCACTCGTGATGAGGTAGGTCATCTGTGCGTAGCCTAGCGGTCAGGCGCTTGGTTCGGGACCAAGATCACGGGAGTTCGATCCTCCCCGCACAGACAGACCAGGGACACCAGCGTGTGGCTCAGTCTGGTAGAGCACTTGCTCGGGGAGCAAGGGGTCGCAGGTTCAAATCCTGCCACGCTGACTGAACGGTTCGAGGTTCTGGAAGGTCAAGCAAATGGGCGATTGCACTCCCTTGGAAAGGGAACGAGGATAACACCCTTGAGGGTTCGACTCCCTCACCTTCCGCTGTCTGTGATTCCCGGTAGCTCAGTTGGATCAGAGCGCGACGCTACGAACGTCGAGGTCGGGGGTTCAAGTCCCTCCCGGGAAACCGTGTCCTTCTGGAAGATCAAGCCAATAGCTGGCGATGGCACCGGCCTCGAAAACCGGCGAGGAGAAATCCCTTGGTGGTTCGACCCCACCATCTTCCGCTCTCTGCCCCCATAGTGAAGTGGATCCATCACGCAGCCCTCCGAAGGCTGTAGCCCTGGTTCGAGTCCAGGTGGGGGTACCAACTCAGCAGAAGGTCTGTTGAGTCACAGTCGGAGTCGAGAACTCAACCGGCGGGGGGAGCCGTTCCGATACCCCCAACCAGGGTGTAGCCAAGTGGTATGGCGTCTGCTTTGGGAGCAGAAGATCGCTGGTTCGACCCCAGCCATCCTGACTGAGTAGTGTTCAACATGGACGAGAAGAAGGAACCTCAGGTCATCAACCTCAACGACGCCCGACGTGCCCGTCAACAGCGGGCGGGTGAGGGCGGGGCACAGTTCTGCTTCGAGCTTCGTGACGACCTCGCAGACGATGACGCCCCCCTGGGGTACTCGGGCGGGATGGTGACGATCCTCATGGACCCCGACAACCTCTCGGGGATTGCGTTCAGTCCCAGTGCGGCGAGGAAGGTTGCCATCGCTCTCATCGAGAGTGCCAAGATGGCCGAGATGGAAGAAGAGGGACAGACACCGGAGCCCCCTGCATCGTAACTACGGAAGGGCGAGCCAACAGCCGTCGATGGCATCCCGTTGCTAGCGGGACGAGGCCGCAAGGCCCTTGAGGGTTAGACCCCCTCTCCTTCCGCCACGTATCACATGGAAGAACAACCCGATTGGCGACGGGGGCGGTCTTGAAAACCGTTGAGCGATGAGCCTTGGGGGTTCGACTCCCTCTTCTTCCGCCTACACCGAGGCACGTCCAAGGGTGGCACTCGTCTCGGTTCACGCTCTATGGGGCGGTGAGGGTATGAACCACCATCATGCCGTTGCTTTGTTCATGGTCATGGTGGCATGTGCTGGTAGCCACCATGGGCAACCCACTTGTCCGACCGGGTCCCCCACGGTGAGGGCCGTGACCGACAGTGGCGTGTCTGCCACACCCCCCGAGACACGGCATCGGCACTGCCGCTGTCAATCGACCGGGCTTGATGGTGGGGTAGGCGAGGGTGGCGGGGAACCGTTGGTGGAGCCCGAGCCCGAGTTCACCTGCATCATCCCCCTCCTGGACCGTGCCCAGGTGGTGATGGACAGGTTGAGTGGGAGTCCCATGGATGTCCCCGTGGCACCTTCCACTGAGGGTGACGCGGGTGTGGTCGGACCCTCTCCGTAGCGACCCTGTCCATGTAGGGTGCTCGCATGGGTACCGATCGCTTCATCTCCTTCTCCAAGAAACACCCCTGTCCGTCCATCGAGGACGTGGAGACCGCCCTCAAGTCCTACGTGACGGAGGCGGGGGTGGTGACCCGCCACGACCCCACCCTGGTGAGTGTCAAGCTGGTGGGGAGGAGCTCCATCATTGCGTCGGCGTTCCCCGGCAACGAGTGGCTCAACGGTCTGACCGAGAAGTCTCGGCTGAACCGTTCTGAGCGCCACATCGAGGTGAACATCACCGGGGGCCAGATGGACGTGATCACCCGACAGGGTGACGAGTTCACCCACGCTCTGGCCATGGGGTTCGTGGAGTTCGCGGTCCGGTACTGGCACGGGGTTGCCGAAGAGACGTGACCACTGGTCGCCCTCTGGAAGTGGTGGGACGAGTTCCCCTCTTCGTACCGTCCATAGGTCCGTCGGGCGTAATACGCCTATGGCAAAGCAGTCGCGCAGAGGTCAGGTCCGAGCCTGTGGTCACGTCTGGTACCCCTGGTCTGACGGGGTCGCCACGATGGTGGGCGACAAGTTCGAGGTCACGACGTGGCAGTTCGGGAGCATCCACCAGTCCAAGGTGTTCGTGCTGTACCCGGGCTCGAAGGACCCGATGGACCGGGATCGCATCGGGGTGTGTCTGGCCCCTGGCAAGACCCGCAAGGAGGCCATGCAGCGGGGGCTGGACTGGGTCGCGGCGTACAAGGCCCCGGACTCCCCGGACGAGCTCTTCCCCAAGCTGTTCCGACGGTGGAAGACCATCTACCGCACGCGGGTGGACATCATCGACCATCTGTTCTTCGTCATCGGGAACGGGTACTCGTGGATGGACGGGGCGATGGTCCCGACCTCCGACGACGATGAGGGCGAGCGTCCCGTGGAAGTCCCGCCGCCGGGCTCTCCGAAGTACATGTCCGATGAGTACTTCAAGCTCCCCCGCGAGGCACAGCGGGTGATCGACAACGCCCACTACCACGCCAGAGAGGAGGCCATGCCCATCGGCCCGCTCCCTGACAACGGAGCCCCGCGGAATTTCTACCCGGTGTGCCACTACAGCGGCATCCTCTGCATCCCGGAAGATGTTCGCCCCGACTGGCTCCTGGTGGCCTACGAGGCGGCGCTCTTGCTCCGGGACCGCCAGATTCCCGTCGCCCCCGAGAAGAAGAAGCACGGGCTCGTGGACGGGAAGCTCCAGGTGCTGGAGAGCGCAGTGGACCCGCACGAACAGGCGCGGTGCGATGCGAACATCGCGTACGGGAAGAAGGTCGTGGCCGAGCTCGAAGCCAAGTACCCCCACCTGAAAGGGTCTGTCACCATCAAGGTCGCCCCTCCCTCCGAGACCGCCCCTGCGGATCCCGATGACCAACTCGACGAGGTCTCCGGGGATGACAAGGAAAGGGTGATGGCGATGGTGGCCGAGATTCTCGGGCGCTCGAAGGAGAAAATCGAGACCACCTGACGTTTTCCGTTGCTTCTCTCTCCGGGGCGTCGTAAGTAGACCGTCGCCATGTACCCCTCTACCAACAGCAAGACCAAACAAATGCCGTCTCGGCGTCATGCGGTCGTAGCTCAGATGGCAGAGCAGCGGGCTTTTACCCCGAGGCGCGTCGGTTCGACCCCGACCGGCCGCACCATGAACCCCTTCTCCAAGAACATTCCCCACGTCGTAGTCGTGCGGCCCGCCGTCCAGGTTGGACGGCAGCAAGCCTTCTCCGATGCGGGCGTAGCTCAGTGGCAGAGCGGCGGGTTTACATCCCGCGACAGCAGGGGTTCGAGTCCCTTCGCCCGTACCAGCACCATGAACACCAAGACCGCCAACGTCCACCTGGAGCTATTGCAGCTTACCAGTGCCGGGACGGCGGTCTGCGTGCTCGCGTAGACCGTTCCAGCCCGGAAGCAGAGCGTCGAGGGACACCTCGACACGCCCGGGTAGGAAAACAGGTATATCCGCCGGTTTCAGACACCGGAGTTGCGGGTTCAAATCCCGCCCTGGGCACCCCAGATTGGTGGAATGGCAGACACGCCAGCTTGAGGTGCTGGTTGCTCGCAAGGGCAATGGGGGTTCGACTCCCCCATCAGGGACCCCCGCATAGAGAAAATGGCACACTCACCAGCCCGAGGCGCTGGGACTCCGGGTTCGATTCCCGGTGTGGGGACCCCCGCATAGAGAAATCGGTACACTCACCAAGCTCAAACCTTGGGACTCTCGGTTCAAGTCCGAGTGTGGGGACCACAACATTGGCGAAACCATTCCTTCCCTAGTGGTGCTATGGGCACTGTTGGTGAGGTAGTCATGGAAGAACGCCAGTGTACGAAATGTAGCCGGTCAAAGCCTCTCTGTGAGTTCGACCGGGTCACTCGACGGGGACGAGAGGAACACCGGGCGGACTGCAAAGTCTGTCGGGCTGCGAGAGCCAAGGACCGGAGGGTTCGGGTGGGAGAGACGAAGCACCCACAGGGGACACCCTCCGAGGTGCTGTCCGGGCGTCAACCCGGTGGGTTGACCGTCATGTCCCTCGTCCCAGGGAAACGTCACAGACAGCAGTTCGTCTGGTTGTGCCAGTGCGTGTGTGGAGGGACCCTCGAACTCAGCACTGACAAGGCCAAAATCATCCAATCCTGCGGGTGTCTCCTACACAAGAAGGGGCTCCATGCTCCCACATGGAGAGGTGTGGGAGACATCTCAGGTACCCGGTGGTCGGTCATTCGTGCCTGTGCCAAGGCACGGGGGCACAGGGTGGATGTCACCAAGGAATACTGTTGGGCACTGTTCTTGGCCCAGGGTGGTCAATGTGTGTACACAGGCATCCCACTGACGTTCGGGGAAGCTCGATTTGGTGGGACTGCAAGCCTGGACCGGATTGATAGCTCTCAGGACTACGTCCCAGGCAACGTCCAATGGGTCCACAAGACCATCAATCGCATGAAGCTGGCGATGACCCACACTGAGTTCGTTCAGTGGTGCTCCAGGGTCGCAGCACATGCAGGCCCGCGGGCGTAAATACCGCATGGCAACTCTTCAAGAAGGTGAGTCCGTCCAGGTTCCTGGGTCGGGCTCGGCGGTGTGGACTCTCAAGTGCGTGGGTGGGGTTGTGTACTGCAACTGCCCCGCATGGAGGAACCAGGGCGGACCCGTGGACACCCGTGCCTGCAAACACATGAAGCTCCACGGCTTCACGAACACCCCGGCCACCGCCGCCCAGGTGACCCAGGCCCAGAACCCGGTGGACCCTGGCACCCCCAAGGAGCCTCCGGTCCTTCTCGCCCACTCGTGGGACACGGCGCAGGACCTCACCGGATGGTGGATGTCCGAGAAGTTCGACGGCGTGCGGTGCTGGTGGGAGGGGGACCGCTTCATCTCGCGCCTCGGGAACGAGTACCACGCCCCGAAGTGGTTCACGGAGAACCTCCCCAAGATCGTCCTCGACGGCGAGCTCTGGATGGGGCGCAAGCTCTTCCACCTCACCGTGGGGGCGGTCAAGAAGCTCAACCCCGTGGACGCCGAGTGGCAGAAGATCAAGTTCATGGTGTTCGACGCCCCGGCCCACCCGGCGGGGTTCGAGGCCCGTGTCGCCCACCTGAACACCGTCCTCGCGGGCGTCCCCCACACCAGGGTGGTCGATCACATCCCCTGCAAGGGCATCGACCACATCAAGCGGTCCCTCGCGGGGATGACCGCGCAGGGTGGGGAGGGGCTCATGCTCCGACAGCCCGGCTCCATGTACGAGGCGGGTCGGTCGAACACCCTCCTCAAGGTCAAGGAGTTCTTCGACGCGGAGGGCACCGTGGTCGGGTACGAGCCCGGCAAGGGCAAGCACAAGGGCCGCGTGGGTGCCATCATGCTCATGTCGGACGACGGCAAGGCGTTCAAGGCGGGGACGGGGCTGTCCGACCGTGAACGGGAGAAGCCCCCGGCCATCGGGTCCAGGGTGACCTACCGCTACCAGGAGCTCACCCCGGACGGCATCCCCCGCTTCCCGGTGTTCGTGTCGGCCCGCGATTACGAGTAGGCCAAGGGCGTCCATGGGCGTAATACAACCATGGACGCCCCGAAGAAGACCCTCCAACACAAGCCCACCGTCGGGTACCTCATCTCCAAGTCCCTGGAGGTCGCGGCCAAGATCCGAGACCAGGAGCTCGCCGTGACGGCCCTCCGCGAGGAGCTCGAAGGTCGCTGGGACGATCGCCGTGGGGAGTCCACCCCCGGCATCAACGACGACGTGGCCGAGGCCGAGAAGGTCGTCGCCCGGATGGAGAGGGACCTCCTGGCTCAGAAGGAGTTCCTCGCGCGCAAGCTCAAGGCTCAGGTGGACACGAACACCCGCCTCGCGGAGGGGGAGCGCACCCTCGCCCAGTACCACCGCGACTACTCGGACCTCCTCACGTCGGCCCTCAAGGGGTTCCCCGTCTGAGACGGGCGTAGGTACCACCATGCACCTCGTAGCAACCTTCCGGCACAACATCTCCAACCGAGAGACGGCCGAGCGCGTTCGGGACCTCTGTCGGGGAGGGGAGGAGCTTTTCGACCGCGCCAAGCTCCGTCCGCAGGACGAGGTGTGGTGGACCGAGGCCACGAACCACATCGCAAGCCTCATGATCGAGGACTGCGAGATCCGGGAGGCCAGCGACGCCACCCTCGCGGCCAAGATCCCCGCGGACGCCTACCGGGCGTGTTACGGGCAGCGGGACAAGGACAAGGTCACCCAGGAGCACATCAACCGGATGCGTAAGGGTGGCGCATGGGTGCTCACTGTCGGGTACCTCATCCGAGACACCGAGCGCATCTACCTGGAGGGCATCGCCCTCGGTGACGCGGTCATCCGTGCCCGTGCAGGCCTACGGGCGTTCGCATGGGTGATCGCCTGTGAGACCGGGCTCTACAAGGTGGTCCCTGACCACGGCGAAGAACCCGAGAGCAGTTCAGAGACCAGTTCAGAGACCCTGTAGCAACAGTTCAGAACCCACAGACCAAGAGAAGAGTGAGTCCCATCATGGAAGTCGTCTACGCCCCCGAGGCACCCCCGTCGCAGTTCACCAAGTCCATCTTCCTCGCCGGGCCGTCGCCCCGCGACCCCGCCCAGCCCAACTGGCGTCCCGAGGCCCTCGCGGCGCTCGAAGCCATGGGCTACGACGGCGTGGTGTTCGTCCCCCTCCCTCGCAGCGGCGACTGGAGCCACGGCTACGACGCCCAGGTCGAGTGGGAGCTCGCCCACCTGAACATGGCCGACGTGGTGCTCTTCTGGGTGCCCCGGTCGAAGGACCTCCCGGCCCTGACCACCAACGTCGAGTTCGGGGCGTACTTCGACACCGGCAAGGCCATCCTGGGCTACCCCAAGGATGCCACGCAGATGCGCTACCTCGACCACCTCGCCAAGACCGAGAGCGTCACGGTGTGCGGCACCATGGAGGACACCCTCCGCGCCGCGGTCGAGCGCCTCGGGACGGGAGCCCTCCGCGTGGGCGGCGAGCGCAACGTGCCCCTGCACATCTGGAAGCTCCAGCACTTCCAGGGCTGGTTCAAGGCCCAGAAGGCGGCGGGCAACCGGCTCGACGGAGCCCGGCTCCTGTGGTCGTTCCGGGTGGGGCCCGCCAAGGGGTTCACGTTCGCGTTCGTGCTCCGGGTGGACGTTCACATCGCGTCCGAGGGCCGCAACAAGACCAACGAGTTCATCTTCGCCCGCCCCGACATCTCCACCGTCGTGGCGTACCGCAAGCGCCCGGTGCTGGCCGACACCGACGTGGTGCTCATCCGGGAGTTCCGCAGCCCCGCGCGCACCGCCGACGGGTTCATCCGGGAGGTGCCCGGCGGGTCCTCGTGGAAGCCCGGCGAGGACCCCTTCGTGACGGCGGCGCACGAGCTCTCCGAGGAGACCGGGTTCAACGTGGACCCCTCCCGTCTCCGCAAGATCGGGGCGCGTCAACTCTGCGGCACTCTCTCCGTCCATCAGGCGCACGTCTTCGCCTGCGAGGTGACCGCGGAGGAGCTCGTGGCCCTGCGGAAGCAGCAGGAGGACGGCACGGTCTACGGTGTTGTCGAGGACACCGAGCGGACCTACATCGAAGTGCAGCGCCTCGGTGACATCATCGCCTCGGGCTCCAACGCCCTGGACTGGTCGATGCTGGGCATGATCCTCACCGCGGTGACCTCGGAAGAGTAGACACCAAGGCGTTTCAGAGACCAGGGGGCGTAAGCCCCTGTGACCGCTCACCGGGAACAAGGTCCCGGTGAGCAAGCCCCAACGAGAGAGACAGCACATGAAGATTCATCTGGTTGTGATCGACCCGCAGAACGACTTCAGCACCCCCCGCGGCTCCCTGTTCGTCCAGGGGGCCGACCAGGACATGGCCCGCCTCGCGCTCATGGTGAAGCGCCTGGGCCGCAAGCTCGACGACATCCACGTCACCATGGACAGCCACCGCAAGGTGGACATCAGCCACCCCATGTGGTGGAAGGACAGCGCGGGCAAGCACCCCGCCCCGTTCACGATGATCACGCCCGACGACGTGGACGCTGGGCGGTGGACGACCACCCAGCCCAGCGCGTACACCCGGTCGCTCAAGTACCTCCGCGCGCTCGCGGCGGGCAAGCGGTACCCGCACGTCATCTGGCCCGAGCACTGCCTCATCGGTGACGAGGGCCACAACGTCCACAAGGACGTGGCCGAGGCCGTCCACGAGTGGGAGCAGTCCCGCTACGCGATGGCGGACTTCGTGACCAAGGGCTCGAACCCCTGGACCGAGCACTTCAGCGCCGTCCAGGCCGAGGTCCCCGACCCCACGGACCCGAGCACCCAGGTGAACACCCGCTTCATCCAGACGCTGGAGCAGGCGGACATCATCCTCCTGGCGGGCGAGGCGCTCTCCCACTGCACCCGTCACACCGTCACCGACGTGATGAACACGTTCGCGGACCCCATCTACGTCCAGAAGATGGTGCTCCTGCGGGACTGCACCTCCCCGGTCACCGGGTTCGAGACGCAGGGGGACGATTTCGTTCGGGAGTTCCAGGCACGGGGCGGCACCGTGTCGGACTCTGTCCACGTCCTCTCCTAGCTCTGCACGAACTCCAGACAGCGGCGGACAGAACCCTCTGGGTCGGACTTCACTTCGTGGTCCCAAATCACCAGCACTTGGAACCCCCGAGCTCGCAAGGCTCCAAACTTGTGAGCCTCGTACGCACGGGCTTCCGCGACGGTGCGTGTGGGATGGTAGAGACACCACCCTGTCTCCACGTCGTCCTGTTCGGGGCGGGGGTGGAATCGAGAGCCGTTGTACTCGATGCACCGTTTCGCATGGGACTCCACGAAGTCGTATTTGTAGTACGACCCCTCGTACCAGACGTTGAACTCCCGAGTGTGGGGGCTGAAGTAGCAGTGCTCTTGGTGGGGGGCGGGGAGTCTGTCGTACACCTTGGTGAGGAACTCACTGGCCTCGGTGGAGGACCGACGGCTCACAAAGGCCAGACTCGGTGCCCCGTACCGTTCGACCATCGTGGCTCTGAACTTGGCCACAGACGCGGGTACCTGCATGAAGTGGCTCACCCCGTACTTGGCCTCGAACCCTGCCTTCTGACGGGCTGCGATCTCGGGAACGAGGGAGACCTCATCGACGCCGTACCGGGCTTTGTTGGTCGCACGCCGCCGTTGCTTGACACTCTCCGATTGGAGGGGGTTGTCAACCCCGTATTTTGCACGGTTGGTCTCGACACGCTGGACCTTGAACTCAGCCGTCTGGAACCTAGTGACTCCACCGTGCCGCTCACGTTCCTGTGCTGTTTTGCGGGCCATGGCACATGCGCGGCAACGAATGGCCCCGTCCTTGGATTTGAACCGCCGAAAGCACGTTGTGACGGGGGTTCCGCAAGGGCACACGAACACGAGGGGCGCGTTGCACCCCATGTACTCCGTGGTGACAAGCTCACATCCGTGCCCCGAGAAGTAGGTGCGGACATCATCGTAGGACCAGCTTCGACCACCCATACAACCAACCTCAGTTGCTAACACAGTCTGGGACATAGACAACAAACCGGGCGTAACACCCTCAGACAGGGTTCACCCAAGAAACACGGAAAGCACAAGCACATGCCCATCATGGATGACAGCGGGATGGAACAGCACGCCCTCGGGGGCACCGGCTTCGGGTTCAGCGCGAAGCGCATCGGGGATCTCGGGGCCACCGAGTACACCCTGGTGACGGTGGCCGCGGACGCCACGGGGTCGGTCCACGGGTTCCAGGACAAGATCGAGAACGCCATCAAGGCGGTGGTGCTCGCGTGCCGCAAGAGCCCGCGCGCCGACAACCTCATGCTCCGTCTGGTGACGTTCAACACCAGCATGGGCGTCCACGAGGTCCACGGGTTCAAGCCCCTGGCCGAGTGCAACACCGACGCCTACACGGGCTGCGTCCAGCCCGGGGGTGCCACGAACCTCTACGACGCGGCCTTCAGCGCGGCGGGGAGCATCAACCAGTACGGTCGCGACCTGACCAAGCAGGACTTCGCCTGCAACGGGATCTTCATCGTGATCACCGACGGCGACGACAACGCATCCAAGACCACCCCCTCCATGCTCAAGGACGAGATCGCCAAGGGCGTCTCGGGGGAGTCGCTGGAGTCGGTGGTCTCCATCCTCGTGGGGGTCAACGTCACGGACGCCTCCATGTCCCGGCGGCTCGCGGCGTTCCAGGCGGACGCGGGGTTCACCCAGTACGTCGAGGTGGACAACGCCACGGACGCCAAGCTCGCCAAGCTCGCGGACTTCGTGTCTCGCAGCGTGTCCAGTCAATCGCAGGCGCTGGGCAGCGGCGGGCCGAGCAAGGCTCTTACTTTCTGAAATCACTCCCCGTCACCCAAACGGGGGGTGGGTACTGTTGGGTTGTGAATGACCTAACAAATTCCCGGCACGGGACGTGGACAGTCATCTCCTACGCAGGTCGTGTAGGAACCAACTACAAATGGTTGTGCCGCTGTGACTGCGGCACGGAGTACCTGTTCCAGACTGCCTACATCACGGGCAGGATGTTGACGACGTGCCGCCGTTGCAAGAAACAGCAACGAGTGGTAGTGGCGAAGTTTGCCCCTGACTTGACCACCGCGTCGGCACGGAACTGAAACTTCACCACCTCGCGATTTGCCTACGCCAAAGGCGTTTCGGCACAACGCGGCGCACGTCGATTCTGCGCCACAAGCACCCCGACGAGGTGACTCGTACGACGCGACGCCGCGTAGAACTGCCAGCGATGCGAGCGGCGACGAGTGGAGCTCTACTAGTGGCGTGGTCTCAGGGGGTGGCGGTCCGCCACCCCCTCGCCGCCCTACCCGCCACCAATTCCGCCAGCTACTTCACCGTGAATCGCTGCGAAACAAGCTCGGCTCGTGAAATGCCTCACGAAGAGCAATGCCTGGTCCGCGTGAAGATGCGCGGGCCGTACGAAAGAGGTCACGCTCATGTCGAAACTGGATGTTCGTGGACAGGGTTCGTTGGCAATTGCTACCGTTTCTCCCGTGCAGAGCGCCGCCGCTGACCCCAAGTTCCAGCCCCCGCCCCAGAGGCCGCGCGGGCGAGCTCGTGCGCTGCGCGAAGTTCAACCGTCGTTCGGTTTCGACAGTGAGCCCACGGTGAGCGCTCTCGCTCGCGCGGAGTCCTACCCTCAACTCCGGTTCATGGGTAGCAAGCATCGGCTTCTGCCGTGGCTCAATGAGGTTCTTGGGTCGCTTCGCTTTACGACGGCCCTCGATGCGTTCAGTGGGAGCGGCTGTGTGTCCTACTTGCTCAAATCTATGGGCAAGACCGTTACCTCTAATGACTTCCTGCTCTTCGCCAAGCACTTCGCCAATGGTCTTACGGCCAACCCCGGCATTCGGCTCGACGCCAACGACATGGTGCGGTTGCAGCAGCACAACCCACGCTCGCGTCATTTCATCGCCAACACGTTTCGAGGGATCTTCTTCCCCGACGCTGACAACAAGTTTCTCGATACTGTCTCGGCCAATCTGCGCGAGATCGAAAACCCGTTCAAGCAGTCCCTGGCAATCGCTGCGCTCTGCCGATCTGCCCTGAAAAAGCAGGCTCGCGGCGTTTTTACGATCAGCGGACTCGACGGGCGACATGACGACGGGCGCCGAGACCTGTCGCTCTCGATGCAGGAACACTTCGCGGAGTCTGTGGCTATCTTCAACAAAGTGACCTTCGATGACGGCAAATGCCACCGGGCCATGAACGGGGATGTGTTCTCTGCGCCCGTCGATGCAGACCTCGTTTACATGGACCCTCCATACGTCCCGCGGTCTGACGACAACTGCTACATCAAACGATATCACTTTCTCGAAGGTCTTTCTGCATACTGGAAGGATCTTCCGATCATCGAAGACAGCAAGGTCAAGAAGATCGCAAAGAGGTTCACGCCGTTTTCGTATCGCCGCACCGCTGTCGCTGCGTTCGATGCGATGTTCTCACGGTTTCGTAGCAGTACGCTGGTCCTGTCATACTCCAGTAATGGCTATCCAGACTGCGACGTATTGGTCGCCATGATGCGGCGCTACAAATCAACCGTAACTGTGCACGAGTGCGAACACCGCTACCACTTCGGTACACACGCAGGCGTGCGTGAGGATCGGGCCGTCGTGCGCGAGTATCTCATCGTAGGAGTCTAATCAATCTATGAAGTTTCCTTCTCGATCCGCCGAGCAATTGCTCGGCGAGATGACGCACATCCCTGCCTCTGGCACGGATGCCACCTCCGCACGCGTCGATGGCCGTGTGGGCGTTGTTGTTGCTCGGCTGCGCAAGGCTGGAACGGACAAGGTGCTTGAAGAAGTAGAGAAACTGCTCGGCGAATCCCCCGATGACTTGGACGTGCTCCGTCTGTTCACTGGCGACTCCCAGGACATCACCGCCAATAAACTGGCCGCCCAACTCAATAGAGCCGGGAACTACGGACAGTTTCGCCGACTCGCGAAAAGCGAACCCAAAACCGTCGCCAAGGCGCTTGATGGAATCGGCACCATCGCCTCAATTAAGGATCAGCTCACGAGGTCATGGGACCTTGGCGATGTCCTCGTGGAACGATACCGGATGTCGAGAGGTCGAGCAATCGCAGGGCAGGCGCGCGGGAGAGCGCTGGAGGACAACATCGAGATCATGCTGAACGCCATTCAAAAGCGCATCAGCATGACCTACCATCGTGGCGGCAGTTTCACCGGGGCAAACGGGAAGAAGGCCAAAGCCGACTTCGCGATCGAAGGTCTTGATGAGCCTCGAATCGTGATCGAGGCCAAGGGTTACGAAGCCACCGGGAGCAAACTGACCGACATCCTTGGAGACGTGAGAAAGATTCACGCTGCGAGGAACGATGGGATGTTCTTGTTCCTCGTGACGGACGGCAGCGGTTGGGCCAATCGTCAGAGCGATATGCACGAGTTGGTAAACCTTCGCAAAGAAGGTCAAATCCAAGCGATCTATACCCGCAAGGGACTGCCTGAACTCGCGGAAGCCATCGTCGCGATTATGAGTGACCCTGACGAGACTCCTGAACTCTAGGAGCGACGTACCACGGCGATGAACGCGCGGAGCGAGGGGTAGAGGGCGGTCGCCTGGATCGCGACGCCGAAGGGGAGTACGGTGGCGGGCAGCGTGACGAGCACGCGCCCGTCGGGCATGAGCTCGAACGGCAACGCGCCGAGCGTGAGGCGAGCGGGGCGGCGCATCACAGCACCCCCGGAAGCGGAAGTTGCCCAGGCAGCGGCGTGTTGTTCGTGGGCCGTCGCCCGAAGGTCGCGCCCCGCGACGGCGGCGCTCGCACGATCGCGGGCGGGAGCGACGGCGGGGCCTCGTAGGCTTCGAGCGCCGCCGCGATGAGCTCCTCGACGGACCAGACGTGATCCGTGATCCCGGCCTCCATCGCGGGCGTCACGCGCAGCGTGAGATGCACGCGGCAGAAGTTGTAGTAGCCGAAGTGGAGCGCGACCGCTGCGCGGAGGTTGTCGAGCTTCTTCGAGAAGGCGTTGGTGAGCCGCGTGAACCGGCGCTGGCTCATTCGCATCGTGAGGTTCGAGCGCTCGACGTACGAGGTGCTGATGCTCGCGTCGTCGGGCTTGCCCGTGACCACGCGCTTCACCGAGCGCACGACGCGACCGCGCGAGTACCTCACGTCGTCGCGGCTCGCGCCCCCGGCCTCGTCGCTCTGGTACGTCTTCAGGATTTGCGCGTAGTTCACGCGCGTTCCGAACGCCGCCTCGATGGCCTCGACGTAGGGCTTGAAGCCGTCCGTCGTGATCTGCGGGGCGCCGAGCACGCGCCCGCGGAGGTCGGCGGCGAAGGCGTTGGCCGCGTTCGCCGTGCGCTTGTCCACGCGGAAGCACGGGACGATCTTCGTCCGCGCGTCGAGCGCGACCCATGTGTACTGGTCCCCGTACTCGTCGGGGTGATCCTCGTCGCGGTGGGCCTCCTTGCAGCCCACGAACGACCACACCTCGTCGAGTTCCAGCACGTCGCAGTGCAGCTCTCTCATCCGCTCGTCGATCACGCCGCGGCATCCCTCGCCGACCCGCAGCAGAAGGTCCGTGACGGTGGGCCGCGAGACCCCCGTCATCCGTTCCGTCGCGCGCAGGGAGCATCCGTCCACGAGGGCAGACACCACCCTTACGCGCTCGCCCATCGGGAGCACGTTCATCGCCGTTGCCTTTCTGCGGCGGGGTGCCTACGGTGGGTTTGCGCGACTCCGCGCAGGCTCACCCCTGCCGGTTGTTGCCAGCCTCGCCCGCGGGTACCAGCCGCGGGTGAGGCCCTACTAAACCTGCGATCAGTGTATCCGATCCCCTCTCTCAGTCCACCGAAAACACCTTGAAACAAGGCGTTTCGCGCAAGACGTCACCCGCCGTCGTTGGCGAGGATCGGTGCGCGCGCGTCGGGGTGCGATGGGCTGTGTGGGTCGTACGACGCCGAGGGTGGGCGTCATTCTCTCGCGCGAGCGGGCGGTGACAGGCTACGTCACGAGCGGCGCGGGGGATGGAGGGTCGGACGTGTGCCGCGGTGAGACGGTGCTATGCGCGGCGAGAGGGCGGGCGGGAGCAAACTTCACCACTGCGCGGGCGGCGCGCGCAGACCTCACCACCCGAGGTCAGACTTAGCCACTACCCAACGAGTGGTGTCCACCACCATGATGTCCACCGAGTTCATCGGTCGGAACTACGGAAGCTACACAGTCGTTTCCTATGCGGGCCAGACCAAATACGGCAGCCGTCTCTGGCGGTGCCGATGCGTCTGTGGGTACGAGCGGGATTTCCAAACCGCCTATTTGTCCGGTAATGGAAGGCGAAAACCAACCCGGTGCCCCGCGTGTGTGTTGGCCCAGATGGAGACGGACAACCGGGTCACCAACGACATCCCACACCGTTTCTGGAAGAGGTTGGAGGATCGTTGTGGCCGTCCGGGGTTCCGTGGGAAGACCATCACCCTGACCCGAGAGGGTGCTCTGCAACTGTTCCTGGCCCAGGGCGGTCGATGTGCCCTCACGGGAGTTCCGTTGTGGTTCACCAAGCTGCGGACCAACTTCAACCTCTACACAACCGCATCTCTGGACAGGATCGACTCGGGGAAGCCCTACGAGGCTGGCAATGTTCAGTGGGTCCACAAGGCGGTGAACATGATGAAAGGGTCGTTGACACAGATGGAGTTCGTGGATTGGTGTCGGAAGGTAAGCAGTGGGCCACTCGGTGGGGGCGTAACCCCTCCATGAGCAGCATGGAAGCGGACGCCTACTTCGCAATGGGGAAGTCCCACACGGTGTGTCAGGACTACGCCGGGGTGAAGGGGACAGGGGTGGGTGTCCGCGTCGCCGTCTCCGACGGGTGCTCTTCGAGCCCCGACACGGACTTCGGTTCGCGGTTCCTGGTCAAGGCCACCCTCGGGTCCCCGGCCTTCTCCCTCCCCACCGCCCCGTTCATCGCCGCCCTCGCCAACGAGGGGGCGATGGCCGTGGACCTCCCCACGTCGTGCCTCGACGCCACCCTCCTGGCGGCGCATGTGGACGCGGTAAGGGAGGACTCCCTGGACGTGATCGCCTACGGCGATGGGGTCATCGACATCGAGTTCAAGAACGGGGACCGGAGCACCTACTCCATCGAGTTCGAGAAGGAGGCCCCCGGGTACCCGAGCTACTTCCTCCGTCCCGATGACATGGCCCTGTACCTGGAGAAGTACGGGCGACGGACGCTGACCATCAACGTCACGCCCACGGACCGGGACCCCTACACCAACGTGGTCGAGAGCCGGGTGACCCGTGATGAGTACGGGTACAAGCAGAGGTTCCCGTGGAGCAAGGTCCGCCGGGTGACCTTGTGCTCCGACGGGGTGCGGTCGTTCCGTCGGGTGGTCACCCCTGGGGTGTTCCAGAGCGTGCCCCTGCAACAGGTGCTGGCCGAGATCACCACCATCCACAGCACGGCTGGGTCGTTCATGGTTCGCCGGATGCGCCGGTTCCTCTACGACTTCTGCCCCAAGAACGGCTGGTTCCACGAAGACGACGTGGGTGTGGCGACCATCCTCAACACGGACAAGTGACATGAACGAGATGAAGCTCTGGCCTTGGGGGATGCTCAAGAACACGGCGACAGGGCGGTGGCACCCCATCCTGTTCCGGCCCGCCCCCGCTCCCAGCGGAGACGTGAACGGCTTCGAGCGGTACCGCTCCAAGGGACACCACACCCCCGGCTTCGACACCGAGGCGAAGGCCCACATCGACGAACACATCGCGGCGGACCGCGGGTGGTGGTCTGGGGCGGCGTGGGAGTGGGATGGCTCCGGGGTCCCGGCCATGACCGAGTGGTTCAAGCTCCCGACCGCCACGGAGGTGTCCAATGTCGGGTGACGACAAGCTGGCCCTGTTCGACATGGACGGCACCCTCGCGGACTACGAGGGGAAGCTCCGGGAAGACCTCCTCCGTCTGGCCTCGCCGGGAGAGCCCTCCCCGAAGCTCCACTGGGACGACGGCGAGCCGTGGATGGACGCCCGGATGCGCCTCATCAAGTCCCAGCCCGGATGGTGGCTGGGCCTGGAACGCCTGACCAGCGGGTTCGTGGTGATGGACCTTGTGAGGGAGGTGGGGTTCAGCGTCCACGTCCTGACCAAGGGACCGCGGAGAACTGCCGTGGCGTGGAGTGAGAAGCTCCTGTGGTGCCAGCGGCACATCCACGCCGACGTGGACATCACCATCACCCAGGACAAGGGGATGGTCTACGGCCGGGTCCTGGTGGACGACTACCCGCTGTACATGGAGCGGTGGCTCAAGAACCGGCCTCGGGGGTTGGGTCTCATGCCCGAGACCGAGTACAACCGGGACTACAACCACCCCAACGTCATCAAGTACCCGATGGACCTCCAGGTGGGTGACCCCAAGCACTGCCAGATCCGCACCGCCCTGGTCATCGCGCACACCCGCTGAGAGGTAGCATCTCTCATGGCAAGAGAACTCACCATCCGGGACGGATACGTTCTGTTCTGGGGGCAGTGGCCCTCCAACTGGGCACCGTCTCCGTTCGTCATCGACGGCATCACGTTCAACTGCGTCGAGCAGTTCATGATGGCCATGAAGGCCCGGCTGTTCGGTGATGACACCGCTCTGGCGAGGATCATGGCGAGCCCGGACCCCCGTGACCAGAAGCGGCATGGAAGGGCTGTCCAGGGGTACGACGATGCGCGGTGGGCAGAGGTTCGGTACAAGGTGGTCCTGCGGGCCACCATCGAGAAGTACCGCCAGAACCCCGAGTACCTCAAGGCTCTCATGGCCACGGGGGACATGCCTTTCGTGGAGTGCGCTCCCGACGACATCATCTGGGGGATCGGGAGGGCCGCTGAAGACCCCCTCGCCACCAACCCTTCCAAGTGGCGGGGGACGAACCTCCTGGGCAAGGCTCTCGACGAGGCCCGTGCTCACCTTCGGGCACTCCAGGGCGTAAGCCCGCCATGCTCCCCGACCTGACAGGTCCCGTCACCTTCTCCCTCACTGTCTCCAAACCAGCCAAGAAGCCCGGTGTCATGGGGCCACGGCAACTGGTCCATCTGGGGACGGGGGGTACGAGATCCCGCACACGGTCACCCTCATCAACGTCGGGGAGGAGGTCTCCCTCGGACGCGGCCTCGCTCTGGAGGCGTTCCAGGCGACGCATCGCATCCCGGCCCTGACCTATGGGGTGTGGCGGGACCAGAAGCACCTCAAGCCCGAGTACGTCGGGAGGCCCGGTGCGGAACTGGGTGCCCTCCGCAAGTCGGGGGTGGCCATCGACGACGTGACCCCTACCCTGGTGTTCGCGTTCAGCGGTGACACCACCATCGACGTGTTCGACAACAACCCGGTCCTCTACACGGCCAAGACGCTGGCCACGGAGGTGACGTTCTTCGGTGACTACAAGCCCGAGGACGCCCGGAAGTGGGGCCACATCCACGTCCAGGAGCTCATCAACCGGGCGGACAAGTTCCAGAACGAGGAGATCATCCTCACCCACCCATCGGCCCGCTACGACGCCAAGATGAAGGCTGAGGCCCTCGCCACCATCCCGGACAATCTCCGGGAGCGTTGTCGGTGGCTGTGACGACCCCAACTTTGTCAGTGGTCGGTGAGGGGTGGCGTAGGAAGAACATGAGGTTCCTGGAGGTCTGGTACAGGGCATCCCAGGAACCCGCAACGGCAACGGCCACGGACATCGGGTTCCGCACCGTTCGGCTGATGCGGCACACACGCTATCGGAGAGTCCAATGAAGGTCCAGGTCCAGGGTGGTGGGAAGGTCAACCTCACACAGCGGGAGTTCCTCGCGGAGGGTGGTGAGGGGAAGATCTTCGTCTCGGGGGGGACCGCGTACAAGATCTACGCGGACCCCTCGAAGATGATCCCCGAGGGGAAGATCGCGGAGCTCGCTGCCATCACCGACCCCAGGGTCATCCGGCCCGAGAAGCTCGTGTACGACGAGAAGGGCAAGGTGGT